>TARA_R110000868_G_scaffold4155_15_pt1 | contig 26742 bp, 22 predicted proteins | sample TARA_R110000868 | Tara Oceans TARA_R110000868 (sample SAMEA4397489) | marine metagenome | biome: Polar Biome; feature: [SRF] surface water layer (ENVO:00010504); material: water (ENVO:00002006), including particulate matter (ENVO:01000060) such as... | depth 5 m | reverse complement strand
CGCCCATGGAATGCTGACCTGCGGGTATATTTCAGCGGTTCTCGGCACCAAGCTGCCGGGACCGGGCTGCGCCTATCTCAACCAGAATTTCAATTTCCGGGCGCCGGTCCGTATCGGCGATACAGTGCAGACCCGCGTGACGGTCAGGGAAGTCGATATCGACACGAACAAGGTGATCTGCGACGTGGTATGTTCGATCGGCGAGAAAGTCGTTATTGACGGCGTTGCCACCCTTTGGGTGCCGAATCGCCGCAAGCAGGACTAGTCAGGCCAGTTTCCGCGGGGTCGGGCGGGTTAATGGTTTGACTTGACCCCTTGCGGTAGCTACCAACATCGCCGCAATGCGCATATTCAGACACGTCGCTGGGCTGCCGGATTTTGTCCGGGATACCTCTGTCGCCATCGGTAATTTCGATGGCGTCCATCTCGGTCACCAGGCGGTGATCGCCGAGGCTGCTGCACATGCGGAAAAACTCGGAACGTCGCTCTCGGTGATTACGTTCGATCCGCATCCGCGGCGGTTTTTCCGCCCGGAAGAGCCGCCCTTCCAGCTGACGCCGCTGCGCAGCAAGGTCCGGCGTTTTGCGGCCGTCGGCGTCGAGCAGTTGCTCGTGGTTCATTTCGATGCCGAGACGTCGCAGCTCACGCATGAGCAGTTCGTCGATACCTTTATCACCGGCGGGTTTCACGCGCAGCACGTCACGGTGGGATACGATTTCGTGTTCGGCGCCGGGCGCGGCGGCAATGCAGATTACCTGGCGGCCCGCGCAAAAAAGGACGGATTCGGGCTGTCGGCGATAGAGCCGGTCAAGGATTCCAGCGAAACGGTCTATTCGTCGACCAATATCCGGAACTGCTTGCGGGAAGGCGCGCCGGCGGCGGCGGCAAACCTGCTTGGGCATCCATGGGAGATCGAGGGCCGCGTAATCAAGGGCGATCAGCGCGGCCGCCAGATCGGTTTCCCGACGGCGAATATTGCGCTCGAGGAATATGTCGAACCCGCACTCGGCGTTTATGCCGTTTGGGCCGGGGTCGAAGAGGGCGGCGTGACGACCTGGCATATGGGATGCGCCAATATCGGCCGGCGGCCGACCTTCGACAAGAACGACGTGAACTGCGAAGTCTATATTTTCGATTTCACCGACGATATTTATGACAAGTTGCTCCGGGTCGCGTTGGTCGAGTATATCCGCCCGGAGAAGAAATTTGACGGGATAGCCCAGTTGCGCGAACAGATTGCGCTGGATTCCCATGATGCAAGGGTGTTGCTGGAAAGCATCGGCCCGGACGATTTGCGGCGGGCGCCCTGACAACGCGCCGCCCGGGGTAAGAACCAACTATGGCCACCGATTACAAATCCACCGTCTTCCTGCCGAAGACCGAGTTCGAGATGCGCGGCAAACTGCCGGAGCGCGAACCCCTGCTCCTGGCGCGCTGGGAGAACATGAACCTGTACAAGCGCCAGCGCGAACAGTCCGCCGGACGCGAGAAATTCATCCTGCATGACGGCCCGCCATACGCAAACGGCAATCTGCATATCGGGCACGCGCTGAACAAGATCCTGAAGGATGTCATCAACCGGTCGCAGCAGATGCTGGGCAAGGATGCGAATTACGTGCCGGGCTGGGACTGCCACGGCCTGCCGATCGAATGGAAGGTAGAGGAAAAATACCGTGCCGCGGGCCGCGACAAGGACGAGGTGCCGATCGTCGAATTCCGCCGCGAATGCCGCGAATTCGCCGATCACTGGATCGGCGTCCAGCGCGAGGAATTCCAGCGTCTCGGCGTGATCGGCGACTGGGAAAATCCGTATACGACGATGAACTACGCCGCCGAGGCGCAGATCGCGCGCGAACTGATGAAGTTCGTCGATAACGGCCTGCTCTATCAGGGCTCGAAGCCGGTGATGTGGTCGGTGGTGGAAAAAACCGCGCTTGCCGAAGCCGAGGTCGAGTATCACGACCATGAATCCGACACGATCTGGGCAAAGTTTCCCGTGCGCAACGCCGGTGCGCCGGCGAGCGGGAAGTTCGCGGCTGCATCCGTCGTTATCTGGACGACGACGCCCTGGACGATCCCCGGCAACCGGGCGATCTCGTTTTCGTCGAAAATCTCGTACGGGCTGTACGAGATCACGGACGCGCCGGACGAGAACTGGGCGAAAACCGGAGACCTTCTGGTTCTCGCCGATGCCCTCGCCGACGATGTGATGGGCTCGGCGCGGGCGGTATCGTGGACCCGGTTGGAGGATGTGCCGCCCGCCGTCCTCGCGGAGACGGTCTGCGCCCACCCGCTTGCCGGGATGGGCTACGATTTCGATATCCCGTTGCTCGACGGCGCGCATGTGATGGACGATGCCGGTACGGGATTCGTCCATACCGCGCCGGGTCACGGTCGCGACGACTACGATATCTGGGTGGCAAGCAGCCAGTCGCTTACCGCGCGCGGTATCGATACCCGCATCCCCTATACCGTGGATGCCGACGGAATCTACACCGACGAAGCGCCGGGTTTCGGCGGTAAATGCGTCATCACCGACAAGGGTAAAAAGGGCGACGCCAACCAGGCGGTCATCGATGCGCTGGTAGCCGCGAACGCACTGATCGCGCGCGGCCGGGTAAAGCATCAGTACCCCCATTCCTGGCGGTCCAAGAAACCGCTTATTTTCCGCAACACGCCGCAATGGTTCATCGCGATGGACAAATCTTTCGGCGACGCCGGAAAGTCGCTGCGTACTGTTGCGCTCGAGGCGATTGCCGCGACCGGCTTCTACCCGGAGGCGGGCCGCACCCGGCTTCACGGCATGATCGAGGGACGGCCCGACTGGGTTGTGTCGCGCCAGCGCGCCTGGGGCGTGCCGATAACGGTGTTCGTCAATAAAAAGACCGGCGAATTGCTGCGCGATGCCGGTGTGCAGGACCGGATCGCTGCCGCCATTGCCGAGGAGGGCGCGGATGCCTGGTTCGCGTCCGATCCGTCGCGTTTTCTCGGCAACGATTTCAGCGCCGACGATTACGAGCAGGTTTTCGACATTCTCGATGTCTGGTTCGATTCGGGCTCGACCCACAGTTTCGTGCTGGAAGACCGCGACGACCTGCAATGGCCGGCGAGCCTGTATCTCGAAGGGTCGGACCAGCATCGCGGCTGGTTCCATTCCAGCCTGCTGGAATCCTGCGGCACCCGCGGCCGGGCGCCCTATGATGCGGTGCTGACCCACGGTTTCGTTCTTGCCGAAGACAAGCAGAAGATGTCGAAGTCGACCGGCAATATCGTGGCCCCGCAGGAAATCATCAAGCAGTACGGCGCCGATATCCTGCGCATCTGGGTGGTTGCGTCGGACTATTCCGAGGACCTGAAAATCGGCCAGGACATCATCAAGCACCAGGCGGATGCCTATCGCCGTCTGCGCAATACGCTGCGCTATATCCTCGGCAATCTCGACGGGTTCGAGGAAAGCGAGCGGCTTCCCGTTGCCGAAATGCCCGAGCTCGAGCGCTGGGTGCTGCACCGTTTGACGGAGATCGATGCACTGGTGCGCGAACGCGCCTCCGATTTCGATTTCCACGATATGTTCACGGCGCTTCACAATTTCTGCGCCGTCGACCTGTCGTCGTTCTATTTCGATATCCGCAAGGACGCGCTGTATTGCGACAAGCCGGATTCCATCCGCCGCCGTGCCGCGCGCACGGTGCTGGACGAGCTGTTTTCCTGTCTGACGGCGTGGCTGGCGCCGATCGTCTGCTTTACCGCCGAAGAAGCGTGGCTGGCCCGCAATCCCGGCGACGACGAAAGCGTCCATCTGAGGACCTATCCAGATGTGCCCGCTGACTGGCAGGATGCCGTTTTGGCCGCCAAATGGGCGACGATCCGGCGAATCCGGCGGGTTGTGACCGGCGCACTGGAGTTGGAGCGTGCGGAAAAGCGTATCGGTTCGAGCCTGCAGGCGACCCCGACCGTGTATGTCGGCGACGAATATACCGGCGCGCTGGACGGCATCGATCTTGCGGAGATATCGATCACGTCCGCCATCGTCGTCGAGAGCGGCGAAGCGCCCGGCGATGCTTTCAGGATAGACGACGTTCCCGGTGTGGCGGTTGTGCCCGGCCTGGCCGAAGGCGACAAATGCGACCGGTGCTGGCAGGTGCTTGCCGAGGTGAAAGCCGATGGCGATACCCCGGGTATCTGCAACCGCTGTGCCGACGCCGTCGCGGATTTCCCGGCGGCTGCGGAGTGAGTGCCGGGTCTTGATCCGAACAGGGCTTTCCGTCGCGGCCGCCGTCATTGCGCTGGATCAGGCGACGAAAACGTGGATCGTCCACGATGTCATGTCGCCGCCGCAATGGATCGAAGTCACGTCGTTCTTCAACATCGTCATGGTGTGGAACAAGGGGGCCAGTTTCGGGCTTTTCAGCACCCAGTCGCCGTGGACCCAGGCAGTTCTTGGCGGTCTGGCGGTGGTAATTTCGATCGTCCTCGCCATATGGATGACAAAGGCGCGCTCGAAGTGGCTGACAGTGGCGCTCGGCATGGTGATCGGCGGTGCTATCGGCAACGCGATCGACCGCGCGGTCTATGGCGCAGTGGCGGATTTCCTCGATTTCCATGCGTTCGGCTATCACTGGCCGTCCTTCAACGTTGCCGACATCGCAATTTCGATCGGGGTTGTGATGTTGCTGTTTGACGGGTTGCTTGAAAACCGCCGCACCCATAAATTAGAGCCGTGAGTCCGGTTCTCAGTGGATCTATGAATATGACACGGCACATCCTTCTCGCAATTCTGGCGGTATTTACATTATCCGCCTGCGAGGGCGCACGCGAAGCGATCGGTATCGGCAAGCAATCGCCGGACGAATTCGCGGTGGTCACGCGTGCGCCGTTGAGCATGCCGCCGGATTTCGGCCTGCGGCCGCCGCGCCCCGGCGCGGAACGTCCGCAGGAATCGACGGTCAAGGAAACGGCGCGCGATCTTCTTGTCGAAAGCTCCGGGGCGTCGGTGACGAAGCAGGAACTGTCCGATGCGTCGAAAGGCGAAGTCGCCTTGCTGGCGCGGGCGGGTGCGACCAACCCCGATCCCGCGATCCGACGCACCATCAACCGGGAATCTTCCATTCTGGCGACAGAGGATGACAGTTTCGCCGACCGCCTGATCTTCTGGCAGAGCAGACCGCCTCCCGGCACGCTGGTCGATGCCGCGGCGGAACAAAAGCGCCTGCGCGAGAATGCCGGCCTCGGCGATGCACCGACAAAGGGCCGCACGCCGCAGATCATCCGCAAGCCCAAAGGCTGGTTCGAAGGCATTTTTTAGCTGACCGGAAAGTGATGGCGACGGGACTTGTATCGTCCCGGCGTGTGTCCAACTGTATCCGTAGGGCTGTTTGCCTGAATTTCGCGTCGTGACCGGCGCGGCCAAATGTCTGGAGTTGCAATTGTACGCTTGGTTCAGAAAGGTTCTGACGGCTGTGGGCGCCGGTATTGCCTGCGCCGTCGTCTTCGCGGCCACAGCATCGGCTGCGGTGTTCTCGCCGAAGACATTTACCCTTGATAACGGTCTGCAGGTCGTGGTGATCGAAAATCATCGCGCGCCGATCGTTATGCAGATGCTGTGGTACCGGGTCGGCGCCGCCGACGAGGAAGCCGGTGAATCCGGTCTGGCCCATTTTCTCGAACACCTGCTGTTCAAGGGCACCAAGACCGTGAAACCGGGCGAGTTTTCGCGGACCATCTCGCGGATCGGCGGCCGCGACAACGCTTTCACAAGTTCCGATTTTACGGCCTATTTCCAGCGTGTCGCAGCGCACGAACTGGAAACGATCATGCGGCTCGAAGCGGATCGGATGCACAACCTGGTTCTCAGCGACGATGTCGTCCTGCCGGAGCGCGACGTGGTCCTCGAGGAACGCCGGTCGCGGACCGATAACAGCCCCGCCGCCCAGCTTCGCGAACAGATGCGCCGGGCGCTGTACCTGAACCATCCCTATGGCCGGCCGGTAATCGGCTGGATGAGCGAGATCAGGCAACTGACGACCGAAAACGCCCTCGCGTTCTACCGTAAGCATTACGCGCCGAACAACGCGATGCTTATCATTGCGGGCGATGCCACGGTCGACCAGGTGCGGGCGCTCGCCGAAAAATACTACGGGCCGATCGCGGGCGCGAAAGTCCCCGAAAGGGTACGCCCGAAAGAGCCGCCGCACCGGGCCGCCCGCCGGGTGGTGCTCCGCCATGAACGCGTCAACCTGCCCTCCTGGTCGCGGACGTATCTTACGCCGAGCTATGCCACCGACGCGAAGACGGTCGCCTATCCGCTTGAAGTTCTGGCACAGGTTCTTGGCGGCGGCTCGACCAGCCGGCTCTATCGCAAGCTCGTCGTCGAACGCGGCATCGCGTCAAATGCGGGCGCCTGGTATAGCGGCGACGGCCTCGATTACGGGGAGTTCGGGATCTATGCGAGCCCCAATGCGGGCGGCGATATCGCGGCGCTGGAAAAAGCCGTCCTCGAAGAACTGGATGCGGCGTTTAAAGAGGGATTTGCCCCTGCCGATATCGACCGCGCGAAACGCCTTATTTCCGCGCAGGCGATCTATGCGCGGGACGGACTGCGCGCCGGCCCCAATGCGATCGGCCAGGCGTTTACCCAGGGGCAGACAATCGCCGATGTCGAGGCGTGGCCCGAGCGGATTTCCGCGGTGACCGCCGAACAGGTCATGGCGGCCGCGAAATCGGCGATCAGGGTGGAAAGTTCGGTTACGGGCATTCTCCTGCCGGAGGCCGCGAAATGACGCTACGCACACTGTACAGGGGCATTGTTCCGGCGGTTGCCCTGGCCGCCCTGTCGCTTGCCGTGCTTGCCGCGCCCGTGCAGGCGACCGAAATCCGAAAGATCGTCACCGGGAAGGGCATCGTTGCCTGGTTCGTACCCGATAAATCGGTCCCGCTGATCGCGCTCAGTTTCGCGTTCCGCAATGCCGGTTCCGCGACCGACCCCGACGGCAAGGAAGGCCTGGCCGAAATGGCGTCGGGTCTGCTGGATGAAGGTGCCGGCGACATGGAATCACAGGACTTCCAGCGGGCGCTTGAAAACATTGCGGCCCAGATGTCGTTCAGCGCCGGACGCGACAGCTTTTCCGGCCGGTTGCGCACTCTGACAGCCGAACGCGGCAAGGCGTTCGATCTTTTGCGGCTTGCCCTGAACGCGCCCCGGTTCGACAAAAAACCGGTTGAGCGTATCCGGTCGCAGATTCTGGCGTCGCTGCGACAGAGCGTCGAGGATCCAAGGCGGATATCCGGCCGGCTCTGGTCGGAGACGGTCTTTCCCGGCCATCCCTATTCCAAGCCCTCGGACGGAACCGAGAAAACAGTTGCTGCGTTGACGACCGACGATCTGAAGTCGTTTGTACGCGGCCGGTTCAGCCGCGACCGCCTGGTCATCGGCGTGGTCGGCGATATTACGGAACAGGAACTCAAGACCCGGCTCGATTCCGTGTTCGGGGATCTGCCGGCAACCGGCCCGAAATTCGATATCGCCGAAACGACGCCGGCGGGCAGCGGCAAGACGCTTATCGTCCGAAAACAGATACCGCAAAGCGTGATCGTTCTCGGCCATGCGGGGATCAAGCGGGACGACCCCGACTGGTACAAGGCGTTGCTGGTCACGCGGGTCTTCGGCGGCGGCGGGCTGAGCTCCCGGCTGTATGAGGAAGTCCGTGAAAAGCGGGGACTCGCCTATTCCGTCTATGCCTATCTCAGCCCGATGGAACATTCAGGCCTTGTCGCCGCCGGCGTCGCGACGCAAAACGCCCGCGCTGCGGAATCCGTTTCCGTGATCCGGGCGGAGTGGAAGAAGCTTTCCGAAAAGGGCATAACGGCGAAAGAGCTCGAAACCGCGAAGACCTACCTGAACGGCTCGTTTCCGCTCCGCCTCGGCTCCAGCCGGGGAATTGCAAACATGCTGGTGGGCATCCAGATGTCCGATCTCGGCATGGATTACATCCGCAAACGGCCGTCGATTATCGATTCCATTACGCTGAAAGAAGCTAACCGTGTGGCGCGCCGGCTGTTCCGGGAAAAGGACCTGACCGTCGTGATTGTCGGCGACCCCAAGGGAATGGAAGAAAGCCGGTAAAAACCGGATTTTAGAGCCTGCGGCGGGCTGTTTCCGCCGAATTATCCACAATTGTGTGGGTTGAACACCAGACGCCCTTTTCCCGATTCGCCGCCATGACATAAGGTGATCCCGGAATGGGACAGAGCAATACACCCTATACGCAGGACCTGACGGACTGCTTCGCCGGAGAGATCGGCGATGGCGGTCTGGAGGCGTCTGTCTTCGATCGCTGCATCGCGCAGACGCAAGGCGCGCTGGAGCGCATACGCGCCGCCTATGCCGATAATGCATTGCCGCTTCTGGGATTAGCGCGGGAACGCGACGATCTTGCGGAAATCAGCGCGGTTGCCGAGCGCTTCCGGTCGTCCTTCGACGATGTCGTCGTGCTCGGTACCGGTGGCTCGTCCCTGGGCGGTCAGACGTTGTGCTCGCTTGCCGATATCGGTTTCGGACCCCGCCCCGGCGCGCCGCGGCTGCATTTCATGGACAATGTCGATCCATATACAATCGACGGACTGACCGCCGCGCTGGACTGGCGGCGGACGGGTGTAATCGCGATCTCGAAATCGGGATCGACCGCTGAGACGCTCCTGCAGTTCGGGGTGCTGCTCGAAGTCCTGCGGGCGCATGTTTCCGAAGAGGCCCTTGCCGGACATGTCGTCGCCATCACCGAGGCGACGGAAAACCCCGTGACGATCATCGCGCGGAAGCTTGGATGTCCGGTGCTTGAACATCACGCGGGAATCGGCGGACGGTATTCGGTGCTGTCGGTGACGGGGATGCTGCCGGCGGCGATCGCCGGGCTGGATATCGGGCGGCTCCGCGACGGTGCGGCGACCGTTGCCGAACCGCTTCTGAGCGGCACCCCTGCAAGTGATTTTCCGCCCGCTGCCGGTGCGGCGGTGTCGTTCGGGCTGAACCGGCATGCCGGTGCGAACCTTACGGTTCTGATGCCCTATTGCGACCGGCTCGCGATTTTCGGGTTATGGTTCTGCCAGCTCTGGGCCGAAAGCATCGGCAAGCAGGGCGAGGGGACGACGCCGGTTCGTGCTATCGGCGCCGTCGACCAGCACAGCCAGCTTCAGCTTTATCTCGATGGGCCGCCGGACAAGATGTTTTCGCTGATCCTGACCGATACCGCGGGTCGCGGCGCCGCGGCCCCGGCCGATATCTCCGATATCGAGGGATTGTCCTATCTTGCCGGGAGAACGATGGGGGACCTGCTGGCCGTTGCCGGGCGCGCGACTGCCGAGACGCTTGCCAATAACGGCCGCCCGACCCGGGTGTTCCATGTTCCGGTTGTCGACGAGATGTCCATGGGCGCGCTGATGATGCATTTCATGGTCGAGACCATGATCATGGCGGACCTTATCGGGGTGAACGCCTTCGACCAGCCTGCGGTCGAGGAGGGCAAGATTCTGGCGCGTGAATATCTCGCCAGGGGAGACGCGGGATGACCCTGCGCCTGCTGCCCGAAACGCTGGTCAACAGGATCGCTGCCGGCGAGGTCATCGAACGCCCGGCCGCGGCGGTCAAGGAACTGGTGGAAAACGCCATCGATGCCGGTGCGCGTCACATCGACGTCGTGCTGGAGGACGGCGGGCGGGTGCTTGTTTCGGTCACCGATGACGGTTGCGGGATGACCGCGATCGAGCTCGAACTGGCCGTGGAGCGGCATGCGACATCGAAATTGCCGGATGACGACCTGGTGGATATCCGCACGCTCGGATTTCGCGGCGAAGCCCTGCCGTCTATCGGCGCGGTCTCGCGGCTGTCGATCACCAGCCGTGCCGCCGGGGCGGAGAACGCCTACGCGATCGAAATCGAAGGCGGAAAAAAAGGCGCGCCGAAACCGGCAGCGCTGGGGACCGGTACACGGATCGAAGTGCGCGATCTGTTCTATGCGACGCCGGCCCGGCTGAAATTCCTGAAAACCCCGCGAACCGAAGTCGATCATGCCGCCGACGCGATAAAGCGCCTGGCCATGGCGCATCCCGAAATCGCGTTTTCGCTGGCCGACGAAGACCGCACCAGGTTTCGGTATGGCTCGGCCCAGGGCGACCTGCTGACCGCGCGGCTCGACCGGCTGTCGGCGGTGATGGGCCGGGAATTCGCCGATAATGCCGTGTCGGTCGATTCCGAACGCGGCGGTATTCGTCTGACCGGGTTCGCAGGCGTACCGACCCTGAACCGCGGCAATGCCCGGGCGCAGTACCTGTTCGTGAACGGCCGCCCGGTGCAGGACCGGCTTCTCGTCGGCGCGGTGCGCGGCGCCTATCAGGATTTTCTTGCGCGGAACCGTCATCCGATGATCGCTCTGTTCCTGGACGTGCCGCCGGAAGCCGTCGACGTCAACGTTCATCCCGCGAAGGCGGAAGTCAGATTTCAGGATGCGGGTCTTGTCCGCGGCCTGATTGTCGGCGGATTGCGCCGCGCGCTCGAGGCGGCGGGACACAAGGCGTCGACAACGGTTGCGGCTGCGGCGCTGGGAGCCTTCCAGCCCGGTGGCGGCGGTGGCGGTGGGCAGACGTTCTGGCGACAGGGACCGGAGATCACGCGCGAACTGGCCGAAATTGCGGCGGCCTATCAGGCGCCGGCATCGACCGGGATACTGGATACGTTCGACACGCCGTCGGCGCGGATATCGGGCGAACAGGGCGAACAATACGTGGCTGCCGCCGCGCCGCCTGCGGCCTCGTCGTTCCCGCTGGGCGCGGCGCGGGCCCAGGTGCACGAAACCTATATCGTCTCCCAGACGGACACCGGAATCGTCATCGTCGACCAGCATGCAGCCCATGAACGGCTGGTATACGAACGCATGAAGGCGGCCCTCGCCGGTGGCGGGCCAAAGCGCCAGGGATTGTTGATTCCCGAGGTCGTTGAAATGGATGAGGCGGCTGTCGATCGCCTCTGCGCCCGTTCGGCGGAATTCGAGGAACTGGGGCTCGCGATTGAAAAATTCGGTCCCGGCGCCGTCGTCGTCCGCGAAGTGCCGGCGCTGCTGGGGCACTCGGACGTAAAGGCTCTGGTGCGCGACCTGGCTGACGACCTGGAAGAATTCGGCGCCGGGCTCGCCCTCAAGGAACGTCTTGAAGACGTCTGTTCGACCATGGCCTGTCACGGCAGCGTGCGCGCCGGGCGGCGGCTGACGCCCGAGGAAATGAATGCCCTGCTGCGCGAAATGGAGGTTACCCCCCATTCCGGGCAGTGCAATCACGGCCGGCCGACCTATGTCGAACTGAACCTGTCGGATATCGAACGGTTGTTCGGCCGGCGCTGAGCGTCAGGCGGTGACGGTGTCGCTTTCCGTGACATCGGGGATGTAGCCGCGTTTTTCCAGATTTCGGAAACGCCGGGTCAGCAGGAAGGCCGCGCTGGCCAGGCCGAGGACGAATCCCATCCACAGGCCGGCCGCCTCGAACCCGCCCCAGAAGGCGAGGGCCAGCCCGCTGGTGAGGCCGATTCCCCAGTAACTGAAGGCGGCGATCGCCATCGGCCGGGCGGTGTCGTTTAGGCCGCGCAAGGCGCCGGCGGCGACTGCCTGTATGCCGTCTGCGGCCTGAAAGAACGCCGCGTAGATCAGATAGGAAGCCGCCAGCGCAAGTACGGCGGCGCTGTCCGGACGGGCGCCGTCGAGATAGATCGACGCGAAGGTTTCCGGAATAGACAGCACGATCGCCGTCATTACCGACATGAAGGCGAGCGCGATCGCCAGCGCCGTCCAGCCGGCACGATAGGCGCCGTTTACATCCCGCCGTCCGACGGCCTGACCGACGCGGACCGTCGCTGCCTGGCCGAGTCCCATCGGCACCATGAAGGTGATATGGGGCATCTGAAGCGCAATCATCGTGGCCGCGATGGCATGGGCGCCGAACTGGCCGACGATAAAAATGGAACTGAAGAAAAAACCGGCTTCGAGCAGGCTCATGCCGGCAATCGGCAATCCGATGCGGAAAATCTGGCGGAACTGGAACCAGTCCGGTCGCCAGAACCGCCCGAGGATCGCATAGCGCGAAAACGGCCTGCGAAACACGGCAATGGCGAGAAGCGCCAGGAACATCAGCCAGTTAATTGCGGATGTCGCGATTCCGGCGCCCACAAGTTCCAGACGGGGCAGGCCGAAATTGCCGAAAATAAGCCCGTAGTCGAGCAGGCCGTTCAGCGGCACCCCCGCCAGCATGACCCAAAGCGCCGGGGCCGGGCGGTTGAGCGACGAGATGAAATTCCGCACGACGGCGAAGCCGATGCTCGGCATCAGGCTCCACATGAGGGTGCTCATATAGGCATCCGCATAGGGCAGGATATGAGCCGGCTGGGACAGAATACCGAGCAGATCTGCGGTATAGGGAAACAGTCCCATCGCCGGCACCGTCAGGATAAGGGTCACCCAGAACCCCTGGCGGATCACGCGACGCACCATCCGCGGTTTCCGGGCGCCATACGCCTGGGATGCGAGTGCCGCCGTCGCCATCACCACGCCGAAGCAGAAAACCCAGGTCAGGAAGAAAATCATCAGGCTGAGCGAGGCGCCGGCCAGCGCGTCGGGACCGAGGCGGCCGATCATGGCGGTGTCGGTGGTCAGCATCGCAACCCAGGCAAGCTGGGTCATGACGATGGGGGCGCCGAGCCGTGCCATCTGTTCCAGTTCGGTGCGCCAGAACGGTCTGGCGGGGGGCGTTGCCTGAAATTCAGGTGAAAAACTGTCTGTCATATCGAAATCTTTGTACCGGGAATGAGAAAGGGCGGACCATCGGTCCGCCCTTCGCGTGCAACGGGTATCCGGGGATACCTGCTACGAAGGACGGCGCTTCGCGACAAGATTGCCGCGCACAACCGCAACGACCGGCATAATCCTGCAGCCGGATACGGGGCGCGGGCCGTTTCCGGCCGTCAGGATATCCTGATCGATATGACGCATTTTTTTCATGGGGCGTATATAGGCGCGGGAAGCTGGAAATAAAAGCGGTAAATCGACCCGGTCCGGCCGGCTACGCGCAGCGGAGAAAATGCACCCGGGCCGCGCCGTATTTCCGGGAATCCAGGAATTCGAAACCGTCGGGCGTTTCCATTTCCTCGGACGAACCGGTTTCCACGACGCAGATGGCCCCGGCGGCGATCCATCCGGCATCGTGCAGCGCGGTCAGTGCGGGAACTGCCAGTGCCTGTTTATAGGGCGGGTCGAGGAAGACCAGTCCGCACGCCGCCGACGGACGCACCGGTTTCAGGCAGTCGCCCTGAAGCACGTCCGCTGCCGCGCGTTCGTGCAGGAGATCCAGGGTTTCGCGGCATAAATCGAGGGCGGCCCGGTTTTTGTCCATAAAGGTGATGTGTTTCGCGCCGCGGCTCAGCGCTTCGAGACCGAGCGCGCCGGTACCGGAAAAGCCGTCGAGCACACGTGCATCCGCTACCACGGAGACGCCGCCGGCGCCCCAGTCGCGGTGTTCCAGGATGTTGAAGACGGCTTCGCGCACCCGGTCCGATGTCGGGCGGATATCGCGCCCTTCGGGGGCGGCAATGGGGCGTCCCCTATGCCTGCCGGCCACGATGCGCATTGGAGGCTTTCAGGCCGAGTTGGTCTTTCAGGATACGCCGCGGCACTTCGTCGACTGCGCCGCGTTCGAGATCGCCGAGCTGGAACGGGCCATAGGCGGTACGGATCAGCCGGTTCACGCGATACCCGAGATGGTCGAACACTCTCCGGATTTCGCGGTTCTTGCCTTCTCGCAGGGCAACGGTCATCCAGGTGTTCCGGCCCTTGGCGCTGTCGATACTCGCCTCGATCCCGCCGTATTTCATGCCGTCGACGGTGATCCCCTTTGCAAGGGCCGCGATGTCGTCCTCGGTCGGTCTGCCGAACATCCGCACCCGGTAACGTCGAATCCACCCGGTATCCGGCAGTTCGAGCCGCCGTGCGATGCCGCCGTCATTGGTCAGCAGCAACAGGCCCTCGGATTCGAAATCGAGCCGGCCGACGGACATGACCCGCGGCAGATGCCGGGGCAGCCGCTCGAAGACGGTCGGCCGTCCCCTGGGGTCGCCATTGCTGCAGATAAGGCCTGACGGTTTGTGATAGCGCCACATCCGCGTCGCCTGCGGTTCCGCGACGGGCTTGCCGTCGACGCGGATATCGGAATCGGCGGTCACAAGCGTGCCGGGTTCCGAAATTTTCTTGCCGTCGATAATAACGCGACCGTCGGCGATCCAGCGTTCGGCCTCGCGGCGCGAACACACCCCGGCGCGCGACAGACGTTTCGCGATCCGTTCGCCCGGCGGATTGTCCGGCGGTGTATCGGTCCTGTCGGTCATCCGGTTTTTCCGCTCTCGGCCACGAAGGCGTCGAATATACGGGAATCCGCCGGGTCGATGGAAAATTCGGGATGCCATTGAATACCCAGGCAGAAACGGTAATCGGCGGATTCGATGCCTTCGATCACCCCGTCCGGCGCGACGGCATTGACCGTAACGTTCGCGCCGACATCCTTGACCGCCTGGTGATGGGCGGAATTGACCGACAGGGCCGTGTTGCCGGCGATCCGGTGGAGCAGGGTGCCTTCGACGACGTCGACACGATGACCGGCTTCGTCGCGCGGGTTGGGTTGTTCATGGGCAAGCGCATCGGCGATTTCGTCGGGAATGTGCTGAATCAGCGTGCCGCCCAACACGACGTTCAGGAGCTGCTGGCCGCCGCAGATACCGAGCACCGGCATGTCGCGCTTCAGCGCGCCGTCGGTGACGGCCCATTCGAAATCCGTGCGCGCGGTTTTCACGGTGACCGACGGATGACGCGCGTCGGCACCGAACAGCGCCGGGTCCACGTCAAATGCGCCGCCGGTGACCACCAGCCCGGAAATCAGGTCCAGATATTCTTCCACCCGCTCCAGTTCGTGCGGCAGCATGACCGGCAGGCCGCCCGCATTCGCGACAGCGGCGGGGTAGTTTTCGCGGATAGCGTACCAGGGAAACTTGGAGTAGCCGCCCGCTTCCTCTGAATCCAGCGTGATGCCGATCAGCGGGCGGGTCATGGCATGCACCTACAGGGCGGCGCGGTAGGCGCGCTCCTCGCGGAGCCAGTATTCGGCATAATCGACGTCTTTCCAGTCTTCGAACCACGGTCCGCCGCGAGTATAGTGGATTGCCGACGGAGTGCCATGCTCCGGCATTTCGCTCCAGCCTTCCAGCCAGTTCCACGTTTCCGGCAGGGCGCCGATCAGTTCGTCTTCAAGCCAGCCGAACCTGTGCAGGTATTTACCCGTTTCCCGGTTCGCGAGATCCGGGGTGAGTACCCGGTTGGCCGGGTGACCGCAATTGAACAGGATCATCGACGACCAGTTCTTGCGCGGATACAGGGTCTGCTGCTGGCCGTCCATCTTGCTTTTTTCGGTCGGCCGATGATCGTGATGCACGCACATCGCGGCGTAGCGGTCGTCGGCAGCGGCGATAAGGTCTCCGATATCAGCGAGCCAGAGAAAATCGCAGTCGCAGAAAATAGCCCAGCCACGGTATCCCGTCAGGTAGGGCACGAAAAACCGCGTATACGTAAAATCGGTTGAGGCGAGCGGATCGATGCCGCGGGTATACAGCCCGTTTGCCCGTAACTCATCCTGGATAAGCGGGCAGATGTCCAGCGGCGTGGTCGCATTTCGGATCAGTGAATGGCGGCAGACCTGATAGGCCGCGTCTTCGCGGCGGTCGTAGCCGACAAAGACCGGGAATGCCGTAACCGACATCCCGGAGGTGCTGCGCAGGGGGCGGGACATTTCCATGGCGGTTTCCTATATAAACATCGAAAGGCGTTCGAACGCTGGCGGCCATGTGCCGTCCGCCGATTGCCGGTAGACCCGGCAGCCGGGAAACCAGGGACTGGAATCGCCGTGGTTCATCCACCGGAATTCGGCGGGGGACGGCACGATGACATCCGACTTGCGTCCCTGCGCGGCCCGGAGATGGGTCATGGTGTTGCTGACGCCGGCATAGATGTCGAGCAGTCCGGACAGGGCGAGCAGGTCTTCGATGTCGGCATTGGCAGGAGACATATCGAGCACGGGCCGTCCGATCGCGGACGCGAAGCGTTCGGTTTCTCCCTCGACACGGTTCCGTTGAACAACCACCACGGTTCCCGGTACGTCGTGAAGCGCGGACGCGAACAGGGCTGCGGGCGCTTCTTTCATCAGCGCCTGGCGCAGATTCGGCGTGCCGGCCCGCCAGGTGACGCCAATCCACGGCGCCGGGCCGAACGTGCTCAGCCGGTTGCGAATCGCGGCTTCGCGGTCCGGCAGGGCCGGAATATCGAAAGGGGCGGGAAGCGGACAATCGTCGCCATGACCCAGCAGGTAGGGAAGGTCGCCGACCGACACAACCCGGTCGCCGGTCGCCGGTGACAGGTTCGTGATGTCGTCGGCAATCCCCGACCGGCGGAGCATTTCCGCGATACGGGGATCTGGTTTGTAGGTCACATGCGCGCCCCGGTCCCGAAGGTCCGACACGAACCGGGCAAAGAATATCTGGTCGCCCAGACCCTGGTCGGCCGACAGGAACAATCGCTGTCCCCGGAGGTCGGCGTCGAACCGCGTACGGTCGAGTTGCCCGGCGATCGCGGCTGTGCTGGTGCGGTGCAGAAAATGTGTCCAGCCCTCGGAAAATTTTCCGTCGGCCAGCAGGTTGTTGGCAAGGCCGGCATGGGCATCGACATGATCGGGCGCGATCTCCAGGGCACGGCGGTAATGGACGGCAGCGCCTGGGTGGTCGCCCCGGTGGCTGACGGCATTGCCGACATTGCACAGCAGGTCCGGATCTTCGGGTGTCGCCGAAAGCGCACCGCTGTATAGCGTCAGGGCTTCGTCCGTACGGAACGTTTTAGCGAGAACGTTCCCGAGATTGGCGGCGACGTCGTGGTCCGTCGGCGCATGGCCCAGTGCGCGCCGAAAATACTCTTCCGCCGTTTCCAGCCTGTTCTGACCGGCATGCAGTGCGCCGAGCGCGTTGAGCGTTTGCGGGTTGTCGGGGGCGAGCGCATCGAGGTTTTCATAGGCCGCAATCGCACCGTCCGTATCGCCGATATAGGCGAGGATCCGGGCGAGTTCGGCCTGTGCGCCGATATGATCGGGAACGAGCGCAAGAACGCGCCGGTAACCCTCCGCGGCCTCGCCGCTTCTGTCTGCCGCTGCCAGCGCATTGGCGAGGTTCAGGTGTGCCGACGGATTCCGGGGGGCGCTCTGTGCCGCATCCTGGAGGATGCTCACTGCTTTCGCCGCCTGGCCGTCGGCGCGATAGGCGGCCCCCAGGTTTATGGCTATTTCCACATTTTCCGGTTCGGCGTCCCGCGCCTGGCTGAGCAACCGGATGGCGGTCTGCGGATCGTTCTGGCGCAATCGCACAGCGCCGAGAACATTCAGGGCGTTGGATTCCCGGGGAACGGCTTTGAGAACCGTATTGCAGTGGCTCGCGGCGGCATCGAGGTCGCCCGCCTGAAAACAGCGCACTGCCGATTCAAGCGCTGCCTGCAGGATTTTGCGTTTGGCCAAAAGGCGGTTCCCCCGGTTTTCGAATTCACGTCGTGAAACACCGGCCAGCTTACAGAAACGTGGTTGCCAAACCGTAAATCTGCGGTGCCGCGCTGACGTTATCCGGTATGGCCCGGCAGCACCGGTGCAGGCAGTGTCGAAAAGGCAGAAAACATCGGCTTAGGGCGCAGGCATCGAGGAACTACAATCCGACAGGGGCGCGGCCATACTTTAGGGAGACTGAAAAATCCAGAGGTAGTGCCCGTATTTGAGGGGTTTTGCCGGGAAAACGGGGTTGACCCGATCCCGGTCGCTGACGATTGTGCGCCATGATCGAGGACAGGTCGGAAACCGGCTCTCCCCATATGCGGCTGGCACTGGAACTGGCGGCGGACGCGGCGCAGAACGGCGAAGTGCCGGTCGGCGCCGTGCTGGTCGACGGCGCGACGGGTGATGTTATCGCCTCATCCGGCAACCGGGTCGAAACGGACCGCGACCCGACTGCGCATGCGGAAATTGTCGTCATCCGCAAAGCGGCATCCCTGAAGGACGATGTGCGCCTGTCGGAATGCGACCTGTACGTTACGCTCGAGCCCTGCCCGATGTGCGCGACGGCGATTTCGTTCGCGCGGATCCGGCGGGTTTATTTCGGCGCGTACGATACGAAGGGCGGGGGTGTCGAAAACGGCCCGCGTATTTTCGACCAGCCGACCTGTCACCATCGCCCGGACGTTTACGGCGGCATCGGAGAATCCGATGCCGCCGCATTACTGAAGCAGTTCTTTGCGGCCCGGCGCTAGCAGCACCGGGCCGGAGGCGACGTCTACTCAGAAATCGCTTTCGAACCCGTATTCCTTCCACCGGGCTTTGACCTTTTCCATGTCGTCCCTGTGGGGATGGACGGTCGGCGGATAGCGGTTTCCGCCGTACTGGTCTTCGAGGTCGAAATCGAGATTGACCGTCGCGTCGATCAGGACGCGGCACCACTTGCCGGTGCCGAACTTCATCGGATCGCGGTCGCGCAGCCGGGTGGACGGATCAAGCAGCGAACCGAACGAGCCCGGGAAGAACACGATATCGTCTTCGGCGGCGTTGACGCGATAGGCAAACGCCCAGTCGACCGACGCGTAATCGTGAATGTCGATATCGTCATCCAGCACCCAGATGTTCTTGTAGCGCAGATGCGCCGAGTTCGATCCCCAGATCGCCGCCGCAGCCTGCTTGGCCTGGCCGCGATAGGTCTGGTGAAGCTGGATCATCAGAGTCGTGCCGTTATTGGCCGCCGGGCAATGCACATCCGTGACGCCGGGCACGCCCGCGCGTTCGAGCACGTTCCATGCCACACCGGCGCGCTGGACCGAGCTGGTGACGGAGTTTTCGTTCAGCATCTTGGGCAGGGTGCCTTCGAGCGTGCCGCGATGGATCGAATCGTTGCGGTAGCTGATCGTCGTGACCTTGGTGACGTGCTTCGGTCCCTGGTCGCCGCCGAAATAGCCGGTGTATTCGCCGAACGGGCCTTCCATCTCGAACGTTGCCGGATCGGAATCGATAAACCCTTCGATTACCATTTCGGCATTCGCCGGCACCATGATGTCGCTGGTCTCGCATTTGATCAGTTCCATCGGTTTGCCGCGAATGGCGCCCATGACTTCGTATTCCGAAACGCCGGTCGGAATCGGCGCGGACGCGCAATAGGGCAGCGAGGGCTCGAACCCGTAGACGTGGGCAACCGGCATTTTCATGCCGCGATCGGCCCATTTCTGGAAGTGAATACCCCAGTGCTGCGCACGCCACAGCAGGATCGGCATGGTGTCTTTCTGGCCCAGCATGCCGCGATAGATGCCGATATTATGTTCCCCGGTATCAGGGTCCATCGTCACGGTCGCCTGGTAGGTATTGATATATCGCCCGCCGTCTTCGCGATGCCAGCGCGGCACGGGAACCTTGTAAATATCGATGTCGTCGCCGTTGACGATGTTTTCCTTCACCGCGCCTTCGAAGACCTCGACCGGTTTGACCCGCTGCTGCAGGTAGTGGCGGGTGGCGAGTACGAGGTCGCGCACCGGCGCGTCCTTGGGCAGGCCCAGCATCATGGCGACGCGCGTGTAGTTGGACAGCCCGCCGGTAAAGACGCGGCGGGAATACACGTCGTCTTCCGGGCCGTAACCGGTGATGTTGTTGAACAGAAGCGCAGGACCGTTGCCCTGGCCGAACGTCTTGCGCGCGACGGTGCCGAGCTCGCAATCCCAATCGACTTCGACGTCGATTTCCTGGAGTTCGCCTTCTTCGCGCAGGGCGTCGATCCAGCCCCGCAGGTCTTCAAAGGCCCGCGGCACGATCTTGTTGTGCATGGCGCCCAGTTCATTGGTGTTATCGGTCATAATAGCTCAGCTCCCTGATATATGCATGGCGCATGGTCGGTTTTTCCGGTATTGCGCTGTCGTGATAGTCGTCGTCTCGGTGATCGTTTCGCGGCAGGTTTTCGCGGTAAATGGGGTTTCAGTCAATCGCGCAGCTGTCATGTCCCTATGCAGAAACCGCATGAGTATTTCAGTCGCTTGATGAAAGCCGCTGTTTCCACTTGCCGCTGAGCCCGAGCGTCTGCCAGCGGGCTTCAACGGATTTCATATCGTCGACGCTGGGCCGGACGGTGGGCGGATAACGGTCGCCGTTGCGTTCAGGTTCGTAATCCAGGTTGATCGTCGCATCGGTGAGGACGCGCGACCATTTGCCGGTTCCGAACAGATGCACATTCGCGTCACGGCGCCGCACGCTGGGGTCCAGACCGGCGCCCCAGTTGGCCGGATAGATCACAATGTCGTCTTCGCCGGCATTCACGCGCCACGCGACGGCCCAGTCAACGGCTTCGTAGTCGTGTACGTCGATATCGGCATCGACCACGGTGACGTGCTTGTACCTGACGTGGGACGACGAATCGCCCCATAGCGCCGCGGCGACCTGCTTGGCCTGGCCGCGATAGGTCTGGTTGATTGACACGTTGAGGTTTACCGCGGCCTGGATCGGATGGCCGAATACGTCGACCACGCCGGGCACACCGGCATTTTCCAGCGCGTTCCAGGCAACCGCGGAGCGGTGAATCGAGCTCATGATCGGGTTCTCGCCGATGCTGCCCGGGATCGCGCCTTCGACCGTGCCGCGATAGATCGGATCGTCGCGATGGGTAATCGCGGTAACCCGCGTGGTGTGTTTCTTCGACCGTTCCGGCGCATAGAAACCGGTGAATTCGGCATAGGGGCCTTCTTCGGTAAAGGTCGACGGGTCGGTCGAAATCCAGCCTTCGATCACGATTTCGGCGTTTGCCGGCACCATCAGCGGCACGGTTTCGCATTCGATCAGGTCGACCGGTTCGCCCCGGATGGCGCCCATGACGTCGTATTCGGATATTGCGCGCGGCACCGGCGCGCCGGCGGTAAAGCCGAGGGACGGTTCCCAGCCGATGACGTAGGCGACCGGCATTTCGTCGCCGGCCTGCTGGTGCTTGGAAAAATGGCCGCCCCAGTGCTGGGCGCGCCACAACAGCACCGGAATTTCGGCCGGTCCGCCGACCATGCCGCGGTATATGCCGACGTTATGAACGCCGGATTCCGGGTCCTTGGTCACGCAGCCCGCATAGGTCAGCGCATAGCGTCCGCCGTCGAGCCGGTTCCACTTGGGGATCGGGAATTTCAGAAGGTCGATATCGTCGCCCATGATGATGTTCTGTTTGACCGCGCCGTCCTTGACGGTGCGGGGGGCGATCCGTTCCTGGAAGATCGTCCGGCAGATACGGACGAGTTCCCGCGCCGGCGTGTCCTGGGGCAGGCCGAACATCATGGCTATGCGGGAATAGCTGGCATGGCCGCCGGTGAACATCTTGGAACACAGGGCGTCGGGGCCGTTATAGTCCTTGATGTTATCGAACAGGAAAGCGGGGCCGTCGCCGCTGCCCTGCATCATCCGGATGATATTGCCGAGTTCGACATCCCAGTCGACCTCGCCCTTGATTTCCTCAAGTTCTCCGCCCGCCCGCAGGGCATCGATCCAGCCCCGCAGGTCGCCGAATACCGCAGGACCCCGGTCGATTCCAGAAACACCCATTACAAGCCTCCATTCCCGTTTTTTGTCTGGGAAAAGGTTTAGCGCCTATGGGGTTATTGTGCCAGCGCGGGGTCTATGCGGCGCTGACATGGGGGTATGTGGCAGTGACAGCCTTACGGTGAAGCGGCCGTTCTCGGTATCTTCCAGGATAACGTCCCCGCCGTGCCTTCGCGCGATCGACCGGGCGACCGCGAGGCCGAGCCCCGAGCCGCCGGTTTCCCGGTTGCGCGACGTTTCCAGCCGGAAAAACGGGCGGAAGACGTCTTCTCGCCGGTCGGCCGGAATACCGGGGCCGTTATCGGCAACCGTTATATCGATCCGGTCATCCGCGTCTGAAATGGCGATTTCCGCGGACTCGCCGTATTTGATCGCGTTGACGACGATATTCTGGACGGCGCGCTTTATGGAGCCCGGGGCGCAGACATAGGGCAGGCGGCCGTCGATGGCGCAGGTCACGGGCTGACCGGCATCCGCCATGTCGTCGCACAGGCTCTGGACGAGGGCGGCGAGGTCGGTCTGCGTACGGGCTTCCTCGGCCGCGTCGTCGCGCGCGAAAGCCAGCGTCGAATCCAGCATCGCCTGCATTTCGTCGAGGTCGACAATCGCTTTTTTCTGCTGTTCGGCGTCTTCGATAAATTCGGCCCGCAGTTTCAGGCGCGTCAGCATGGTCCGGAGGTCGTGGCTGATCGCTGCCAGCATCATCGTCCGGTCGTCGACAAACCGGCGCAGGCGTTCCTGCATCAGGTTGAAGGCGCGGGTCGCGTTTCGCAATTCGCGGGATCCCCGTTCGGGCAGGGGCGGCGAGCGGACATCGAGGCCGATCCGTTCGGCAGCGTCGGCGAAACTGCGCAGCGGGCGGGTCATCCGGTGAACCGCCCAGAACGAGATCACGACGATCAGCACCGTCGTCAGCGCAATCCAGAACAGCATGCGCATGGCCCAGCGCAGCGACGTGGTGTCCGTCGACCCGACGAAGTGAACCCACCCGCCGCTGTTCAGGGCGACCGCGACCAGTATTTTGACCCGGCTGTTCAGCAGGTCGGGCGGTGCGGGGCGCCCGCCCGGCATGCGCGGGATCGCCAGTTCGCCGCGGCGCCACTGGTGGAACCGGCGGATGATCACGCGCCGTTCGCCGAGATCGGGCAGCACGGCCTGGATTTCGGATTCATGCATCGGATCGGGGCGCCACCCCCGGGGGATGCGCGGCCGCCGCCCGTCGGTCAGGCCGATCCACAGGGTCGGGCTGTTGAGGGCGCGGAGCAGGTCGTCGCGCGCGTCGGCAGGGGTATTTTCCAGCAAAGGCACGATGACGCGGATACGGTCCGCGACGGAGTCGGATAAGAGCTTGAAAGTCGTCTGTGCCCGGTCGCGTACGTAAAGTGCGGCGCTCGCCCATACGGCAACGATCATCACCCCGACGATGAGCAGGGTAAGCCGCCCGGCGATTCCGGACGGCCAGAACCGCCGCGGCCGGGTGTGGCCGTGATGGTCGTGCCGGCGCGCCATCAGCCGTTTGCCTCGACATTGGCGGTAAACATATAGCCGCCCCCGCGGACGGTTTTGATCAGGGTCGGTTCTTTCGGGTCGGATTCGATCTTGCGGCGCAGGCGGCTGAGCTGAACGTCCACGGCGCGGTCGAACGCGCCGGCTTCGCGACCCCGGGTCAGGTCGAGAAGCTGGTCGCGGCTGAGCACGCGCTGCGGCCGTTCCGCCAGGGACACGAGCAGGTCGAATTCGCCTGCGGTAAGCGCGACGAGGGCGCCGTCGGGCGCGCGCAGTTCGCGTTTCGACAGGTCGACGGTCCATCCCTCGAAGCTGAGTGTTTTTCCCGAAACCGGCGGCGGGGTGCGGAAATCGCCGCCCCGGCGCAGCACCGCCTTGATGCGCGCCAGCAATTCGCGTGGGTTGAACGGCTTCGGCAGGTAATCGTCGGCACCCATTTCCAGCCCCACGATACGGTCGGTTTCCTCGCCCAGGGCGGTCAGCATGATGATCGGGATCGCCGTGTCGGCGCGCAGCCGCCGGCAGATCGACAGCCCGTCCTCGCCCGGCATCATCAGGTCGAGAACGATCAGGTCGAACTGGCCGCCGGCGAGATGGGCATCCATTTCCCGGCCATTGGCGGCATCGTCGACGCGATAGCCATGTTTGCGCAGAAACCGCGCCGTAAGGTCGCGAATTTCCCGGTCGTCGTCGACGACGAGTATATGGGCGGATGTTTCGGTCATGACCTCAATATAGGCGGGGTTTTCCGGCGGCAGGGGCGGTTAATTGTAACAGAGTGTTACAGCGCCGGGCATTGCAATGAAGCGTTACAAAAAGCCCGGTTGGCGGACATGTATGCGTTACAGGGCGTTCCTATGTTCGGTTTGTCGGCGCCCGTTCCTCCCCTCATGCGGCGCCCCTACAGATGGAGAACATCATGTCACGTACAAAGAAAATCCTTCTCGGTACCGCTGCGGTCGTCGGTATCGGCGGCACGGCCCTCGCTTTTTCAGGCGTCGGCGGCCAGACCATGAACACCGCCAAGCTTGAACTCATTTCGTCCGCTGTCGCGGCATCCGGCGATCACGGCGACCGCCGGGGTCATCATCGCGGCTATCGTCATGGCGGTCGCCATGGCGGCATGAAGATGATGTGCAGCGGCCGGCGCGCCGAGAAACTCAACGACGCTATCGGCTTTGCCGAAGCCTTCTTCAGCTTCAATGCCGAACAAAAGGTTGCCTGGGACGGTCTTGCCGCCGCGCTTCGCGACGGCAGCGATACCATCGGCAAGCAGTGCGCCGCCCTGAAGGAGGACGGCAAGCCGGTCACGGCGACCGGCAAGTTCGCCCGCATGGAGGCCATGCTGAATACCGGGCTCCAGGTCGTGCAGAAGGTCCGTCCGGCTTTCGACACGCTCTATGCCACGTTGGACAAGGACCAGCAGGCCGCGCTCGACAAGCTCATCCAGCGCCGCGGCCGTCGTTAACCGCAACAGGGTTCCGTCCCCCGTCCTGACCGACGGGGGACGGAATGTTTCAGGAGGGTATGTTGGAACATATTTCAGATCCGTTCGACGATTTCGACGTCTGCCGGGATAGTCCGGACGTCATCGCCCGGCCGCCGCGTATCGCGCTGGCGTTTCTGGCCGCCGGTTTCGTAATCGACCGGTTCATGACCGCGCCGTTTCTGTACGAGCCGGTTCAGTATCTTGGCGGGGCGGGACTGCTGATTGCCGGGTCCACGCTGGCGGCGGCGGCGATGCGCCGGTTCCGGACGTCCGGTACGGCAATCGAAACCCGGCGCGCCACAACGGCGATCGTCGCCGAGGGACCTTATGCGGGCACCCGGAACCCGGTTTATGTCGCCTTGATGCTGCTCTATACCGGCATCGGGGTGATCGCCAATGCACCTGCAATCGTCGCTTTGTTGCCGGTCCTGTTTGCCGTGCTCCATTTCGGGGTGGTGCTGCGCGAAGAAGAATATCTCGAATGCAAGTTCGGCGATTCCTATCTTGCCTACAAGCAGGCGGTGCCGCGCTGGGTCTAGCCCCCGACATCGGCGCCCGTCCGCCCGCTTGACAGACCGGCGGTCATCGACAAACGATGGCCGCCGGTTTTTGTATGCAGGTGAACTACACATGGCGATGGCGCGTGAACTGATCGACGACAGGCTGGACGACAATATTTTCCGCGTGAACCGCGCGGCCTTTACGGATGAAGCCCTGTTCGAGCGCGAAATGTCCGAAATTTTCCACCGTTGCTGGCTTTATCTTGGCCATGAAAGCCAGGTGCCCGATCATGGCGATTACATTGCGACGCGCCTGGGACGGCACCCGGTCTTCGTGATCCGGGGCGGCGACGGCGGCATCCGGTGTTTCTACGACGCGTGCAGTCACCGCGGCTCGAAGCTCACCGGGCGGACATCCGGAAATGCCAAGACGCTCGTCTGCCGCTATCACGGATGGTGCTTCAACGCCGGCGGCGACTGCACCCTGGTGCGCGGCGGCGACGAAGCCTATCGCGCCGCCGATCTCGATCGCCTCGGCACGGATCTGCGGCCGATCGCGCAATTCGGGGAATACAAGGGTTTCCTGTTCGGCTGCGTCGATGCGGCGGCGCCGCCGCTGGACGATTTTCTCGGCGGCGCAAAGCCGTTCATCGACCTGATGGCGGACCAGGCCCCCGACGGGATGGAAATCCTGCGCGGCGAAAGCCGCTATGTCATGGAGGCGAACTGGAAATTTCAGACCGAAAATTCGACCGACGGCTATCACGTCGCCACGGTCCACCGGAATTTCGCGACCACGGTCGGCTACCGCGAAACCCTGGCGCCCGGCGGCGATGACGGCATGGCCAAGACCGAGGCGAGCCGGATTCTCAGTCTCGAAAAGATCAATTCCGGCGGCTACGACGTCGGCAACGGCCACATGATCAACTGGGCCGACCGCGGAAATCCCGAAGCGGGGCCGTCCTGGCCGCAGCGCGCCGCCCTGCTGGAAAAATACGATCCCGGCAAGGTGAAATGGATGCTGGAACGCGGCCGCACGGTGACGGTGTTCCCCAACCTTTTGCTCAACGACGTCGCCTCGTCCTGTATCCGCATCTGGCGGCCGGTTTCCGCCGGGGTGACCGAGATCGAAACCTGGTGCATCGCGCCCCGGGGCGAAGACCCGGATGCCCGCCGCGCCCGCATCCGCAAATACGAGGATTTCTTTTTTCCCGCCAGCCTGGCCGTCCCAGACGACGTGCGCGCCATGGAAGGCGCGCATACCGGGTCGCAGGCGCTGGACGACGGCTGGAACGACCTCGCCCTCGGCCACAAAACCCTGGTCGACGGCGCCGACGCGGCTGCGCAGGAGCTCGGCGTCACGCCCCTGAACAGCAACCCGGGGCGCGAGGTGGAAACGCCTTTCTTCGCCTTCTGGCGGGAATGGGCGGAAAGGTTGTCGTCATGACAATCACCCCTGCCGAAGCCGCCGAATTTCTCTACCGCGAAGCCTGGTGCCTTGATAACAAGCAGTGGGACGACTGGCTGGCGCTCTATGCCGACGATGCG
>TARA_R110000868_G_scaffold165291_3_pt1 | contig 26771 bp, 25 predicted proteins | sample TARA_R110000868 | Tara Oceans TARA_R110000868 (sample SAMEA4397489) | marine metagenome | biome: Polar Biome; feature: [SRF] surface water layer (ENVO:00010504); material: water (ENVO:00002006), including particulate matter (ENVO:01000060) such as... | depth 5 m | reverse complement strand
CGGCGAAGCCGGAGCATGTCCCGAGTGGCAGTTTTCTAATCAGGGTTTCGGCGTGAAATGAGCGCACAAAGTCCGAGAGACAAGACCCCCAGGACGCCAGCGACCGTCGCTCCAAAATAGTCGCCGTCGAAAATAAATCCCCAGGCGGAAATGGAAATCAGGAGCAGACCGCCGGTGCCGAACCACGCGGCGTAGTGTTCTTTCGACCCAAACATGATCACCTCGCATTCTGGTTTTCAATTTCAGTCTGTGCGTACGGCTTGGCAACTCACCGAGTCGGGACACGCACCGGCTAGACGCCGGACCGCGTCCCGCATCCCTATTCGTTCGGAACCGCGACCCAGATCTTCATCGTCAGCTGGCCGCTGGGCTCGTCGGGATGCAGCGAGGTCTGGTGGGCGAGTTTGAGGCCGGCGCCTTCGATCCAGGCCTGCATCTCCTCGTCGGAGAAGCCGAGGCGGCGGTGATAATGATCTTCGCGCAGGGTTTCCAGCTGATGCGGCGCGAAGTCGACGATCAGGAGATGGCCGCCGGGTTTGAGCAGGCGGCCACACTCAGCCACGGCGCCGGCGGGATCGTCGAGATAGTGGAGGACCTGGTGCACGGTGACGAGATCGGCGGCGCCATTCTCGAACGGCAGGGCCCCGACATCGGCATGGCGCACCGAGCAATTATTCAGGCCTGCATTGGCCAGGTTCAGGCGTGCGACATTGAGCATGGAATGATTGATATCGACGCCAATACCGCGCTTGACCCGGTCGGCGAAGAGCTCGAGCACGCGGCCCGTGCCAACCCCGACATCGATCATCAGATCGAACGGGCCCGGCCCGGCCAGTTTGCGCATCGCGGCCTCGACCTCGGCATCGGCCAGGTGCAGGCGGCGGATCTGGTCCCAGTCCTCGGCGACGCTCTCGAAATAGGTCTGCGCCGCCAGGGCGCGCGCCTGCTTGATCGATTCCAGCCGCGCGATATCACGGGTCAGCACCGGGTCATTCTCCGGCAGCAACTCGGTGAGAATCTCCGCCAGACGGCGGCCACCGCCGGTCTCGGTCAGGCGGTAGAAGACATAGGCCCCCTCCGGCAAACGCTCGGCGAGGCGGGCATCGGTCAGGAGTTTGAGATGACGGCTGACGCGCGGCTGGCTCTGGCCGAGCACATGCACCAGCTCCGACACGGTCAATTCGCCGCGCGATAGCAGCGAGACCACGCGCAAGCGCGTCGGTTCGGCAATCGCCTTGAGCTGTGTGACCAGTGCATCCATGGGAATCTTGCCTGTAAGTGCGGAATGTCCCTTGCTTTTATCCGCATCGCGACGAAGTTCAAAGGCAAGCCTGTATGTCGGATTCTGGAGCGCAATGTGAGACGCCGCGAGATCATCATTATCGGAGCCGGGCTGGCCGGGGTTTCCGCGGCCTGGACGCTGGCCCGGCACGGCCATTCGGTGACGGTGCTCGATGCCCTGGAAGGGCCGGGGCTGGAAACCAGCTTCGCCAATGCCGGTGCGCTGACGCCGTCAGAGCCGGAACCGTGGAATACGCCCGGCATCGCCGGCCAATTGATCGCCTCACTGTTTGATCCGCATGCAGCGATGAAACTGCGCCTGGCACCCCTGCCCGGGCTTATCCCGTGGGGGCTTCGTTTTCTGCGCAATTCCACCCATGCACGCCATGGAGCCGCCAGCGCGGCGAATTTCGCCCTCTCGCGCTACAGCCTCGCGCAGACGCAGGCGGTGCGTGACGAGCTCGGGCTGGAATTCGACAATCTCAAGCGCGGCACGCTGAAACTCTGCCGCAGCCAGGCCGGGCTCGACGCCGCTATTCTCTCCGCCGACAAGCTCGTCCCGCTTGGCCTCAAATATAGCGCCCTCGACCGCGCAGCGACGCTGGAGCTGGAACCGCGACTGACGGCGATCGGCGACCAGATCGCCGGCTCGATCCATTATCCCGACGATGAATCCGGCGATGCCCACCGCTTCACCGCCGGTCTGGCCGCCGCAGCCGAGCAGGCCGGTGTCGCGTTTGAATGGAATACCCGCGTGCTCGAGCTGATCGAGCGCGGCGGCCAGGTCATCGGCGTGCGCACCGAGACCGAGGAGATCGAGACCGACACCATCATCATCGCGGCCGGCCATACCGCCTGGAGCCTGATGAAACCGCTGGGCCTGCATCTGCCTGTGCGGCCGGTGAAGGGTTATTCCCTCACCCTCGACATGGCCAGTCTCAATGCCCGCCCCGGCGTGCCGGTGTTCGATGAGGCGCTGCACGCCATCGTCACCCCGATGGGTGACCGGCTGCGCATCGCCGGCACGGCCGAAATCGCCGGCACCGACAAGCGCTTGCGCCCGGAACGGATCGAAAACCTCAAATCCCTGGTGCGTGCCCTCTATCCGCAATTCGCCGATCAATTGCTCGAAGGCGAAATCAATGCCTGGACCGGTTTCCGTCCGATGAGCGCCGACGGCCGCCCCTTCATCGGCGAGACCCGCGCCAGGGGCCTGTGGCTGACCACCGGCCATGGCCATCTCGGCTGGACCCAGGCGATGGGCTCGGCCGGCCTGCTCGCGGCGCTGATCGATGGCGAGACACCGCCGGTTGATCCGGCACCGTTTGCGGCAAACCGGATCTAGCTCAGCGCGAAGGCGAGCACCGGATAAGACACGGCATTGGTCAGCCCGTGCAGTATCCAGCCGGGCATGATCGAGCCCTGGCCCGGTTTCTCATTGAGCCAGACCGAGACCCAGGCGCCAGAGCCGGTGACGCCGACAATACCGGCCGCCATCATCGGGTCGAAGGCCGGGCCACCGGGGATGACGAAGATCAGCAAATGCACCGCGCCGAAGATCAGCGCCTGAAGCAAATTGCCGAAGCCAAAACCTAGCCCATTGACCAGGCGTTTGGCGATCAGGCCGCGGAAGAAAATCTCCTCCGACAGCGCCGTCTTGAACACGGCGAGCAACAGGATCGCCAGGGCAATCGACGCCCAATCGCCTTCGAATGCGGTGAGCGCGGCGGCGACGGTGTTTTCGCCACTGGCGGCAGCATTCATCGGTGAGAAGACGAAAATCGCCAGCGAGGCCGGCACGATCACCAGAGCGGCGAGCAGGGTCAGACCGACCGCGCGCAGGGGCGGCAAGGTCAGGCCAAGCCAGGCGCGCAAGCCGCTGCGCTTTCGCGCGAAGATCAGCCAGGCCAGGCTACCGACCAGCATAACCACAATCAGTTGAACCAGCGTATCGATGACGATCTGTTGCATGCTCCCCTCCATCTCCAACAGGACAGGTGGGCAGATTAGTCAGCCGGCGCAGTCGAGCCTAGCGGGAAACAGGCGCGCCACGTCCACCCCGAGCGAGAAGGGCGTCCCGAACAGAAAAAAGGGCCCGGCGCTTGCGCCAGGCCCTGATTTTCAGATCGCAACAGAGATCGCGGTCTAGCGACCGAACTTCTGGAATTTGATGCGGTGCGGGATATCCGCGTCGGCGCCGAGGCGGCGCTTCTTGTCTTCGAGGTAATCGGAGAAGGAACCTTCAAACCATTCCACATGGCTGTCGCCTTCAAAGGCGAGAATGTGGGTGGCGATGCGGTCGAGGAAGAAGCGGTCGTGGGAGATAACCACGGCGCAGCCGGGATACATTTCCAGCGCTTCTTCGAGCGCCGAGAGGGTTTCGACGTCGAGGTCATTGGTTGGCTCATCGAGGAGGAGCAGATTGCCGCCCTCTTTCAGCATCTTGGCGAGGTGGACGCGATTGCGTTCACCGCCCGAGAGCAGGCCGACCTTCTTTTGCTGATCGCCGCCCTTGAAGTTGAAGGCACCGACATAGGCGCGGCTTGGCACTTCGCGATTGCCGAGCGTGAGGATGTCATTGCCCTCGGAGATTTCTTCCCAGACGGTTTTCTTCGGATCGAGCTTGTCGCGCGACTGGTCGACATAGCCGAGCTTCACGGTCTCGCCGAGACGGATCGAGCCTTCATCGGGCGTTTCCTGGCCGATAATCATCCGGAACAGGGTCGATTTACCGGCACCATTGGGACCGATCACGCCGACGACACCGCCTGGCGGCAGTTTGAATTCGAGACCATCGATCAGCAGCTTGTCGCCATAGCCCTTTTTGAGGGCCTCGACTTCAACCACCACACCACCGAGGCGCGGGCCTGGCGGGATATTGATCGTGGCGTGCGAGACATCGGCGCGTTCGGCCGTCTCGCGCAATTGCTCATAGGAACGGATACGCGCCTTGGACTTGGCCTGACGCGCTTTCGGCGAGGAGCGGATCCAGTCGAGCTCACGGGCGAGTGCACGTTCCTTGGCGGATTTCTCACGGCCTTCCTGGCCCATGCGCTTGGTCTTCTGTTCCAGCCAGGACGAGTAACCGCCCTCATAGGGCACGCCGCGACCGCGATCGAGTTCGAGCGTCCAGGTGGTGATCGAGTCGAGGAAGTAACGGTCGTGGGTCACGACCAGAACGGCACCGGCGAACTTTTCGAGATAGTTCTGCAGCCAGGCAACCGACTCGGCGTCGAGGTGGTTGGTCGGCTCATCGAGCAGCAGCATGTGTGGTTCGGACAGGAGCAGGCGGCACAGGGCGACCCGGCGGCGTTCACCGCCGGAGAGATCCTTGACGCCCCAGTCGGCCGGCGCGCAACGCAGCGCGTCCATTGCCATTTCGATCTTGGAATCAATGTCCCAGGCATCGGCGGCGTCGATCTTTTCCTGCAGCGTATTCATCTCTTCCATCAGCTCGTCGGAATAATCCTCCGCGAGCTTCATCGAGATGGCGTTGAAATCATCGATCAGCTTCTTGGCCGCCGAACCTTCAATCACGTTTTCCCAGACAGTCTTGCTGTCATCGAGATGCGGCTCCTGCGCCAGATAACCAACGCGCACGCCCTTCTCGGCCCAGGCCTCGCCGCCGAATTCGGTATCCATGCCGGCCATGATCTTCAGCAGGGTGGATTTACCCGAACCATTGACGCCGACGACACCGATCTTGGCGTCGGGCAGGAAGTGGAGCGAGATGTTTTCGAACACGGGCTTGGAGGCACCGGGATAGGTCTTGGACAGCTTGTCCATATGATAGACGTATTGATAGGCGGACATGGGCGGACGGTCTCTTCGGCAAGGAGGGTAAAAGCTGGGCTCCCTTTAACTGACCGGCGCGCATTGAGCAACGCGGCTGCAGCGCATGGGGGCAGATGGGGGAGTATCCGGCGGTTCGGGTCTTGGTTTGCAGATGGGGATGGTCGGGCGCGATTGCCATGAGGCGGGGCAGATAATCCTCGCGCGACCGGGACATGGTCCGGCGTCCAGCCGGTGCGTGTCCCGACTTGGTTGGGGAGATGCGCGACGCAAGTCGGGACACGCATCTGCCCGTTTCGGGCAGGACCATGTCCCGGGGGATTCGAAATCGCCGCCTAACCCTTCAGTTGCTGCCTCACCCAGCCGACGATCTGCCCCGCATTCATCACCCCGGCATGGCGGGCGACTTCCTTGCCCTTGCTAAACAGGATGATCAGCGGAATGCCGCGGATCTGGAAGCGGGCGCCGACGTTCTGATGCTGCTCCGTATCGAGTTTGGCAAAGCGCACTTCTGGCGACATCTGCCGGGATGCGTCCGCGAACATCGGCCCCATCATCTTGCAGGGGCCGCACCAGGGCGCCCAGAAATCCACCAGCAACGGCACTTCGTCATTGCGCAAATGTTTGTTGAGCCTGGCCTCATCGAGCTCGAACGGCGCAGCTGGAAACAGCGGCGCCTTGCACACGCCGCAGCTGGGCCCGGCGGAGAGCTTCGCCGTCGGGATGCGGTTCTTGGCCTGGCAGGCGGGGCAGATGATGTGGAGCGTGTCGGTCATGGCAAATTCACTCCGATGGGCTTGCCGCCAAGTCGGCAATGTCCTCTGTCGCGCCAGTCTAGGCGCGGCCTGCGAGCGAAGGAAGCGCGTGCAAGTGACGCATCGGCGTTGTGACCTGCTGCGCGTCCCGGGGGGCAGGAGACAGGCCGGCCGTACGGACAGGGTTGAACTTCGCCGGCACGCGTCCTGTTTTCCTGCGCCCCTCGCGCCGCCAAACCGTAGACCTCTCTGGTCAAGCCGGGGGTGGAACGGTTAGAACCGAGCCAGAGAAATTTCAGACTCAGGGGTTTGCCATGTTCATCCAAAAGATTTCCTGCGTGATCGCAGCAGCTTGCGTGCTTTCAGCCTGTCAGGGCCCGGCGACCGAGCAAGTGACCGAGCCCGCGCTCACCATTGAACGCGTCTTCGCCAGCCCCTCACTGACCGGTTCTTCACCGCGCAGCCTGTCCTTCTCGCCCGATGGCAGCCGCGTCACTTTCCTGCGCGCCAAGGAAGATGACCGCACCGTGCTCGATCTCTGGGCGATGGATGTCGCCGGCGGCGAACCCTATCTTCTGGTCGACAGCCAGGTGCTGGCGCCGGATGAGCGTGAGCTGACCGAAGCCGAACGGCAATTGCGCGAACGCGCCCGCATCTCCTCCTCGGGCATTGTGCGCTATGATTGGGACACGCTGGGCGAAGCCATTCTGGTGCCGCTCGATGGCGATGTCTTCCGCGTCGATGTCGAGACCGGCGAAGCGCGCCGTTTGATGCAGACGCCGGAATATGAAACCGACGCGCGGATCTCGCCGCAGGGCAATTTCGTCTCCTTCATCCGTGATCAAAATCTGTATGTGATCGATCTGGCCAGCGGCGAAGAAACGGCCGTCACGTCTGGCGAAGGCGGGCTGATCTCCTGGGGCATGGCCGAATTCGTCGCCCAGGAAGAACTGGACCGGCGCACGGGTTATTGGTGGTCGCCGGATGAGCGCTTCATCGCCGTCGCCCGTGCCGATGAAACCCCGGTCGACAATATCGAACGCATGGAAATTGCCGGCGATGGCTCGGCGCAGGTCGTCAGTCAGCGCTATCCGCGGGCCGGCACCAATAATGCCATCGTCGAACTCTTCATCGCCGATCTGCAGACCGGCAATCTTGCTCCGGTCGCGCTGCCCAATCCGCGCGATAATTATCTCGCCCGCGTCAACTGGGCCAATGATAGCAGCCGCGCCTATGTCCAGGTGCTCAACCGGATGCAGACCCAGCTCGATATCCTCGCCGTCGCTCCGGCGACCGGTGCCGGGTCGACCTGGCTCACGGAAAGCTCGGATATCTGGATCAATCTGACCGATGATTTCCACGCCCTCGAAGATGGCTCGGTGATCTGGACCAGCGAAGACACGCCGGGCGGTTTCCGCCATATCCAGCATCGCGCCGCCGATGGCTCGCTGATCTCGCAAGTCACATCGGGCGACTGGGTCGTGGGCGATATCAGCGCCGTCGACGAGACGCAGGGCCTGGTCTATTTCACCGGCTGGATGGAAACGCCGATCACGCGTGACCTCTATGTCGTGCCGCTCGATGGCTCATGGATCCCGACCCGCATCACCAATGGTGAAGGCAGCTGGGGCGTCAGGTTCAACAGCGATGCGAGCGCCTTTATCGGCAGCTATTCCGATCCTGCAACCCCGCCGCAAACCGGGCTGTATAATCTGGACGGCACGCTGATCCGCTGGATCGAGGAAAACCGCCTCGATGACAGCCATCCCTATGGCCCCTATGCAGCGGCGCATATCGAACCGCAATTCGGCACCATCACCGCCGCCGATGGCTCGACCCTGCATTACCAGATCTATCTCCCCACCGATTTTGACCCGTCAAAGACCTATCCGGCCGTGCAATACGTCTATGGCGGACCGCATGCCCAGAATGTTCGCCGGGGCTGGCAGGGCGCAACCCCTCAGATGTTCGCCCAGCGCGGCTATGTCTATTTCACGATCGATAATCGCGGCTCCTGGAATCGCGGGCGCGATTTTGAAGGCCAGCTGCAGCGCCATATGGGTTCGGTCGAAGTCCAGGATCAGCTCGCAGGCCTCGACTGGCTCAAGAGCCAGCCCTTCGTCGATGCCGAGAATGTCGGGATCTGGGGCTGGTCCTATGGCGGCTATATGACCTTGATGACCACGCTGCAGGCGCCCGGCGCCTATGCGGCCGGCGTGTCAGGCGCACCGGTCACCGACTGGGCCCTCTACGACACCGCCTATACCGAGCGCTATATGGATCACCCTGACAATAATGCCGACGGCTATGAGCAATCTTCGGTCTTTGCGCATCTGGGCAATTACGAGACCCCGCTCCTGCTGATCCACGGCATGGCCGACGACAATGTCATCTTCGCCAATGGCGTGCGGCTGTACAATGAACTGCAGGCCCAGGGCTCGAGCTTCGAGATGATGACCTATCCCGGTCAGCGTCACGGCGTGCGCGGCGAAGGCCGGCAAGTGCATCTGTGGCACACGATTTTCGACTTCTTCGACCGCAAGCTCAAAGACTAGAGATCTGACGAAGCGTGCCCGGGCTCAGCCCGTGGCACGTTTCCCGGCGGCGGCTGCATTGAGAGCGTCATCGGACGCGGCATAGCTTGCGTCGAGTTGGTCTTGCAGCCAGTCGAGCGCCGGATCATAGGCGCTGAATGCCCGCGATGACCGTCCGCTTTCTTCGAGCCGCCGCGTCATGAAAATAACCCGCGCCACCTGATCCGGATTATAGACAAAGACGACCGGAAATCCGGTGGGGAAGAGTTGGCAATACGCCGTCGCGATTTCGGAGAAACCGTCCATGTCATGGCTCACATGCTGACGGCTATAATCCATCAACAGGCCTTCGATAGGCGAATTCGCCAGGGCTGTGCCCAGTGTGCGCAGCGAGGAGAGCGAAGCTTTCAGATCCGTCGCGCCATGAAGATTGATCGCAAGAATGCGACCTTTCTCAAGCACTTTGGTCGTGAACCCGAACGTATCGTCTGACATTGGCCAGTCCTCCATAGCGGGAGAATGTCAGACAAGGTTGGCGATCCCGTTACACAATCGATCGCAATTTTATCGATTGCGCCGCAATCTCAGCGCCGAGCCGGGCCCGAAAGTCCGGGCCGCGATGGTCGCCTCGCCCGGGTTAGCTCCAGGTCCACAAATCGGCTTCGCGTTTCATCGCGGCGCGGTGGAGGCGCCAATCGGGCATCACGCGTTCGACCGTTCGCCAATAAGCGGCGGAGTGATTGGCCTCGACCAGATGCGCGGCTTCATGGGCGCAGACATAATCGATCAGCGGTTCGGGAAAGCCCATCAGACGCCAGTTGAGGCGGATGGTTCCGTCCGGGGCACACGAGCCCCAGCGGCTTTTCTGGTCACGCACCACCACTTTGCGGACCGGCCGGTCGAGCTGCGCCGCGAAGCCGGCAACGCGCGGCGCCATGAAGGCCTCGCCCTCGCGCTTGTAATGACGGATCAGCGCCGCCGAGATGGCGCGGCGGCGCAATTCGCCCTTCGCCTCGGGATCGACTGTCACGAGCACCCGGTCGCCCTCACGCCGCAGCGTCGTGCGGATCCCGCGCGGCTCGACCTGCAGGCGAAGTTCACCGCCCAGCCAGGGCAGGACTTCGCCGGTTTCGAAGGCCAGTTCACGCCGCCGCGGACGCTCGGCCCAGGCGGCGAGCTTGGAGAGAATCCAGCCGGACTTTTCCTGCAGTGCGCCCTCAATTTCGCGCAGACCGAGGCGCGCCGGCGCCGTCACAGTCAGCCCGTCATTGGAGACGACAAAGCCGATCGTGCGCCGCGAACTGCGCTGCAGCGTATAGGCGATTTCATGGTCGGCGAGGCGAATTCGGGCAGACTGGCTCATGCCTCCATGCTGCCCGCACCCGGTGAGGCGGGCAAGTTGCCGGCGCCGTCATCGCTCGGCTCTTTCCCCTCGACGCCAAACCGCCGCACGATGCAAAGCTGGTCCACCAGCGCCTCGGCGCTGAAGCGGTCCGGATTGTCGATCCACCAGTCGAGCAGATGGAACACGGCGCCGACTTCGCAGCGCGCCGCCGCTTGCGGATCCAGATCGCGGCGTGCCCAGCCCTCGGCCTGTCCCTCGATCAGTTCGTCAACGCGCAATTGGGTGATCGCATCGACCACTTCGCGCTGCATCGCATCGCCTGCGCCTCGCGAGAGCAGGAGGCGAAACAGCGGCCCATAGACCTGCGCGAAGGCGACGACGCCCTCCATCGCCGCGCGGTCACGACCCGCACGCGTACTCGCCGAATCCCGCGCCAGCGCCAGACCCTCGAGCACGCTGGTCTTGCCCGCGCGCATCACTTCCACGAAGAGCGCGTCCTTGTCGGCGAAATGGGTGTAGAGCGTGCCCATCGCGACACCCGCCTCGTGGGCGATATCGGCAATGCGAGCGCCCTGCACGCCGTCCGCAGCAAAGATCTTGGCGCCGGCGGAAATCAGTTTCCGCCGCGTCGCTTCCTTCATTTCCTTGCGGGTGCTGGCCAAATTCAGTCCTCGGATCAACCGATTGCATGGTGTGAAAATATATTCATTGAATTAATTTTCAGCGAATATATCATGGAATGCTCTAAAGCGGGAGAGCGTAATGCGATACGCAGCAATGGTGCTGATTCTGATGCTCACGGCCAGTGTCACCTCGGCGGCGCAGGCAAATTGCCGTTGGGAAGTGCATGGCCGGATGGAGGGCGTCGTTCACGGGGTCGGCACCCTGCCCGGGCAAATATGGCCCGCTGCCAATCTCGCGGTCAGGGTTCAGGCCCGTGTCTCCGGTGGCTGGTGGAACCAGGCCAACTGGCCCGCCACACACACCGACGCGCAGGGCCGTTGGTCGGTCACATCGACCATCGCCTTTGCCGATCCGGACTGCCAGGACAATCGCCAGTTCCGGGTCCAGTTCCGCGGCTACAGCACCGGCAATCATTGGCGCACCATTCATCAGCAAAGCGTGTCGGGCCCCAGCGGGATGAGCGGAATTCTGAGCCCCGCGCCCATCCATTCCAGTGCGCTCGGCCTGTTGCTCCTGGGCGAAGATGGCAGCTCGGAGAACGGCGTTCTGCGGATTGAAGGCCTGACGCCGCCGCCAGTGCAATTGGTCCCCGCCGATGAGGATGACGGCAATAACGGAGCCGATGAGCCAGTGGACGATGATGATCCAACACAGGACGGGAGCCTGGGCGATCAGGACATCACCATCGCGGAAGCGCCTTGCGGCCTCCTGCCCGGCGGCGTGACCGGCCGCGTCGAGTTCCGCTTCGGGCAGATGCCCGCCTCGCCCGGCCCGCTCAGCTATGACCAGGCCCTGCGCACCCAACAACGCAGCAATGGCGCCGGCACGGTGACACTCAATCGCCTGCGCAATCATGTTCTGGTCGAGAATGCCGGCTTGCGCGATTACCACCCGCGTGAGGATTGCCCGGCCGTGGTCCGGTTCCGGATCAATGAAGGTCCGGGCCGGCGCGGCGAGGCCGAGGATGCCTGGTCAAATCCGGCCTTCGTCGAAATCCCCGCCCTGGCCGTCAATGCGACGGCGCCCATCGCCCGCGATGCGAACCTGCTCGGATCCGGCGATATCTTCCCCGGCGAGTGGGCCGAGCAATGGTATGATGGCGAAGGCAATTCCGGCTTCTATGAATACGCCCTGATCGAGGTCACGCTCGACGCCACCAACCATGTGTTCGAAGCCGCCGAGGGCGATAACACCATCACCCATTGTTACCACGCGCCGGCGGGGCAATTCGTTGATCTTGCCCTGTGCCAGACACCGTGAAGCCGCAAGCGGAGCCCCTCATGAAAATTCTCGCCCTCCCCGCTCTTTTGCTCGGTCTCCTGCTGACGCCGGCCCTCGCGGCGGCGCAGACAGAGGTCAGCGGTCACCCGCTGGTGACGCCCTATGAAGGCTCGGTGCTGAGCGATGGCGAGCTCGCCGATTATGATCGCTACATGATGATCACCGGCTTTGATTTCGACAGCCGCGCGGCGATCACCGAGCCGGTCGAAGGCCGTGTCACCCGCCTCTATTACGACAATCCCGACGAGCGCTCGGAGCTGGAAATCTACGCCAATTATCGCGAAGCCCTCGACGCGGCCGGGTTTGAAGAAATCTGGAGCTGCGCCGGTGACGGCGAGTGCTCGACCGGCTCCAGCCGCAATTCCTACAATAATGCCAACGGCATGCGCGCGATCAATGGTGGCAATTCACGCTATGCCGTCGGACGTCTCACCTATGACGGCCACACCGCCTATCTCGCGATCGGTGTCGGCCGTCACGGCACATCGATCGATATCGTCGAGACCAATGAAATGGATACCGGCCTGGTCGCGATCTCGGCCGAGGCGCTGGCCTCCGGGCTCGATGCCGACGGCCATGTCCGCGTCGACGGGCTGTTATTCGCGCATGATGACGACGAACTCCTGCCCCAGTCGGCCGAGGCGCTGATGGCGCTGCGCGACCTTCTGCTCGCCCGTCCCGATCTGTCGCTCTACGTCGTCGGCCATACCGATATGACCGGCGGCCTGGCCTATAATCTCTCCCTGTCGGAACGGCGAGCCGCCTCGGTCATCAACGCCCTCACCGGACAGTATCAAATCGATGCCGATCGGCTTGAGGCCCGCGGTGTCGGCCCGCTCGCACCCGATGCAACCAATGCGACGGAGTCCGGCCGCGCCGCCAATCGCCGCGTCGAGATTGTCGCCCGCTAGCCGCGGCGACACGATTTCCCGCTACCCCAATAGCGGGCCGGGTGGCAGCCCCCTTGCCCCAAGCTGATGGGCTGCCACCCATATTCCTTCCGCTGGACAAGTCCCTGCTACCGGTGATTGATACGTTCTGAGCTTTGCGACGAATGATGGGGGATGCGTCATGAAACATCTGGTGAAATGCATGGCCGTGCTGGCCTGCGGATTTCTCGCCGCTTGCGGCGCGGATGATCGCTCCGACGTCATCACGGTGCGGGGCTCCGGTTCCGTTCAAGCCCCGCCCGATGCCTTCGCCCTCGTCTTCCAGATCGAAGTGAGTGGAGAGGACCGGAGCCTCGTGGTCCAGCAGGCCGCGGATCTGTTGAGCAGCGTCAATACATCGCTGCCCGCCCTGGACGGACTCAGCTGGGCGCAGATCGCCACCTCCGAATTGCAAGTTGTGCCACGCTATTCCGGTGCGAATTGCACAGGATACCGAACTCAACGATCCGGATGTGAGATATCCGGTTACCGGGTCAATATTGCAGGGCAATTCCAGGGTTCGCCGGCCGAACTCGCGGGCAATGCGGTCAGCCTCGCGAGTGAACTGGGCGCGACGGAAGCTGTCATCAACCGCTTCTTTATTCGCGACACGAGTGCGGCCGAACAACAGGCGATGGCCCGCGCGGTTGCATCAGCCCGAGAGCAGGCAGATGCGATCGCCGCGTCTCTGGACGTGCACGTCACCGGCGTTCATGCCGTGGTGGCTGGTGAGACCGCCGACTATTTCCCCGACCTGGCGATCCTGGAAACTGGCCCGGTTCGCGGGCCCGTCGCCGCCTACATGTCTCTTGCCGCCATGATCGAGTTCGATCTGGCTCTGGAACCGATCGAGATTACGCAAAATCTCAGAGTTCAGTTCGAGGTGGAGAACCTCGCCGCAGCGAGTGCTGACCAGACCGCGAACTAGCATAAACGCTGTCGCTCGCCGCTCAAACCGTCAGCAAATCACCGCAGATCGCTTCGAGCCCGGCCTGATCGACCCGATCAAAGGCGCCGAAATCCGTCGAGTCGATGTCGAGGACGGCGGCCAGAGCACCATCGCGATCAAACACTGGCACGACGATTTCCGAGTTTGAGCGGCTGTCGCAGGCGATATGGCCAGGGAAAGCGTGGACGTCGGTGACCAGCTGGGTCTGCCCGGTCGCGGCAGCGGCGCCGCAGACGCCGCGTCCAAAGGGAATGCGCAAACAGCCCAGCGTGCCCTGATAGGGGCCGACCACGAGTTCGGTCGGCTTGAGCGGATCGACGACATAGAAGCCGGTCCAGAAGAAACGCTTGCCGAAGGTTTCGCGCAGCAGGCAGGCGGCTGTCGCATAGCGCGCGGTGACACTGGTCTCGCCGGCAATCACCGAGGCGATTTGCTTGCGAAGATCGGCGTAAAGCTCTGCCCTGTTACTCATGGCGCTTATCCTTGGCTGATAGCGATGTAATTGGGTGCTGGCCGCGAAGGTTCAAGCGCCAACAACAGCGCCCGGCCCGCCTAGAGCCGGATACCGCCGCGCAGGCTCTCGCGGATCAGGCGTTCGACCGATTTTTCAGTGTCATCGCCCTCGCTATCACCCGCAGGCGAATCCGGATTGGCGGCATTGCGCTCCTCGAATTCCAGCCGGGTATGGATCATCCGGATCCGCGCATCGACCAGGCCGTAAATATCGGCCGGAATCTTGGTCGACACATTCATGCCAAGCTTGTCCGCCGCTTCCGGTGAGATCGCCTCGCTATGCGAGAGCTTGCCCGCGGAGAGGTAATCGGCGAGGAAATCGGGGTCCTTGTCCTCGGCCTTGTGATTAGGGTGGACAATTTCGCGGGCAATACGTTTGGCGTAGGTTTCGTATTTTTCCGCCTCATGCGCCACCATCACCAGCAAGTCCTGGGTCGCGAGCGGGCCTTTCTGGTCGAGCAGATCGCGATAAGTCTCGGTCGGGAAGCTGCCGTAAATCGTATCGATCGGACCGAGCGAGGCGGTGGGGTCCATCACCACTTTCTCTGCCGCCAGCGCAATCATCGCGCCGCCCGACATCGCCACATAGGGCACATAGGCGATCACATGCGGGTCGCGCCTGGAATTATGCGCCTTGGCTTTTTTCAGATGCTGCCTCAGCGCCAGCGCGATCATGTGGGCCGGCCGTGCATAGCCGCCGAGCGTGTGGAGCACGATGACGATCTTCGATCTCGGATTGGCCTGGCGGATCGAGGCCACCGCCTCGAAGGCCTCGTCGAACACGATCTGTTGCTGGGCGCTGTCACGGCCGATGAATTCATCGCCGAGGTCGTGAATGAACTCGATCAGCAGCGTGTTGGAGGTTTCGACCTTCTTGCGAAACCTGTCGTAATCGCGCCGGGCATCCTCATAACGGGCGACGCGTTTGCGCCGCAGTTTGGCGACCTGTTGCTCGTCGGACGCGTGTTGGCGGCGCGAGGCGATCATGGCGATGATCACGACCAGCAGCAGCACAATCAGTGCCGCCATGCCCAAGCCGATCTGAACCGTCTGATCCGTGAAATCCAACACAACTCCCCCCGGAGATTGCCGCGCTCTTGAAGGACGCTGCTTGGATGCATGTTAACCATTAGGGATGCCGTGCCGCAAGCGGTTCGAGGGCCGCCAGCGGCGTCCGGATCAATTTGGCTGGACGCCAAGGCGATCATGCAACACTCTGGCGATACACTTTAGGGCTGCAGTGATGGAGCCGCGATCCGGGGGACTGATATGAAACGAATTTCGATCCTGGCCTGCTTGCCGGCGCTCGCACTGATGACGGGTTGCGACTGGCAGAATGGCAGTGCCAGCCCCGTCCCGGTCTGGGCCCGGGAAGCGACGATCGAGGCCCTGGGCCGGGCCTATATCGAGGTCGCGCCCAATCGCGCCGATTTCTCGGTCACCTATCAGGGCCGAGGGCAGACGGCGGCCGAAGCGGGAGCGCTGGCGACAGCGCGCGCAAACCTTGCCTCCGAAGTGATCAACCAGCTGTCTGACGGGGAAGCGCGCGTCACCTCCCAGGTGGAGATCCACCCCTTCTATCGGCAGGTCACAATTCGGGTCGACGAGTTTGAGGAGCGGCTGGTCGAGAATGAGCACCCGGATTCCCTGCTCGGCTATATCGCCGAAGCCATAGTTGAGGTCGAGAGCTCTGACCTGTCGCGTGTCGCGCTGCTGCGTGGCGGCGCCATGGCGGTCGGCCCCGCACACGCGACGCCGGTATTCTTCTCGCTTGAGCCGGATGTCGAGACCCAGCAGGCCGCTTTTGAAGCCGCGGTTGCCGATGCCACGGCGCGAGCCGAAATTGTCGCGCGGGTGAGTGCCAATACACTGGGTCAGCTCCTGCTTCTGCGCGAGGGTGCCCAATCCTGTCTCGGTCAGGAATATGGCGCGCCGGGACAGGACATCACGCGCAGCCGGGCCGATAGTTTCGAGGACATGATCACGGTAACCGGCAGCCGGCGTCGCGGGGTCGCGGAACTGCTGGCAGCCACAGGCGTCACCGATGAGGCCTTGCGGGCCGGAACCGTCGATCTCGACAGCCTGGTTGAGGCGGCAGAGGAGTTTGCCTTGTCGTCCGACTTCAGCTCGCAGCGTCTGCAATCGCGCGTCTGCGCCGTGTTCGCCGTGCGTTAATCGTCCAGCGTCGAAGCGACGGCGCCGCCACCCAGCGCGGCGAGACGGCGTTCGGCGACCAGCTGATTGAGCAGGCCGGCCAGGCGCACGCCGCCCTGTTTCAATTCCTGGCGGCTGATGCGCAGACCGCGCTCGTAATAGGCGTCGCCCGGCGCGATCGGCTGCTCGGCGCGGGCCCAGTAATAGGCAAAATCGCGCGAGCGCACGATGTCCTGGGCTTCCTGCGCCCAGGCAATCGGATCGAGTGGTGTGAGGATATCGACGCCATTGAGCGGGATTTCTGAAGCCAGCTCATCGGCGAAATAGGACCAACGCGTCGCTTCCGGCGCCCAGCCCCATTGCTCGCCCATATAATCGAGGATGATCTCGCTATCCCAGACCCGGTGCAGATTGGTGTGGCGTTCGCCGCGCCACAGCACTTCGATGTCATTGCCGCCGCGATCGCCCTCGATCGAAACATGCAGCGGCTGGTGGATATCGCCGAGCCAATGGCTGAGGAATTTCAGCGCGTCGAGCCGTTCGGAATCGGTGCGGGCACGATCGAGAAAAATGCCGGCATGCAGGCTGATCGCCTCGGTGATGCAGCCATCCTCGGCGCAGTCTTCCGGATCAATATGCGGATCATCGCGGCGCTGATTGATATAGTGCCAGGGCGCCGTTTCGGGATGGGTGCTGCCGCGCACCTGGTCGGCCCAGGAACAGGCATCGCGGAAATTCTCGAATTGCGGGTCGAGCGCGATCAGGCGGTCAACCTCGGCGCGGGCCTCATCGCTGAGATAGCGATAGGCGAGATCGCAAACGATGCGGTGACCTTCGGGGCCATAGGCCTGCGCCGGAGCGACACTCAACAGGCCAGCCGCCAGGCTGCCGGATACGAGAATACGGAAAAATGACATCGGATACCGCCCTGGAGATTGCGCGGCCGCCCGCCGCCTGAATCGGTCTTGTGTCTAGGTCAGACGGCGCTTCTCCTCCACTATGCAAGACGGGCGTTACCCGGAAATGAAACCGGGGATTTCAATCCGGATTTCACACGGGGTGGTATTTTGCCCGCCACCGGCGGACATGCGCCAATCCGCCGCTTGACCGCGAGCCCAGTGCGAGCAAGGCTCGATCCATGAGCGGTCTGAATTCTGTCCACAATATCGATGATTTGCGCGCCCTCGCGAAGAAGCGGCTGCCGCGCATGGTGTTCGACTATATCGATGGCGGCGCCGATGACGAGGTGACGCTGAAGGCCAATTGCTCGCGCTATGATGCCTATGCGCTGAACTGGAAGGCGCTGGTCGATATTTCTTCGATCGACATGGCGACGACAGTGATGGGCTCGCCCTGCGCCGCGCCGATCATCGTCACCCCGACCGCCGCCCAGCGCCTCTTCCATCCGCGCGGCGGCGAGACCGCCGTGGCGCGCGCCGCCGATGCCAGCGGCCTGATCTATTGCCTCTCCACCCTCGGCTCGACCTCGATCGAAGCCATCGCCGCCGAAACGCCCGGCCCGAAATGGTTCCAGATGTATGTCTGGAAGGACCGCGCCATCGTCGAAGCCTCGCTCGAGCGCGCCAAGGCGGCGGGCTATACCGGACTGATCCTCACCGTCGACGTGCCCGTGGCCGGCAATCGCGAACGCGATCTGCGCAATGCCTTCACCGTGCCGCCGAAAATCAATCCCAAGACAATCGCCCAGATCCTGGCCAGCCCCGGCTATCTGTTCGACATGCTGACGACACCAAAAATCACCCCCGCCAATTTCGCCGATAATGATCCGGCGGGCGACGGGATCATGGGCTATATCACGCGCCAGTTTGACCGCACCGTCACCTGGGATGATGCGCGCTGGATGAAGCAGGTCTGGGGCGGTCCATTCGCGATCAAGGGCATTGTCCGCCCCGATGATGCGCGCCGCTGCGTCGATATCGGCGCCGATGCGGTCTGGGTCTCCAATCATGGCGGCCGCCAGCTCGACGGCTCGACCGCGACGATCGACGCCCTGCCCGATATCGTCGACGCGGTCGACGGCCAGGCCGAGATCATCCTCGATGGCGGCATTCGCCGCGGCACCGATATCATCAAGGCGCTGGCGCTCGGTGCGCGCGCCGTGGCGATCGGCCGGCCCTATCTCTACGGCCTCGGTGCCGCCGGCGAGGCCGGTGTGCGCCATGCCCTGCAATTCCTCACCACCAGCTTGCAACGCGACATGGCCCTGACCGGGGTGACGCGGCTGAGCGAGCTCGGTCCCGATTTTGTCCGTCGCCCGCCCCTCTGACTCTTCACAAGCGAAAGACTTTGCCATGTTTGCTGCCGAAAGCCTGGTCCGCACCCTGATCAACCAGGGCGTCGAGCTCTGTTTCACCAATCCGGGCACGTCGGAAATGCACATGGTTGCCGCGCTCGACCGGGTTGAGGGGATGAAGTCGGTGCTGTGCCTGTTCGAAGGCGTCGCGACGGGAGCCGCCGATGGTTATGCGCGCATGGCACGCAAGCCGGCCTGCACCCTGCTCCACCTCGGCCCCGGCGTCGGCAATGGTCTCGCCAATCTGCACAATGCGCGGCGGGCCTTCGCGCCGGTCGTCAATATCGTCGGCGATCATGCCACCACCCACGCCACGCTCGATGCGCCCCTGACGAGCGATGTCGCCGGGGTGTGTGCACCGATGTCGCGCTGGGTCGGAAAGGTTCAGCTCGCATACGAACTATCTAGCATGGCGGTCGAGGCGGTGCGTCAGTCCTATGGCCCGGAACGCGGCGTCGCCAGCTTGATCCTGCCGGCCGATTGCGCCTGGTCCGACCAGGAACCCGATGTAATCGAAGCGGTCGAGATGCCGCCCTTGAACCCGGTCAGCGACGAGGTCATCGACGCCGCGGCCAGGGCATTGAAGGCCGCGAAATCGCCGATCATCCTGCTCGGCAATGAGGCCTGCCTCGAAGCCGGTCTCGAGGCTGCCGGCCGGATCGCTGCGGCCAGTGGCGCCCGGCTATTCATGGACACTTTCGTGCCGCGCATCGCGCGCGGACATGGCCGCGTCTCGCCCAAGCGGTTGAGCTATCTCGGCGGAGAAGCAATCCAGGAACTGGCCGATTGCGACCTGCTCTTGATCGCCGGCACCAAGGCCCCCGTCGCCTTCTTCGCCTATCCCGGTGAGCCGGGCGAATTTGCACCCGAAGGCGCAGACCAGCTCACCCTCGGCGGCCCGGCTGACGACATCATCACGGCAATGGGTGACCTCGCAGACCGCCTCGGGCAGACCGAACCAGCGCCCGTGGCCGAGCGCGGGCAAATGCCGAAACTCTTCCCCGATGAGCCGCTCAATCCCGGCTATGTCGGGATTTCCATGGCGCGTCACATGCCGGGGGACTCCGTCCTTTGTGACGACGCCACGACATCGGGCATGGGGGTGTTTCCCTGGACCGATAATGGCCCGAAACACGACTGGCTCTGCCTGACCGGCGGTGCGATCGGATCCGGCATGCCGCAGGCTGTCGGTGCGGCGCTCGCCTGTCCCGAGCGCCAGGTCTTTGCCCTGTGCGGCGATGGTGCCGCGGCCTATACGCTACAGGCGCTGTGGACGCAGGCGCGCGAGAAGCTGAACGTGATCAATATCGTGTTCGCCAATCACTCCTATCTGGTGCTGAATTTCGAGCTTGCCCGGGTCGGCGCCGGTGATCCGGGTCCGGCAGCGCAGCAAATGCTCTCGCTCGACAATCCGAAGATGGACTGGGTCAAGCTGGGCGAGGGCTTCGGCGTGCCGGGATGCCGTGTGCGCACCGCGGGTGAATTCGATGCGGCACTGGTCGCCGCGATCAAGGCTGGCGGGCCACAAATGATCGTCGCGGAAATCTGACCGGCGCCGGGATCAGCCGGCGGCGGCAACCCGGTAATCAGCGGAGTTCGGCACCAGCTGAGCGGCCAGCGCCCGGCGCAATTCAGCAACCCGGATCGGCTTTCCGATATAGTCGCAGAAGCCCGCTTCGGTGAGCTTGTGGCGATCGATATCTGAAGTCAGTGCTGTCACGGCGATGACCGGCACCATCGCGGTAGCCGGATTATCGCGCAACATCCGGATCGCCATATAGCCGTCCATATCCGGCATCTGGATATCCATCAGGATGACATCATAGGCCTTGCCCTGCGTCAGGGAGATCGCCTCGGCACCACTGCCGGCGCAATCAATCGCGACATCTTCTCCCAGCACGGACTGGCGCAGCATCGCGGCGAGCACGAGCTGATTGGTTTTGACATCATCGACCGCCAGGATCGAAACGGGCCGGCCCGGCTGCAGCGGCGGCGTCACGATATCGGGGGCGTTGGCAAGTGTGCCGATGCCGGCGCGGGTGCGGATCAGGAAGGTGAAACGCGAACCAATCCCGGTCTGGCTTTCAACACTGATCCGGCCGCCCATGCGATCGGCCAGCTTGCGGCAGATCGCCAGTCCGAGCCCGGTGCCGCCATATTTGCGGGTCGTCGAGCTGTCGGCCTGACTGAACGCGTCGAAAATGGTCGCCAGCTTGTTGTCGGCAATGCCCTCGCCGCTATCGCTGACGGTCAATCGGGTTTCGATCAGGCCATCATCCCCGGCCGGGCTCTGGGACAGTTCGACTGAAATCTGGCCCGTCTTGGTGAATTTGACGGCGTTGCCGAGCAGATTGTTGAGGATTTGGCGGATCCGCATCGGATCGCCAAGCAGGGTCGGCACGGCGATATCGTGCTCGGCCATGGCGAGGTTCAGCCCCTTGGCTTCAGCCTGCACCTGCCAATGCCCGGTGACGCTTGCGGTCAGCGCCACAATATCCAGCTCGATCTGCTCGAACTCGATCGCATTCGCCTCGATCTTCGACATATCGAGAATATCATTGAGCAATTCCAGCAAGTTTTCGCCGGATTCATTGATCACGCCCAGGCTATGGGTCTGCCGCTCGGTCAGCCCGCCATCGCCCTGCAGCACGCGGGTCATGCCGAGCACGCCATTGAGCGGGGTGCGGATCTCGTGACTCATCATGGCGAGAAATTCGGTTTTTGACCGGTTGGCGGCCTCGGCCTCGGCGAGCGCGCTTTGCAGCCGCTCATTGGCATCTTCCAGATCGGTATTGGCCGAATACATCGCCGAGCGGAATGTCGAGCCGAGAAACACCGTCCACAGGCAGCCAAATCCGGTCACGATTGCGAGCACCAGGACGAGGCCGGGCGGCATGCGTTCCATCGGCGTGCCCGCCAGCTGCTGACTGGTCATCACGACCATGGTCAGGAGCGCGATGACGACCGTGGCTGACAGCGCCGCCGCACGCGCGCCCCAGGCGATATAGACCCCCAGGGCAATGCCGGGCAGATAGATCATCGCCGGCGGGAAACCGCCCCGATTGCCCCAGACCGCCAGCAATAGCGTGATCAGCGTCGCGCCAAGCACCAGGGCGAGCGTCAGGTCGGGGCGTTTCAGCTTCAGTCCGGCCAGCCCGATCACCACATAGACAAGCGCGGTCACCAGGCTGAGCGCAGCCATGCCGGGACGGCCCTGCGCGGACAGGGACAGCACGAAAACGTTGATCAGCGCGGTCGCGACCATGGTCACGGTGAAGGCGAGCGCGACCCGATAGCGGATCAACCGGTCAAAATCGGTTTCGCCGGCAACGCCGATCAGCTTGTCCAGACGTTTCCAGAAAATGAGCGAATCTCCCATGTAAGCAGGTGATAAGGCCCCGAAACGGGTTAATGTTCCATGAGCTGAATTAAACATGACTCACGTCGGGCCGCGCCAGCTGCGACGAGCAAACTTCAGCCCCAAGATTGTGATTTCTGCCCGGATCATGTCAGACAAACATTCGACGAATCCGGCCGCGCGAGTGCACCAAAACTGCGTGGAGACAGCCAGTGGCCCCGCGAAGGACCCCATCGCCATGACCTCAGCGGATAATGACAAGCCGATCATCGACGAATACCGCAATGTCACAGCCATTGTTGTCGCGCTCGCGCTGACCCAGGCGGCGACCGGTGCGATTTCGGTGGTCGGCCCGCTGACCCTGATTGCGCAAGGCGCCTCCACCCTCACCATCGGCGCGATTGCCTCAAGCTATGCCCTCGGCTTCGTGCTCGGCGCCCGTATGGCACCGGCCGAGATCCGCCAGATCGGCCATATCCGCGCCTTCGCCGCCTTTGCTGCGGGCGGAGCGCTCGCCGCGGCCGGACTCTATCTCAGCACCCACACGGCCTGGTGGATGCTGATGCAGGCACTGATCGGGATGAGTGTCGCCGGCCTGCTCGCCTCGGGCGAAAGCTGGATCGCCGGCGCGGCACCGGCCACGCGTCGCGGCGCCGTGCTCGGCTTCTACCTCGTCGCCTCGAAACTGGGCTTCATGGCCGGGCCCTTCCTCGCCGCCTTCGCGACACCGGGCAGCGCCGCCGGATTTCTCATCGTCAGTTCCCTCTTCACCGCCAGCCTGATCCCGGTCTCGGCGACACGTCGGGCTGAACCATCGCCGCCCAGTGCCGAGCCCTTCGGGCCGGTCCGGCTGTGGCAGACCGCGCCCTCCGCCGTCATCGCCGCTTTCATCGCCGGCATCGTCAATGGTGCCGTCCTGCAGCTCTACGCCCTGTTCGTCGCAGAACTTTCACCGGGCTCGGCCGCCAGCATGGCGGCCTTGTTCAACGCCGCGATGATTGGCGGCGCCGTATTGTCACAATGGCCCGCCGGGATCATTTCCGACCATGTCGACCGCCGCGTCGTGATTGCCGTGCTGGCGAGTGTCAGCGGCCTGGCCGCAGCGCTGCTGGCGATCTTCGCGATGCAATTACCCCTGCCCGTCGTGTTCGGCCTGGCTGCGATCTGGGGGGCCGGATCAATGTCCTTCTACGGCATTGCGGTCGCCCACGCCGCCGACCGCGCCGGTCAGGGCGAGGCTGCCAATATGATGTCGGGTATTCTGATGATCTGGGCGACCGGCTCGATGATTGGCCCGGCCCTGGCTGGCGTCGTTATGGGTGAGGCCGGTGTTGCCTCCCTCTTCATGTTCGCCGCCGTCGGCCTGTTCGTCCTGACGCTGGCCATGCTCTTCCGCCGCGCCGGCACAGCCTCGGTGGCCGATATCGACAAGGGCGAGTTTGCGCCAAGCCTGGCGACCAGCACCTCGGGCGCGGATCTCAACCCGATGAGTGAAGATGATGACGCCCCGGACGCCGAGACCTGATCGGACACGGGGCGAAGCAGTGTGCCGGAGCCGGGTGGCCGGTTTGATCGCACGATTGCGGCGCGGCAAGTCGTGGACTGGCCAGATCGGCCCAATCACTGACACAGCCTTCAATTAAACAGACGGTCGCGTATCAAATCGAGTTTTCCACATTTGCCCTGAATTCATGGAGCAAATCGCAATAAACATCGAAAATATTTCTCATTTTTCGAACGGGGAATATTTTAAACACACCTGCAACTCTTGCTCTTTTGCCGAATTTCTCTATTTAATCACGCTGATTTTCCATTCATTCCACCCACCGGACTCAATCGTCACGAGGAGACTCATCCCCCTATGAATCATGGCCAACGCCCCAACCGCATCGCCGCTTTCGCCGCCGAAAAAGTCAATATCCAGCAATTGCAGGACGCTTCCGAGACCTTCGGCCGCCATAATCGGCGCCTGACACTCGTCTCCGATCAGCAAGCCGCATTGCGCGGCCACAATGGCCCCTCCGAACTCAATTTCGCGATCACGGAAACAACGGCCGAGCTCGACGCCAGCGATTATGAAGCGCTGGTCCTGCTTGAGGGCGCCATGTTGCTCGACGCCAGCGCCCATGCGCTCGTCAAGCTCTTCCTTGCTGCCGACAAGCCCGTCATTGCCCTCTCCGGCAGCGCCGCCTTGCTGGCCGATCACACCACGACCGCAATCGACGCACCGGATTCAGCTGCAGCGATCCTGGGCGGCAATCTCTACGTCAATAGCGACGAGGATTGCGACCTCAAGATCGTCGAAGCGATCGCCAAGCATTTGCTGGCGACCAATGGCGGTGCCGCACCGGAGACCAAGCGTCGCGCCGGCGGCCGTTTCTAGCACACGCATCCATACCGATTGAACCGGAAGGCCCGGCCGCCCTGCCCGCATACCAGGGCGCCGCGGTCCGGCCTCCGGGCAAGCGGCGATGGCCCGGCCCCGCCGGCTATCCAGCCCGACACCACCACACCCCACGCAAATCGCCAGACAATCACCGTCCTGACCCGAAACCGGGTCTCGCGACGAAATGCAGCCCTGTCCGAGAATCTTGCGACCGAATCTCAATTGCTGCACGTATAGACTCCGAACACCCAGCCTTCCGGAGTCGATCTTGTCCTTTCGCCGCGTCATTTTCTGGTCCCATCTCTGCGTCGGCGTCACCGCTGGCCTGATCATCTTCCTGCTCTCGGTTACCGGCGTGCTGCTCACTTATGAGCGGCAAATGCTGGGTTCCGCCGAAGCCCGGCTGAGCCCGGCCGCCATGACCGGCGACCCGCTCACCGCCGACGAGATCGCCGCCATCGCCGGTGAGACTGCGGGCCAGGCCAGGCTGTCGCTGGTCTATCACCGCGACCCGGCCCGTCCGGTCGAGATCAATGCCGGACGCGGGCGTACGACACTGATCGACCCCTATAGCGGCGAGACGATTGAAAGCACTGCCGGGCCGACGCGCGACTTCTTCAGCGCCGTCACCAGCCTGCATCGCTATCTGGCGATGAGCGGCGAATCCCGCGCCACCGGCAAGGCGATCACCGGCGCCGCCAATCTCGCCTTCCTCTTCATCCTGATCAGCGGGTTTTACCTCTGGTGGCCCAAGGCCTGGCGCTGGTCCCACCTCAAGCTCAACCTCTTCTTCCGCGGCGATCTGCCCGGCGCCAAGGCTCGCGATTACAATTGGCACCACGTGTTTGGAATCTGGGCCGTGATCCCGCTGTTTGCCGTCGTGATCTCCGGCGTGATGATTTCCTATCCCTGGGCCGTCGACCTGATCAATAGCGCCTATGGCGAAGATGCCGCAGCGCCGCGCGGCGGCGCGGATGAGGATGCCGGCGAGGCAGCTGCCCTGTTGCCACTGACACAGATCGCTGCCCTGCAGCCCATGCTCGATGCGGCCCGCTCGGCGGATCCAGATTGGCGCACCGTGACGATTGCCTTGCCGCAATCAGCCGAAGTGCCGCTGGTCGAACTCACCGTCGACACCGGCAATGGGGCCCAGTATGACCGCAAACGCCTGCTGACCTTCGACCGCAGCGATGGCAGTTTGCGGACCGATGTGATGAGCGCGCAAACCCAGTCACCGGCACGGCGCGCCCGCATCTATCTGCGCTTCCTGCACACAGGTGAGGTCTATGGCTGGTGGGGACAGACCCTTGCCGGGCTCGGCTCGCTGGCCGCGCTCTTCCTCGTCTGGACCGGTCTGGCGCTGGCCTGGCGCCGCCTCGTCCTGCCCGCCTGGCGTCGGCGCAGGCAATAGCGCCAACGGGCGAAGTTTCGCCCGATTTTGCGCCCAGTCTCGCGGTCTGTCCCGAATCGCACCGGAGTTCCCATGGACGTCATACGCGTTATCCTCTCCATCCTGCTGCCGCCGCTCGGCGTGTTTCTCCAGGTCGGGATTGGTCTGCAATTCTGGATCAATATCCTGCTGACCCTGCTCGGCTATGTGCCCGGCGTTCTGCATGCCGTATGGATTATCGCCAAACGATGAGCCGCCAGATGATGTGCCGGAAGACGATCGATGCATGATGATGATGAAATGGCCCGCGACACGGCCAGCCGCGAGGATGGTGAGCGCGAACTGGCGCGGCTGGAATCATTGGCCGACTGGCTCGATACCCGCTTTCGCATCCCGGGCACCTCGATCCGTTTCGGCCTCGACGGCCTGATCGGCCTCGTCCCCGGGCTCGGCGATCTGGCCATGCTGGCCCCGGCCTTCTATCTGATCGCCCGCGCCGCCAGCCTCGGCGCGCCGCTGCACGTACTGGCCCGCATGCTGATCAATACCGCGCTCGATCTGGTGATCGGCGCCATCCCGGTCATCGGCGATATTTTCGACGTCGCCTTCAAGGCCAATCGCCGCAATACCGCGCTGCTGGCGCGCTTTCTGGAACGCAAGAAGGACCGGCGGCTCCGCTAGCGGGTGCGGCGGGGTCCACAAACGAAATCGCGAGGCAGTCACCTGCTCCGACCGCTGTACCGCCTCCACAAAGCCAAACATCATCTTCCCCCGGATTTATTCCGGGGCCTGCCGGAGAGGAATCCAGCCAGGCTCCCCACCGCAGGCAGACCCCGGAATTCGCTACGCTCCTCCGGGGGAAGTGGTGTGTTTTGTGTTGGGGTGGAGCGCAATCGCCGACTTATCCCCCACCGCCGAAAATTTTTCCCCGTCATCCTGACGCAAGTCAGGACCTCGACGTGACAGGGTCGGAGCCCGTGATATCGAGGTCCCGACTTTCGTCGGGATGACGGTATTTTTTGAAACTTATCCCCGCCCCCTCCACGCTGGCGCATAATCGCCTCGTTCCGGTCGCACGGGAGGCGTGAGCTCAGTCACTGGCGGCA
>TARA_R110000868_G_scaffold73791_2_pt1 | contig 26829 bp, 22 predicted proteins | sample TARA_R110000868 | Tara Oceans TARA_R110000868 (sample SAMEA4397489) | marine metagenome | biome: Polar Biome; feature: [SRF] surface water layer (ENVO:00010504); material: water (ENVO:00002006), including particulate matter (ENVO:01000060) such as... | depth 5 m | reverse complement strand
TGCGCTTGCGTACCCAGGGTTCGAATCCCTGTCTCTCCGCCATTATCTCCCCATCGAACCGTCGGTCCGCATAAGGGCTCCAGACTTCTCCCGACATTCTAATGGGTTATCGGATATCTCCGCGCGATATCGCACACAGAGAGAGAAAAAGTCGCCCGTTTCAGGGCGATCTTTGCGGGTTTTCTCTGTTTGGGTTTTTCGAGGTCCCCTTCATCGGATATCCGGCGTGTTTTCCAACGCCGAATTCGACTTATCCGTTTCTCTACACTCTCTCACTCGCTATCCTTCGGTAAACGCGGAGGGAAACGCTTGCTTTACCGGACCGAACGAGGGGAACTCCTCACCTATCCGAAGTACGACCGGATCGCCGTTTATCTATTCCGGCGTCTGACCGCCGGGCATTCGGCTGAGACACTACCCAAGGAAATTCCCTTCGCCTTGGAAGATGTCCGCGCCGCCATGCGCGATGCCGTATCCGATGGCGTCATCGACCGTGAAGTAAAGAACGTCGCCGACATTAAATATACTTACGATGCGCGCCGGCGCTTCCCCGCCGAAATGGAGCAGGCCGGCCCTATCGTCTGGCTGCAAAACGGCAAAGGGCTCTACAAGTTACTTCGTTCTCGCCGTCCGAACCTGATCGACTTCCCGGGCGTCCTCGAAGCACACCCGGAACTCGAAAGCGTCGTCGATCAAACCCCGCCCTTTATCGCCGGACTTTTAGGCCAAGACGAACAAGCCGTTTTCACCCGCGTGCGCAACGCCGGCCTGATCAATCAGGTTCTCGGGTTTCAAGCTTGGCCGATCCAAGGCCATCACCGCACCACCGTTTCCTACGGGCAAATCGAGATCGACGAAGTCCAAGCGGGGCTGGACGGACAGCAAGGCACCATCGTTCCGATCTCGGGCAAAGGCGGCCAAGATATGCTGTCCTGGTCGCAAGCCTTGAACTTGAACGTATACGGAAGAGACAAAGCGCCGAAACCGGATCTCGCCGTGCGCAGTCTCGGTCTATGGCGCGACGACGAAAACACGATATGGATCGTCGAATTCACACCGGAAACGGATATCGAACTGATCGAGATCAAGAACGTCAGACGGTTCCGCTTTATCCGATAGCGGCCAAGCGGTCCGCTTCGGTCTCGTGCTGTTTTCTTTTCTTGGCACCGCTCTTTTTGTCTCTACGGCCGATGGGATTCTCGACGCCCCAATAGGCGGACGCCTGGGTCAAATCCATCTGCAGCGTCTTTTCGTCACCGAGCTCTAGAACGGTCGACACGCGTTCCGGCGCATACCCCATCGCACGCGCGACTTCGGTAGCGACTGCGCGTGCCAATGGCGGCGGCACGGAATTGCCGATCTGACGTGCACCGTGCCACTTCGTTCCGTGGAACCGGAACCAGTCCGGAAACCCGTGGAGCCGTGCCATCTCTCTTACCGTGACGCATCGCGGATATTGGTAGTGAATGGGCCTAGGGCTCGTGAACGCGCCCCGGGCCGCATCGGTTCCAGCGCGCAACGTGTTGCTGACCCCGTCGCCCGACAATTTGAAAAATCTGGAAATGGGCTCTACCGAACCGGGTTCGGTTTCCGAAAACCGTAGCCGAGAAATTTCGGTGTGCTCCGTCCGCCGGCTGGAGGTCAGAACGTCGGGGTTCCAAGCGCGCGGGTATCCGTAGTGCCATGCATCGTTCGTCAGGCAACGAAGCTCTTTCGCATAGTCGCTCGGCTCGCCGTAAACGCATCTGCGAACGGCGTCGGTCGTTTTCAATTCTTCGAACTTTTCCGCATCGGGCAAATCGCCGAGCGCATCCGCGCAGGACGGTCCCGCATCGATGCCCTCGATCCCTTTGCCACCGGCCGGGCGGCTGATCGGTTCGGGATAGACGGGGAGCTTCGCGCCGCGCCGACATCCCATCAGGAACAAACGATTCCGATCTTGCGGTACGCCGTAATGGTGCGCGTTCAAAACCTTCCACGGGGACAGCACATCGTAGCCGTACGCTTCGAACTCCTCGACGATCTCTTGCAGAAAGCGCTTTTGCTTACCGACCGTCAGACCTTTGACGTTCTCGAAGACGAAATAGTCAGCTCGCAATTCGTGGACGATGCGCGCGAAGTCTTTGACCAACGAATTGCGCGGATCGTCGAGCGCCCGTTGACCGATGAGCGAGAACCCCTGACAGGGCGCACCGCCGAAAACGATATCCACTTTACGCCGACCGAGGTTCGCCCGCTTGCGGATTTCCGCACCCGTTAGGTCTCTGACCGAAATCGGGATCGTCATGCATTCGGGAAAATTGAACTCGTGAACGGCCGCGTGGACCGGGTCGATTTCCACGGCAGCGACGATGTCGAATCCCGCTTGCTCGAAGCCGAGGCTCATGCCCCCAGCCCCTGCAAAAAGATCTATTCCTACCGGTCTACTCATCCCAAAACGCCGAAATAATCCGTTCTCTTTTCGTTCTTATTAAGCTAAACGCTCTCTTATCGATGATCAATCGCTATCTGCCTGTCCATCGAGAAATCGGCACACCCGTTCAACGGCTTGATCGAATTCGCGAAATTCGCACTGCCATACTTCTAAAACGGACCAACCCAATTCCTGCAATTCTTCCTTTTTGTGTTCGTCGCGCTTGCGATTCGCCCGAACCTTCGGTTTCCAGTATTCGGCATTCGATTTCGGCGGGCGTCCCCATCGGCAATCGTGGCCGTGCCAAAAGCAGCCGTGCACGAAGACAAGCTTGCGTCGAGACGGGAATACGATGTCGGGTTTCCCCGGCAGCTTTTTGACGTTCACGCGGTAGCGATAGCCGCGTTTGTGCAGCGCGCGTCGCAAAAGAAGTTCCGGCCCGGTATCCTTCGTTTTGACACGGGACATGATGTAGCTTCTCTTTTTCGGCGATACGCGATCCGCCATCGAACCTCCGCTTCTCTCGTTCCGCATCATCCCAACACGTCTCGTTGCGCATTCCAATCCCGAGGGATCGTTCCGTCCACCAAGCTTCTCAGGGACATCGTCCGTGACTGCCGCCCCGCTAATATTTCTTCCACGATATCGGGGGCCAGATGCGCGAGCGGCAATATCTTACGGACGTAGCGCGGCGTCACGCCTTCGGCTTCGGCGATCTCGACAGTGGATCTAACGTCTCCGAGAACCAATTTGCGGTTCCACACGAATGCCTTCGCGACGGCGCGAATTAAAGCCGGGTCCGGTCTTGCCGGGCGCTCCATAGGTTCGTTGGACAAAATGAGGCGCGTTTCCACGCCGCGCCGCTTGATCTTATAGGGGCAAGAAATCCTATAAAGAGCCTTCTCGATTTCGGACGAGCCCGCATCGACCGACAGTACGTTCGCAAGACCGTGTCGATCTATCGAAAGTTCTATGGACTCTCGCCCGACTTCGATGCGGGAAACGATAGCGTGCACGACCATCTTCCGCGCAGTATGGTCGTCCATGCCGAGGCGCCTCGCCGCCTCCTTCGACCGATCCAGAAGTGCGCGGCGTTCCGCAACATCCCCAGTGCCTTGCGGGAGTGCATCGAACAATCGCGCGGAATCTTTCAGAAGGCTCACGACCTGGCCGACTACGAGGTCTTCGATTTCGCGACCCGGCAAACGGATCGCCGACATTCCATCTAGTCGGCCTCTGACGTAGTAGCGGTATCTTACGCCCTGCTTATTTGCATGACTCGGCGTCAGCGGATTTCCGGCATCGTCGAACAGGAGCCCCGTCAACAAGCTCGGGTCTTTCACATTGTTTCCAGATCGGCGCTCGACGGCATTATCGTTCAGCAGCGACTGCACACGCTCCCAAAGCTCGGGATCGACGATGGCGTCGTGCTCACCGGGATACGATTTGTCCTTGTGAACGATCTCTCCCAGGTAGATGCGGTTCGACAGAACTTTATAAAGCGCGCCCCGCGAAAACGATTTCCCACCGGACGCATGCCCTGTCTTGCTGATGCGGACCTTGCTCCGGATACCGGCCGCATCCAGTTCGGCTTTAAGCGCCCGCACCGACCCGAGTTCCAAATACCGAGCGAAGATATGCCGAACGGTTTCGGCCTCTTCCGAATTCACGATCAGTTTCCGGTCCCGAGTGTCGTAGCCGAGCGGCAGATTGCCGCCCATCCACATGCCTTTTTTCTTAGAAGCGGCGATCTTGTCTCGAATACGTTCACCTGTGACCTCCCTCTCGAACTGCGCGAAGGACAGCAGCACGTTCAGCGTCAGCCGCCCCATCGACGTCGTCGTGTTGAATTGCTGCGTCACGGAGACGAAAGAAACGCCCTTGGCATCGAACGCTTCGACGATCTTAGCGAAGTCCGCCAACGACCGCGTCAGGCGATCTACCTTATAGACGACGACCACATGCACCTTGCCCGCGTCGATGTCGGCGAGAAGCTTACGAAGGCCCGGGCGTTCCATTGTGCCACCCGAGAACCCGCCGTCATCGTATAGGTCCGGGAGCGCCTTCCATCCTTCGTGCCGTTGGCTCGCAACGAACGCTTCACAGGCTTCCCGTTGCGCATGGAGGGAATTAAACTCTTGTTCCAGCCCCTCCTCCGACGATTTGCGGGTGTAGATGGCGCAGCGCACGTGTTTGCGATCAGGCGGCATCGTTGCGCTCCGGGTCTCTCAGGCCGAAGAACGCCGGTCCCGACCAGCGGGTACCGGTGATCTCTCGGGCGATGGCAGACAGGCTCCGATGCTTATGGCCTCGGTAGTCGAAGCCTTTCTCCAGCACGCGGACTTCGTGGGTCTCGCCGTTCCATTCGCGCAGCAGCGTCGCCCCCGCACTGAGCTTGCGCACCTGCATCGGCAACGCCTCAATCCGGGCATCCGAGACGGCCAACCGTTCCAAATGACGGACGGTCGCAGCGGGCAATTTCGGGCCGGCCCGTTCCTGGATACGGTAGGCCAGCACCGAGCGCATGTAGGCGTCGCTGGCCCGCGCCGGCGGCGGACGGCCCAGGTCTTCTTCCCAGGCCGCCCGCAACCGATCCGTAGCCACAGCGTCGAGATCCTCGAGCCTAATCATTTCCCGGACGCCTCGGCGACACGATAGATCGTGACTCCCTTCGCGTCCTTCGAGCGTTCGATGGCATGGCCTTTCTTCCGTAACCCGGTGAGGGCCGCGCGGACGCTGTGCGGCTGCCAGCCGGTCGCCTTTTCGAGGGCCGGTAGAGTCGTGCCGTTCTTATGGCCGAGATGTTTGAGGATGGTACCGAGCTTCGTAGAGCCCGGTTTCGCCTGTGCGGTTTTGAGTGTTTGGGTGGTCATATCTGCCTCCTTCGGTGGCACCTGCAAGATGCGGGCGCTTGCACCACCCCGACCCGGCGAAGCTCAACACCTTGCCGGGCGGGCGGTGATCGGAGGTATATTTGTGTCCGTTCCGCCGAGACCAGTACCGCTCTGTTGGCAGCGGAAGTCCAGCCGAAGATCGATATAATTAACAGCATTCATTCATCGTAATCGACTAAGCGCCGACGCCCGCCGATAAGGTAGACATTTACTTCGGCCTCTCGCTGGTGGTGGTCGAAGTACCAGAGCAGCTGGCTAAACGCGTCGACCATGTCGTCGTGTTTGCCCCCGGGGAACGCGAGTAATTGATTCAGGAATTCTGCAAGCCATGGGGCATCGACCGGCAAGAACACCCGCCCCGCTTCGACCATAGCTGCAACTTGTTCCGCTCGCGTCAGTTTGTCGCCCTTCGGCGGGTACGGAATCAGATTCAGGTTTTCCTTGCCCATCAGGTCCTGGAGAAGGGAAAGGCCAGTCGAAGCCTTCTCGATAAGAATGCGTTCAGCCCCCTCCTTCTTAGCGAGCTCGACTACCTTCTTTTTGAGGTCCGGATATTCCCATCTGCCCCAGGTTACATCCAAAACACACAGCAGAGAGCCTTGTATGCCGAAAGTCACACAAACGGAGTAGCTGTTGCCGTCTCCGATTTGGCTCGCCGTATCCCAACTCTGCCAGACACGCTCGATTTTCGATTCACAAACCGGCGCTATGTAAGTCTTAAACCAATCCTTCTTGAAGACGACCCCACCCGGCGGTACCGGACGCTGAAGGTACTGAGCCGAGAAGGCCGCGCTGCCAAGGATTTCCCGGCGCTTATTCAGGTTTTCCAAATCGCAATGCTCGGGGTGCAATACGTCACCCACCTTACGGACGTACACGACCCCATCGTCGATATCGATTTCCTGATCTTCTTGGGCAATCGCCGGCAGGTCGAGCACGGTCCAGTCGTCAAGGTCCATGACGTGCCCGACAAGATCGTCCATGTGGACGCGCTGCATCACGATGATGATAACGTCGTTCATGGGATCGTTCAGGCGCGAATAGACCGTGTTCCGAAACCAGTCGTTCACTTTCTTCCGCTCGGCCTCCGACATCGCATCGCCGGCTTTGATGGGATCGTCGATGACGATGAAACCTCCGCCTTTGCCCGTCAGCGTACCGCCAACGGACGCCGAGATGATGCGGCCGCCCTTAGTGTTGACCGTTTCCGTCTCCGTGTTCTTCGTTTTGCTGATCCGGTTCCCCGGAAACGCCTTCTTGTAAAAGGCTGTCTGCATCAACTTGCGTCGCTCGTTGGCAAAAGTGATGGCGAGGTCCTCCGAATAACTCGCGCAGACGATGCGTGCATGCGGCCGCTTCCCCAGCAGCCAGCAAACAAAGGCAATCGACGAACAGAGCGATTTCAGGTGCCGGGGCGGCAAAGTGATGATCAACCGTTTGGTCTTACCCAGATAGCAAAGAGCCAACTGGTAGCAGATCGCATCGACGTGCCGGCTATCCTTGAAAGCTTGCCCCGGGTTGAGGATTTCGAAGGTCTTGATCAAAAAGGCCTTCAGGTCCTCTCGAACCATAGCGATGATTTCGTCGTGATCATTTTCCATTTTTCTTCCCCTTCTTTTCGGCCTTGGCCAATACCTTTTGTTCGAAACGCTCCAAGATCGCCTTATCAGCATCGGTGAAATCTTCGATTTCTTCGATCGGGTCTTCGCCCGGTAGCAGCCTGTAGATCATGTTCGCGAGGACCGTCGCGGCCCTGGCATCTCCTTGCACTGCCCGCGCGGTCATGGCTTTCAGCATGGCCCGCTGTTTGGAGACCTTCAGGAACTTGCCTTGCTCCTTGATCTGGATCTTCTCGAGAAGTTCCTCCTCGAGTTCGGTCTTGAAGTTCTTGGCCCCCTTCGGTCGCCCCTTCGGATTACCGCTCTGGCCGGGCTTGAACTGCCCGGACTTCGGCGGCTTGCCGTAACCCACCTCGTAATCCTTCTTACCCATCTCACGCCTCCCCGTCGGCGGGCGCCGCCAGCAGCAACTTGCCGGCGCGCATGTCCCCAATTTGAGCGAACGTCAGGCCCGTTTCGGCGTGCACAGCTTCGCCGCCGGTATAGGCCTGCCAACGGCGAACGATGACATCGACGTATTTCGGGTCGAGTTCCATGCCGACACAGCGGCGGCCGGTCATCTCGCAAGCGATCACGGTCGTGCCCGAACCCAAAAACGGATCCAGGATCAAACCGCCCCGTTTGGAGGCATCCTTGATCGCATCTGCGATCATCTCCGCCGGCTTGACGGTCGGGTGTAGGGCTAGATCGGTGCGGCGATCTTTGGTGCCGGTGGAGCAACCGTCGTATTCCCAAACATTCGTCCGATTGCGGCCGAACGAGCCCAACTTCACATTGTTGATGTGCGGGCCTGGGCCGTTGCGGAATACCAGAACCAGCTCGTGGCGAGAGCGATAGAACGAGCCCATACCGCCGTTCGATTTGACCCAAACGCAGAGGTTAAGCTGAGCGTCGTAGAACTTGTGGCATACCCGCTCCAGAACATTGAGATGCCGCCAGTCGATGAAGTGGTAGTGAACGGATCCCGGCTCTGAATAGGCGACAACGTTCTTGATGTAATCCGTAAGGAACGCCTCGAACTCGGTCTCGGACATCTCGCCGGATGCCATCACGAACTCGCCGTGCTTCACCTTTCCGAGCCCGCTGACATTTCCGGCCACACGTACGTTGTAAGGCGGATCCGATATCATCATCTGCGCCCGACGCCCACGCATGAGAGCCGCGTAGCACGTACTGTCGCGAGCATCGCCGCAGTAGACCGCGTGCTCGTCTAGCAACCACAGATCACCCAGCATGGAAACGATCTCTTGCTCCGCTGCTGGCACGTCGTCGGCTCCATTTTCAGCTACCGGCTCGAAGAATTCTTCGATGACCATATCGATCTCGGCGGCTTCGAAGCCGGTCATTTCGACGTCGTAGTCGATCTCGATCAGGTCCTGGAATTCGCGGGCGAGTGCCTCGCGGTCCCACTCGCCCAGCTCGGCGAGCCGGTTATCTGCGATGCGAAGTGCCCGCACCTGTTCCGACGTCAGGTGCGTGACCTGGATCGTCGGCACCTTGGTGTATCCGAGACCGTTCGCCGCGGCCATGCGCAGATGGCCAGCGACAACGTTGCACTCTCCGTCGATCAAGACCGGCATCAGGAAACCGAACTCGCGGAGCATGCGCTCCATCGTCCGGCGCTGACGCTTCGAGTGTTTACGCGCGTGACGGCGATAACCCTTTAAGGCATCGATCGGCACATAGCGAACAGCATCGACCAGTTCTTGGTCGACGTACATCGTCATGTTGTGGGATTTGTCGGGAAGGTCTTGTTCGTTTTCGTTCGTAGCCACGTCTCACTCCTTAACCAACATGACCTGTCGACTAAAGAGACAGGTCGCCTAAGACACCGGCAGAACCAAAGTTCTGCCTCGTCTCGAGCGACCTCCGTGTTGCTACGAGAAAATCTAACGCGCTAAATGTGGAGTAATCGAAGAGGTTTTTCAACGAAATATTGATACTTTGCGCTGGATCCCCATTTTTCGAGCCTGCTTCAAGGAGTTAAGAAACAGCGCCCGAATGGTGGAACGCTGCTATCGCTTGAGTATCGTCGCACATACCGCCGCCATATCGGCAAAGGAGCCGTACTGCCCTGCATTGGACGCTACGATACAGCGCAGGATATCCATTTCCGGAACGCCCGTATCCTTGCGCATAACGACCAAAGCGCTACCCGCTCTTCTATATGTATCGTCATTAATCGGCTCGCCGAAGGCGATGAGCGCCTTATCCAGGCGATACTTGATATCTCTTTGCGATAAGCGGCCCTCGAACGCCTGCTCCATTTGACCCAGTGCCGTTGTTGCGGTTTCGACGTGAGCCGGAGGAGGCGTGGCAACACTCTTCGCCGCCGCCGGAATGGGCATCGTCGTTTTTCGGCTATCGGGCTCGTCGTCATTTCCGAAAATCGAGACGATGATCGGCAGAAAAATGAGAAACACGACGATACGACGCAGCGTTCTCCAACCGTGTTTCTTCAATCTGCGCTTTGAGACGGCTACATCCCAACCCTTCGCGAGCGGTTCGCCGCAGTTCGGGCAACTTCGCGCGTTAATCGATATCTCTTTGCTACAGGCCGGGCATTCTTCGAGCGCCATGGGCGCCTCCTCTCGCATAGGACAGTTACAATCTGTGTTTGAGACCGAATAAGACGGTGTGGCTGCTGAAGCCCGCGGTGAACGAAACGCCGTCGTCTTCCATATCGGCTGCGAGGGCATTGAAATACCGGTACCCAACATCGAATGACGTATTAGACGTCAGTGGCGTGCTAATCCCCGCACCTAGCTGCCATGCGAAGGCGAAAGCAGCGTCGTCCGTCGGATCGCTGCCGCCCTTCTCGTCCAGTCCGTTGAGCGAAATCCGCGAGATGCCGACACCACCCATGACATAGGGCGAGAAACCGCTTCGGTCTCCGAATACGTAAGCTCCATTGGCCATCAGCGAGAGAGCAGAGACACTCCCTTCGACGTCTTCGGTGCTGACGCTGATGCCGGAGAACACGCCCGTGCCAGTTAATGTCAGTTTATTGATGTCAGCCGATTGATAGGACAGTTCCGCCTCTAGACTGAGGCCGGACCCAAGGTCTACGCCAACGGCGCCGGATCCGTAGAGACTTAGGAGGTCGAACGACGGCGTCAGCGTTGCAAAGTCCGCCTCGTAGTCCTCGTCCATGACAAAAGCGTTGCCGAGATGCCCGGCGATATAAACGCCCGAGGAACCCGTGCTGGCGCCGGACGCATACTCACGAATACGTCGCTCGTCGAATTCGGGACTGCGGGCAACCTCAGTGCCCGGCATATAGGTTGCATCAGAGCGATAGCCCCTTTGCGGCAGGGTTCCGCCCTGGGGCCGGCTCTCCAATGGATAAGTAGGTGCGACTTGTGCTGCATCGTAAGCTTGGAGCGATCTCGCGAGGTTCGGATTCCCATGCTCGGACCTCAACCAGTCATCGATAGAAAGCGATTGAGCTACGGCTAACGACGGCCCTGTGAAACCCACCGAGGTGACTATCAAGCCGATGGCTATTGACGCCGATCCTCGCATAACGGGTGTCGGCGCACGCAAAGCTGGACATATTTTCTCCATAAGACGTCCCCGCGTCATGGAGGCCAGAGCCCGCAGCGCGCCCGCTGCAAGATAGCTTCATTGACCTGGTGATCGGGGAGTTAGTAAGCCGTCGATAGGCGGCCCCTGTGACCTTTAGACCGGGGTCCTGGACATACGTCACAGGCTCCCCGACCGCAGAGGTCAAGGGTGGTTTATGCGGTTCCACCGAACCGCTATCGACGGGGTTACTAAGCCCCAGAGCCGTGCGTCTCGGCTCCGGGTACGACACTAATCGAACGCGTCTTAATATAAAGTGAAATGTGGAGAGCCCACATGGATTTGCACGTCGGCAGCTTGACGACCTATAGTCGCATTCCTCGTTCGCTCACCTCTATAAGCTTATAGCGTTTCGAGAGAATGCTTAAGCCTCACGAACAAACACATATGGAAATTCCTAAATGAACGCCCGCCCTTACTTCAATAAGAGCATCATCTTTCTGGAGGAACTCTTTGAGGCCAACGAAACCGACAAGGATATCGGGCAAATAATATTGGCTGAACTTGAGCATAGAAAAACGGAACGGGCTAAGCGCCTACGGCGACGCGTTCAAAATGCTGTAGAGCAAGGCCTCTCAACCGATTTCTTTGAGGCCGAACCTAGCAATCAAGGGCTCTCTAACAACAACCAAGCCGTCATCGCAGCCCCCCCTGATACACCGTCTGAAGCACAAACATCTTCGCAGGCAGTTGCTCATACACGATTTGAAGAACTCGAGAGCACTTCATCTTTAAATGAGCTCGAAAGCGGAATGTTTGCGGCCAGCGCTTTATCCAATACACCGTATGAAATAACCGAACCGACTCAGACATCAGCATATGAGATCGCAAACAATCCGGTGGATATCCTCACAGCATGGACCGCGATGGAGGTTCTATCCCCACAGACCTACCGGAAACCGCAAGATTTAGTCGATGGGGATCGCAAACGTGTCGCTAACTTCGATAATCGAGATCTGCCATGGGCCGGGGATGGAGAGAAATCCCGCCCCAAACAACGCCTCTTTTATCAAGTCATACTCGGTTCAATCCGCATGGATCGAGCCGAAGAATGCCTATTAAAGGCCTTTCAAGACCGGCGGCCTGAACGCCACAGCAACACAGGTTACTGTCCAATCGCAATCATAACACTCGATCGCGACGGGAACTTGGTGGAAGAAAATCCGGTCGTAATATCGAGTTTTGCTTGGGGACTGCCATATGCAAGCCAAGGCCACCTGACAGAATTAGGCAAATGGACCGAGGCGGAAGCGACGCTCAACGAACAGCTCGTTAAGAACCTGACAAAATTTGACGAAGATCAAAATCGCCTCCCACTTACTGAACAGGATTTTGCCAACGCTTTTACAAGCCTAGCCAACGCCCTAAACCTTCGGGGCTTTCTCGTAGAGCCTCCTAGTTTTGCAATCCGCGTATATCAATGGATGGCAATTAAGGAAGCACCGCAACACCCGTTGTTAAATAGCTTTTTTCTGAAAGACCTACACCAAGCAAAACAGCACGTATTGTCTGGCACCGCAGGGCAAGCACTTAGTTGGTATTTGGGCCTTGCCCCCAATGAGCACCAAACAGATATCCTAAGAGATCAGAAAAGCCTTCAGAATATCGTTACGCCAGGCTTCACACCGGCCGGTCGTTGGCCTGGGAAAGGCCGACATTCTCTGGTCCTATTGCAACAAGCAGCGATCAATCTCGCTAGGAACGAACTCAAGTCGAGCGGAATCATGGGAATTAACGGACCGCCCGGCACAGGTAAGACAACATTGCTCCGGGACCTCGTGGCATCCGTACTCATCGACCGGGCAAAATCTTTGGCAACCTTCGAAGATCCCGAACAAGCTTTCACGAACTCCGGGCAACGCATCAAACTGGGCCAAGCCTTCTGTCATCTATACAAGCTAAGTGAGAAAATCACAGGTCACGAAATTCTCGTGACCTGCCCCAACAAGGTGGTCCAGCCTCTATGAGAGACTTTGACGCGGTTTAATGCCCGGCTGTTCAGGCTGGAGCGTAGCGTAAGCCTGGAGAGCCGGGCGTGGCAAGACCGCTTGCGGGGCCGGTGGTTTGTATCCCAGTGAGCTATGCGGTCGGATGGTGTTGTAATGCTGTCGCCAGCGTTCGATCAGCACTTTGGCCTCCTTCAATGTATAGAAGATTTCCCCGTTCAACAGCTCATCCCGAAGCTTGCCGTTGAAGCTTTCGTTGTAACCGTTCTCCCACGGACTGCCGGGTTCAATGTAGAGGGTTTTGACGCCAAGCCGCGCGAGCCAGTCACGCACGATCTGGGCCGTGAACTCGGCACCATTGTCGGATCGGATATGATCCGGCGGCCCATGCCGGACGAACAGGTCGCCGATACATTCCAGGACCTTTTCCGAATTCAGCTTTCGATCCACATGGATCGCCAGGCACCGGCGCGTGAACTCGTCGATCACCGTCAGCATGCGAAAAGCCCTGCCGTCTCGGGTCCGATCCATGACGAAATCGTAGGACCAAACATGGTTCGGCCAGGTCGGTCTTAAACGAATACAGGATCCGTCATTCAGCCAAAGACGGCCTTTCTTCGGTTGTTTTGTCGGGACTTTCAGCCCCTCCCGTCGCCATATCCGCTGAACCCGCTTGGCATTCACCAGCCAGCCTTCGGCCCGCAGCAGGGCCGTGATCCGGCGATAGCCGTAACGACCGTACTGTTCCGCCAGCCGGATGATGGCTGCTGTCAGGCGGGCTTCATCAGTTCGTCCACGCGGGCGCTTGCGTTGGGTCGAGCGATGCTGCCCAACCACCCGGCAGGCGCGACGCTCGGTGATCTTCAGCGTTGCTTGCAGATGATCGATACAGGCACGGCGACGGGCGGGGCTCAGTAATTTCCCTCAAGCGCCTCTTTCAGAATGACCTTGTCCAGGCTCAAGTCCGAGACCGCACGGCGGAGACGAAGGTTTTCCTTCTCAAGTTCTTTGAGGCGCTTGACCTGATCGATCTTCATGCCGCCGTATTCCGACCGCCAGCGATAGAAACTTTGTTCCGATATGCCGAACGATCGGCAGACCTGGCCAACGGTCTTGCCTTGCGACAAGCCGACCTCGGCTTCGCGTAGGTAGTGGATAATCTGTTCGGGGGTATAGCGTTTACGGCTCATTCCGTCCTCCATTCACGAGTTCAAAATGCGCCAAAATCTCTTAACAAACTCGGACCACTTTTAGGGTTTCAGGTCAGCGACAGGCCGCAGCCGTACAAGAGCGCTGTGAACGCGGTCAGGCCGATCGGCACCGCAATGGCCGATCCAATCGCCCATTCCACGCTTTCGAAGTTGAAGACGATCGCCGGGTTGAACACCACCAGAAACGGGATGATGAAACCCGATACAGCCAACTTGAACGCCGCGAAAGACGTCCGCATATAGGGCGCGCCCGATATGGCGGCGCCGGCAAGCGCCGCCAACGCGACGGGCGGCGTGATCGCCGAAATCACGGCAAAATAGAAGGCGAAGAAATGCGCCGACACCTCGGATACGCCGATATGAATGAGCGTCGGCACCACGATGATGGCGACCAGGGCATAGGCCGCGCTTGTCGGCACGCCGCAACCGAGAATGATCGACACCAGCATGGTCAGCACCAAGGCAACGACCACATTCCCGCCGCTCAACAGTTCGACGAGACCGGCGATCTTGTTGCCCAGTCCCGTACTAATAAGCGTCTGAGCCATGATCCCGACGACCGCGAGCGAAACCGCGATCTTCGCGCCGACGACGGAGCCCTCGGCGATGGCCTTGCACACCTGACCCAGGCCGGTCGGCCGCGTCTGCACGTTTACGTAGGACAACAGTATACCGACGACGATCGCCCAGAAGGCGGCGATGCCGGGGCTATAGCGCATGGCCAGCAGCACCACGAGCAACGTCAACGGAATGAGGAACGCCGGCAACCGCGATACGAGCAGACGCTTATCGACTTTTTCCTTCGGCGCCTTAACGCCGCGATTGATCGAAATGAATTGCACGCCGAGCATGACGCACCAGTAGTAAAGCAGCGCCGGCAACAGCGCCGCCGCCATGACGGAGGCGTAAGACACCCCCATGAACGACGCCATGAGGAACGCCGACGCGCCCATCACCGGCGGCATGATCTGCCCGCCCGTCGACGCCGTCGCTTCGATGGCGCCGGCCTCATAAGGCTTATAGCCGGCCTTTTTCATGAACGGGATGGTAAAGGCACCGGTGACCGCCACGTTGGCGACAGCGGCGCCCGTGACCATGCCGACCAGGGAACTGGCGACGACGGCCGTCTGTCCAGGGCCGCCCTCCAGCACGCGACCGGCGGCCTTGCCCAATTCCAGGAACAGATCGTTGACCCGGATCAGACTCAGCAAAGAGCCGAAGACGACGAACAGGAAAACGCTGTTCCCCGATACCGACAGAAAGGACCCGTAAACGCCGCTCAACCCGATCGACAGATACGACACGACGAAGTCGAAGCCGAACTTGTGATGATAGAGCGCGCCCGGAATATGATGGCCGAGAAAGAAATACAGCACGAAGATCATGGCAACGATGGGCAGTACGATGCCCCAGGCGAGGCGTGTCGCCTCGATCACCACGAACATGATTAGCAGACCGACGACAACGTCGAGCTTACCCGGAAAGCCGACGTTGGCCTCTAGCTCATTCATGTTGAAATGGACGTATCCGGTCACGAACAAACTGAGGGCGAGCATCAGGACAACGTAGGTCCTGACCATCTTGGAACGCGCATATTCGGCGCCGACGAGAAACGTCAGGGTCAGCGCAAAGGCGAGGTGATAGTTCTGCATCTCCAGCTCGCCGAGAAAGGCGAACTGCGAACTAACCATGTGAAAAAGAAACATCACACAGCCGACGACAATTACGCTGAGTTGCGCGGTCCTTTTCCAAGGACCTTCGAGCGATGCTTCAGACACCCGCGTTTTCCTCCCAAATTCAGCGATTTTTTAGCTGATTCGCCTCAATTACAGCTACGGTGCGTCACTTCAATAAATAAATACAAATTATAATATTGAATGAGTTTTATTCATTTCGAGAATATATTAGCTCCCCTCTTTCGGTTGTGCGTCGCCATTCTCACAATGCAATAAAACATATCCGGATATTCATCCAATATGCAACGCGCCCGCCACCCGGGTGCCGGTGGCGCTCCCGGATGGGAGCGCCCTCCAGCGGCGGGAACCGACCGGGCAATCAGGACGTCAATGGGCGAAACTTCGGCACCCCGGCGTCCTCGCTGATCGTTTCGAAGTGCGCTTCGACCCGCATCCCGATCATCACGTCGTCGGGGTTGCAGTCGGTCAGTTGCGCGTACAGGCGCGCCCCGTCGTCGACGTCGACCAGACACAGGACCATTGGCAACTCGCTGGCCCAGTCGGGGTAGTTCATGGCGACCACACGGCTGACAGTGTAGGAATAGACCGTCCCGGTCGGCTTCATATCCGTCCACGGAATGTCCCGGCTGCCACAGGCAACGCACCAGGGCTTGGCCGGGAAATTGACCGTGCCGCAATTGTTACACCTCTGCATGACGAGCTTGCCGTCCCGCGCGGCATTCCAGAACGGCCGCGTCAGGTCAGAAATTTCCGGCAAAGGTTTCCCCGTTACTTTTTCCGACATTTTTTAGCCCTCCAGTCCGAACACCATGGCGGTGCTGGTTCTCGCGTTTCTTGCGTAAGTGATCCCGCCGAAGCCCGTGGCCACGGCGATTTCCGCGTCAGCCACCTGGCGCGCCCCGGCGTCGCCACGCAACTGCGCCACGGCTTCCACGATCGGCACGAAGCCACCGATGGCGCCGCCCGGTTGGCCGCCGGACAATTGTCCGCCGTCGGTAGACACGGGCAGATCCCCCTTGGCCGTCATGTCGGTCTCGCGCACGAAGCGCGCGCCCTCGCCGCGCGGACAGAAGCCGAAGTCTTCCAACTGCATCATCACCACAACGGGGAAGTCGTCATACGGCAGGAACACGTCGACGTCCTGGGGCGTGATGCCGGCCATATTGAACGCCGCCGGCGCCGAAACCCGGAAGCTCGTCGCGGTGATGTCCGGAAACACTTTGGAGCCGTGATAGTAGTTATTCATCTCGCCGAAGCCCTTCAGGTAGACGGGCCGGTTACAGACGGTCTTGGCCGTTTCGGCGGAGGTCACGATATAGGCGAGACCGCCGTTAACCATGGGCACGCAGTCGAGCAACCGCATGGGATCCGACAGCATGCGTGAGTTCAGGTACTCTTCCTCGGTATAGGGCTTCTGGAATACGGCCTGCGGATTCAGCGAAGCGTTGAAGCGCGTGGTCACGCCGATCTTTGCCAAGTCTTCCGGCGTGACGTTGTTTTCCATCATGTAACGGCGCTGCACCAAACCGAATTGTGCTGTCGCCCCCATGACACCGAACGGGCCCTGGAAATCCCAATAAACCCCACGCGTCCGCTCGGGAGAGAGCGGCAGGCCCGGCGCAATGGACGGAATCGTCAACGGCGTATCGGCGCCGACGACAAGGAATCGGTCAACCACGCCTTCGGCGATCAACGCGGCGGCGCGGAAAAGCAGAGACCCGGCGGTCCCGCCGCCCTGATCGCCACGGAGGATCGCCTTCGGGCTGAGCCCAAGGTTCTCGGCCACAGCCGGCGCCCAGTTCACGGTGTGCCCCGCCTCGGCGTGCGCCACGGCGAGCCCCTGTCCGTCGAAGTCGTTCTTCGACATGCCTGCGCTTTCCAACGCCAACTCGGCGGCCCAGGCGACATATTCATCGACGCCGTAAATATATTCGCCGGGCTTGGCTCGGCTGAAGGGCGTACGCCCGTATCCGACAATTGCGACTTTATCTTTCACGATGTTTCCTCACCTGTTTCTCGGTTTCATTCAGTGCGTGGACGCGGTCCTTGTGCGTTCATTCCGCCGCTTCGTCTTTGTCCTTCCCATGAAACAAGGGATGGCGTTTTTCCTTGAAAGCCTTCACGCCTTCCTGCCGGTCATCGCTACCGATGCAGAGCTGGAACCACCGATGCTCAAGCTCGATGGCACTGCCCAGCGGCAGCTCACCGCTTTGCATGACACAGTCGAGAACGGCACGAACGGCAACGCCCGGCAGCCGCGCCAGTTTTTCGCCAAGACGCGACACCTCGGCGTCGAACTCGGCCGCCGGCACGACCCAGTTGACGAGCCCCAGGCGCAACGCTTCCTCGGCCGAAAAGCGCTCGCTCAGCAGAAGCTTCTGCAGCGCGATGGACGTGCCGACGATACGCGGTAACCGGATCGTGCCGCCGTTGCCCGGGATCAGACCGAGCCGCAATTCAGGCAGCCCGAGTTCAGCCGCGTCGCTGGCGATACGCAGATGACAGGCAAGTGCCAGCTCGAAGCCGCCCCCCAGAGCCAAACCGTTGAGCGCGGCAACGGTGATGACTGGGCCCTTTTCCAGGCGCGCCGCCAACGCGCGTCGGGGCCCGTATTCGAGTTCCGTCCAAATGGTCCGTTCCTCAAGTTCCACGAGGTCGGCGCCGGCGGCGAAGGCCTTGTCACCGGCCCCGCGAACAATCAGGACCCGCACATCGGACGGTATCGCATCGAAGGCGCTCGTCATCTCGTCGATGAGTTTCGCGTTGAGTGCGTTCATCACCTTCGGCCGGTTGAACTCGATGAACGCCACCGGGCCGTCCTGGCGGTAGAGGATGTGCTCGTATATTTCGCCCTGTCCCATGTCCTTGTCTCCCGGTTTCGTTACGCCTCAGGCGGCCGCATCGGACGCGCTGGAACTGTTCACACGCAGGACAGCGTCGAGCGCGCCAATGCCTTCGCCCTCTGCAAAGACACGCAACGGATTGATTTCCAGTTCCTCGATTTCCGGGTGTGCACACAGAAGTCCGGCAATGGCATCGATACATCCGGCAACGGCCGAAAAATCCAGGCGCTCTTTCCCCCGGGCGCCATTCAGCATGGGAAAGCAGCGCAATTCACGAAGCATTTCCTCGGCTTCTCCCGACGCCAACGGCAACACGCGGATGGAAGAATCGGACATCATTTCGGCATAAATGCCGCCAGCACCGACCATGATGATTGGTCCGAACACCGGGTCGCGGCGGCCGCCGACGATCAATTCGAATCCGCCGCCGACCATCTCGGTGACCAGCACGCCGTCAATCTTCATTTTGGGATCGTATTTGCGCGCGTTTGCTTGGACCTGCTCGAACGCTTCGCCCAGAGCCGCTCGGTCCTTGATCCCTAGCGCGACACCGCCTGCTTCCGTCTTATGCTGCAAATCAGGCGAACAGACCTTGACGACGAGTGGGAACGAGAGCTCCTTCGCCGCGCCATCCAGCTCCGCCGACGAGGTACACAGCTTTTCCTTCGGCATGGTGACCCCGGCGGCACGCAAGATGTCCTTGGCCCGTGCTTCCGAGAAGAACCCGGACGACGTCGGCGCAACTAGACGCTCACCACCGCCTAGCAGGGGAAACGACCGTGGCGGCAAACGCTTGGCACGACCATGCGCAACAAGGGCCGCTGTCGCTCTAACGGCACGCGTCGGACTGCCGAACACGACGATACCTTGCGCGCGCAACTTTTCGATCTCCGCTTGCGGACCGGCGGTCCAAGCGACGATGAAAGGTTTCCTCGCCCGTTCCGCCGCGCGAGCAATAATTCCGGAAATGATTTCGCCTTGCAGGTGCAACAAGCCGACGAACATGATTACGGCGTCGGAGCCTCCGTCATCCAGCACCGCATACAGGGAGTCTTCCAAAATATGCGGATGCGACATGAACTTGCCGGTCAGGTCGATCGGATTGTTCACCGAACCATAATCGGGAACGACTTTCTTCAAGGCCGCGGTGGTCTTTTTCTCGAACTTGGCAAGCTTCAAGCCATACGCTTCGACCGCGTCGGCTAGCAGCACCCCGGCACCGCCCGACATGGAAAGCACGCAAATCCGGTCGCCGTCGATATCCCGGTAGGTCCGGAAGACATCGAGGATATCGAGCATTTCTTCCTCGTCCGTCACGCGGATGACACCCGTCTGCCGGAACGCCGCGTCGTAGACTTCATCGGCGCCGGCAATGGCCGCGGTGTGCGAAAGAGCGGCTGCGCTGCCACCGGCCGTGCGGCCCGTCTTGATCGCCACCAGCGGCTTGCCGGCACGACGTGCGCTCTCGGCCGCCTCCAGGAAATCCCGGCCGTCGCGCAGCCCTTCGATATAACAGGCGATCATTTTGATATCGTCGTCGCCGACCATCGCCGAAATGAAATCGGTGACGGTAAGATCCAACTCGTTGCCGGTGGCGCCATAGGCCTTGAAACCAAGCCCCTGTTGCGCGGCGAGCGAAAAAATGAACGTCCCGAACGCTCCGCTTTGCGATGCGAAGCCGACCGGCCCGGTCTTCACCATCTCCGGCCCGAGCTCGAAGCCCATGCTGAAGTTGGCGATCAGGCCGTCGCCGACATTGCCGTAGCCGACCGTGTTCGGCCCCATCACCCGGGTCGGACTATCGGCAAGCAACTTGCGAATACGTTGCTCGGCCTCGCGGCCTTCGTCGCCCGTTTCGGCGAACCCGGCGCTGAATACGATGACCTGCTTCACGCCCTTACGGACACACGCCGACACGGCGTCGAAAACAGCCCCGAACGGCAGCGCCACGATGGCCATGTCCACGTCGTGTTCGATCGCCTCGACACTCGGATAGCACTTGCGGCCACGGATTTCCTCGTACTTCGGATTGACCGGAAACAACTGCCCCCGATAGCCGTAGTCGTCGCACAGCTTGAGCGGCCGCCCCCCCAGCTTGTTGTATTCCGGCGAGGCACCGATCACGGCAAGACTGTTCGCCGTCAATTGAACCGGATGTTTGGCCACTTTGGTCTCTGCCCCCATTTTCTACTCCTGGATCGCTTTATGCCGTGAATGCCTGAATGCCGGTCTGTTCGCGACCGAGCGATAGGGCGTGGATGTCGTGCGTACCCTCCAAGGTGCAGACCACCTCGAGGTTCATCATGTGACGGACGATGTGAAACTCGTCCGAAATGCCGTTGGCGCCGTGGATGTCTCGGGCCATGCGGGCAATCGCGAACGCCTTGGCCGCGCCGTTCCGCTTCAGCAGCGACAGCATGTGTGGCGATGCCTTGCCTTCATCTCGAAGCCGGCTGACCCGCAGACACGATTGCAGCCCGAGCGCGATCTCCGTCTGCATGTCGGCGAGCTTGCTCTGGACCAGTTGATTTGCGGCAATCGGCCGGCCGAATTGCTTGCGGTCGAGGGCATACTGCACGGCACTATGCCAGCAATACTCGGCGGCTCCCCACACCCCCCAACAAATGCTGAAGCGCGCGTTGTTAAGTCCCGAAAACGCCTGTCGCAGGCCGACCGCATTAGGCAACAGCATGTCTTCCCGCACCAGAACGTCGTCTAGAATAACTTGCCCGGTCGGCGAAGCGCGCATGCCGCACTTACCTTCGATCTTTGGCGTTGCCAAGCCTTCAGCACCACGTTCGACAAGGTACCCGCGGATGACGCCGTCTTCGTTCCTCGCCCAAACCAGAATGACGTCGGCGATCGGGGCGTGCGAAATCCAGGTCTTGGTTCCAGTCAGCCGATATCCGCCCGGTACCGTCCGCGCCCGGGTCGTCATTTGCGACGGGTCCGATCCGATATCCGGCTCGGTCATCGCAAAGGCACCGACCTTGGTGCCGGCCGCCATATCGGGCAGGAAGCGCTGACACTGCGCTTCCGAACCGAACGTGAAGATTAGGTCCATCACCACGCCCTGAACATTGGCCATGGACCGGTAGCTCGTATCGACTCGCTCCAGCTCGCGCATGATCAGGCCGTTGGCGACGGCGCCCACGCCGGGACAATCGTATCCGTCGATAAAGGCGCCTAGAAATCCCATCTCACCCATCTCGGGGAAGACGGACGGGTCCGGACGCTCGTGCCGGTGCGCTTCCAGAATACGGGGAAGCAATTTGTCCTGGGCAAATCGATGCGCCTGGTCCCGGATCAGCCGTTCCTCGGAGTCGAGTTGATCTTCGAATAGGAACGGGTCCCGCCAATCGAACGGCGCCGAAAGAAGGTTACCGCGCGCCTCGGACGCACCGGTTTCACGTTTTTGATTCTGCACTGACAGCTTCCTCCGCTGCGGAGCCGGCGTTCATCGCGCGTCGGCTCTTCTTGTTGCATCCTTAATGAAACATCCTTGAACCGATAACAAATTTATTTAATTGATGCGCAATATTGATACGATGAATGTTAAGCATGACCCGCGAACGGTTGGCAATTTGGGACGAAACAATGACTAAGCTCCGCAATCTCGATCTAAATCTTCTGAAAGTTCTTGATGCCATCGTCACAGAAGGCAGCGTCAGCAAGGCTTCGGAACGGCTGTCCCTCAGCCAACCGGCGATTAGCAATGCCTTGAACCGGCTCCGCACGGCGATGGACGATCCGCTGTTCATCCGGACCTCACAGGGCATGGTCCCGACGCCCCGCACGCGGACGATCTCCCAGCCGGTTCGCCAAGCCCTGGACCTCGTACAAAGTTGCCTGCAGGAAGATTTTACCTTCGACTACACTCTGTCGGACCGCACCTTCGTGATCGCCGTGGAAGATTACGGCGAAGCCGTCATCCTGCCGCGCATCACCGATTGGCTGTCTCAGGTCGCGCCCAGCATCAAGTTGGCCGTGCGCCCCGAACGCAGCTACGTGATTCAGAAAGAACTGTTCGAAGCCCGAGTCGATTTCGCCATCGACTATTTCCCCCTCCATGACGAAGGTTTCGACAACACGCAATTGTTCGATGACTCGTTGGTTTGCATCGCCAGACAGGATCACCCGACCGTGAAAGGCAGCCTGTCCATGGAACAGTACGTGTCACTGCCCCATGTCGTCCTGACGCAAAAGCCGGATCGGACGCACTTGATCGACCGCAAGCTGAACAAACTCGGCTTACGACGTAATCACGCGATCGAAGTGCCGCACTTCCTGACCATGCCGCTGATCGTCAAGGACACCAATCTTCTCGCCACGCTGCCAAAACGCATCGCGACAATCTATGCAGATTCGTTCCCAATCAAACTCATGCCGCCGCCGATGCCGTTCGAAAACATCCCCATCTTCCTGGTCTGGTCGCGATCTCTGGAGAGCGACCCCGGACACCAGTGGCTCCGCAGCTCTCTGTACGATCTGTGCCAACGAATTTGATGACAGCGATACGTGTTATCGCGCGACGGGCTTGGGGCGATCGAAAGCGGTGATTGCCGGCAACGGTTCCGAATAAATTTCGACTTCAACAAGGGTCGTATGGGACACCGGCCCCTGACCGAGTTTCGAAGTGCCTCTATCAATGGTCAGCACGTTCGGATTGCCGTGTTTGTCGAGCGTATTCGGCTCCTCCGTCGACAATGGATCGTACCAAGCCCCGGTGGCCAGTTGCACGACACCTCTCCGGAGTTCCTCCGACAGGATGACGCCAGCCAGAACCGCGCCCCGATCATTGAAAACGCGAACGATGTCGCCTGCCACTATGCCTCGATCAGCGGCATCTAGCGGGTGCAATCTTATCGGTTCCCGACCTTTGATCTTCGTGACCCGGCTAACGCGACCCTGGTCCATCTGAGAATGAAGACGGCCGTTGGGTTGACTGGAAATCAGATGCAAAGGATGACGTTTGGCCATATCGCCACCCAACCACTCGGATGGTTCCAGCCAAACCGGATGGCCTGGGCAGTCGTCATACCCAAAGTTGTCGATGGTCTCAGAGAATATCTCAATCTTACCGGACGGCGTCTTGAGCGAACAGGCGTTCGGGTCCGCCCGGAAATCGGCGTATAGGTTATAGGGTTCGGTCCGTACCGGTTTCTCGGCATGGCCAGCCTTCCAAAAACTATCGAAGTCCGGCAAGGCGATACCCTCTTTGGCACTTTTTTGGCGGGCCACTTCATACAGATGGAACAGCCATTCGGATTCGTCGCGACCTTCCGTGAAGCTATCGATGTAGCCGAACCTAGCCGCGAGATCTGAAAAAATATCGTAGTCGTTACGCGCCTCGCCGACGGGATCAATGGCCTTCTCCATGGCAAGAATGAACCGGTCGTCGGAACTAGCGCCGATGTCGTTACGTTCCAGGGTCGTCGTTGCCGGCAGGACGATATCGGCATGGCGCGCGGTAGCCGTCCACCACGGGTCCTGAACGATCACCGTTTGCGGTCGGCGCCAAGCAGCAATCAGGCGATTGATATCCTGGTGATGGTGAAACGGATTGCCGCCGCACCAGTAAACGAGACGGATATCGGGATAGGTTCGGCTTTCACCATCGAAATCGTAGGGCTCGCCGGGGTGCAGCAGCATGTCGGCGATACGCGCGACGGGAATGTGGTTGCGGACCGGATTGTCACCCGATGTCAAATTCGGCACGGGGACCTTGTGGATCGTGTTGCCCGGGCCGTTCGTCGAGGCATATCCGAAACCGAAGCCGCCGCCGGGCAGCCCCACCTGACCCAACATGGCACCAAGCACGACAGTCATCCAAAACGGCTGCTCTCCGTGTTCCGCCCGCTGCAATGACCATGCGGTCCCGATCATTGTCCGCGCACTGGCCATCCGGCGCGCCAAAGCACGGATTGTTTCGGCAGGAACTTCACAGATGTTCGACGCCCAGTCCGCGGACTTGGGTACGCCACAGTCTCGGCCCATCAGGTACCGCTCGAAACGTTCGAAGCCCACGCAATACCGGTTCAAGAACGCGCGGTCATGCAATCCTTCCTCGACCAATGTATGCGCCAGGCCGAGCATCAGGGCCGTGTCCGTATTCGGACGCGGTGCCAGCCATTCCGCATTCAATGCATCCACCGTATCGTCGCGCACGGGCGAGACGGAAACGACCTCCACGCCCGCACGCGCCAATGCCGGCAACCAGTCTCCCAGGACATGCTCTCCGGGACCGCCGGAGAGAACCTGGGCGTTCTTCGTCCCGAGCCCGCCGAAGGCCACAAACAACTGGGTGTGGTTCCTAATCTCCGACCATGGTGTCAACGCGCGGAGTGCCCTGTGATCGCCTAGGATTCGCGGCAGGAGCGTCAGTCCGGCGGCGATCGAATAGGTATGCAGTTGGTTCACGAACCCGCCATGGCAATTGAGAAACCGCTTAAGCTGCGTATTCGCATGATGGAAGCGACCGGCACTCGCCCACCCATAGGAACCGCCGAAGATCGCTTCGTTGCCGAAGGTGTCCTTTACCAGCTGGAGTTCGCCGGCAACCAAATCGAGGGCTTCTCGCCAGGAGACCTGAATAAAGGCATCGCGGCCCCGTCCATGCGGCTCCCGTCCCGGTTTCAGCCATCCCTTACGAACCATCGGCGCCTGGATGCGGCTGGTGTCATAAACGGCGTCCGGGATCGATTGCAGGAGGTCCGAACTGTGCCCATCCTTCTCGAAAGGCTCTACCGACGTCAACCGTCCGTTGTCCATGATCGCGGTGAACGCGCCCCAATGAGAGCTATGCCTCGCCCGCATGTTTCCATCCTTCGATTATCGCACGATCCGCCGGGCGCAATTCCTTCGGTCTGCCGCAGCGGACAGCGACGAAGATCCTTGCGCCCTTGGGCCGTCAACGGTTCTCCCTCAAGCGACACCCGCACGAAGACAGGAATCGCGCCAGCCATTACTGCGCCAGTCATCGACGGATCACAAATTTACTTTGCTGATGCGCTTTATTGACTGCATGAATTTTAATGGTACGAACCCGCGCCCGCCGGGACACCAATTGATGGAGTATTTTTCACTACGGCATTGTCACGTTAACTGGCTGAAGCGAAGCCTAGACTCTGATTTCCGCCTGGCTGTTAAGCAGCTACGGCAAGCCGCCAACAACTCAACACGTCAGTGCGAAACATCTTCATAGTCGTTCTAGAAATCAGATGCCGTTGAATGTTGAAGTAGTTGTAGAAGGTGGAGAAGACAGAAAGGAAGCGCTGCGCTGATTTTGCCGACTTGAATCGTTGCTGTTTGCGCTCCCTTCGTCTCGTTGGTTGGTGCGAATTTTCAATACGGTTGTTGAGTCGTTTGCCGACTAGGTTATCAGTATGAGGGAGAATATCGCGAACAGCTGACATCGAAGCTTGCCATTTGTCCGTCACGACAACGTTTGGTGTCGTTGGAAGTTTCTTAAGCATCTGGCGAAGGAACTTTAGGGCAGCAGTCTTGTTTCGGCGCGACTGTAGAAGCACATCCAGCACCTCGTCCTCAACGTCGCCGGCGAGTCAGAGATACATCTGCTTGCCGCCGATCTTCAGAAAGACCTCATCGATGTGCCAAGTTGCACTGGGCTTAGGTCGTTTCGCGCGAAGCCGTTCTGCATAACGGCGGCCGAACTTCTCGACCCATCGGCGGATTGTCTCGTACGAGACATCAACCCTCGCTCTGCTAACAGCTCTTCGACTTTCAGATAACTCAACGTGAACCGAAAATAGAGCCAAACCGCATGTTGGATGACGACTGGCGGGAAGCGGTGGCGGCTGTAAGAGATAGGTTCCATCTCATCAGCTTATCATGATCGTCAAATGGGCCGTTAACGTGACAATGCCAACGTGACAAGGCCAACGTGACAATGCCGTCGAGATCAATTTCACGACCGTCTGTTGCGCCTCGCGATGCGGGAAGTGTCCGGCATCCTCCAGGACCTCCACCGTTCCCCCACGTCCCGCGATAAGGTCCGCATGTCTTCTGCTGCCATAGGGATCTTGCGCGCCATGGATCGCCAGCACGGGGCATGTCACCCGGCCCAGCGCATCGGCAAGCGACCAATCCTTGAAGGCTGGCGATAGCCAGGTGTCGACCCAGGCGCGGAGAGCCCATTCGGCTTTATCGCCATGATACCTGGCGAGTTTGGCGAGGCCCGTCTCGGTCTCGAAACCGCCCCGCGCATCCCGAATACCCCGCACCGTCAGGTCTTCGACGAAGGCCTGCGCACCGAGGGTGATCAAGGCACGGCACCGATCGGCATGGCGCGCCGCCGCTTCGACCGCCATGCCGCCGCCGACGCTGTGCCCGCAGGCGACGAAGGTCTCGAACCCACACGCTTGCTGTAGCAACGGCACGCTCAAACGCGCTTCTGCCGCAATGAAATCGAGATCGAGTTGGCCCGGATGCGGATCGGACCTGCCGAACCCCAACCGGTCGTAGGCAATGACCGTCCGGCGCGTGGCGACGGCGAGCGCTTCGGGGAAATCCCGCCACAGCTCGATACATCCGAGCGAGTCGTGAAACAGAAGCAGCGGCGTCGCGCCATCGGCACTAGGCGGTGTCCACGTGCGAACGGC
>TARA_R110000868_G_scaffold119513_5_pt1 | contig 26835 bp, 40 predicted proteins | sample TARA_R110000868 | Tara Oceans TARA_R110000868 (sample SAMEA4397489) | marine metagenome | biome: Polar Biome; feature: [SRF] surface water layer (ENVO:00010504); material: water (ENVO:00002006), including particulate matter (ENVO:01000060) such as... | depth 5 m | reverse complement strand
TTTAGGCAACAACATAGTCGCGGGTATCAACGGTAAATTACAAACGATTTTAAAAGTAGAGAAAGTATGAAAACACTAACAGTTAAACAACCGTGGGCATCGCTCATTGTAAAAGGAATCAAGGATATTGAAAATAGAACATGGAAAACAAAATTTCGTGGTCGTATTTTGATTCACGCATCAGCTAAAATAGCAGGATCAAGACTAGACTCATTAAATCAAGAACAGTTTGATGTGTTGGTTGATAAAAACAATGGTGGTAATTATGATTGTTCTTCAATTATCGGTTCGGTTGAAATAGTAGATTGCGTCATTAACCACGAATCTATTTGGGCTGAAAAGTCACCAGAATTTACGACAAATAGAGCTAATCAAGAAGGTTTTAAACCAATATACAATTGGGTATTAGCCAATCCAATAAAGTTCGAACAACCAATTGAAAACGTCAAAGGTAAATTGTCGCTTTGGGAATATGATATTGAAAGTATTCCATCACTTTAATAATCGTTATGAAAACATTTCACATTTGCTGGATTTCCGGCACAACTGAGGCGGGCGCACCGATGTCAACTGGATTGACTGTTGAGTGTGAATCGATCCTAGAAGCACTAGTCGAATTTGAACGAGACCATGAAGGCATCGAACCGATTTACATTACGCAACTAAATTTTTAACAATCAATATAAATAGTATGCCAAAGAAGCCAGTAAAAACAGCCGTGAATGATCTATTAGATTGGATCGATAGAGTTGAATCGCGCGACATTAAATCGTTATCAACTGACAAGATCAGGGAGCGAATCAAAGAGCGTTTACCGCTTGAAAAAGAACGCATCATTCGATTTGCTAAAGTAGCCGTGTCAATGGAAGAATCAAGTTGGAACGACATTTACGAAGAAGTTTTCGGTAAACAGGAAATAGACGAAACTATTTAACCCTAGTTTAGCGGAAAGTTGTATATTTGTATCTCAAAGTAACGACCAATTACAAAAGAGATTATTTGATGCCTTGTTTTGGAATGCCGTTTGGTCGTGGCTACTAGAACAGGGCATCACCATTTAATAACGACCAATAATGAATACACAAATCTTATTTCAGAACCTTCAATGGTCAGTAACGCATGACTTTTATCTTGTATGCACTACTCAGAATTACGAAATTAGCAGTGAAACACTTCATTCAATTGATTGGATTACACAGATGAAGGAAAAACATTGGTGTAACAATTTCTACTTTCAAGAGGCTCTTAATTACGCATTAAAAAACATCGGAAATGGCGGAAAATAAAAAGTCCTTTATTCTGTATTGTGATTATCAGGAGATTTTCACAGACCTTTCAAAAGAAGATGCAGGAGAGTTGATACAGCATATTTTCGCGTATGTAAACGATGAGAACCCCGTCACAGAAAATAAAGTGGTTAAAGCATCATTTACGGCAATAAAATTGCAGTTGAAACGCGACTTGAAGAAGTGGGATGATATACGTGAAAAGCGTTCTTTAGCGGGTAAGAAATCAGCAGAATCGAGACAACAAACGTCAACAAATTCAACAAGTGTTAAAAGTGTTGAACAAACGTCAACAAATTCAACTGTAAATGATACTGTAACTGTTAATGTAAATGATACTGTAACTGTACCTACTAAAGTAGGTGACTTAGAAATTTTCCACCCGAAAGAAATTGTTGATTTTGTTAACAAGACTTTCGGAAAGGAGTTTACAGAAAATAATCTTGGTAGGTTGGATAGGGATTTGATTAATGACCTAATAACTGTTTACGGATATTCTAAGCAACAAATATTAACTGCGTGGGGAAACATACCTAAAAATGATTTTCACCGAAATAAGAAGTTCAATATGATTTCCTTTAGATACCTATCCGAAACCAAAACAATCGAGCAGTTTGTATCGTGGAAAGACGAAACAAACACATCAACAACCGAAGAAACAAAAGTATTTAAACGCGGTAATTTGAACCTATGAGCATTCAGGATAAAATAGAACATGAAATAATCGCGAATCTTTTAGTGTCTGATTTGGATTTAAACGACGATTTGACGAACACGATTACTGAACAAATGTTTATTAATTCTTCGCTTTCGGAAGTTTTCAAGGCAATAATAAAAGTTAGAAATTCAGGAGTTGTAGTTGACTTAATGACTGTTATTTCAGAATTAAAACGCGTTTCACGATTGGATTACGTTGGTGGATTTGTTTTTATTTCATCGCTTACAGCTTATTACATACCTTCCGACCAATACCGCGACCGCGTTTTAATGCTTCATGAGTTTCATTTTAGAAAGCGAGTAGTTGCCATATCAGCCGAAATGCAATCAATGGCTTTAAATGATACCATAGACGTATTCAACGTAATTTCACGAAGCGTTACATTAATCGATGAGTTAAACTCAAACATTGATATTCGGAAAGAAAAGGCGAAGAAAGACATTATCGAAGAAACGATTACCGATATTGAAAACCGAAAGCAAACGGGTATATCAGGAGTTCCGAGCGGTATTTTTGAAGTCGATTCACAAGTGGGTGGATTTGAGCGCGGAGGCGTTACAATAATAGCAGGACGCCCAGGATCAGGAAAAACGGCATTTGCTTTGTCAATGGTTAATAAAATGGTATGTGAAAACGGATTAAATGGATTATTTTTTAGTCTTGAAATGTCCGCTAAAAGCCTTTTTCAAAGATTCTTTGCTATTAACGGAATGGTTAAATCTAGTAATATTTGGCGCGGTCAACTTGATGGGTCGGATTGGAGTAAGATAGGATTATCAGCGGATAAATTGAATGATGCAGGAATAGAAGTTTACGACAAATACTTCACTGTTTCTGAAATAATAGCAAAGTGCCGATCTTCACACTTAAAAAAACCGCTTGATTTCGTTGTTATTGACTATTTGCAGTTAATGAACTCAGATGTCAAGACAAAAGGCAACAGGGAGCAGGAGGTTAGCGGAATTTCAAGGGCTTTAAAAGTGCTTTCCATGCAATTAAATATTCCTGTGATCGCATTATCTCAACTCAGTAGAGCGGTTGAACAACGAGGCGGTGACAAAAGACCTGTGCTTTCAGATTTGCGTGAATCAGGATCGATTGAACAAGACGCGTCTACCGTTCTATTCACTTACCGACCATCTTATTATGGCTTTGTAGGTGAATCAGGTGAAAGCCTTGAAGATAAAGCATATTTGATAATGGGGAAACATCGAAACGGAGCATTAAAAGATATTGAACTACATTACCGACACGATCTTAATCAGGAGTGGTGCAGTCAAAGAAAAGTTTCTGTTGAATCATTTGTAGCAGACGAATTTCAGCAAAGCGCAATTAAGCCAAATGAACAATTTTAACCCGAAAATTTAACTTAATAGTGGAGTGATGGAAGTAGGTGATTATGTTGTAGCAACAAAATATAAAGATGGTGGAACGCGAGATCATTTTTGTATTGGATTCTTTAACGGTATGTTAGTTGATAAGTTTGGTAAGACAACTGATCGTTTTATGGTTATAGATTCGGATGGTGTTAATTTCCGTGGAAATGGATTTAGACGTTGTGAAGTTGTTTCCGATTATGTAGGTAATCGTATGTGTGAAGAAATGAGCTTCTTTAAATATTCAGAAAATAGTATTTGGGATTTTGTTGATCAATATAAAAGAGAAGAAATAAACCTTAATATTTTACCCATGACAAAAGAAAACACAGAACATACAATTAAAACAATTGAAGACATTTTCAATGTAGTTGATGATGAAAACTTTGATCAGTTTTTTGCTGATTTATACCTGTTTATCAAACAGGTAGGCGATGTAAAAAAGAACCATCCAAAAACAAAAGTAACCGCAATGCTTTGGACGGATGATGGAATAAATGAGATTACAGGAGTGGCGGGTAAAAACATTCGAATTAACTTCAAGAAGAATGAAATCAATCGAGGTTAAGCGGGGTGATACGGTTCTGTACGAAGGCAACTACGCCACCGTAATCGAGCCAAGACTAAACACAGTAGTAATCCAATGCTACGACAAACGAATAGTTACTAATTACACTAATTTGAAGAAGGATGAATATAACAGGAAATTGTAAGATAGATTTTAAAAATTGGGCTTCTAAAAAATACGGCTACTCAGATATTTACTACCTAGGTTATCCTGTTGTTTTTGAATTTTTTGATCAGTTTTTAGATTGGGAATTACCTAAAGGAAATCACGCTATCGGAGAAATGGCAGAACGTGTTTTAGTAGCAAAAATGACCGCAACAATCAAATTAATGAACCAAGTTTATAACGACAATCACGAACAAATAAAAACGAAACTATGAAAACACAGGAACAGCAGAAAGCGGAGTTATGCGATGTATTTTTCAGCAAAATAATCACTTGCCAAATGGATGATAAAGCGATCATTGAACTAATAGCCAATTGTAGTTTAGACTACGAAAAGATCACCGCTCAAAAACCACTCACAGCCGATCCATACGCCGATGAGATTTTTAGCGGTAGGTTGTTAAATAGTCTCTCAGGCTTTCTAAGGCAGTTAAATAAACCTCGTTTATCCGATTTGCCAAATGTTAATCTCTTCTTAGACTTACACGGCTTCGGTCGCAAGTCGCGCGAAGAGTATATCGAGGTGATGAAGAAATACGAAATGTGGGATAAGATATGAAATGTTGGAAGACTAAAAAGGTTTGTTATGACACATGGCAAGAAGCCAACCTATTCAAAGAAAAAACAAATTCATTCATTTCTGAAAATGATTCAGACAGAACCATCATTGATCATGCGTATAACTGTCCTCACTGTAAAAAATATCATTTAACTAGCATTTCAAGAGCCAAACAGAAAGCAATTAATAAACAGAAAGCAATAATTAGAAAACAGATCAATCCAACTAAACTTGAATTGATAGCTGATAGATTAGAGTATTTAAAACAAAAATATAGGTTATGAAAGGTAAAATACTATACATTTTTATGGCGTTGATAACGTCTTTTTGGAATCTGTTTTTAGCATGGATTACGGATTTCACATCAATACCAGCTGTAATGGCTTGGATTCTTTTTGAGTCATTAATGTTCTTTGCTATCGCTCGGTATTACGAAAGAACACCCATTCACGAAAAGCAATGGATTAAAATTGTTTTGACAATCAAACAGTTAACGGTTATTATTCCGTTGGCTTACGCGATTTACTACCAACGCATGGAATCAAAAGCAATTCTAAAGAAGATAAACAATCTAATCTCGAATTTATGACAACCAACGGAAAACTATTAGCATCGGTTGCGCTTGCTCCAATAGTTGCAGACTTTTTGGAAGATGCAGAATTGAAAGGAACGGCTAAGATGAAAGCAAACCTTCTAATTAGCCAAATTAGAGCGTTTGATAACTTCATTCTGTCGGGAGCAGACAAAGAGACAATCGAGCAACAAATCGATATTCAACGAGCATTTAGACAGTGGGCTTAAAATTAATTTTACGGAAGATGAAAGTAGCGACGATAACAGTTGAATTTATCAACGACACCGATTTGAAAACATTGCTTCACAGATTCGCTGACAGAAACTTCGGAGTAGGTGCGGAATACAAACTAAAGCACGACCGCAACCATTCATTACTTAACGCATCAATCGATTACAAACCAAAAGACCCAGACGATATTCAAACTATCAACGGACAACTTTGCGAGATTTACCGCTCATCAGTTTAACTTACCGATCATCATAAATAATCGCTAATACTTAAGTACTAGCGTACCTTTACAAAAACAAACGAAATGGAAATAAGTGCAAATCAAATAGAAATCGCAGAAGAATATCTGGATTCAGACAAATTGCCGATTAAATCTCAAATACGAAGCATTATCAACGCATACACCAATGGTAATCAAATAGGCGTTTTAAGTTCTGTTGTTGGTTCTTATCCAAATGCTGGTTATGAGGATGAAATAGTAAGGGTTTTTTTAGTCGATATTGGTTATCTTAAATAAACTCATAACCATGCAAACCCCAATAACACAACTCATCGAGCGGTTGGAGGCTCGATTAAAAGAAAAGAACGGAAGCACACAGTTCAGTTATGTGGCAAGGGTTCAACTCCAATTCGCAATCACCCAAGCAAAAGAACTGCTTGAGGTGGAGGAAAAACATAGGAAAAATCTTGAAGAATACAACTCACCACGTTTTTACGTTGAAAAACAGATGTCAAGAACAGTAGGTGAGTTTTTAAAACTAAGAAAGCTAACCGATTCTAAAAAAACGATAATGAAATCTGAATTAAGGAAATGTGTTGATCGATTGTCTATTCCACTTTTTAAAACTTTGGAGGCTATAAACCCTTCTGAGCCTAATTTCGAAACAGATGAAGAAGCAAATAAAATTCCCGACAATGAAAATGACTAACGAAGAAAAGCAAGCGTTATGACAAACGATAACTACATAAATAGGAATCTTACGCCAACTTTCACAAAAGGCGATGATGTTGTATTCCTAATCGGATTCAGCGGATATTTTGCCTGTGAATTTCTTAAACACTTCACCCCCGAAATGCTTATCGCGGAAGGGGTGGTTAAATTGAAGGGGGTGTGAGTAGTTTTTACTGTCAGCAAAAATGTGGTGTAGTTGGTTTTTCAATCGAAGAATGGCACAAAAACTATTTAGAAATTGAAAAAATGCCAATATCAAGAGCTGATAAAGACAAATTAATAGATGGTGAACCGTGCGAAAACCAATGCTTTGATTGCATTGCTATTGTGGGAGAAACAAGAATCTTAAACAAAGAGAAGAGAAAAGCAAGAGCTTCAAAACAAAATAAACATTAATATTATGAATTATAAAAAGTTACCAATAACTGGATACAAGGAATTAAATATATATCCTATTTACATCGAAGACGTTTATAATGGTCATGAGCCATTTAAAATTGTCGGAATAAGAGAAAACCAAATTGAGTTAGAAGGCGATTTTTCAGGCGGTATACACAAAGTAGTTCAGCGTGATTGGTTTTCAGATGAAAGATGTTTTGTTGTTTCAACGGTTTGCCCCGAACAATTGAAGCCTAACGGATGTCAAGTCCATAATGTTAATTGTTGTGGAGGTGGTAGTATTATTGATAAACATACAGAATATTGGAAACCATGACAAACGAAAAACTTTTAGAGGTGGCTTTGATCGCATTATTCTTTTCATGCTTACTTGTGCTTAAATGGAACATCGCAAGCAGATTGAAGTCATTGTTCAAGATAAGCCCAACCAAACGATTAAAGCCGTTCGATTGCCTACCTTGCATGACTTGGTGGATAGCTATTATCACATCGTTATTTTTCGTTATATTTGACGGAGTTAAACCATTCGACGCGATGCTTGCCTGTATGCTCTCATTCGTCGTAGCAATTAAAATTGAAAGATGAAACTATCAAATGAAGGTCAGGAAGCACTAGAATTTATCCGTGAAAAAATATCAGCTAAAAACTCCGTAATGAGTTCTAACGAAGCTGATTGTTTAGGATTAGTTTATAAAGAAATTCAAGAGTTCTACAACGTCAAAGTAAGTCACATCATCGACCGTTCTTGTAACAGTTGTTTAATGCAAGCTCTAAAAATCGTTTACAACTACATTACTTATCACGAAATAAAACCGATTGATCGCGAAGCTAAGGTTATTGAAGTGAGTGGAAATATATCTGAATCAAAACCTTATATGGGTGGAATAAAGACAATTATGCCACTTGGTAAAGACTTTTCAGAACTAACCCATACCGAGTTAAGAACCGCTTTGAAAAATGCGAAGAAAGAAAATCCTTTGATTGAAATTCCAAAGAACGCCAACAAGGAAACAATGATCAAATTGTTAAACGAAAATAAGTAGTCATGGCGGGTCAACCAAGAAATCTTGATAACCCGGAACAACTTTGGGAACATTTTCAAGGCTATGTTAAGTACGAAAAAGATAATCCATTTACAAGACGTGATTACGTTGGAAAAGACGGAAGAGCAGAGGATACCGATCTACTAGCTCCGTTAACAATGGAAGGTTTTAAAACTTATCTTTGGGATATTGGTGTAGGTTGTATTGATCGATATTTAAAGAACTCAAATGAAGCATTCAACGAATATGTCCCGATCTTTACGCGTATTAAGGATAAAATCTTCTCTCACAACTTCAAAGGCGCGTCAGGTAATCTTATGAAAGAGAATCTAATTAGCCGTCAACTAGGTTTGAAAGAGCAAACAGAAAATATCAATGTAAACAAAGAAGTTCCATTGTTCCCCGATGTTCAAACGGACGACAGCAGTCAATAAGATACTTAGAATGAAAGCCCGTAAGCGGGTTGTTCAAGGTGGTACTTCCGCGGGTAAAACCTATGCTATCGTACCTGTTCTTATTGATCGAGCATTAAAATCAAAGCTAAAGATTACTTGTGTCGCCGAATCAATACCCGCTGTTAAAGATGGGTGTGTTGATATTTTCAAAGAAGTCATGCAAGACACGGGGCGTTGGAATGATTCTAGTTGGTTGGGTAATCCAATGGAGTACAAGTTTTCGAATGGTAGCCGTATTCAATTCAAGTCATTCGATACAGTTGGTAAGGCAAAGGCTGGGGGTAAACGTGATATCCTGTTTATCAATGAAGCTAATCACATAGCTTTTCCAATTGCAGATGCTTTGATGATCCGATCAAAGGAAACTTACATTGATTTTAATCCAGATAATACCTTTTGGGCGCACGATGAAGTTTTAACCGAACCTAATAGCGAATTATTGGTCTTGACTTACGAAGACAACGAAGGTCTACCGAAAGAAACGCTTGAAGATATGCTTACTAAGAAGGGTAAAGCATTCTATAATATCGATCTTAAAGGCGATGATCTATTAGCAGACTCAAATATTAAGAATAATTATTGGTCTAATTGGTGGAGAGTATACGGTCTTGGTCAAATAGGCTCGTTACAAGGCGTTGTATTCGATAATTGGACACAGGTAGATAATATACCAAGTGGCGCGAAGTTAATTGCTTACGGAAAGGATTTTGGTTACTCGAATGATCCAACAACATTAACGGCTATCTATGAGTTTAATGATGCTTATTACTTCGACGAACTTATTTACCGTACAGGAATGCTTAACAGTGATATAATCAATGAGTATAAGCGTCTTGATGTAGATAAAAAAGTTAAGATTTACGCTGATAGTGCAGACCCTAAATCAATAGCTGAGATCAAAAAGGCAGGATGGAATATAATTGGTGCTGATAAAGGGAAAGACTCTATTAACTTTGGTATTCAAAAGATGCAGGATAAGCCATTCTATGTTACAAGTAGATCGGTAAACGTTATTAAAGAGCTACGATCTTACAAGTGGGACGTTGATAAAACAGGAGCAAAGTTAAATACACCTATAGATTATTTCAACCATTCTATCGACGGAATACGTTATTACTTTACAACAACTGCCAAGGTGACAGGTAAATACTTTGGATTATAATTAGTAAATTGCGAGACGAAAACGAAGGTATGAATAGATTAGCAGAACTAGAGGTGCTTATAAATCACCAAAGATCAGAGGTAGTAAAATTTGCGCAAAATATGCATAAAGATTGTACCGAGCCACAACAAAGAAACTGGATAGAGGCACTTAATGAATCAATAAAATTACTTACTTCATTTCAGGATGAATACCATAGTGTTTTATATAAGTCAAACGAAGGCAAATGATAGTAACATTCACTTACAACCGCTTAGCTATGCTTATCGAGCAAGCAAACGAGCTTAGCAAAATCGATCAAAGCAAGCTGATAATTGATGACGAAAGCGATTATCCTTTCTCCAACTTGTCGAAACTAGCCAAGAAAGACCCGAAGTTAACAACCGTTCGAATGCACCATTGCGGTAAGAAAGGATTTTACAAACTTTGGGATTTCGCTTTAGATCAGTGTGAAAAATCAAACGATGATTTCTTTTTATTCTTACCTGATGATTACACCGAGATTGACTTTGAGCGAATCATGGAAACGCATAACAGACTAAACGACCGAGCCTATGTATGCAACGTTGTTAACGATGGCAGACCTCAACAGTGGACAACAGCCAAAGAACAGCCGTTCGATCTTGAATTAACCCGTGTTGATTGGACTGATTGTGGATTCTTCTGTAATCGTTTAGCGTTTGATTGGATAGGCTTTGAAGTTCATCCAGTACCACCTATTAGATTCACTCAGAAAGGAATATCGAGCGGTGTAGGTGAGCAACTAACGAAGCGTTGGAATCATGCAGGAGTACCGATTTACCGACCGATTAAGTCATTCGCTTATCACGGCGACCACGTTAGCGTAATGCACCCCGAAACAAGAGTAAAACAACCTTTAATAGCTAAGTGATGAACTACAAAACTAAAGACAAGATATTCAATTGGTGCTTGCTTGCGCTAACTTTGGCGGGGCTTGCTTACTTAATTTATGCGTGGTTGTGAAAATTGTAGCAGGAATAGCAACGTTTGACGCTCGGAGCAGTCAGTTAGAACAGGCTGTTGAATCTTTGAGTGGTCAGGTTGATGAGATTATTGTTTACAATAACTCTAACAACGTTGATCTAACAGACAACGGTAAGTTTTACGGGTTGACCATGCAGAACGAACCATGCTACTACCTATCTTGCGATGATGATATTATCTACCCGCCTGACTACTCAGCTAACATGGTATCGGCTATTGATCGTTTAGGTGGAATTGTTACACATCACGGTCGTTTGCTTACTGGTTTAAACAAAGACTACTACCGAGGTCACATCGCGTACAGATGCTTTAGTTCAGTTGGAAGTGAAAAGCGGATAGACGTTGCAGGAACAGGTGTAAGCGGATTCAGAACGGATAAGTTTAACCCTATCGAAGTTATCAACGATCCGCGCCAAAGAATGAGCGATTTGTTATTCTCATTGGAAGCATCTAAGCAAAACGTGTCTATCTTTGTGTTACGTCATCAAACCGGGTGGTTAAAAGAAATTACTGTTCCGAAAGAACTAACGTGTTTCGGAATGGAGTGTGGCAAGAATGAAGTGCAAAACGAAATAGCAAACGAAATTTACAGACTGAATTATGAACTACTCACTTCCAAAGTCTAAGAACGACTATCGAATTAAACACTTGCCTATCATTGCCGATGAGAGACTTGGTGAGGAATACCCGTCTTTGGAGTTGAAGGTTGACACGATCAGCAAAGTGTCAGGAGTTCCGAAAGTTCGCGTGTATCAAACGCACATACCTCACATTGATGAAATGTTCACGAAGATCATAACGGATATTTCACAGATGCAAGTTACAAGTGATCCGCTAAAAGAAATTGAATTAGATGGACAGACATTTGTTTTAATAGATCCTGAGAAAGCGCCTGCAGGTTGGCACGCTGATTGCGCTAAGTCTAACTTTGTAGATGATCCTGTTCGTTTGGCTTGTATTTGCTACATTCCGAAAGGGACTTTCTATGGTGAGGTTGACAGGCACGATAATCTTATCCACCCTATACGCGACCGTTACGAACTATTCGAAAATGAATTTCCACTCGAAGCCTACATAAGATTGACCGCTTTTTTTTTGCCAAAATTAAACAAATTGATGAGCAGTTACACGGCAAAGCTACGGAGGGAAAACCGAAACCGAAAGTTGACAAGCCTAATAGGTGGGCGTGGGAGGAGTTTTTTAACGCGATTTCAAAAGAGTATAACCTTACGTGGTACGAAGCTACGCAAATGAACATCTACAAGATTATGCACCTTTGGAAGTTCATGAATAGACCTAAAAAGAAAGTGGTTAAACGATAATGGCAACGGAAGCAGAAATATTAGCATCGTTAAACCTTGGAGCATCTAAGGCGATACTGGAAAACAAAGGTAGCAGTCCGTTATCTGAGTTGCTTGTTTCGCTTGTTGAAGGTGTTGTAAGTGATTTGAAAGATGCTTTAGTTGCTCGAAACATCAACACTGCATCGTTAGGATTAAGCCAGTCAATAGGAGTAAGTGGCATATCATTCGAAGGCGATACCGTTAGCGTTGGCATAACCGCAGAATTTTATTGGAAGTATATTAACTACGGGGTCAACGGAACAGAAGTAAATCACGGTGCGCCTGAGTGGGGTAAAGCTCCTGCAGGAACAAAAACATTCAAACAGGCTATACTAGATTGGATTCCGCAACGTGGCGTTATGTTGCCACAAGAATTTCGTACATTTGATTCATTCGCCTATGCGATCATGACCAACATTCGAAAGAAAGGTAAAGCACCACGACCGTTTTTTGAAGATGTTGTCAATGATAGCTTAGTTGCGAAACTACAAGAACCAATTTCAAACGTTCTTGGTAGGGCAATAATTGTAAACATAGTTTCACCATGGCAGTAAGTTTTATAACGTCACCATACCAAATAACACCAAGCGATAATCCTGTTCGGTGGACTTTTGCGAGTAACCAAACGGGACAGGCTAACTTTAGTTTCATTGTTGAGGTGTACGTTAACGGAGTTTTAGACAGCCGTCGAGAGGTATTCCCCGAAGTTGGTAGTCGTGCGCATATCGATATTAGTGACATCATGATGAGAGTCACGCCACTACCAAGCACAACGCATACAACAGTTGTTAAAAACTCAGGAAATTACACACCATGCTACATTAAAGTTCGTGAGCGTTACGGATCAACACCAGCTTATCAGGCAGACGCGACAAGTTCAACCGTTAATTGTTTCAAGGCTTCAATTACAAAAAAAGACTTTACGGTTTATAACCCTAGCATTTACGAAATAGGACAGCCGATATCGCTATTCATGAACTATGCACCGAACACGCTTAGATTAAATCATGACAGTAATAATATCGTTACAGTATTCAATGTCTTGTTAAATGATTTGACTATTGTATTTACTCTTTACGACTCAACAGGATCAAGTATTACAAGTGCGGACATTTCAATCCCTGACACAAACCTTATTAGTCAGATCAATCTACGTTCTAGCTTACTGATTGCTGAGACCCCAATAACATTAGCCTTATTCAATCAGGCTTCTTACCTGGAATATTATTGCGAACAATATGGAGGAGATCAGGTAAGCGAAATCAAACGTGTTTACTTTGATCAATCGGAGTGTGGGATTAGGACTCATTGCGTTTGGCTTAACAAACTTGGTTCGTTCGACTGCTACACGTTCACACACAACAAAATTGTATCGGCTAAAATAGAATCAAGTACATTTGAGCGTCAATTCGGGGCATGGGTTGGCAATCTATTCAGTTATAATGCAAACGGTAGCGGTGTTGTTGACTTCTTGAAGCAGACTAAAAGCATGATTCAAGTAGTTAGCGGGTTCATTCAACAGGATATGCAGAACTTCTTAGTTCAGAATATGTATACAAGCCCGTTAGTTTATGTTTCAGACGGTTCAACTTATGAGCAAATGAGAATTGAGGCAACCGAATACGAACTACAAAACGACGACTTTGAAGAAGATTTTACCGAGGTGGTCACGTTGGCATTCCCTAACATTGATTATTCGCAAGTGCTATGATTGGGGAATTAATTGCTAATGGTGTTTCGCTTGACTTGGATAACGTTCTGCCGTTTCCATTCAATTACTCCATTGCGGACGCAAAAAATCCAAACAAACGTAAGCGTAACTACTCACGTACAATAGAGCTACAAGGCACGGCTAAAAACTTGGAGTTCTTTTCATCTGCTTATCAACTAGACCTATCAACAGTACAAGGCACTTCTATTGCGGGCTTTAATTTTGATCCGACTATTCGCATACCAGCGAGCTATTCAAAGGGTGGTTGCTTGGAGTTTAAAGGGTTGTTGAGATTGAACACAGTGAAGATTAACAACGGAGTCAAAACATTCGTGTGTACGTTGTTTAGCGACTTCATTGAATTGTTCATGGCTTTAGGTGACTTGAAGATAAGTGAATTAGGTTGGTCGGAATATGATCATGCATTGACGCGAACAAATGTAAAGAACAGCTTTGCAACTTCGGTAATGCTGAACGGGGTTAACACTTCTAACTTCTCAGGTGGTCTGCCTTTGGGATTCGGTTATCACTACGGGCTTGTTGATTACGGTTATACCCGTGTTTCGCCAAAGACATTCCGAATAAATGACCTTGTTCCGATGGTGTACGAGCGAGAAGTGTTCTTGAAGTGTCTACAAATATCAGGCATAACATACAGTTCTACTTTTGTTAATTCATCGTTCTTCAAAAAAATGCTGATTGGATTTGGTGGTGGTGACAAGCAAACGTTATCAGCTACAGAACAAGCGAACAGACGAACGCAGTTAAGCGGTAACACCGTTATAACGATTGACAAGAGTGGTTTTAACGTGCGTGAAGAATCGGGAGTGTTTTATGCTGACTTCGCATTGACTTCATTGATTAACTTACTCAGATCGGATATTACAACGCCAACGGTTACGACCGACATTTACGCACAATTCAATTCGACTAACGGGGTAGTTACTGTTGAGAGAACAGGAAGTTACAATCTGAATATTACACAGACTATTAACTCATCGATCAACAGCGGAACGATGACTTACGTACAAGGCACACAAGTGTTGACGTATGTTGTTAAACGAAACGGTGCGGTTATATCACAACCAAGCATTCCGAGTTATAGCGGTGTTGCTCCGTCGATCGCGGTAACGGTTGATTTACAATTACAGTTAAACGCAGGGGATACTATTACGATTGAATTGATTGTACTTGGTACGTTGACGTATGAGCTGACTGGTGACGCTACAACACTTGACACGTTGACGTTATCAATTACCGACAGCCCGAACTTAGCGTTTGATTTAACGAGCCAACAAAGCGTACTAATTGATGGTGATACAGTTGAGTTATCGCGGTTCATTCCAGAAATGAAAGCCTCAGATTTCTTGGATGCTATTATCATGAAGTACAATCTGTACACTTCCGATCCTGACGTTTTGGGAGTAGTAACCATTGAACCGCTTGTTAATTTCTACAAACCAACAGATCAATTCGATGACTGGTCATTACTATTGGATTACTCCAAAGAAGTTGAGATCGAACCCGCTTCAACAATTGAGGGTAAGCAGTATCGTTTCAAGTGGTCTGAGGATAACGACTATGATAATAAACGATATCGTGAACGTTTCGGAATTGGTTACGGTGATTACAATTACCAAGTAGAATCTACGTGGCAGGTTGGTAATCGTGACTACGTTCTTCCGTTTGCTCAAACTATACCAACTGATAACTTAACGCCATTGATTGTACCGCGTATAGTTGCAGTAGATGAAGTTACAAGCATCGTTAAGCCGTTCAAGGGTAAACCACGCTGTTATATTTGGAACGGGCTTAAAACGGGTGCATGGCGTTTAACAGATGTTGACGGCGTTATTGGTGAAAACCTTACAACATATCCGAGTGTACACCACTTTGACAACTGGCAGAACCCAACGTTTGATCTTAACTGGGGATTGCCTCAGGAGTTACAATACACGACCGACAAGGTCACAAGTAACAACCTGTTCACAAAGTATCACCGTCAATTCATTTTGGAAATGACAGGGCGTGATTCCAAAATACTTAAGGCATACTTTAAACTTTCAAGTTATATTGTATCAAAATTAGATTGGGGTAAACTCAAAATGATTAATGGGGTTTTATTTAGACTAAATGAAATTAAGGATTTCAATAGTAATTCAAATAATACTACATATTGCGAGTTGATCAAGATAGTTGAAGCGCGTAAGCCGAAAACATTTGCTACCTTAACGACTACTAAACCGAGTAAAAAAACAAACGGTGTTGTTTCGTCTCCTGCGGGTAACTTAGGACTTAGCGTAACAGTTGGCGTTTTGTCGGGTGGTGTTCCGATTGGAATAGATGCAAACACAATTAAAATTATAGGATAATGTGTGAGGATTCATTTGCAAGGATTGTAATTAAACAGGGTAACGGCATTCCGACTATACCCGCAAGTGCCGACCACCGCAACGGTGATTGGATAGAGACGGATATTTACGAAGGTGAGTTTTACCAAGACTTAGACACGGGGTTGATTTATAATCGGTTTGTAAACACAATCATTTTATCTACTGGTGTGCCCGCAACACTTGTTGTTATATTGGATAAAGCACAAGTTAACGGCATGAATGCAACGCCTGTTGTATTATTAACTGCTCCTGCAGGATATGCAGTAAGGTTTACAAAGAAGCCTGTTCTAAAAACATTTTCGGATGGTAGTAACTGGACTTTTGCAAGTGGTGAAACAGTAGACATCTATAATACTTCTGCAATTCCAATTATGCTACAATTTAGTGATCCATGTGTAACAACTGATGGAGTTTATGCTGGTTCTGATTTCTTTACATACGAATTAGTAACAGGTGATGTTTCGGTTACATCTTCTATTTCAATTGGTGGCGGTGGAACTGATGGAACATTTACTTTTTACCTAGATTATGAATTGTTTTTGCTGTAATTTAGTGGCTTAAAATTTATACAAATGAAAAATTACATCTTAATTCTATTCGCTTTAACTTGCTTTACTTCATTTTCTCAGAGAGGTGGAGGCAACGCAACTGTTAACGTTCGATCAACAACTGAGTGTTGCCCTTATTACATTGAGTTGACCTTGAATAAGTCGCAAATAAATTCATTGCACAACACCCCTATTACTGCGATAGTTCCATCTAGTGGATTTGGTGTAAGATTGGTTCGACCTGTGACTATGAACACTTATTTCGACGGTACGTTCTTTGTTTTCGCAAGTGGTGAGTATATTAACATTTACAATGGCGCAAACGTACTTCCTTTGATGACTCAGTTTAGCGATCCATGCGTTACAGATCAAGGAATCTTTAGCGGTTCTTATTGGCATACTTATGAACTTGTAAGAAGCGGTCAGGTTATTAATTCCCAAATACAAAACGGGGCGGTACAAATTAAATCTACATTTCCAATTACAGGAGGTGGCACAAACTGCTCAATTGTTTTCCGAATATATTACGAATTAGTTCAGTATTAATTTGTATATTTGACTTACTTAGTTTAGGTAACTACGTTATTTTCATTAACCCTCATCTTAATTGGTGGGGGTTTTTATTTTTACTTAACTTTAGTAAAAATTACTTGAATGACTGAGGAAATAATCTTTAAAGCGTCCGTCGATACAGGAGACACGATCAACGACCTTAACGCGATAACCAAGGCGAACGAGCGCGTGTCTGAATCAACCGAGCAAGTTGGTAAAGATTACACCAAAGCATTCAACGACATTAAAAATAAAGTTGAATCAGGTACGCTTACCCAACGTGAATTAACCAAAGCCGTAAGAGAATATCAAACCATCGCATTACAAGCGGGTGAATCATCACCAATAGGCAAACAGGCAATAGCAGAAGCAGGACAACTCAAAGATCGTTTAGGTGATTTGCAAGCGTCCGTTAATGTGCTAGGGCATGACGGTGCTAATATGCAAGCGGCTTTACAATTGGGTCAAACAGTCACAGCGGGTTACGGTGCTTTTCAAGGCGTTCTTGCGTTAACAGGTAATCAATCTGAGGCACTTACCGAAACTTTAGTAAAGCTAGAAGCGGTTCAAGTTACACTAACTTCCGTTGAGCAAATCCGAGCAGCACTAGAGAAAGAATCATTCTTAATGATCAAGGCTAAAACCCTTTGGACAAATCTACAAACAGCGGCATCGAATAAGCTTACTATTGCTGAGATCGCAAAGAACGGGGTTGTGGCAGTATCAACTGGTGTTACGGCAGCAGCTACAACGGCAATGGCAGCACTTAACGCGGTAATGTTGTTGAACCCGGTATTCTTATTGATAGCGGCTTTCGCGGCTGTTGCGGGTGCTATTGCTTTATTTGGTGGTAGTGCTGATCACGCGGCAGAAGATAACGAAAGACTGAACGCTTCAATCGAAAAATCAAACGAACTACTTGACGCATCAAATGAAAAGATGGTTCGTAACGCAAACAATCAATTGAAGTTGGCACAAGCAAGAGGGGCAAGTGAAGATGAAATACTATCAAAACAACTACAGATTTTAAAGACAGAGGAAAAGGCACGAACAAATCAAATAGGACAATTAAAGCGACAAATACAATTAAAGGCCGATGTTTTGAATCAGGCGATCAGGGAACATGATGAAGACACAATTGAGTCGGCAAACAATGAAGTTAAATCGTTACACGATAAGTATAAGAAGTTAAAATCTCTCGACGGTCAATACTATACCGACAAGAAAATAATGATCACCTCTTTCGATACTAAGCAACGTGAGCAAGCAAAAAAAGAAGCCGAGAAACAAGCGCAGGAAGCCGAGCAAGCACAGAAAGAGCAAGCGCAAAAAAATAAAGAAGCATACGAACGTAGACTACAACAACAGAAAGAAGCCGAGCAGAAACGTCTTGAACTAGAGCGAACCATAACCGATTTAGCCGTTGCGAATATAGAAGATGAGTGGCAACGTAAGTTTACCGCTTTGGCTGTTGCCCAACAACGTGAACGTGAAGAACTTGTTAAAAAGTACGGAGCAAACTCAACGTTAGAAGCTGAACTTAAAAAGAAACAAGCCAATGAGTTAATGGCATTAGATGCTGAACAGGCGAAAACCGAACAAGCGTCTATTGATAAAATCGCACAGGAAAAGAAACAGCGCGAACAAACTGATCGTGTCGCTGAACTTGAAGGGCGTTTAATTCAGATGAAAGGTGAGTTTGAGGCTGAAATGGAAATAAAAGAAGAGCTAGCAGTAATTGAACGTGATAGACAATTAGCAAATCAAGAACTTACAGACGGTGAGAAATTCAAAATAGAACAAGAGTTTAACGCTAAGATGATTGCTTTAGGTGATGAAAGAACAGCAGAGGATAAAAAGAATGCAGAAGCAACATTGCAAGCCCGTAAGGAATTAATTGGAGGTGTAACAACTATATTAGGAAACCTACAACAATTAAGTAAGAAAAATAGTGCCTCACAAAAGGCGTTTGCAATTGCAGATATAGCGATTCAAACAGCTACTGGTTTCATGGATGGTTTACGATTAGCGCAAAAAGCCGCGATTGAAACTCCTACACCTGTAGGTAAGGCTTTAGTGTTTGGATCATTCATTACAAGCCAATTCCTAGCGGTAAAGAATGCTGTTAACAAAGCTAAAGAAGCTATTGGAGGCGGTGTTAATAGCGTATCACCACCTTCAACTAGTTCGGCTAGTGGTGGAGGTAGTGGAAGCACTGCAAGTATAGTTGGTAATGAAGTAGGCACAAACACAACTACAAGTACGACAAACTTGGTTAATAGCGGTAGTCAAGTTGTACTAGTTTTGGACTCACTCGAAAAAACTCAGATGCTTTCAGCACAAACACAAGCCGTTGCAACTAGAGGTTAGTTAGCATTTTTCTAGCAACATCTAATTGATACTCTAAAGTATACCCGTTTGAAATACCAACTTCAATGTCAGCAACAAGTGATTCAACTGATATTTGAAGTTGGGTTTCTATTTGTTTAAGAAACTCTTTCCAATCATCATCATCCATCCAAGATTCGACTAGTGCTTCTTTCAATATATTTTCTACTGCTTCTTTAATCATGGTTTTTACTTCTTTTGTCCGACTTTATGCTAATGTATACAATCGGTAGTAGGTACTACGTAGTTACTACCGATTCATTTATTTGCTTCTTTTAGTATATAAACGCTAATAAGTTTAATGAAGTAACAATTAATCCATTAAGTAATAGTAACCACAAGGAAATTACAAGCCCCGCCTGTCCATCTTTAAGCATCATGAATTTTATAAAATCTTTCATATAATTTTCGTTTCAACAAACTTACTGAATGATTGCTTTTGGTTAATCTGAATTATGATAAACGGTATTTCAAACTGATAGATGGAAATAATTTTTAACTAAAATAATTCTAGTTAAAATAATTGTTGTAATTTCAATTAAAATTATTCAAGTGTTACTACCGTTTTACGACTTTATTATTGATGAAAACGAAGATGCTGTCGTGATGGACTTCAACTCTTTCGTTGATAATCCTGCACATGGTAAGCGAATGATTGCCTTTAACAAGGATCAAAAAATTCGTTACGCTTTCAATGAAGAAGAACAAACTGTAATGGGCGTTTTGATTTCTGCTGATACTCCAATCTATCGACGCGATAACACAATGGGGGAGTTTTACGGTATTTTCAGAAAGCCTGTTATTACTTCTATCAAAGAACGGTTAATGCGCCAAGGGTTGGTACACAACCTAAACACAGATCACAATCCTAAGTCGGTCGTTAAAGGTGCTTTCATGACGGATATTTTTCAAGTCGATGCAAAGAAAGGCATATCAGTACCCGAGCCGTTAAAGGATCAGAACTTACAAGACGGAACACTTATCGGAATCTATAAAGTAACCGATACTAAGGTATGGTCGGATATTAAGTCGGGTAAATTCACTGGATTTTCAATTGAAGCCTTTCTCGACGTTAAACAGGCAAACGTAAAAAAAGCAAATATGAGTAAACCAAAAACGTTGTGGCAACGATTCTCCGATCTTATGGGTGGTGAAGAGGAGCAAACACAGCAAACATTCGCACAAGGCACAACCGCTGACGGTGTAGTCGTAATGTGGGAAGGTGAACTTGCTTCGGGTACACCGCTGATGATGGAAGTAGACGGAGCGCAAACACCATGCCCCGAAGGTTCTTACGAGATTACTCTCGAAGATGGAACGCAAAAACTTGTCGGAGTAGATGCAAGTGGATTGATTTCTACTGTTGATGACGTACAAGCAGTGGATGATGAAGCAATTCTTGATCAAGTTGCTGAGGTAATGGCAAAACAATTCAAAGTTTTCTCCGCTCAGTTTGATGCTTTGAAAGCAGAGAACACGGCATTGAAAGCACGAATAGAAGCTATTGAAACAGCAAAGCCGTCAAAATTCGATTCTAATCGTAAACCAATCACAAACGGTGATAAAAAACCAATGTGGAAAACAGCACAATAAAATGGCAAGAGAGAAAAAAACAATCAAAAGCGTAGTTAAGCAACGATTCAACTACGATGTGGAGGACTTAGCACCATACACAGACGAACAGTCAATGGATATCCTAACCGATTTGATTTTTTCGGCAGGGCTTACTTCACGCATTTCCGTAATGGAAAACGTAAAAGGTTCCGAGAAAATCAAATTGCTTAGTTCATCACCTGTTTTGCAATCAGCAGAATCATGTGGTTGGACTCCAAGTGGTGGTATTATCTTAACGGATAAAACGATCACTACCGAGCGTATCAAAATTCAAGAGGAATACTGTAACGAAGATTTGAACGGAACGTGGGCGCAGTTGATGAACTCAGCAGGAGCAAACCAACAAGATCAAGACGCTCCTTTCAATGAAGTAATGGTTACTTACTACTTGAAGAAAGCTCGATTGATGAACCAAAACTTGATGTTGAATGGTGACACTACATCAATGAACGCTAACTTAGCATTCTACGATGGTTTCGTTAAGAAGTGGGAAAATGATGGTGCTGTTGTTGATTACAACAGCCTTGAAACTTCAATCACTGTTACAAACGCGATGAGTATTGCATTGGGATTGTACAACAGTATTCCAGCAGTATTGTTTGACAATGGTAACGAAGTTGAAATCATGGTAGGACGTGAGACATTCCGTAAGATCATTGAAAACAACTACAATGATAATCAATACCATTACTCTATTACGGAGGAGGCAGGAGTTGAGCCGTCATTCATTTTACCAACTACAAATACACGTGTTCGTTCTTATTCTCAATTGAATGGAACGGATAAGATGTTCGCTGTTCCATTGAACTATATGTTCTTTGGTACTGATTTAGAAAGCGATGTTGATGGATTTGAATTCAAATACAACGACACTGACGAAAAATTACGCTTCGGTGTAAAATGGCGTTCAGGTGTTGAGTATGTATATTCAGAATACTTCACACGCTTGGATTTAGCCACTTCTTAATTTTGAATTATGTGTGAATTTGATTCAGGATATACGGAAATTTGCGACACGTCAGCGGGTGTGAAAACCGTTTACGGTGCAAACAAATCAGACATTGATACGCTTACCGTAGTCGATGGGGCTGTTACTGTTTTGACAATGAAAGCCGGTAAATACGTTTATCCGTTTTATGTTGAAATGGAAACAGCAATGTTTACGGATGTCGCTATCGGTGAACGCGCCAATGGTGCTTATGCCCGTCAACAAGATGCAACGGTTATCTTGCACGGCAACACCGCTGAAATGATCGTGAACATTGAAAATATCGCGCGAGGTCGCACGGTTTGGTTTCACGAATTGACAGACGGAAGTTGCGAGGCTTTGTTTATTGAAAATGGGGCTAAGACAACCGACAATAGAGCGTCAGGAACAGCTTACGAGGACATGAACGGAAACACTTTGACAATGACAGGTAAGGAGAAGAACAAAGCTCCTAAAATTGCCTTGTCTTTGATCAGTGCGGTACTTGCTCCTGCATCGTAAGAAATACTTTTAACAATGAAAAAGGGGTTTAATAGCCCCTTTTTTTGTAAGTTTAACTTATGAAGTTAAAGAAAGAATTTATCGGAGCGCGGGTTAAAGTATCACAACTTAAAACATTCGTTACGGTTAGCGCGGAAAGTGCTGATCTTTTGCTCCAACATGGTCACACTGAATTATTCGAAAAAGATGAACACGATTATCCGAAAAAACTCGCTCAATCGCCTGGTGTTGACGGTGGGAGAACTAAGCGATCCAAACGAACCAAAGTTATATCTGTTCAGGATAACGAACGACCAGACTCTAGTGCCGATATTGGTACAGATTCCGATAGTTTACACGAATGATCGGTACGACCTATTTACTTTTAACGAGGGGGTTGATATTACATTCCCAACGTTAGGAGATTATAAGTATGAAGTTTTCCAAGTGCCAAACGATGAAACGCTAAATGTTAATGACGGCATTCGTGTTGAGGTTGGGAAACTTGAAGTTACAGATACAAGCACATTATATACCGCTTACGATGCGGAGTTAACGACTATTGCGTATGAGCCAAGCTAACGAGCCAGTAAAAAAGACCGAGCCGAATATTAAAATGGTATTCAGCGATATTGACGTACCCGAAGCGATTGAAGAAGTTTCGAAAAAAGGTTGGGTCAAATGGGGAAAAGATAACCTTTACCCTCAGTTTTTGTGGTATCTATACTATAACTCACCGATTCACCAAGGTATCGTTAATACTAAGGTTGATTACATTTCAAGCGGTGGATTAACTTACGTTGGTGATCAAACTGAATGGGTTGAAGTTGAACGAAATGGTAAATCAAAGTACACATTAACTGAGTTAGTGCAATTGATTACAGTTGATGATGTTATTTCGAATAGTTATTACATTGTAGCCGAGCGTGATTTAGTCACAAAAAAATGGTTCTTAGATACCATCGATTTTGAATTACTCCGTCCTAACGAGGACTCTACTACTTTTTACTATTCGGAAGATTGGAGTACAGAAAGACAAGGTGAAAAACAGGATTTCGAAGCTATACCGTCATTTTTTGCAGTTGAAAGTTTAATCCTAAGCGGTGATCAAACGATAAACAAGTGTGTTCTTCGCGTTATGCAGAAATCACGACAACAACGCACATTAAAGAAGAAAATAACGGGTGGTTTCTTTTCGATTCCAAGTTACTCAGGTGGTATTGATTCAATCCTTACCGACATCGAGATAAACGCATTCAGATTGTCTGAGGTTGTTAACGGCTACATGGGTGGCTCGTTAGTTACTTTTACTAACGGCATACCTGACAGTGAAGAAGCGCGCGCAAAAGTCGTTAAATCAGCTCGTTTAGAGGTTACAGACCGATATAAACGAGCAGGGCTTGCTGTTGCTTTCTCGGATGGTGTGGAAACAGCACCGACTGTTCAAATGATTAATGGTAACGACCTTGATAAGCGTTACGAATCTACTGAGGCTGGATTGGCTAAAAAGATTATGATCTCTCATAGTGTCACAAACCCGAAACTATTCGGGGTAATGGCTGAAAACGTCATGAGCGAATCGAATGATAAAGAAAGCTATGACCGTTTTCAAAAGACTTACGCAAGCAAGCGACGAAAAGACTATGCCGATTCGATTAACTTCCTTTTAACAAAGCTAAACGGCATTACAGGGAAGGTAGAAATCAATGTTCCTGAATTGGTTCTTTCCACTCCTGTTGATGCTTCACCAACATTTCAGGCTTTGAGTAAATTAAACCCGTTGGTTGCTTCAAAGTTTGTTGATTCAATGACTGAAAACCAAAAGTTTAAGTTATTAGGATTACCTGGGGTTGAAGGTGGTGACAGATTGCCGAGTTCACAAAAATTTCAAGATGTCAATGTGATCGGAATGTTTGCTAATTGCGGGCGTGATCGTGAATCGTTTTCATTCTTACATTCACGTAAACACGAAAACTTTGATGTTGATGACGAACAGGAATTTATCACACAGGTATTTAAACACCGTTTCGCTACGCTTAGTGAGATTCAATTGAACATTCTAAAACTTATTGGAGAGGGTAAAACATACAACGATATTATTTCGGAGTTAAATTTAGAAGCCAGTCAGTTATCCAAAAACTTGAAGACCTTAAAAAATAGTGGATATACAACGGAGGGAATGAATCTTACCGCAAAAGGTCAAATCGAAGTAGTCAACATCGAAAGCGTTGAAGTTGTTTATACCTATGAAAAAAGACCTGATGCTCCTGAATTAGTTGCGGGAGGTGAAAGCAGGGATTTTTGTAAGAAAATGATGAAGTTAAACAATGTGTATACCCGTAAAGAAATTGACGCGATAAGTAGCGCGATCGGGCGTAACGTGTGGCTTTATCGTGGTGGTTGGTATCATGATCCTACAACAGACAGAAACCAACCAAGTTGTCGCCATAGCTGGCTCCAGTCGATCATTGTAAAATCTTAACTGATGGAAAGAGTAGTATTTATAACCGCTGACTTTTTAAAGAAGGGCGGGTTTGTTCAGAGTAACGTTGAGGAAAATTTGCTTTCCGCTGTTATTTACCGCGTTCAAAAGTCCATGGTTAGACCTTTACTTGGTCGTACGCTTTACAATCGATTGCTTGAAGGTATACGCGATTCAAATTTAACAGTCAATGAATCTTTTTTGATCGATGAGTATATTTTGGATTGCATTATTTGCGCTAGTGATTTCCGTTCGGTTATTCACACTACTTACGAAATCAGAAACAAGACAACTGGAATAACTCAGGATCAAAACCAACGACCCGTTACAACGGATGAGAGTAAGATTTTACGTGATATTCTACGTAGCGATTACGAAGTGGCACGGCATGATATTATTTGCTATTTACGCAATAACTCGACGTTATTCCCTGAGTATAACAGCGTAGATTCAACAAGCCTTTGTGGTTGCAAGGTATGTAGCGATGAAATACCTGATCGTGGTAAGCCGTTTAAACAAATCTACTTCTAAATGAAAACGACTATCAATCAATTGATGCGCGAGTTTGAGGCTATCGAAGTTGCGCACGATCAATTAAACACTTTCTTTAGAGGCGACTTGACGCGCGCGGTTAATGAGAATGAAATCGTTTACCCGTTAATGTGTGCTTATCATACTAATGCAAGTATTGAAAAGAAAACAGACCCACTTACAATTACTGTGGTTATAGCTGATCGTGTGTATGATGGACTCGAAAACTTAAACGATACCGATAGCGACACTTTGCAAGTTTGTCGCGATGTGATCAACGTAATGCGCAAATCACCACGTTGGCAAAAGATCGGACGTGTTCAAAGCGTGTCTACGCCTAAATTCTTTGAAGATTCAGCGGATAAAGTTTGCGGTCATGCTATGCAAATCCAGTTTGTTTTATTCGACACTGAAAGCATTTGTGATTTACCGATGTCGGGTTATGATTTCGAAGGTTCGTTTCAACCGTCATGCGCACCTGTTACGGTTACGGATAGTGACGGTATAACGGTAGTCGAAGTTGATTCAGGCGGTGTCTTTGAGTGCAAGGTTATATATCCTGTAACTGGTCAAAATAGCGATGATTCATATTCGTTTACAGCAAATAGCGGTGACAATGTATATTTACATGATATTGAAGTTTCATTGGCTGATGGTGTACAAGTATTTCCGTCTGTACAAGATATAGACTTATCGAATTACGCTCCGGTTGTTCCGCCACCAGCTGGAACAAGAACACCAGTAAATATCGTTACCGATCCAACAACGCAAGTTGTTTGGGAAACACTAGTAAATACATCTACAACAAACGGAAAGGTTGAAAAGATTTCGGGTGGTACTGGATGGAATGCAAAAGCAAACTTTAAAATTTCGACTACAGGAGAGTTTAAGATTGAATTTAAACTAAATGGTAGTGATTCGTTCGCCGGTGTTACATACGCTGATATAAATGCAAGTTACACGGATATTCAATATGCAATAAGTATAAGTGGAACAACTTACTATTTATACTGCAACGGAAATAATATTTCTAGTTTCGGTGGTTATGTATCAACAGATATTCAGCGTATTGATCGATTAAATAACGAGATTAGATTTTACGTTAACAACGTTTTAAAGTATACGCTCACAACTGCAGGGAACGGAGCAAACAGCAATGGGCATATGTTATTCGATTGCTCATTGTATCAAGTTACTCAAACAGTTGAAGATATACTTCTAACATTTCTATAACTAAAAAAGGCGGGTTAATTCCCGCCTTTTGTTTTAAAATACCCCGTCAATTAGTTCATGCTTTTTCATCAAGTCTTTA
>TARA_R110000868_G_scaffold64234_3_pt1 | contig 26874 bp, 29 predicted proteins | sample TARA_R110000868 | Tara Oceans TARA_R110000868 (sample SAMEA4397489) | marine metagenome | biome: Polar Biome; feature: [SRF] surface water layer (ENVO:00010504); material: water (ENVO:00002006), including particulate matter (ENVO:01000060) such as... | depth 5 m | reverse complement strand
CTCCCCGTCCGCCGCCATGGCGGCGAGCACGAGGCTGACCGATGCGCGCAGATCCGTCGCCATGACCGGCGCGCCGATCAGCCGGTTGACGCCGCGCACCAGGGCGGAGGAGTGATGCACATTGATGTTCGCCCCCATGCGCGCCAGCTCGGGCACATGCATGAAGCGGTTCTCGAAAATCGTCTCGGTGATCATGGAGGCACCGTTCGCGACGCTCATCAGGGTCATGAACTGGGCCTGCAGATCTGTCGGGAATCCGGGGAAAGGCTCGGTCATCACGTCGATGCCCTTGAGCCCGCCGCGCTTTGCCGAAACCCGGATGGAGCGCTCGCTTTCTTCGATGGTGACGCCGGCCTCGCGCAGGATCTCGAACACGCTTTCCAGCAGTCCGGCGCGGGTATTGGTCAGCTCGACATCGCCGCCGGTGATGGCTGCCGCCATGACATAGGTACCGGTCTCGATCCGGTCCGGCACCACCTTGTGGACAGCGCCGCCGAGTCTGTCCTTGCCCTGGATGCGGATGGTGTCGGTGCCGTGGCCCTCGATTTCCGCACCCATGGCGATCAGGCATTCGGCGAGATCGGTGATTTCCGGCTCGCGCGCCGCATTGACGAGGATGCTTTCCCCGTCAGCGAGGCAGGCCGCCATCAGCAGGTTCTCGGTGGCGCCGACGGAAACGACCGGGAACACGACACGGCCGCCATGCAGACGTCCGGACGGCACTTCCGCTTTCACATAGCCGCCTTCCAGGGCGACTTCGGCGCCAAGCTCGGCAAGGCCTTTCAGATGCAGGTCAACCGGCCGGTTGCCGATGGCGCAGCCGCCAGGCAGGGAGACCGTGGCCTGTCCTTCCCGTGCCAGCAGGGGGCCAAGCACCAGAACGGAGGCCCGCATCTTGCGGACGAGATCATACGGTGCGGTGGTGCTTTCGATGGTCTTTGCATGGAAGTCGACGGTCTGCCCGCCGCTTGCTTCATCCTGGGTCTTGCGCTTCACCCCGTGCTGGTCCAACAGGGCCGCCATGGAGTGGATATCGGCGAGCTTCGGTATGTTGGTCAGGGTGACCGGCTGATCCGTCAGCAAGGTTGCCGCCATCAATGGCAATGCGGCGTTCTTTGCTCCGCTGATCGGAATCTGCCCTTTGAGCGGCGTGCCGCCCCTGATCACCAACTTGTCCATCTAGATCCCCAGTTTTCATGCGGGACGGTCCGATTCAGTCCGAACAGCACCGAGCCCCGATTTGTTTTACTTTATCCCCGTGCGCTCTCACAAGCCCACGGAAGAAGAGCTTTCACCGAGAATGCGGCAGGATTTTGGGCCTTTGCCGTGGGACGGAATTAAATAACGGCCTGTCAGGGGCATTGCCCGTCGAGCAGCCGCTCGTCAGTCTCGATCATCTTTTTTCGTATCAGGAGAAGAATCACCGGCATCGTCGATACGCTGCCGTGCCTGCGCCTTGCGGCGATGCAGATTCGCCCGCAACGCGGCGGCGCGCCGTTCCGCACGCAGATCGGCTTCGGTCTTCTGGTTGCCGGAACTGGCTGTTTTCTGGGACTTTACCATGGCCGGAGAATGCCGTGAGCGGGCCATGAATTCCAGTCAAGAAACGTGCTTGCACCTCAGGAAACCCTGTGGCATGTTCCGCCGCGCTTTGCGAGGGGCCTACCTCGCTGCTGGCTTTTCAGCCGCAAGATGCTGCCGTAGCTCAGGGGTAGAGCACTCCCTTGGTAAGGGAGAGGTCGAGTGTTCAAATCACTCCGGCAGCACCATTCCATTTTTCTGGCCCGAAATTACCCCTAACACACTGAATGGCAAAGAAGTTTTGGTGTTCAAAAAGCCTTTCTTCCTGTCATAGGTAAGATGCTCAGAAAACGCCAATTTTAGCACCGTTCTTTGCAGTTCCAGGTGGCCTGATTTCCAGAGTTTATAAGGGCTTGATAGGAATCCGAGGGCGAGTTCAAACAAATCGTCGAAGGTGTCAGGCGCGCGTTTGTTATTCAGCATTCTTTCGTTCAAGACCAATTTCCGCTTTTCTAACTCGTCAATGCGGGATTCGTAAGCTGCGGCAACCCGTGAATTGGTGGCTTCGACGACACGTTCGACCAGTTCGTCGATCTTCCGTTCGATGTCCAATGCTTCCTGCTTGAGTTTGCCGCCCGCATCGTTTGCCCTATCAAGCTGCTGATTCCAGAAATCACGGAACATGGTTCCTGCGATTTTCGCCAGCTTAGGCGCGGGCTGGAGCCGTTGCAGAACCTCCTCAAACTCAGCCTCGATCTTTGCGCGTCCAATAGATTTGCCGAAGGCCTCGCAGCCTTTGGTGCGGCAGAAGTAGTAGGGGTACTTTTTGTATTTTCCCTTACACCATCCGGCGGTCAGGGCTGTGCCGCAGCATGCGCATGCGACCGCTCCGCGAAGTGGAAACTCGGCTTTGATGTCCTTGCGGGTCGGGGCATAGGTGCCTTCGATCATGCGTTGACGATTTCGTTCGAAGGTCTGGAGGCTGATAAGGCCCTGATGCTGCCCCTTGCGCAGCGAGACATGCCATTGGTCACAGACCACGTATCCGGCATAGACAACTTGCTTGAGGAGCCGGACGACCGTCTGCTGCCGAACCTCGCCTTTCGGCGTGTCCTTGGGAAAATCCGGTTGTGTTTCTAGGAAGCGTGCCACCTCAATTTGAGAAGCGAAGCGACCCGTTGCGTATCCCTCAAGAGCTTCTTGGATGATCGACGCCAGTGGTTCGTTCCGCACCAATTCCTTCCCACCGCGTTTCGACTTCTCGAAGACATATCCAACAGGCGCGCGGAACACCCAGAAACCCTGTTCGATCCGCGCCTGCATTTTCTGCCGAACCTGTCGAGCGTTTTGCTCCCGTTCAAGCTGGCCTTGCGCTGCGAAAACTGTCTCTACGAACGTACCTTCGGGTGTGTCCTCAAAACGGAAATTCAAACATTCCACCGAGGCGTTGCGCAATTGCAGCTCGCGGCGCAGCCGGATATGGAATTCCGTCTCTCTGGCGAACCGCTTAAGGTCGTCAAAAATGACGATATATTCTTTGCCAACCTGCTGGTCGAGATAGCGCAGTAGGGCAACCATGCCAGTGCGGTTCATGAAATCCCCACCGCCCGAGACGTCGTCAGGGAACACCGCCTCGACGCTATAGCCTTTGTCCACGGCATATTGGCGGCACCGGTACTCCTGGGAATCGAGCCCCGAGGCCTCGCTCGATTGTTTCTTGCTCGACACACGACAATAGATCACTGCCCGTCTGGGTTCGCTTCGACTCTCGGAAATGGCTTTCATGAGTGGACTCCTTACGTACGCTGCTTAGTCGCTAGATCGGCAGCGTTGTCGAAATTGCCTGATAGTTTTTGATCCTCACAGTTTATCGCATGGGAGTTAGTGAGTGTGGCTTTCAGGCTGGCTTTCGGAAGTTGTCCACAGTCATTTTGCATTTGTTGCGCGGGGTGAACATCAAAGCCGAGCGAAACAAATTCAACGATGATGTTCCAAATGGCTTGGAGGAATTCACGTTTCTGATCTTCGGTCAGATCGGCGTCATCCAGGAAGTGGGCGTAGAGGTCATAATCGACGGTGATCGCTGGGGCTTTAGCCTGTTTTAATACGCTGATGATGTTCTTGTCGTTCTCGTCCATAGCGGCGATCTCCTTCTCAATTTGTTACCTCATTCCACGCTCCTCTTTCTTTCTGCGCTAGAACAAATGCAGAACATTTGTATCTGATTAATGCACGTATTGCAAGAAAAAATTGAGGAATATGTTCCTATCGTTGCTGGTCGCGCGACTTCTTTTCCTGAGCTTCCGCACTTCGCTGCTGCTTAAACTCAGCGCGGCGCGCGGGCTCCTGTTCGTCGCGGTTGGGCTTCTCTTCGTGGCGTAGCTCGCTGGTCCGTGTGTATACGGCTCGGGCAAGCTCTGAGAGCTTGAGGAGGTCCGAGCCGACAAAGCTGTTTGTGTCGCGGGCGTTGCCGTCCCGGTCCTGATAGGTGCGGGCGAAGCTGGTGGCGTAGAACGGCCCGCTTTCCCCTTCATTGCGCCAGATGCTGGCTTTGAGATTGCCATCACGTATGACATCCGCAGGCTGTTTGGGCTCAGTCTGGCGGTTATCGTCTTTATTGCGTTCCATGATCGTCTCTCCTTTGTGTGGGCTAGCGGCGAACCTGGCGGTTGAAGACGCGCACCTGTCCGCCGGTTTCTGGGGCGGTGCGCTCCTTGATGAAGGCCGCACGGCGCTGCTCTCGCTTCCATGCGGCGTTGAATGTGGCTCTATCCACCTCTCCCGCGATCTCTGGAGAGGGACGCGGCGCGGGATGAGGTTTGTCGCGTGCGATCATCTCCGAGCCGCGCGCTGGCGGCTCTGCCTTTGGCGCGGTGGCATTCTCGAATTCATGCCGGGAAGGCTCGGCCTTGATGGGCGTGGCGGATATGTTTTTGGCAAAGCTGGTCATGTGATCCGGCTCCAATATCCGTTGGTGTATTGCGGGTAGTGCGCGAATTGGCGCGGGACAGGCTCGATGATCACGGGACGCCATTGCGGTCCGCGCGGCGTCATCACCTGCACATGGGTGTCGGGCGGGAAGAATGGGCTCGGGTGATAACGCCCAGCCATTTGCGGCTGTTCGTAGTACGCCTTCCGATCCGCCCACAGGGGATGGGAGAGGCCATCGGCGAAGACCACCATCTTATCGCCGGGCATGCCCAGTATCTCCGAAGGCGTGCGTAGAGGGCGGCCTATGGTCTTCGGGATTTGCGCGAGCCGTGCGTGATGCGCCAATTCCGTTGCCGCCTGAAACGGGTCACGGCCTTTTAGAACCGCTTGCACCATGTTCATGCGGGCGTGGTGCGCGGCCTCGGCTGCGTGGCGGTCTTCGTAGTTCAGCGTCTCCGTGCCGATCATGGCCGAAAGGTGATTGGCCGTTCCGCTGTCGCGCACGCCGAACCATGTTTGATAGGCGGCGGAGGCCGGAATGATCGTATCTCCGTTAGGCGCGAGGGCGCGCATCTGCATGACGGACTGGAACACGCCCCATATGCGGATCCCGGTGCCTGCGTCTCTGGTATAGGCCTTCACCGCGAGGGGGAACGCGCCGAGTTGACCGAGCTCATCCATTACCCATGTCTGGCGCGGGGCCGACGGCGCGCGGGATTTGTAAACTTGCGCGGCGACAAACATGGATTTGATGACTGCGCTCCATGCCTCTACGAAATTCGCATCGGGCATCAGATAGACGTTATAGGTCTGGTCGGAGCGGCACAGATCGGCAAAGGAAAAGTCATAAGGCGGGGAGACCGAGTCCAGAAGTATCGGGTCGGACAGGCAGGAGAAGGCCGAGGTAATCTCGCCCAGGATGCCTTTGAAGCCTCCGGAGGAATCGTTTCGCGAGGCCGCGATTTCTTCCTCAACCCGTTCGGCGATATCGAAGCCGGATTCGGACATCTCGAAAGCGAAATCGAGCCAGTCTTCGCCGCCGCGCACCATCAGGTTAATGGCGCGGTAGAGCGCTGGATAGGTCAGCACGTCGTCACATTTGACAATGGTCAGGCACACGCCTTCAAGGAGTTCTCTGGCCCGACCTTCGAAAAAGCGCCCCTGGGGTGCGCCGCTATCGGGGACGGCGTTCTCTAGGAAGGTCTTTGTGTCCGAGACCAAGAACGGATTCTCGGCACAGATGTAATCAAGCGGGTTGATCCGGTGTGCGGGAAGGTTGTGCTGTTTAAGCGGGTTCCAATAGATGCAGAATTTGCGGTCCGATGTTTGCCCCCGCGAAATCGCAGCCAGTTCCCCACCTTTTATGTCGAGGATAATCATGGTCGGGGCATGGATGCCCTGACAGATATTGTAGAGAAGTAGGTCTTTGCCCTTGCCTGCTCTGGGGCCTGCGATGGTGAGCAGCCCGCCAAGCCCGCTATACCACAGCGGCTGATGGCCGATGAACCCCACCAAAAGCGCGTGAGGTTCACGGGTAAACAGCCCCGCTCGTGCTGCGTCCTCCGGCCCGGAGAAGCGCGCCGAGCCGAAGGGCTGCAAGGAATTATCGACAAAGGCGGTCATGGCTTAGAACGCCATGGAGCCCATGACCGCGCGCTGCGCCAAGAAGGCGACAAGCGCGGCTAGTACGTACCAGAAGAACATCCGCGCCGCCGCGTAGATCACGCCGCCGCAAAGCACGAAACCGACATAGTACATGATGGCCGCGAGTTCGCGCGAGCCGTAGGCATTATAGACGAGCCGCTCCACATACGGCCCGATCCATTCGAAGAGGTAGGGCGTTACGAAGAACGCGGCGCATCCCGCGAGCAGGATGCCGAGCACGTTCTGTCCCGGCGGCCCGTCATTGCCCCCACCGCCCTGCGGGTTGGGGATGTTCGGAAAATTGGCTGCCATATTGAATTCTCCCATTCCTGAGAAAGAAGAACCCCCGACGCGAAAGGCGCCGGGGGCTTTGATGCTCTTCTATCCGAAGACCCAGCTCAGAATGCCGATACCGATGACGCTGAGAAAAACCGCACCCCAAACAGCGTCCCAGTCGATCACCGTCTTGTAGACTGCACCACGGATGTTGTGGGTCTTAACTTTCTTCGTGAACATGGGTTCTTTTCCTTCTGCTCAACGAGACACCAAGGTCCCTGTGAGAGAAGGAAGTACCGGAGGCTTGCTGGACGGTTCCGCACGGATTCCGCATCTTCGGACATCAGATAATCTGGTGCCGACATTCGCTGGCAGGGGCGTCTACATCATCTCTAAGAATAGGGCTGGTGAAGAAGGTCTGGGCGGCTGCAACGATCCAAGGATTGCGATAGGTTTTTCGAACAGGATGAAAATCCGCGTTCCACAACCTATCCAATACTCTCCAACGCTAGATCGCTTCGGATTTTCGACACCGCTTCCTGATACCCGTTCAAGAAGTGCAGCACGTCCGGGTCTCGGTCTAATTGGGTTAGCGTCAGAACGTTCTCGATCCGATCCGATGTGAGAGGATGCCTCGAATGCCGAGCGCGCTCTTTTAAGCCAAGCCGCTGCGCGCGACGACGCTCCGAGATATCCAATATTTGCAGAATGATCCAAGGGCAGATCATGGAAAAAGTGCGCGGGCGAATGGTCGACATCGTGGCCGCATTTGCAAACGCTTCTTTCATGATCGCGTAGCCAAGTTCATCGGCTGTGAGTTCCAGGTCAGGCGACGGATCTTGGTTGAAGTGGTCGAGCTCGTGATGGGCAAGCTCGTGACAAATTATGAAAGACATAGAGCCGACAGTTAGATCGTGCGCAAAACGAAGTGCTTCGCCATATTGTGCGAATACGTGAAGCATTTCGTCCCGAACTTCCTTGTAAGTGGCCGGTTCGTCTCGAATATCGAGCGACCAAATCACGAGTTTGTTGAACCCTTCCAAGTTTGAACCTGTCAGCACATGGATCGCCCGGATCGACCACAGATGGATCAGGAGGTGGACCCATATCTCAAACAATTGGTCCACATGAACGAAGGGACGAGAAGATATTTGAGACTCGCTTGAATATGCGTTGATTTTCAGCTGTGAAAACTCGGCGACACGGACATCCGCGAATCTGGGCGCAAGCGCGGCTTTAATGTCGTCGACATAGAGTGTGCTCAGTTGTCCAGCATTGCGCTCTATTGCTCGTTTGTTGAAGGGAAGTCCGGTTGCCTCCGCCAACGCCATGCAAATTTCCAGGCTGTTTTCGTCAAGTACGAAACGGCCCACGCTTATACCCATCCTCGTCTTGATCTCATGACGTTACTCCCAGGAAAACAAACACCATTGAGAGCAGGAAGGGCGATATTTTGTCTGGAGCTCTTTCATTTCATGCACCTGCCGATTGATTTCAGCCGAATAGTCTTCCGTGAATACGGAAGCATCAAAAAGACCGTTGTCCTGCAATGCAATCATCATTTCATCCAAACGCTCATCTAGGAGCCGGAGAAACAGATCTTCATCGAACGCAAACCGATCCCGAGCAGCAACGGCCAGAAGGTCTTTAATATATTGCGCTCGAACCATGGGGTGGGGATGCCCGCTAAAGAGACCAAGATCGCGGCGCATTCCTTGCAAGTAGCTGAACAGTGCAAAAAGCCCAGCCACAGCCAGAGACAAAGCCTGTGCGTATCTATCTCCCACCTCGCCGAGGAACTGCCTCGTACGAGGGTTCTTGTCGACATCTGCCGCAAGCTCGACAATGAACTGGATCATGAATGTTGCCGCGACCACGTCAGCATCGAACTCCCACGCCCGATCACGTTCTGTCTCCAACTTCGACCGGGGCAAAGAGGCGGAAAACTCCAAAAAGTGATTGCGACCGTAGTAGTGGGATACCCCCTCTCCATGGCCGCAGATAATGTGACCAAATTCATGCAGGGTGATGAAGCACAAGCAAATATCCGCAAGGGTTCCGGCGGCAAAGGTCCGTGCAGGGCTGAGCCGGATTCCCCAGTTTTCCGTTCTGGAAAAATTAAGGGGGTCGATAATGAATGGCACTTCGTAATTGGACGCACCTTCGGCTTCTAAATCGGCGGGCAGCCAAGGCATGAGCGTTGAATGAGCTAAAATTTTGTCAAACAAGATGCGGACCAAAATTGGCACCGGCCTTGAGAACAGAACCAGATACCGGTCATCTTCTATTCCGGCGGAAGCCTGAAAAATTTCCTCATCGACGAAATATGCCGCAATGGGCATCGACCGGTTATAGCCTTTTGTTATGGCTGTCGCCGTTTCTTCACTCACGGACATGACCCGGCGATATAAGCTCAGAATTTCCGGATCTGAGAGCTTGGTGTAGTCGAAAATGGGCAGGTCAGTCGGGACTGCATCTTCCATATCGGCTTCGCTCGATAACTAGGGGGATAGATCCAGAATTTGAGGTTGGTCAAGCCCGCCGCGTGATTGCGGCCATTGTAAACCGTATCCGAGAAGCGGTTTGACCGGCAAGAAGGTTTCCGGCCATATCCAGGAAGATACACATGACTTCGGACTTCGGCGGGGCATTTTGTACCCGCCTGTCGCCCTAGTGAGCCGTGCAATTCATTTATTCGTTGTCTCTGCTCAAGATATAGCTTCCATACCCTGGAACATTGGGGCTACGCGGATCTATACCCTTTGCTCGGAATTGCGCGGTCTGCGCCTCTGCAAGTTCGGCAGCCAATTCAAAGTCTTCGGCAGAGTTATTGGCGCAGGTGCTGGCCAATCGGCCATGGACGTCACGGACAGTCAGGTCGCAGTCGTCTCGCGCAAGCATAGCCCGGACTGGTCCCCGCATCCCCAGGGACGCAGCAGCATGCAGCAAGGGAACTTTTGTTTTAGGATGAAGAGCGTTGATATCCGCGCCGTTGTTTACTGCCTGTGTGGCATGATCGGCACGCAAAAGGTCTATCGCCAGAACGAGGCGCTCCGTCGGATTGGAGCAGACCTTGAGCGCTGCCTCAATCTCCATTTCCAGCTCTTCGCCGACTAGGTTCTGTTTTTCTTTTTCGTCCATTTCTAATGCTGCCGGACTCTGAAAATTGAGTCTGGTTCGTCTCCTGGGAGCATTTTGCGGGTCGCGATCAAATCCGGCAATTTTTGGCAGCTTTTGAACCTCTCTTTCTTGTGGGTAAAGTTCAAGTGCCGAGAGCCAGGACCGCATTGCTGTCAGCTCCGAGTGAGGTGTGTCGGAAGCGGCAAGCATACCGTCCGGTACTCGTATCCAATCTGTTGATCGGATGGCGCGCAGGCCAGTGACGCAAGCGCCTAGGAAATGCACCTCGCTTACCGTGAGTGTTTCATGCAGGGCAGGATCCGGACCTCCAAAAAGGACTGTGAATAAGCGGGTAGCCGTGACAGCTATTCCGGAAGCAGTGGTTGTAGCTTCCATTTCATCATCTGACTCACGGAGCAATCCGGGAATCATCCGAAATGAAGCAGGATCGAGATTCCCTGTTTCGCTCAAAAAGAACTCCGGGTCATTCAGTCGGATCAACGCCCGCCGAATGTGGGCCGATACGCCTGAACTGACATTTGGGCTGGATAGCGTCACGACGTTTTCGAGAAGCCTTGCACGCCCTACCATTCGGTAGTCTGCGTAAACCCCGGCAACGGCGTTGGCGAGTTCTCTATCGGTGTGCCCCTCAAACATCTGAGACAGGGCCGATGCTGCGCGGACATAACCTGGATTAGCGAACCCCTCCAGGTCGGTGGGTGTGATGAAATCGAAGATAAGAAGGAAACCAGCTATCGCGGACAGTGATGTCTTGTTGATTTTTTTGCCTCTCAAGAACCGGGCGATCGTATCGTCACTCACAACTGTGGGCAGTTCATGGGTTTTAGCGATTTCCGCCGCGATCTTGTGAGGGTTCCATCGCAGGCCACTTGGATCTTCGAAAGTGACAACCTGCTGCAACTCTGCATGCACGAATGCGTGCAGTTCTGGAGTGCTTTTTAGGTTCTGCAATATCGATGCGATTTCGCTCATTGACCGTCCGTAAAATCAGGTTTTTCCAAAGTTTGCACCAACCGAAGCGTAAGGTGAATATGGGTGAGGCATTTCTGAAATAGCAGGGCCGCTTTGAGATGTTCAAAATTGACAAAGATTGCCAATATATGTCATTCTAAACATATGGAGGATGACATGGCGACAATGAACGTATCACTGCCAGACCCGATGAAGCATTGGGTTGAGGCGCAGGCCCGGACGGGCCGTTACAGCAACGCGAGCGACTATGTGCGCGACTTGATCCGGCGCGATCAGGAACGCACGGCGCAGATTGCCCAGCTACAGACCGCGATCACCGAGGGGCTGGAAAGCGGCGTTGCGGACGATTTCAGCGTGGAGGCCATCCAGTCGGAACTGGATGAGCGCTAATGCCGAGCTACCGCGTCAGTAAAAAGGCGCAGAGCGATATCCGGGACATCGGCCTCTATACCCAGAAGCAATGGGGTAAGGAGCAGCGCCGCGCGTATCTATCCGGCATGCAAACACGCTTCGAGCGTCTTGCAGAAAACCCCTTGCTCGCCGCCGAGCGCACCGAGTTCGATCCGCCTGTCCGCATTCACCCTTACGAAAAGCATCTGATCGTCTATATCGTTCAGGGCGGCGATATCCTGATCGTTCGGGTTTTACATGAGAGCATGGACGTGCCCACGCAAATTTCCGGCACGTAGTCCCGGCACCTCACTCCACTTGAGCCAATGCGCGGCAGCGCTCCAGTATGTAGGCCAGATGATCCTCCGCGATCTTCGGGCGTTTCTTACCCATCCACTGCGTGACCACGCGCGGGTTAAGGCCCGGCGGAACGTCGGGCGCATCAATGAAGGCATCACCCGGAAGCAATCCGGCCTCGAAATAGCGCTGTATCTCCTTGAGATCATTCTCCCGCTGCAGCGTCTTCGCCGCCTTGCGCGGCGGCGCATCCAAAGTGTCTCGCCCTTTGAGGCGCTGGAGCACTCGGAGGTTGGCAGGAGAGCTAAGCGCCTTTAGCGCTGCCTCATATTGCTTCTCCGGCACATCTTCGCTCGCACGCTCGGGAGATAGGAGCTTCGCCTCGATAGCTGCGTAATGCTCCGGCTTTAGGCGCTGGATAATTTTGAGTGCAAATTCGTGCGCAATGTCCGCCTCGACCTGGCGGGAGAAAGCGAGCGCTTTAATAATGACGTCCGCCTGAACGGGCGTCAGGTCTCGTTCAGGGAAATGGCGCTTAACCGGCACCTTTTTCGCGCGCTGCCCGTAGCCGTCTGCGTAGCTCTCTCGAAACCGGTAAGGTCTATCAACAAAGTTCTCTGGGAACAGGTCGTCTAGATCGCATTCCAAGGCCTGGCAAATAGCGGCAACGTCGTATTTGACCACACCGTTCCGGTCTACCGGGCGGCGCTCTAGCAGGGCGTAGCTTTCGACGTTGCGGTAAGACAAATTCAAATATTCAGAAAGTCGAGAGATGCTGCCGAACTGTGACTTTCTTATCGCATTATCATACTTAAAATTACGTTCATTCATTACGCTAATACTATCACTTCCCATCCAAAAATACGATATCAAGCACGCCAATTCTAAATAGATTGGATTTTATTAAATATGTATCGAAAATTCAATTGTTCTAAATACTTAGCTGCTATTCTGTATGCAGATTATGAAATAAATAAAAGCGTCCATTTTGTATTATGTAAATACTATATTAACTATGAATATATAAAATATAATCAAATAAGAGCTTAAGACGTGTAACGGGGCAGGAATGGTTTTCAGGATATCTGAAATAGAAGAGAAACGGGAAAAAGTTCCGGCGCAATACCGGGCAAACCCCGCCAATGCCCTTACGGATACTTTCGATGACAAGCGGATTGATGCGCCGACGGAACAGGAGCGCCGCAATGCCGCCCTTCGCGCGTTAAGCGAAGCCGATGGGGCAGAGCGCGAGGCAGATCGTGCTGGCGTCCTGGCTGGTCGTGCGCGCGAGGGCATGTATAACAACGCCGCCGCCGAACAAGCACAGAAACGCGCCGAGAAAGCCCGCAAAGAGCGCGCCGAAACGGCGATTTATTTGGCGATGCTGCAGCAACTCGATGCCGAGATTGCTGCGCTGGATATTGAGATCGATGACATTCTGATCAAGCATTTATCGCCAGATGAAGTGGCCTATTTGGATGATATTGAAGACCCCGAAGAGCGTGCCCGCGAGGAAATGCGCATAATGCGTGAGAAACTCGCCTCTGGCGAGATTACTCAAGCGGAATTCGACAAGTTCGAAGATCGATGGAACGCCCGAGCGGGCTATATGGCGGACAGAGCCGAGGTCAAAGCGAAGCTATCAGCCGCGCAAACAGCAGAAGAGCGGCAAGAAATCACTATGAATGAGGATATCGATGACGTCCGAGATGCGCGGCGGCATGAATTGGATATTGAGATCGAGCAGGAAGTTGTAGGCGCACTGGAGGTGCGCTATGATGCTGGAAACACAGCAAAAACCAACGATGTATCGGCATTTTCTGCGGTCATGGGTGGAGCGAGTGTTCTAGGGGAGGGGGGCGCCTTGTCAAATAATGGCGGCATGCAGTCATTTGCCGCTTTAACTTCTTCAGATCAGCCATTCACCGCTTCTTTGCCCAAACTACAAGAACAATTTGTCGCAGCGGCCCACGAGCAAGCGAAGGCGAGCGCCGTCGCGCAAGTGGATATTGATCTAGCGGGGGGTCGTACCGTCATCAATCAACCAAATTCGATTGTGTAGCTGTTTATCGAATTATTGCGGGACTTGTCTCGGCTGAAGCCGTTTCAGGCAACCAAACGTCCCGATGATGGTTCAGAACATCAATGAGCTTGGTTTCTAATTCTCCTACATTGAGTTTTAAGGGAAAACCGCGAGTGTAAAAAGTTATATCCGTGGCCGTGCCGCGAGATTGGTTTACCCGGTAATCCACCGGTACCGGTGAGTTGATGCTGGCGAACTGACGCTGAATCCACTGGCCGATCTGATCTCCGGTCACAGGTGCGTTCGCTTGCATATTAATAAACACCCCAATACCTTGTATCTCGGGATCTTTGGAATAATCGTCCATAGCATCGCTTCCGTACACGGCATTATATTTTTGAGCGTCAGGCACAGCGGTAGCAACCTGATTGTCCTGCGCGATGGCGTCATTTGCGGCCATTCCGCCAAAGACCAACGGCAGTGCCAGAGCGGCAACGCGCACCTTTGAGCCAAGGTCTTGGCTAATGCCTCCAAATTTTTCTGTCAATCCGTTCAATAACATTGTTTTAATATCTCGAAACAAAATTCTAATAATGGACTCACTTATATACTTATATGCTTCTTTTGTCAAATTTTTGACTTGTGCACTATTTATAGCGTTGAAGACATGATATGTGTTCATAAGGGAACCATTTTGATTGTGATTACATATTGCTATAATTTATTGATTTTCAACTTGCCGAATGGCGGATTTCTGCCATTCTTCGGAGACGCCTCATCGCGCTGCGCGCCGCCTGAAATTTATTCAGAAGGGTTCCCTTTTGAATGGTTCGGGAGGCCGCTATGAGCGTCGATCTCGAAGGCCCCAGACGTATTGGATATGCGCGGGTTTCCACCTCTTCCCAGACAACCGATCAGCAGGTTCACGCCTTGCGCACTGCCGGATGCGCGCGGGTGTATGTCGATGAGGCCGTGCGGGCGACGGCGAAAGTGAGGCCGGGGCTGGAGCGGGCGAAGGCGGCCCTGCGCTCCGGCGATATCTTTACGGTTTGGGCGATTGACCGGGCGTTCCGCTCGACCATCGAGGCGATTGTTTTTCTGGATGAGTTGATGCAGCGCGGGATCGCGTTCCAGTCCCTCACGCAAGCCATCGACACCCGCACGCCCGAGGGGCGCAAATGGTACATCGACACGGCCTCATGGGCCGAGTACGAGCGCGCCGTGATCTCCCGCCGCACGAAAGAGAAGATGGCCCAAGCCAAGCGCGAGGGACGGCATATCGGACGGCCCTACAAACTCAGCCGCTGCCGCGTGCTGGCGGCGCATCGGCAAGTCACGGAGGGCCGCGCCACTTTGGACGTTGTTGCCCAACGTTGCCGCGTTTCCCCCTTAACCGTAACCCGCGCCTTCGTCCGCCACGGGCTGGATGGCCGGAGCCACGCCAACCAACCGAAAGGAGCTCACCATGAAACCTGAAACCGCCAATGCCCTAATCACAAAACTCTGGGAAATCGGCGAAGCACTGAAAGCCGTACAGCGTGACCTGGACACTGTGGAAGGCGTGATCGCGGATGAGGTTGACGATGATGGGTAAGTGCGAGGGAAATGGGCTGTTTGGAGCAATGTTAACCTCTCATTGTTTCGGAAAACATTCTTATTGAAAAACCGAAATATGCTATTTATGGTAAATATATATTTAATAATCACCAATCATTCTTAGAAAATGAAAATAGTAGAAGGCAGGGATCGTCATGGGGATGATGAATTATTTTGAAGTGCCGCCTGAGCATCACGATGCAATGGATGAAATGCACAGGAGAATCGCTCCACCTTGTGCTTGTCCATCAATAGTGTGGCACATTGCGCTATGGCCCGATCCGGAAATAAGAACAGCTGAAACGGTCAAAGAGCAGAACAACAGGAATCATTGCTGGCGTAAGAAAGTTAATACGCATTTGCGATTACTGGAAAAAATGATTACGGGGACTGATGATGTCAACACATTAACTTTTTTAGAATTTGATCGTGAGGTTGGAAAACCAAGAAAATCACTTTATTTAAAAGCCCCTGGAGAAGGTTTTGTATGGCGTGTAAAAGCAGAATCACATTTTGAATTCATATCATTGACTGTCATTTTGTCGTTAAATACAGGCATTGATAAAAATGAAAAAATTTATAAATGGCCTAAAGAATTATCTGAGATTTCTCTTGAACGTTTATCTCAAGCGGTGGATGAACTGGAAAAAAGCCAAGTTTCATCAAAAACAGAAACCTTAGAAAAATCTTCTCATTTAATACATAAAGAAATATGGGAGCTTATTGCCTCACGCATTTGCAGTAATAATGGTGGAATAACGAAATTTCCAGGCCAGTTAATGGCAGATTTTAGAGGTTTGGCACTTTCAGTACCTAACACCCTAACAGAAGGCGGAGACAATTCTAATAATAGAATTGTTTCGAATTACGAACCATTGATTCGAGCCATTCAAAAAGGTCGAGACCATCGGGAATTTATCGTGTGCGGCATGTTGGATGGGAAGGCTGTTTACGCAACTACTTTAGGCGCTCACCGGAAAGCTGACGAAAACCAAAAATCCTACGAGGATATCGAATCAAATCCTGTCTTATACACTCTGTTTTTTGATCAGGACGTTAAGAGCCATCAGGTAGGTCGCTTGGTCGAGAGAATTAATACGCTCGGCGTCGCTAGAATAGCTGCGCTAAAGAACTTAGATACCCTCAGAAATGTTGGCAGAGAGGTTCAGGCAATGGGCCTGCGCCTAGATAGAATAATGAAAGAATCACGAGAAAATAAAAATAACCCTCTTGAAATATTGAATTTTTTAAATGATTTAGACAATCTAAAAAATATTCCTGGCGTTAGAGCTGGAACAATCAAAGACGGTATTACTTATAGAATTTCCCGCTGTTCATATTATGCTAATTTGATCGAAACTAGACTTGTAGATTTACGCATTCAGAGAATCGAGGGGTGGCAACCATACAACGAATTTTTGCGGAGACGACTGTTCCCTACATTGAAATTTATTCAAGATTTAGGGGGGCGGATAAGAACTTTGCGTAGCCGTGTTGATTCCTCAATTATGTCACTTGAAGCTACTCAAACACGAGAGATATTACAATCGATTCAAAACATACAAGAAAGAATCAGTAGAGACGAAAAAATACAAACAAATATGTTAGAAAAACAAAAAGAGATGTCTGGACAACAACAAGATTCTGCAAAGCGGCAAGAGCTTTTAAATGAACGTGTTTTCAGGCTAACAATCATCATGACAGTGATGGGGTGTGTTTCTATATTACTTCAATTCCCTGCTGTTAGTTTGTATATACTCAGTCTATTCTAAAAAATTATATTCAGTTTAATTCGATGGAATTGGGGTCGGTTCAGTATTGCGCTCATCGTCATGATTGGCCGTTTTTTTCGAGAGGGCATTTTCTATCGCTTTAGAGATTCTTTCGTTTATGCCATCTCCAGATATTACGCCATTATTACTGTTGTAAAGTTCTCTAGCGCGATTAAATGTCTCTTTAGGGACATGCATTCCTTGTGATGCCAGAATTTCTTTTAACTCCCAGTCCTCTAATGTTTTCATAGCGCCTCAATGTATCAATGAATTTCCACAATAAATTTAATTATATAATATAAATATATTCAATATTCAATATTTACAATAAGTTTTTCCTTAATGTATTAAATATATTGTAATTCCATTACTGAAACACCCTTTCTCTGCATCTTCGTCTATTGTTGTTTCGTTTTGTTGAGCTGACAATAGTCTCAATTTTGTCTGAGATCACGACAAATGATGATTGAGTCAATACTCTGTGGCGGAGGTTTTTCTTTCTCAATCACTTCTTCGCTCAAATTTTGGTGAAATCATGCTCATTCGTCCCCGTTGACGTTCAACCGTTGCTTTCTAACTTGCTCGCGGCACTTTCCGCAGGATTCCGACTGAACCGCAGCTCAGATTTTCTCCTCACGGGCTTACCTATCGGTGCTGTTCCCCGTCGTTCTGTTGAGAGGCTAATTGGATATCTTATAGCCGCTGCTGTGCCGAAAAGGGTGCAGGCTCTATCGCCTCGAAACGATATTCGGTGAGAAGCTGGCCAGCATTGTCCGGGACCACTTGACATGGTTCAATCTGGTCCAGCGAGAAACATCTAATTCAGCAGCAAGCGTTACACGCAAGATGTGCGCGGTAATACCGCGCCTTCATCGGCGGGTCACAGCCCCGCCTCGCTCAGGGTGCATCCGCACCCTTCGGGAAGGGGGCGTGCCGCCCCCTGTGCAACCCCCTGCCTGTTGGCTCACATGAGCCAATCGAAACGTACCGAAGTTTCATCCCGGCAAACGTTCGCGCCGTTTGATCGCGTTTACCAGCATGCGGGTTGTGGAAAAACCGTTCAATTGCGTTTGGCATGCTGAGCATTCAACGCGTACACTGGTTGAATGAAAAATTTGGGGTCGCGCATCTCGGGCGAGTGCATCTGGGGCGTAAGAATCAAAAAATTGGTTATGATCCGAGGCCCGCTTCGCCGAGGCTTAGGGGACAGAAGGGCATGTCGGAATGAGTAACCTGACCGACAAGTCTGGCTCCGTTTGGCGTCGCTGGGACCTACACCTGCATGCTCCCGGTACAAAGTTGTCCAATGGTTTTGGTGATGCGGACGAAGCGACGTTAAAATCGTATGTAGAGAAGCTTGAGACGTCAGACGTTAAGGCTTTCGGTGTTACCGATTATTTTTCTTTCGACAGTTACTTTGCTGTGAAGAGTGCATATCAGGCAAAGTATCCGGAGGGTGAAAAGTTCTTTATTCCGAACATCGAGTTCCGCCTAACTGAAACGATCAGTAAGGACGCAAGGCACGTCCACACCCATGTTTTAATCGATCCAGTCGTCGCTACAGAAGCTAAGCTTACGACCCTGTTGAGCGATCTGCTGACGCACATTACGCGCAACGGAGGACGTGTCCGATGCGGCGAACTGTCATCGAGGAATGACTACGAACAAGCCACCGTGAGCATAACTGAACTGCGTAAAGCGCTTGAAGCAGTCTTTCCTGATCGAACGAGCTATATGATCGTAACGGCTGCGAACAATGATGGCCTCAAGGGGGTGGATACGAAATCTCCTAGAAGCATGTCGATTTCGGACGAGCTTGATAAGGCCAGTGATGCCTTTTTTGGATCATCGAAGAACACCGATTACTTTTTGAAGGCGGATCGCTACGAGGACGGCGCACCGTCTGAGCGGAAGCCCGTATTGACCGGGTCTGACGCCCATTCATTTGATGATCTTACTAGATTGTCAGGAGACGAAGCGGGCTATGAGGCCACCTGGATCAAGGCAGATCTAACCTTCCGTGGACTCAGGCAGACTCTATTCGAGCCGAAAGGTCGCGTTCACATCGGCGAGCAGCCGACCGTCCTACAACGGCAGGATCAGGATGCGACACGCTTCATCTCTGAGCTTCGGATCGATCACGTTACGGGATACTCTGGTGCAAATGGGTCTTGGTTCAAAGACGTTGTCATACCCTTCAATCCTGAATTGACAGCGATCATTGGCAACAAGGGAAGCGGCAAGAGCGCTGTGGCCGATATTCTTGGGCTCCTTGGTGAATCCCGGCAATTTGAGCATTTTTCTTTTCTCACAGACCGAGCACAGAACAGAAAATTCCGACAGAAAGGTTATGCTGAGAACTTCGTGGGCACTCTGTCATGGGCGAGCGGTGCGAAACCCTCGAAGCAGCTCGATAAGGGCGTTGACCTGCAAAAGCCTGAGGTTGTGAAGTATCTTCCTCAAAACTATTTCGAGAGTTTAACGAACGAGATCGAAGTTAAGGCTTTCAGGGAGGAAATTGAAGAAGTCGTATTCTCGCATGTTGAAGAGTCCGAGCGTATGGGAAAATCGACCTTCTCGGAACTCGAGGAACTAAAAACCGGGCAGAGCAAGAGCGATATAAGTGCTTTGAAAGTCCGGCTACGTGAGCTGAATATCGAAATTGTTGAGCTTGAAGAGCAGGCAGACCCCGCAACCAAGACCGCGCTTTCTGAACAGCTCAAGCAAAAAAAGGAAGAATACCGCGTTCTGGAAGCTTCGAAGCCGCCCGAGGTCGCTAAGCCTGAGGGTGAAACTGAAGAGCAAAAGGCAATTGCCGACCAGATCAGCAAAGTCAGACAGGATCAGTCCGATCTCGAAACGCGCGGGAAGGCTGCCGTTGAACAGTTGTCAGCACTAAAGGGCGATCTCGTCGGTTTGGGCGACATCAAAGAAACGGTTGCGGGGCTAGGCTCACAAATCAGGGACGCTAAGGAAGAGCTACGGTCAGCCTGCGCGAAGTATGATCTGGATGTCGATACGATCATCAAGCATGAGATCGGTACGACAACGATTGATGCAAAGATTGCCGACATCTCGACCGCCGTTAAGGCGCTTGAAGCCGACAGCGAAGCTGCCATCACGGATGAGACAGAGCTTTCCTCTCTTGTCAGCATTCCAGAATTGCGCCGTGCGCATCAGTTTTTGTCAGAAAAGTTGAAGGGGTTGCAGGAAACGCTTTCCGCACCGCAACGCCGCTATCAGCGCTATGTACAGGCCATTTCGGATTTGGCGACGAAGATGGCAGCCGTCATGGGTGAGGATGAAAACCCCAAGCCTGGAACGATCAAGGATATCGAAAACCGTATCCGCTACATTGAGAATGATTTGACGGCAAAGCTTGAGGCCAAATATGCCGACCGAGATAATATCTCCCGCTCGATATTTGAGGCGAAAAAGAAAGTTCACGCGTTCTATGAGACGTTGAAATCGAGTGTTGAGGAACGACTGAAAACCGTTCGATCAGACGAATTTGAAGTCACGATTGATGCCTCTTTTGTTCCAGCTCACGAATTTCCCGAACAGTTCTTCAGTCTCGTGAACCGAAATTCGAGCGGGCCGTTTCGTGGAACGGCTCCAGGCGCTGAAGCGTTAGAGTCGCGTATGTCCGAAACGGATTGGAATGATATAGACAGCGTTCTTGCGTTCGCCAAGAGCATCATCGACGCCATCCGCACTGAGGACGTGAGTAAGCAGATCAAGGACGTCAAACGTTTTTACGATCTGTTGTTCTCATTTGAGTATTTTGATGCGCGGTATGAACTGCGCTTGGGCGGCAAGAACCTGAACCAACTTTCTCCGGGTGAAAAAGGCCTGCTACTTCTCGTTTTTTATCTCCACCTAGACAAGGAGAAGACACCGCTCATTATCGACCAGCCCGAAGACAACTTAGACAATGACAGCATTTTCAGCGTTCTGGCGACCTGCATCAGGCAGGCGAAGAAGGCCCGTCAAGTTATTCTCGTGACGCATAATCCGAACCTCGCCGTTGGCGCAGATGCGGAGCAAATTCTCTATGTGTCATTGGACAAAGCGGCGGGCTATAAATTTGCCTACGATTCGGGCTCTATAGAGAACCCAAGAGTAAATGATATAATAGTAAAGATTCTTGAAGGCTCAAAACCTGCGTTTGTACAGCGCCGACTGAAATACCAAATTAAATAATTCGATGCATCTGATCGCCTCCAACCCCATGCGCATAAAGGCATTGTAACCCACAGCGCCATCCGAGTGTCAGTCTGAGGCGCTGCCAGAAGCGCATGAACGATCATCAGGTTCTGAAATAAAGTCTTGTGTAATGGCAAGGCATGCCTCCGCCTCCAACTGTTTTTGTCCAGCGAGGTCGATCAGTTGCAGTAATTGAGGCGCGACGCTCTCACCCAAATTCAGTGTGCTCTTGAGTTTTTTTTGAAAGAACTTTCTCGACTTGGGGTGGACAACCGCCAGGATTGCGCCTGCGGCCAGCGTCCATTTTGCCCAAGGTGGCATCTGAGAAATCATTTTGGAAAGGCCACCCACCAGGGCCTGAAGCGCTCCAACGCTCAGAACGCCGATCAACGAACCGCTAACATAGATGCTTAGGTGTACGCTGGACGCTCTTGCATAGCGCCGAACAACAATGACGAAATCTTGTGGGAGAGTATGTCCACCCATCTTAGCGATATGCTTATCGCGGCTAAGGATTCCGGCCGCTTCAATCTTCTTCTCCAAAGCGAGGTATGGAGCGTCTTTTTCGTCTTCTATCACACCTTCGAGTTGCTCGGGAGCGCAGAGTGTCTCATCCCATTCGATGATCTCCCGATACTCGCTCCACAACCCTAATATGGTTTCGCGATCAAGATTTTTCCGTTCTGCAACCTGAGGAATGGTGCTTGTCGTCATCTCTTCGTCCAGCCAGCGTGGAGCGTGCACGAGCAGAGTGCCCGCGCGTGCGCATTCTTCGATCATTGTTTGCTTTAGGCTGGGTTTCTTCAGCTTATGGAGAAGGTCGCTAATAGCAATATTGGCGTCCAGTACCACTCTGAACTGCACTGGCATTCCGAGCGCACGCTTAAGCTCAGGGTATAGCTCAAGGAGCTTTCGTATTTCAGCGAGTAAAGCGGAATCAATGAAAAACTCGGAATCGGTTTGTCGTAGGTCATTCATGACCCTGCCGCCTCATTAAGCTTGCGCTCCAGCTCCTTGACCAAATTGCTGCGTGCCTCATCGTTTAGCTTGTCCAGGTTGAGCTGACGCCACTGGACTGCCGGGAGTTCGGACGCATGCTGCAGGCCGAGCAAGGGCCAGTCAGGTTCGCCTCGCTCGAAGGAAATCAGGAAGCTGCGGTGGTCGTCCGGCATGTTGCCGATGACCTCTCGGATCAGCGCCTCGCGGGCTTGGGTTAGCTCTTCCAGCGTGACGATCTGGTCCGTCATGCCCTCGAAACCTCGCTCGTAATCCTGCAGGATATCCTTGCGGGTGGGGCGGATCACTTCGTGCATCGGGCGGTCATGGCTCAGCAGGTAGACGATGAAGGCCTGGCGCAGTTCCTGGCTTATGCCCTCATTGGCTAGTAAGTCGCGCACATCGAATAGGTCCCGAGGGTGCTGCCGGTCGAGCGCGGCGACGATTTTTCCGCCATAGAGATCGGCAAACGAGACCACCTGCATTTCCGCATACCCGAAACTCTCCTCCACAGCCTGGCGAACCGTGCGCTCTTCGGGCTCGAACACGCAGCCGCGCAGTACGGGCGTGACCTCGATCTTGATCTGCACGCCATCGCCGCGGGCGATCAACTTTGTAACAGCGCCCTCTTTGTTTGGGGAAGCTGGGGTGATATTTTCTGCTGGCGAGACTGAGGTGGCATCCTCAGCAATGCGCTTCATCGCGGTATCGATCTCTTTGAGCGATTCCGGTCGAGACTGGACCGGCAGATAGGTGAGGTCGATATCTACCGAGAGGCGGGGCATATCGCGGATGAACAGATTAATCGCAGTGCCGCCCTTCAGCGCGAAACACTTCTCATCGGCCACGAAGGGCAGGACGCGGACGAGCAGGGAGACCTGGCGACGGTAGAGATCGTTATAGGGCATCGAAGTCCTCCGGCACCGTTATGCGGTAGGTAGGGTCCAGCTTTCCGCCCTTAACCAGCATTCGGTCGCCGCTCCCTAAATTGAATTCCTCGGTGCTGAGGCGTTTGCGCCAAGCCGGGCTATGGCGATCAGCGAAGAAGAAGAAGAGGCGTTTGACCTTGATGCTCTTGCAATCCGCTAGCAGCTTGGAGAGGCGGTTCGGACTCAGACTCACCAATCCCTCGAAAAGCTTGTCCACAATGTGAAAGCTTTCCTTGCCGGGCAACTCGTCGAGTAATTCGAAGATCGCTCTCTCAGGGGTGGAGACGAGAAGCGGCCAGTCCCATTGACCCCAGGGCATCACATTGAAGCTGGGACCGTGAATTGGATCGGTGTTCTTGAGCTCATGGCTCTTTACGTTCAGGCTGAGATTGGTCAGTGCCCTGGTGATCGGGTCATTCCGAAACAATCTTCCGCTACGGTGAAATATGAATTTCTGCCTGATCGGGAGTTTGTTCATCCACCCAGGCAGGATCTCCTTGCCGTAGAGGTGAACCTCGTGTGGCTCCTGGGAAAGGAAATGCGCAAAGCCTTGAAGCTCAAGCGCCGTGCGGCCACCGACCACGAGCGGTATTTGCATCAGGTTTTGCAGTGAGATCATCACCATCTCCCAACGCAGATCGCCCCGGGGACGCCAGAACACGCCGCGTGCCGGTTGGCTCAGCCATCCCGCATCGACATACTGCGAGCGTAGCGAGCTGGAATAACCGTGTTTGCTCAGCCATGCGGCGGAGACCAGCAGTCCCTCGGGGACGGCCTCTTCCAGTTTCTTTAGCTTTGACCCATTTTGCACATTCATACTGTGCAAAATAGCATTTTCTCAAAGAGGTTGCAATTCTGTACTTCGATAAAATGCAAAAATGCATAGTATAGCTTTGCATAATTGTTGTTTTCTAAAGCGCCCCTGGATGCCTTATCCGTATCGGCGCACCCCTTCGGGGCGGGCTGTCGTAAACCGCATTCCACCCCATTAAAGGCGGCTTGCGGCCATTCGGCTTCCATCCCTCGCGCAAGCCTTAGGGGCCAGCCCCTCAGCGCACTTCTGAAAAAATAGACGGTCTCCCGAGGCTCACTTCGCTGCGCCCGCCGTCGATTTTTCCCTCCGTTTGCACACCCCGTTTTCGCCAAAGGGCAAGGGTTCATACGCGAACCCTAAACCCAAAGGAGACGAGGGAAATGACACTTAAACTATATGCCCAGCCTTACGATATTTCAGCTACAGGCTTCTATTTCGAGACAGCGGAACAATACGAAGAGCTATCGGCCAAGGCCGTGAACGATTTTGGCCAAAGGGTCGAGGAATTCGAAATCCAGTTCATCGACGGCGAGCGGATCGATGGCGAGCTTGCCAGAGTTTGGGAACTGAATCAGGTTAATTTTGGAGCGTTTCTGGACGCGGCGGAGGATTGGGACGATGAGCGCAAGCGCCATTACATCATCGCGGTAGAAGAATGTGGCTATGGTCATTTCGACGTAGTGGACGAACCCGAAAGCGTTGAGATCGACCTTTATTCGGTCGGCAGCTTGCGGGAGCTGGCCGAGCAATTCGTTGAGGAAGGGCTATTCGGCGAAATCCCCAAGCCGCTTCGCTTCTACATCGATTACGACGCTATCGCCCGCGACCTGGCAGTGGATTACTCCGAAACCTATATCGCTGGTGAAGGGCTGATTTACCGATGCGGCTGACATTTACGGTTCTAATGACGGCCCATCACGCTGTCTGCCACGGTGGCGCGGTCTATCTCCGCTGCGGCGGCTTTCCTTGAATGCTTCCCGACGGGCGGCGCGTTCGGTTTCCGCATCCGTTTCCATGCGCTGAAAGACTTTGGCATCCTCGCTCAAGCTGCGGGCCGTGCTCTTGTTGGCCTCGCGTTGCCCGACCCGTTCTCTGACAACTTCGGCGCGCTGGGAGAGCTGGGTGGCGGTGAGCGTCTCGCGCTCTATCTTATCTCGCCGCTGTGCTGTTTCGGCTTCCAGCGCGTTGCGCTCCAGTGTTCGCTTGCGCTCTCCGCGTAGCCTGTCCCATAAGCCGATGAGGCCGGTGCGTAGGCGGTTTTGCCGTTCGCATTCTTCTGTCTCCCGGCGCAGCCGTTCTGTTTCCTGTAAGGCCTCTCGCTCTTTGCGCTGGCGGATTTTGATTGCCTCGCGCCGCTTCTCCGCTTCGTCCTTCTCGCGCCGTTCCTTTTCAGCGATGTCGCGCTGGAACTCGTCCATCTTGGCCTGCATCGCCCGAGCAATTTCTATTTTGGTATCAGCTACGGACGGCAGGGCGTCCATATCGCCCAACCTCTCGCGCACGGCTTTGGTTCTAATACCAACGCGCTTGGCGATGTTGTGCGCCTCTCCATGACGGTCCACGGCGACGTAGCCGCGTTTATCGCCTCTGGCGAGCCAATAGCCGCGTTCTTGCAGGGCATGAGCTAAAGCGGGTTTGCTGTCCGAGATCGCCCAGGCATCCTGAAACGCCGCTTTGATTTCGCGCGGGTTTTCCTTGATCCGCCTGGCTTGTTGCCATTCGGCCAGTGAGAAATTCCTTGGATCGCGCGCACCCGATACGGCAAGGCCACGCGGCATAGTCCAGCCATGTTCGAGATAGAGATCGCGCGCTACGTCCTGAAGCTTGCGCTTGGAGTGCGGCAGGGGGACGGCTTTCATCTCCTTGATGCCGATCCTGCTCCATACGGCATGGGCATGGCGGCGCATTTCCCCGTCAGTGCCGCGTTTCTCATGGAAAATGACCGCCCGAGGCTGGTCTTCTAGCCCGAGCTTGGTTTCCGCACGGGCAATGGCGCTCATGAATGCATCGTCCGAGACCTCAGCGCCCTTGGGCGGGTTGAGGCTTAGCGAGAAGAGGAACTGTTTGCACTTGGTTCCTCGGCTGATGGCATAGCTTTCCTGAAACGCGCCATCGAGATCATCGGCAACAAATCCGCGCAGCTCGGCCACCTCCACCCGTTCATTCTCGGATTTCATCAAGTGCCGGGCCAGATCGCGAGCACCGCCACGCTGGTTGCCGACAAGAATCACGAGCGCAGCCCCAGAGCTTTGATGAGCACGGTGCGCATCTCCCGCACATCGGCGCAGGCCTCTTGCAGAGCGGTGCGTTCTTTCTCCGCCATGCTTATGCGTTCGCTTTCCGCAGCGGCGAGCAACATGAACAGAACTTTGACCTGATCCGCTTGACCGAGAAGTCCAAGAATCCGGCCTAGCAGGGCGGAGTCGATAGGCGGCTTGCGCGCGGCCTTGCGGGGCGCTTCGGCATCGCCGAGTAGCTCGCTACGGATATATGTCCCCAAAGGGCGGTTCCCGGCCTTGCTTTCAAGATAGGAGCGCTCGTCAGGGCTTAGGCGGATCGGGAACGGGGCGGGCCGCTGCCGCGTCTTTGGCTTTGAAGGGCCAGCCGCCGCAGCGGCGAATTGTTCGGTCTTGGAAAGGCTCATGGTTCCAGCCCTTCCAATTCATTGGGGATATGTGTTTCAAGCGCCTTTAGCTGATGTTCCCAGTCTGCTAATTCTTGGAAAAGGGAGTTCAAAGACTCTCCCTCCAGCAGCACCATTCCATCCCAATAGCTTAACGCATATCCGAAGACTCGGGTTTTGGGGCAACAGCCTCAAGAGAGACGCACGCACGGGCGCTTACTTGATGCTGGCGAGCTCCGCCAAGCTATCCAGTCTTGCCGTGATGTCATCAGGCATGAAGGTTTTGCTCTCTCCGATCAAAACCAGCCGGCAGCCTTGAAAGTCACGCTCGGACGGGGACAGGCTCGCCCGGCGGCCGACCATCTGGAACAGCACACAGTCACCGGGCTTCTCCCGGAACTGCATCCATCCCTTGGCACGGAGGAGGCTTCCGGACAGGCTTCCGATCAGTGCCTGGAACCGGGGCAATGACACTGGGCCATCGCAGCTCCATTCGACGCTGGCGAAACGTCCGCTGTCCAGCGCGGGGCGCTGTTCTGGTGTCAGGCGGAATCCTGCGCGCCCGATCAGGTCGGTGACGGCCAGCGTGGTGCCGTCCGTGCCGAGAACATATGCCTTTCCTGTCTCGCCGAGGCGGGCGGCGAGAGCTGGGAGGCGGTCGTCGCCTGCCGGAACCTTGCTCAGTTGCACCATGTCGGCGGCGGCGATCTGCGCCTGCCACAGAGGGTCCTGCCAGCGGCCCG
>TARA_R110000868_G_scaffold108065_3_pt1 | contig 26920 bp, 17 predicted proteins | sample TARA_R110000868 | Tara Oceans TARA_R110000868 (sample SAMEA4397489) | marine metagenome | biome: Polar Biome; feature: [SRF] surface water layer (ENVO:00010504); material: water (ENVO:00002006), including particulate matter (ENVO:01000060) such as... | depth 5 m | reverse complement strand
GGATCTAATGTTAGTACAGGTCCGCTGCCATTCCACACATGCGCTATCATAGCCTGGTTCCAAGTGTCCGATACAATACTGGTAGCCCTTGACATTTTTGCAGGGGAACCGTTCCACCCGTGTTCATGCTTTACATATATACGCCAGTAAATTTCATCAAACGATTGTCCTTCTTTCAAAACTGGACCATTTCCCGGAAAATCCCCAAAAGCTACCTTCCTATCTCCATTGCCAAAAACATCCCCCTTTTTAAATCCAACATTTACCGAGCCTCCCTTAGCTCCAAAATTAACGGTGGTATCAATTGCCCCACGGGAATCCATATACTGTTTATTCGTAGAAAAATCGTCGTACCAGATGGTTTCCGTTAAATCCTCATGATACTGATCAATAGACATGCCAACATAATCTATATGTGGAGTTTCCACATAGGACAACCCTTTTCCGTTAGCTCCCCCTACCATGGCCAAACCATTTTGATTCTGTCTTACCTCTTCAAAACCATATAAGCCAAGAAGGAAAACGAATATCAGAAAAACCATTTTATGCCCCTCTTTTAACGTGGACACAAAAACTTGGATATTTTTAATCGTCCTATTCACCGGGAAACATTCTTAACCACTTTCTGGCATTGCCGTAATATATCTTATCTACCACCTCCCTAGGTAATTTCAACCCGCGAAATTCTTTATTTACCCTATCACTGGTCATAATATCATCGGTTACAAAAAACTGCCAATCCAGTATCCATGTATCGTGCATATCCTTTTTTAGCACTTCCGGATCATCATTTCCCTCATCGGCGAGGTCCGTGGCATAAAGAATTCGGTCTTGATATTTTATAAAAAACTCCCTGACCTTTTCCCTGTTTTCGATCGTTTGAGCAAAAACCTGACCTATCCGCGCCGCAAGGTCTACTGACATATTGGGAAATTTATCCAACCTTTTGGCCAATTCATCCACGCTCCATTCCAAACTCCCCATATGGGCACCAACAAAAATGAGATCTGGATTCTTTTCAAGCATTCTATCCCTTGCCGCAATCTGATCTTCATAGGAAGGCAGTTCCGGATGCTTGTGCATATGGTACTGCGGATGCTCTTTAAAATAAACCCGATCATTGTTTACGGACATTTCCTCTAAAGGCAACCAACAGTTTTTAGGCTCCCCCAAATGCCCAATTACAGGGATTTTTCGGTCGCTTAGAAACTTGAAAATTGTATCTAGTTTGGGATTGTCCACCATTACAAGTTGTCCTGTGGAATCTTTAAAAACCATACCAACATTTTTCCAAACCTTTACAGCAATGGCGCCTTCGTCTATATTCTTTTTCAACCACGCCAAAGTATAGTCCAACCAATTTGGATCGTCCCATTCCTTAATGGAAAATGCAGTTGCCATTTCAAAGCTTTCAGGGTGCCTAGTCTTTTGATCTAACCTGTACGCATACTCCTCTTCAACAAACTCCTTACCTTTTGAAAGGTCCACTACTATATTTAAAAGCTTAAAATTATCCCTTTTTGCCTGTTCCACAAATACATCCCTATTCGTGGATACATGTATATGGGTGTCGATCTTGTCCACTGTCTCGAAGTCTCCCAAGGAGTAATTGTCCTGTTTTTGGGAACAGGAAATTAGAATAATAAAACCTAAGCAACATAAAACTATTTTCATGGGTACGGCATTAATTATATAAAAGGTATTGATAACTCTTAAAATTTCAACTGAAAAGATTTCCTATAAGCCCTTAACTTTTCCAGATATTCCTCCATATCCAAAAGTTGCTCATCATATATCAGATAGCTCATGTCCGGGGTTCTATTGGCAAAATGCCTTGAACGATCCATTTTGAAAAAATATTTTTTAGCCGGGGTAGACATGCCTTTTGGCAATCTTGTTAGCTCCCAAACGTTTACCAGATCGGCAAACACTTTTTGTCTTCGGGCCAGACTATTCCCTATAAGCTGTTCCGCTTTTTCCAAACTTACCAAAGTTGCCGATCGGTCCATAAATGCATTCTTATGGGCTTGTGTTATAGTATACTCCAATTCGGAGAGATCCAAGTAAGTAAGACAGGTATGTTCTATCAATTTTGCAATACTTTGATAGACTTCAAAATCGTAGGCATTTCTCTCCACCAGCCCCATATTGATATCAATAATCTGTAAAGCCCTTTTCATACTCTCTTTTTGCACCCTGGACCTTTTTAATATTTCTGCGTACTCGTTATTCCAATACTGGTCATATTCTACATATTGCCCTCTGGGAAGATCAGGTAAGTGGGTCTTACCAATATCTCCATGATGCCAGACATTACGCTCCATGGAATGGGCATAATAATAAGCGCCCTCATTGAGAAGCTCATAAAGCTCTTCCATATCCTTGACATTTGGACCATAATAGTTCTGAAAAAATGAATTTTCAAATTCCTCCAGGCCAGGCGCTGTAGCATTCCATGAGTACTGTGCGGATGTTGCAAAGCTTAACATCCACATTTGGTTATGTAGCCCTGAATCGTCCCAGGACGTATTGACCATTCCATGAAACAGTCCAGAATTAGCCGATGAAGTCAATAATTCATATGAATCTTTCAGACTTCCCTTAACTTTCCTCGGGAAACCTGAAATACCGTTGGAAGTCATTTTAAAATGATACGGTAGAAAAAGTGGTTCCAAACCTGGATTAGGGTCATACATAAACATTTCAAATCCCATATTGTTAGCTTGTCCTGCGAATTTAAAATCAGGGCTCTCGTAATGATATTCTTCCGTCAGCACTAGGTCGGTATCCGGTTTCATATTCTTAATGGGCGAGGCACTGTTGTCCCATCCCATAGGCCTTTCCCAAAGCATTACTTTTCGTGATTTCTTTAAATGCTTGGCCGCTTTTTCTGCAAACAAGTGATATAAACCACTGTTCCCAATTTCTTTGGCCCTATCCTTGCATTTATCACAAACTCCCAATTCAAAAGTCTCGTCCGAACCAATATGAATATATTTTGATCCAGGGGTAGCTTCCATGGCCTCGTCCCAAAGATCAAAAAGCAGATCGTAGGTACCCTCTTCCAAGGGACAAAACTCCCAATCTGAATCCTCCACTTCCCTTAAGTCACGGTACTGTGGCCATTTCAAAATAAAGCTCACATGCCCCAACCCTTGTACCAATGGCGTTAATTCAATATGGTAATCTTTGGCGTAGGCCGTAAATTCTTTCATTTCTTCTACAGTAAATGCCCCTGGCGCACCAATTTCTGGATGACTTTTGTATGCCAGCTTATCCTCCCATTCCCAGACAAGCATATTAATTTTATACTTGGCCAAATCCCTTATAAAGCTTTTAACATAACCTGCCCTATCCTGATGGTGCTTGGTATCATAATGTGCTGCACGGATTTTTACATCGGGCCAGTCCATAATTTCCATTCCTGGAACAAATAGCTTGGTCCTATCCTTTTTAAAGATCTGTAGTAAAGTCTGTACTCCATAAAACAAACCATCTTCATCTTTAGCCAATATCGTCAATCCGTCCTTGCCAGTACTTAGGTTATATCCTTGTTCTTTTACTGATTTGCCAGTACCTTTTCTTGTAAGAACAATACCCTTGGTAACATTTTCCCTAGTAATATTAAGAGTCAATCCCCATTTTTCAGCTAGGGAATTCTTTAATAATTCTGCTGTTCTAAGATCCGTTGGTGTTGCATTCTTATCAAGAATAATGTTCATGGTATCCTGCAATATAAAATCATCACCACCAAGTTCTACTTCCTGCGGGTATGGAATTAAATGTATTCCCAAAGAGGCAAGTTCAGATGCTACCGTCTGGGCAGTAACGATGTTTAACATACCAATAAATGCCATTATTAAACCTTGTAATAATATGATTCTTTTCATTTAAAAGTGTTTATTCGTTTTTTATTATTCAATTGCCATTCTACTAATAAAACATAAGATAAGGACAAATTTTCACTGGTTCAATTTAAATTCAACACCCTATTGGTTAAATGGTTATCAAGCGAAAGCATACGAACCACTTTCAAGGTGTTGCTCTTTACCTATCACCATTTCGGTTATAAGCTTTCCCGTACTTGGAGCCATACTTAACCCCAACATATTATGTCCACAAGCCACAAATAAGTTTTTATGCACGGGAGATCTATCTATAATGGGCAAACCATTATTGGTCATTGGTCTCCACCCGTACCATTCTTCAACCCTTTCATTTGTATAGGCCTCCTTTAAATATAGATTGGCTACATTTTTAAGCGTTTGAAGCCTATGCTTATGCAATGTGGTATCGTAACCCGAAAACTCCATTGTACCCCCTAATCTATATCCCTCCTTCCACGGTGTAACAACTACCTTGTTTTCATCGAAGATTATGGGGCATGATGGGCGAATTGAAGGTGCCTGCATTGTTATACTATATCCCTTTCCAGGAATAATGGGGATTTTGAGTTTTAACTGTTTTGCTAAATGGGCCGACCATGCTCCAGTGGCCATCACAACATCCTTTGCCCTAAAATTACCTTGGTCTGTATTTATTTCGGTTATTTTGCCATTGGACTCCTTAAAGGTATTTACCTTACATAATTCTCTTATTTCAACTCCTTTTGAGACCAGATGTCTACGAAGTGCCAAAAGCAATTTTCCAGGGTTTAGCGAGGCGTCTATCTTATAAAACCAAGAACCATAAGCATGTTCTGTGAGCGCCGGCTCCATTTTATAAAGTTCCCGGCCTACTATTGGCTCGGCCGCCAGACCCAATTCAGCAAGTTTAGAATCTTTGCTTTTATAGGCATTGAAGTTCTTTTCCTGGCTATACACAAAATGTATTCCATTGGCCGCCCAATTACAGTCCCACTGATGTTCTGCAAAAATTTCATCGTACAAGGTCCTGGAATCCACCAACAAACTACCACGACCCTTCATACTTTTATTTAGCTGCTTTTCATTAAAAGAATTAAATGCAAATCCCATCATCCAACCTATAAAATTGATATCCAATTGTGGTTTGATATAGAAAGGGGAATTTTTTTGAAAAAGCCACACCAATGCCTTCAAAAGTAGTTGAGGACTGTTTAATGGTAGCGCATGGCTTGGACTAACCAGACCACAATTTCCATAGGAACAAGAATCCCTGATCTGTCCTTGATCCAATACGGTTACCGTTTTCCCCTCTTGCATTAAATAATAGGCACAAAACAAACCTATAATTCCTCCACCAATAATTACTACGTCAGATTCCGTATTATTCATTAAAATCCGTTTTGAATATAAGCACTATTAATTATGGACTCCCTACTCCCCATCGATAAGGAAAAGGTTGTTTTTCTTGTTTTTGGCCTTTAACACCGGCCGTAAATAAATTTTCTGATCACCCGATCTCAATCGACCGGCCATACGTTTCATGGACTCCTCGGAATACTGTGTTCTATAGCATTGAAAAGCCCGAATCGTATTCTCCCTATCCTCTTCAGAGTATGCAATTTCTGTGGTAAGAAAATCGTCAGAAATGCCTGCCAGGAGTCGCTCATCTTCATTCTTTATATGGGACGCGGGGGTTGCTACATAATAAAGACTCAAGGGTTTAATTCTGGATTTACTTAGGTAGACCTGGGTAATGGATGCGCCGACCAACCTGTGATCCATATGGTTGGAGCCCCCATCCGGACCCCAAGTAATAATTACATCCGGTTCAATATCTATTACGAGACTATCCAATTTTCTCATGATTTCCTGTATGTAGGGGACATGTCCAAAAAAACCGTCCTTCAGTTTTAGTTGATCATGATATCCCATCCAAATGGGCTTTTCCAACCCCATGTTCTCCGCTGCACAATTTACTTCCTCATGGCGCAAAGCCGTTAATTCGTCCCCTGGCTGCAAATCGGTCTGCCCGGTCCCGTATCGTCCATCCGTTACGGTAACCAATTGCACTGTAGCCCCTTCACGTGCATATTTAGACATAAGCGGACCAATATATATTTCATCGTCCGGATGGGCAAAAACAGCCATTATGGTTTTTCCCTTTGCAGAAATATCCACAGGGACATCGGTGGATTCTTCAGTTGAAACGCTTTTCTTCTCCCCGCAAAAAGACAGAGTCCCTACCAAAACCAATGGTATTAAGAATACTTGTACCAACCTGGCAATACCCCTTAAAAAAGTCAATTGACTAATTTTCGAGTTTAAAGATGGTAATGTATTTTGATTATTTTTCATTTTCAGAGTAATTAGAATTGGAGGAAACCATTACTTTAATGGAATTACTTTTTAGCTACAAATAATACTATATAACTGTTGATATTAACGCATGAATGTCATTATATGGCAAAGTTGCAGGTTATCCCCGCAACTTCGCTACATAACTAACTAACAAACCAACTCAATATGTGCAATTGACTATGATATATATATGAAATACTGTATCATTTATCAATATGCACTAGATCATTATTTAAATGCAGTTTAACATTGCTTAAACTAACCCCTATTATTCATATGGGGGAAAGGTTCCTTGTTTTGGATGTGCAAAAGGTAAACCAGCTTTGGCATCCCACCAGATTTTGGATTTCATCTTATCTCCGCCATCCAAACGTCCCGCAGCAGCTTCAACTCCTTCAGCATTTAAATTATATTCTATTAAAGGATATGGCAACCTTCTAGGTAATGCGTTATTTGTTTCGGCAGCAGGTTCACTACCTATCCAAACCCTTGGATAACCAGTTCTACGATGTTCAGCAAAAACCTCGTATGAATCCCCAATAAGTGCCAAATACTTTTGCGTTATGATCATTTCCAGTTTCTCTTCATCAGTACCTGAAAGTACACCTGCAGTTGAAGACAAAAATGTGGTAATATCAGATGAGTCCACACCATATTGCTCCATGGCCAGCGTAATCCCATTTTGATAAAAGGCATTGGCATCTCCGGTTGCAAATCCTGCCAAAACCGCTTCAGCTTTTAAAAAATTAACTTCAGAGGCTTGAACAACATTAAAATCATAGGTGGCATTACGAAAATATTGACTCCATTTGGCCGACTGAGGGTACAGTGCCTTTTCGTCTGCGGTCAGGTTTATAGCCCCACCTATATATTCCAGATTATCATTTGGCTCTAAATAAATGGTCAATCGAGGGTCATCATTATTTTTTAGGTTCTCCACCAGGGCAAGTCCCGCTGAAATTGATGATCCCGCACCTGGGTTTCCATTTATTACCTCCTGATACAATGGATTTGTATTGGACAGATCTGCAGCATCAGTGCCTTCACTTGTAACTGTTGCATTTTGAGCATTAGTAACAATCAAGTTTGCTGAAAATACTTCACCAATATTGGCCTGAGCCATAGCTTGATCCACATATCGCACCCTTAAAGCCAACCTTAATCTCAAAGAATTGGCTAAGCGCTTCCATGAATCCGAATCTCCATTAAACATTACATCGGCAGAACCAAAACCTTTTTGCTCCGCTGAAGACGTAAGAGCCGAAGCCGCTTCTTTCAATTCCTTTAACAAATCTATATATATAGATTCCTGAGTGTCATATTTTGGATAGAGTACAATATCTTCAAAAGAAGTTGCCACATCGGAATATGGAATATCACCGTAAGCATCCGTCATCCTATGATACACCCAAACCCTCCAAATACGTGCAATGGCATTCTGATTCGTCAATTCAGGGTCATCCTTAGTTAACCTAATTATGGCCTCCAGATTTTCTATATAAGTAGTATAATCATCAAATGGATCCGAAAAATTCCCCAATGAAAGCATATTTCCTGAATCTGCACGTTTAATATAGCTTGAAAATTCGCCTATACGATCCACATTTAAAATATCAAAACTAGCTTCCTTTAGAACTTTAGTAAAAAGCAGGGAGGGTTTTATGTCCTCATCCGTAATCAGTTTTGGATTTGTATTTAACTCGTCAAAACCATCTGTACAAGAAATTGGTATGCATAGTGCTATAAGCAATGATAGCGTAATTGGTATTCTTAATACTGTTTTCATAATTTATCGTTTAAAATGTTACTGAGAGATTAAAACCTAAGCTTCTAGTAGTCGGCATAGAAAAAGATTCGTAGCCTTGGGCCGCTGCGGTTGGGGAAAATGCCGTATCTGGCGCAATACCCATTTCCACAAACTTGGCATCTCTATAAAGATACATTACGTTACGTGCTACCAATGACAATCTAGCAGAATCGAAGGGTGTATTTGCCAAGGTTTTCTTATTAAAGGCATAGCCTAAGGTTACCTCTCTCAAGGAGGCGTTTGTAGCATCAAGCACAAATTCCTCTCCAATATTGCCCCATGATCGTGCAGCGAAATAGTCTTGTCCCAAGACATTATTCTGGACTGAAGGAGTGTAGGTACCATCCCCATTATCTATAACCCCCTCTACGGTTAAGTTTTCCCTGACATTGGTCCAGACACCTGTTCCTTTGGCATTTTGATCATATCTACTCCATGAATACACTTCTCCACCCATCCTCACATCGATCAACGCACTTAAAGACAACCCTTTATAAGTAAAAGTGTTTGTAAACCCTCCTAACCAGTCTGGTTGGATATTTCCTAAAATCGACAATTCATCCGCACGTACATAGGATTTTCCGTCGGCGTTAACCACCAATTCGCCAGTAGGACTTCTTTTGTACTCATATCCTAAAATACTTCCATAAGGCAATCCTGGTTGGGCTATAATACTTGCATTGTCGGTCGCTATAAAATTATATCGATCTATCCCTTCTACTAAACTTTCAATATTTGAAGTATTTTTAGAAAAATTAATATCGGCAACCCATTTAAAAGTATCCGCAACCTTTATTGGCGTCATGGATACAAATAATTCTACCCCCTTATTGGAAACTTCTCCAGCATTTAAGTATAAACCACCAAATCCTGTAGCCTCTGACAAGCCGATTTGCATAATTTGATTACTGGTCTTGGAATCATAATACGTAAAATCTACACTCAATCGATTATTAAAGAACCTCAGATCCGTACCCACCTCAAAAGAGGTCGTTAATTCATTTTTTAAATCTGTTGCGGGGACACTTCCATTTATCCGAGCAAATCTCTGACCCTGAAAGGTATTGCTCTGAACGGTATAACCACCTTTGGTCTGATAAGGGTCCGCATCGTTCCCAGCTTGGGCATACGATAATCTTAATTTAGAAAAGGTAATGGCATTGGAATTAAAATTAAAGGCATCCGAAAGCACATAGCTCAAACTTGCCGAAGGATACATAAAAGAATAATTACCCTTACCCAAAGTGCTGGACCAATCGTTACGAGCTGTAAGATCCAAGAAGGCATAATTTTTATAAGCCAATTGACCAGTCATAAACACGGATTGGATTTCCTTTCTTATTAAGGTATAGGAGGGAATTACCAAATCCGCATTTTCGATGGTGTACAATTCTGGAATATTCATATTTTGCCCTATTGTTGCCGACCTTTCATAGCGTCGTTTATATTGAGTGGCTCCCAATGACATGGAACCCGTAAAATCATTGGAAAGCTTCCCACTTGCCGTTAATAGAACATCGGTATTTAATTCATTGACCCTATATGTGTCAAAATCTACCCGCCCATTAACATACGAACCGCCAGGCGTACCGGCACTGTACTGTTGACGTTGTGTCTCTACATAACTATCACTACCTACACGGCCCATTATATTTAACCAATCCGTAATTTTGTAGGTAGCAGACAAAAGCCCCACAAAACGGTCGCGATTATCCTCGCTAGTTACCTCATTTATTAACCAAAAAGGGTTAGTTGGACTTCCTCCCTTGTAATTACGGTAGCTGCCATCTTCATTTCGACCACCATTCATTGCCAACCAAGCTAAGTCGATATTCCTTGGTACCAAATTCAGGGCAGCAGCTACATTTCGACCACTGGAAACCCCTACAATTGGCCTATTATCAGCACCACTTTTCACGAAATTAGCCTTGGTTTCAATATGAAGACGATCCGAAACATCTGCCCCTAAAGTAGCAGTGAACGTTTGACGGCCAAAACTAGAATTAGGAACAATACCTTTATTCTTCAAAGTGGAAGCGGACACTCTATAGTTCACTTTTTCGGAACCTCCATCAACCGCAACCGTGTTGGTCAAAGTACTCCCTACATTGTAGAAATCCCTTAAATTATCTTTAGGCTGTGCCGAATAAGGAACAGGACCTAAATCAATTAAGCTATTAACCAATATAAGCCTTCCATCAAACTTACCTCCCCAACTATCTACACCACCACCTTGGGCAGGATATACTACCCCCTCATACTCGGCGGTTCCAAAACCAAAAGTATCATCATATCCAACACCGTAGTTATTTTGAAACTTAGGCATAACATTCACCATTTCCATAGTAGTATTGGAATTAAAGGAGACACCCATTCTTTTTTTGGAGGAGGATTTTTTAGTAGTTATCAAAATAACACCATTTGCCCCTCTAGAACCATAAAGAGCAGCTGCATTTGGACCCTTCAAAACAGAAATAGTAGCAATATCATCCGGGTTGATATCCTTTATACCATCTCCAAAATCACGGCCTGCAAAAATATTCGTTTGGTTTAGATTATCGTTACTTATAGGTATCCCATCAACCACATACAAAGGCTGATTATTACCACTTAAAGAACTACTCCCCCTTATTTGGACAAAGGTAGAACCAGCAGGGCCCCCTGATCCAGAAGTAACAAAAACACCTGCTACCTTACCCTTAAGCGAATTAGCCACATTGACCTCCCTTGCCTCGGTCAATGATTCACCAACAATTTCCTGAGCCGAATACCCCAGGGCCTTCTTTTCCCTTTCTATACCAAAGGCCGTTACCACAACCTCGGAAAGCTCCGTACTGGAAGCATCCATAACAATATTGATCTCCGACCTGGAACCAACGGCTACTGTCTGACTTTCATAACCTATATATGAAAATTCCAAGGATACATTGTTATTGGGAACCTTTATTGTATAGTTACCATCAAAATCCGCCGAAACTCCTATAGAGCTTCCTTTAATAATAACATTCACTCCCGGAAGAGGAGTTCCGTCACTTGCATCAGTCACCGTTCCCGAGACCGACCGTTCTTGCGAAAACACTTGCGAAACGCAAAGTGTAAAAATTGCAAAAATCAAAATTTTCTTCATAGTTATTCTGTTTTGGTTAATTTAAGTTGTTCTTCGTTTCAAAGTGTTAAAACCAATAATATTTCGTAATAAATATTACTAATTGACCGCAATATAATAAGTCGAAAGATAATAAACAACTAAAATTAATAAATAATTTACATAAAAATAATGTTTTGAAAGTAATTAATATAAATTGCAAACTAAACGAAACTAAATATGATAAGTAAATAATCATTTATAAGGCACCTTTATAGGTATATCACCCAAGAAAACCCAAAATTGCAAGGACATAATAAAATGACGAAAAACAACTTCTTTCCAATAAGTAAGTAGAAGGATATAAAAATTTGGAAAACATGGCCATAATTAATCCCAAAAGATAATTAACATCATAAAACACTTATATTAAACATTCTATGATAAAAATTATAACCATACCCTTTCCCCTAATACATAAGGCACAAAGGATTTTTAGGGAGGAAAAGTACTCACTTACTGAAGTGATTTTAACAACAAGAGAGCTGTTATCTTAGAGTAATCTGCTTATTTAGGTACCTCCTAAAAGAGTAAATCAAAACCACTTTTGTTTTAACTTAATTAAAACAATGGCCTTATAATATCTAAATTTCTTATTATTCCTTTCGAAACATCTAAGTAACATCAATCCATAAAGATAATATTGTTCAGAGATTGACTTAATATTATCCACCTTAAAAATTGGAAGGCCATCTGGAAGTAATCCAAAAGAACCAAAACACATATAAAAAATTAAATCTGCCTTACCTCGAGGTATTACCATCCGGAAATCAATAGATTAAAAGTAATTTCATGCATAGTGGAGTATAAAACCGATACCATTGGATCGGCCACTAGCAATCTTCCAAAGTGTAAGCCCATAATACAAATTTTAGTATGAAGATGTAGTGGATGATTACCTTTTGTTTAATCCTTATCTTTCTTTTTTCCTTCTGGCTGTACCGCCAAAAGAAATGCAGCCAGAACAGCCAATACGATTCCAATTATTTTAAAGTGGCCTGGCATAATACCCAATACCAAAAGGGAAATAATTGAAGTCATCAAAGGAGCCCCAGCATTGGTCATGGGCGATACCACTATTGCCTTTCCGTACCTAAATGCAAACACAAGACACAGGGCGCCAATAGCATTTAAAATTTGAATTGCGGCAGCTAAATAGGGACCATCCCAGCCCCAATTAATTTCCTTGGAAAAATCGGTCATATAAAAGGCTATCGGGATTAGCATAATCCCAGTAACCATCATATAGAAAAAAATACTTTCTGCACTCATGGAACCATTTGCCAACTTCATAAAATACGCTTGTACGCCCCAAGCGACCAAAACCAAAATTGCAAGGAAGAACCAAAGGGTTCCATTTTCTCCCACCTCTTCGGTATGTAGGTCTCCACTATATTCAAATAACGGCAAGGAGATCAAGGCCAGAAAAATACCAAGTACCCCCAACAAACCGGTTCGTTCCTTTAAAAATAGAAGAGAAAGCACAATAGTGATCAAAGGGGATAGGGAAATTATCGGAAAAATCAAATACGTCGGCCCTACCGTTACGGCATAAAAGAGAATCATTTGACCTCCTGCCCCCAAAAAACCAATAATTAAACCATACAAAATGGCTTTTTTATCCATTTCCAACTTCCATTTGATTCGCCAGAGCACAAAAACAGCAGGAAGAATCATTGTTAGGGCCCAAACGCAATAAATCAATGTATCCGGAAACCCATTGCGTGAAGGAACACCTGTAAAGGCACCCCAAATTCCCCAAAATACAGTAGCAACTATTGCATATAACAACCAAGGCTTTTTCTTACTTTCTTTCATATCGTAATCTAATTATAGTATTCATTTTACAACTACCCCCTTGGTTTTATCCTCATAAAAACCAAGGGGGTGGTTACTATATAAAAATTCCTTATCAACGCAACCAATGATCCAAATTCTCCTTTACAAATTCATCATCGTTCAACTCTGGATAAACCGCATATACTCTATCGATTTCTTCTTTCTGACCCTGACTTAATTTTTCTTTTGGATTTATAGTATAGTTAGCCTGTAGCAATCCTTGCCTTATCAAGACTTCATGAATTCCGGCTATTGACCCTTTAAAACTATTTCTGGAATCGAAAAAGGCCGCATTGGCATCTGTCACCCTGATTCCGACCGACAAAAGATCTAAGGCTTCTGTTGGCGGTGCATTTTTTATTCTTTCAAATAGTTCGACCGCTTTTTTATTCCAAACGGCCCAATGTCCCAACAGGCCGCCAACAATTTTTTTCTTAACGATACCCTCAGCTGTAGGAATGTTATATTCCGTTAATAAATCCGCCACAATATTATCATCATTACCGGTATACAAGGCAATCTCCAAAGCCCTGCCCGACTCCGCAACACCGCGCACAACATCAATGGTGTTATACCTATCAAAAGGTGCCATTTTAATGGCCACTACATTTTCTATCCTGGAAAATTCACGCCAAAAATCAGTATCCAGTACTCCGCCGCCAACCGAAGTCTGCAAGTAAAAGCCGATCACCGGTATAATTTCAGCAACTGCCCTACAATGCTCTATTAATTCTTTGTTTGACCTTCCTTTTAAGGCCGCCAAACTTAACAATCCGGCATGATACCCTAAATCGTTCGCTATTTGAGCCTCTTTTACGGCTTGTACCGTATTCCCCAATACCCCTGCAATCCTGAAAACTACCTTCCCACTTTTATTACAGAAAGAATCCATCTCTTCCTTACCTAATTCCAGTACAGGTTGGTATAGCCCAGCTTCACGTATTTCAAATTGACTGGTATGCACCCCTATGGCCAACCCCCCAGAACCGGCATCCATATAATATCGGGATAAGGCCCGCTGTCTGCGTTCATCCAATTTTAAGGCTTTGGTTAAAGCCGTGGGATTGGCTGGTATTACAAGCCCCCTTTGTAATAAATCTTTTAAATTTTTTGACAATAAACTGCTCAATGTTCTTGACCTTTAATCATTAATACTTGCCGTCCCTTACCTCAAAATGGGTTGACTTGCCCAATAAACGTTTTTCAGAACCTATCCAATGGGCCGTCCATTCGATTACCTGATCTAAACCCACCATAGGAATTCCCAACAGACCAATGCTCTTGGATACATTGACGGATAAAGCCGAATTTGCTTCAACACCTTTGAACCTTACTTCCTTACCCATTATTTTCCCAAACTTTTTAGCTACTTCGGCCACTGAAATCAATTCGGGCCCACTAATATTTAGATGGGCTGCGGGCGAAGTACAATACTGCAAACTTCTTAGTATCATCTCATTTGCGTCGCCTTGCCAGATAACATTGGCATAGCCCATAGTTAAATCCAATGTTTCATCATTGTAAACCTTTGAAGCAATATCAACTAAGACACCATATCTCATTTCCACGGCATAATTCAATCGTATAAGAATCACCGGAGTTCCGTTCTTTATGCTTCCGTATTCGAATAAGCGCTCCCTTCCCAAACAAGACTGGGCATATTCACCTACGGGCGCTGGAATATCGGATTCCCTAGAACCACCAGAAGTTATATCTACTAAGGGATAAACACAACCTGTAGAAAAAGCCACAATTCTCGAATTCTTGAATTTTTGAACTACCAAACCTGGCAAAAAGGAATTCATGGCCCAAGTAAAGGATTCATTGCCCCCTGTGCCGAATTTCGTCCCTGCCAAATAAATCACGTTACTCACTTCTGGAAGGCTATTTATAAATTCTTGATCTAAAAGATCTCCTTTAATGGTCTCAACACCACTCTCCTCAAGAAATGACTGTTGCTCCTTCTCGCTAAATCTGGAAACTCCAATAATTCGTTTTTCGATTCCAGCCATATTACAAGCCCTTTTGGCCATACGCGCCATGGAAACTCCCATTTTACCAGCAACACCAAGCAAGATCACATCTCCTTCCAGAGCCCTGAACATTGCTGCCAAATTGGATGTAGGCCTAGACAAAGCCTCCTCCAACTCATTCTCATCCTTAAAATATTTTGGATAATCCATTATAATTTCTATTTACTATTTTCTTGTATAGATTTTTGTCAAATAAATTTCTTCTTCCAATTTATGAATATATAAGAATTCATCCGTTTATTGATGTACTTTAATAGATTTGAATTCCCAATTAAAATTATTCACAAGAGCCAATTAACCCCTATTTTAAATTTCTTACAATATCCAATTTTTCCTTTACCAATTCCACAATTCCATCCGTTGCCACTGGAAATACTTTCCTTAAGTCGATTTCCTCATTGGTGAGTAATTTCTCTTTCAAGGTCTGCATGAATATGTTCTTGATTTCCGTTGCCAAATTTATTTTACAAATCCCCCTATCCACCGCATTTCTAAGACTAGTTCCAGGAACACCGGAGCCACCGTGCAAAACCAATGTTACTGGAGTAGCGGCCGCGATTTCCGATAGCCTATCCAATTGTAATTCGGGTACTTTATCATAAAAACCATGTGCTGTTCCTATGGCAATGGCAAGCGCGTTTATACCTGTAGCATCAACAAATTCCTTAGCTTCCAAAGGCTGGGTAAAACCTCCCTTTTCCCTGTCCTGGCCCAATTTGGCAATATAGCCCAGTTCGGCCTCTACGTTGGCACCGTAGCTTTCCGCTAATTTTACCACTTTAGCTGTGATGGCAATGTTTTCCTTAAATGGTTTTTCGCTAGCATCGATCATTACCGAATTAAATCCTGCATCCAGACACTGGGCCACAAGTTCATAGGAATCCCCATGATCTAAATGCACCCAACCTTCTACCCCATGGTAATCCAACATTGACTTGGCCATTTGAACCGCCACTGGCAGCCCCATATAATCGATAGAGCTTTTTGTTAATTGTAAAATAAGTGGCTGCTCCATTGCCTTTGCCGCCAATAAAACCCCTTTTAATGTTTCGAAATTATAAAAATTGGTTGCCAGAATCCCCTGGCGCTTACCTCTTAATTCTATAAACTTGTCCTGTAATTTCATTTTTTTGATTCGGAATAATTAAACCTATTCTTTGCAATTTGCATTACGTCATCAAGATTCTCAAAGGCCTCTGTACCACCGGCCTTGGTAGTGGAAATAGCTCCGATCAAATTCCCGAATTCTTGGCATTCTTCCGGGGATGAACCGTTAATGAATTTAGAAATATAACCAGCATTAAAACTATCACCGGCACCTATTGTATCCACTACATCTGTATTTAAAAAGGGCTCCTGATGTACTATCCTATCATTATAATAAAGGACCGATCCCTTATTACCACATTTAACCGTAATATATTTACTTTTGTTTTGAACACTCCCAACGGCCAGACCAAGGCTGGACTGTCCTGTTAATTTTTGAAGTTCTATTTCGTTGGGAATAAAAACATCTACAAATGGAAGCACTTTTTCCAAATCAAGGTCCCATTTTTCGGATGGATCCCATTGTACATCCAAGGAAGTCGTAGCTCCCACTGTTTTTGCCTTTTGAAACAATTCGTGCAGGGTATTTTTAAATCCAGGCTGAAAGAAATAAGAGGAAAAATGAAGGTGTTTAGCTCGCTTCAGTTGGCTTAGATCAATATCGTCCAACCCCAAGTGGGACATAGCCCCTTGATGAGTGATCATGGCTCTATCCTCTTCATAGCTAAGCGCCACAGTGGCACCTGTTTTTAGCTCATCATCAATTAAGATCATTGACGTATCCACCCCTTTTTGTTTCAACGCATCTATAATAAATTGTCCAAAAACATCATTGCCCAATTTTCCAATAAACGCCACTTTTAACCCCAAAGAGCTCAAGTTACTGGCGCATATGGCTGATGAACTGCCCAAAGCCAAGGTCATACTATCTGCCAAAATTTCCTTTCCAACAACCGGAAACCCCTTGATCTTATTCAAAATCAAATCAATGTTGAGCTCCCCAACTACTATTACATCAAAATCCCTAATCATATATTCCTTTTATAATTTGCTCCACTTTTCCCAAAATCATACCTAAAATAGACAATTACCTTAATTGATTAAAGATAAAGAGGAGCCCTATACAAGACTATAGTTTTATAGATTACTATTTACGTTTATAAATCTCAACTCCCTGCACCACTCGGTTAATGGATTTATTAACAGAGGGTGAGTCAGGCGAAAGCCCCAGGTCTAATGACTTGTACAATCCCAAAAGTTGACTAGGAAGTACCGCACAAACCGCAAAATATTCTTCTGGAATATTATTGGATTCAGACACTTCAATGGACAGATCCAATGAAATTCTTTCTTTGTGTTTTATGACCTCGCCAATTCCAATTTCGAAAAGCTTTTCTTTCTGCATGTTTATGGACCTGACCAGATCATACTCATATTTATTTACAAAATCATCATTGGAAAATAGGTATACCACCAAGGTAGAGGAATTGATAACTGCCTTGGGCCCATGTCTTAACCCAAGAAATGAATCATATTTACAAACTACCTGTCCATCCGTTAATTCTTGAACTTTTAACTGGGACTCCCTGGCGATTCCTTTCAAAAGCCCAGATCCCAGAAAAACTACCCTGTCAAATTTAAGGGCCGCTACGGCCTTAATCCTTTTGGAATAATTACCGAGAAGAGTTTCCCCATACTTTACCAAATAATCTACATACTTCTTATTCCGATTCAATTCTTTAATATCGGAAACCAAGATTCCCGCCAAAAGCATAGTGGTAAAGGATGCTGTCATAGCCAATCCCTTATCATTGGCCTCTTTAGGCATCAACAACACAAAAGAATTATTTGGATTGGCCAAGGTCGCAAGTTCTCCAGTGGGATTACAGGTAATAATCAAGTGAAATATGGTGGCACAGCGCTCGTTGGCAAGATCCACAGCCGCCACACTTTCGGGACTATCTCCAGACCTCGCAAAAGAGACCATTAAAACCGGCTGTTCAGAATTCATTATATAATCTCCAGGATGGGATATAAAATCAGTCGAGGCTATTACTTCCGTGGTTCGACCAAATTTCTGATGAAATTTCTTCTGGAGTACCTCTCCAATAAATGCCGATGTGCCAGCTCCAGTCAATATAACGCGTAGGTCATCATAGATTAAAACTTTATCCAAGAAGGTAGTCAATTCCTCTTTGCCAGCAACAATACCCTCATAAGTCTTCTGCCACAAATAAGGCTGTCCCATTATTTCAGTGGCTGTATAACCAGAATTTGCCTTTATTTTATCTTCAATCATACTTTCGATACTCCAATTAATGTTAAATAGAAATCAAATGTAAGTAATTTTTTAAGCTAACGAAAGTATTTAGGTTATTTTTATTTACTATTCCTTATTATTTAATAAATTTTTAAATATATTTGTATAACATAAAATGGCCATTTATCCCCTTTTATGTTAAATTTAAACGAGCTGAACGCAATCATGAAATATTGAAGACCCTCAGCCTTTTTTAAATTACACATTTCGTGGATTCTAAAAAGCTATAGTTTAAACGAAAATCCCTGGAACAAAAATCAATATAATGAGTTTAAAGAAAAATATTAAACCAAAAACTCGCAACCAGCGTGATCGTAAATCCTTCCTTAAGAACCTAGGTCCGGGAATTATAACGGCCGCTTTGGTTTTTGGACCTGGTAGCTTAACGATAAACACAAAATTAGGTGCCAATTATGGCTATTCCTTAATTTGGGTCCTACTGGCATCCATGATTCTTATGACCGCTTTTACTACTATGGCAACGAGAATTGGCCTCTATAGCGAGGATTCCTTTATAACTAGAATTAAAAAAGAAGTAGGCAAGGCCATTGCAGTCCTTGTTGGCATTGGTATCTTTTTAACCACTGCATCTTTTCAGGCTGGTAATACTGTAGGGGCAAGCCTTGCCTTTTCCGAATTGTTTTCAACCCCATTGGTGGTTTGGATCTTTCTATTTACCTCTTTGGCCATATTTCTTTTATTTTTCAAATCCTTTTACAAAATTCTGGAAAAACTTATGATTGGATTGGTCATCCTAATGTTGTCTTCCTTTTTGCTTACCATAATCATGGTAGCCCCGGACATAAAGCAAATCTTTTTGGGAATGATCCCAACAGTCCCCACAGGGTCGGAGTATTTTATCATAACCCTAACGGCCTCAAGCTTTTCTATCGTAGGGGCCTTCTACCAATCCTACCTTGTACAGGAAAAAGGTGCAGGTTTGGAAGACAAAGAGGATTGCCTGCGGGAGAGCAGGACCGGTATTATTGTTCTAGGTTTGCTTTCATCGTTGGTTATGATCTGTGCCGCATCGGTACTAAGGAGCAACAATATTGATGTAAGTAGTGCTTCCGACCTTGGAATGGCCTTGGAACCCCTATTTGGTTCCTTCACCTCCTATGCTTTTATGATCGGTTTTTTTGCAGCTTCCTTTTCCTCAATGATCGGTAACGCCACAATTGGGGGAGTTATATTAGCGGATACCTTTTTTGGCGAAAGCAATTTGCAAAAGATTAAAGTTCGGGCCATGATCGTACTCGTTATCTTGATAGGCGCCACCATAGCCTATATTTTTGGAGCTCTGCCCTTGGAACTCATAATATTTGCACAAGGAATAACTATTATGATTGTCCCCATGACAGCGGTTATTATTCTTATCTTTTCAAATGGAAAGAGAATATCCGGCGAACTTAAAAATAATAAATACACTAATTATATCGGTATTATCGGTATCTCTGTGTTATTGATCATGTCTGCCTACAGTATCTACTATTTATTCTTAAAATAAATCCATTAGCGCTAAGAAAATGACGTTTGGAATACATCCAAATTTAAAATAAGCTATAATAACTTAAACATTCAATTATGACTAATAAAAAGACAGCCCGCAGCAGAAGGGATTTTGTTAAAACCAGTGCTCTCGCCGCTAGCGGAGCCCTAATTAGCGGATTACCCATTAATGCATTTGGTAATAGCAAAATGAATGAGATAAAAGAATTAAGAATAGGACTCGTAGGCTGTGGCGGGCGCGGAACCGGTGCCGCCTATGAGGCTTTAAGCACCTCTACATCCGTAAAATTGGTTGCACTTGGAGAAGTTTTTGAAGATAGGCTAAATACTGCCTATCAGAGTTTAAAAAGCGCATTCCCTAATCAGGTAGCTATCCTAGATACCCAAAAATTTGTCGGATTCGATGCCTATCAAAAAGTTATAGCTCATTGCGATATTGTAATCCTGGCAACACCACCCCCGTTCAGGCCCATCCATCTGGAGGCTGCCGTTAAAGCTGGAAAACATGCCTTTGTGGAAAAACCTTTATTTGTTGATATTCCAGGTTATTTAAAAATAATGGAAACCAATGAACTGGCCAAGCAAAGAAATTTAAGCCTAGGGGTTGGACTCCAACTACGATATGAAAGTGGATATCAAGAAATGAAGGACAGAATTGACAACGGGGAAATTGGTAAAATTACTTCAATGAATGTTTACTATAATGTAGGTGCTCCCGTCATCTTCCCAAGACAGCCGGAACAGACTGAAATGAACTATCAAATGAGGAATTGGCGGTACTTCACATGGCTTTGGGGAGGTCAGTTGGCCGGACAGGCGATCCATCAAATAGATATAATGAATTGGATTATGAAGGATTATCCAATTTCCGTAAACGGATTGGGTGGCCGACAGGCCTATAGCGGACCTGACCAGGGAAATACCTTTGACCATCATTATGCCGAATACGAATACCCAAATAAAGTAAGGCTACACGTCCAATGTAGAAATATTGATAACAATTGGAACAAAAGTGGATTTCATATTCAAGGGACCAAGGGGTATGCAGATGACAAGGCCCAAATCTTTAATTCGGCAGGTGAATTAATTTGGCGATACCGAAATAAGGAGGAAGTATTAGGATCTTCACAGAAGTGTCAGTCCCATTTTATAAATTCTATTTTGGAAAATAAACCAATAAACGAGGTCGAATATGGCGCAAAGTCTACCCTGACCACCATTATGGGGAGAATGGCCATACATTCCGGTCAACGTTTTACCTTGGATGAAATCCTAACTTCAAAGAGAAGTATTCTACCCAAAGATTTTACCTGGGATGCCAAAATGCCAGATATGCCCGGACCCGACGGAAACTACCAAATTCCAATACCCGGTAAAACAGAGGTGATATAAATGCATAAAACCTAAAATTTTAGTCTCAAATTAAAATTTAATTGAGGTAATTTTAAATTATCACCATGCAGTTTTCAAATATCCCGATTGCTATTAGCCTATGAAACTGATAATTATTTTCTTGCTTTTCCTAATTGCTTTTTCCTGTAATAAGCAAAATGAAATTATTTCTTTTTCAGTAACTGAAACAAGCGGAACTCCGCGTGAACTAGAATATATCCAAGTGGAATGGGATATGCAAAATAAGCCTATTAAGGGTAGTAAATTCTCTATCTCAGGAAAAGACGGCATTAGCGACGGACAAATCATTAAAGTCAACACCAATAAAGGAAAATATTATGATATCGCGAGTTTTTTTATTTACTCCAAAGCCCAAATAGGTTTGGCTTTCATAATACGCTAGGATTACCTGCGGTGATCCCAACTTATCAATGTTGCAAATTGAAAACCAAGCAGCTCGCGCTGCCAGTTCTTTGTTTTAGTACAAGGCTTCGAACGTTGTTCGGCCTTTCCATAAAACAAAGAACCACGCCTTATGGCGCGGTTTTGAGAGTGTCGTGATGGCACTAGGATTCGAACCTAGGACCGCCTGCTTAGAAGGCAGGTGCTCTATCCAGCTGAGCTATGCCACCATTCACTAATTAAGAGAAGTTCTGTCTTTAGCGGCTGCAAATATACAATTATCATTAATTACTGCACAACTTAAATCGTAAAAAAATACCTCCCTATTTTACTATTTAATCAAACGGATATTTGTCATCTGGTCGTGGAGTGACATCAACACAACACTACTTGTCAATTCTGAACTATATATTGCTTAGCCATTATCATTTTCATGCTATAGTTATTTATTCCATTACATATTTTAATATCATATGTAGATTTTAAGAATATTTATTCATAAGTTAACATACTATTTACAATTGGACACTAAAATTATCCCTAGAAAAAAGCAATCACCCATGATTCCAAAATATATCAGCGTTTTTGCAAACTTCGTCCTTCTTATTACATGCCTTACGGTCCAATCCCAAAAACAGGTCTCTTTTCGTCAATTATCCGTTAAGGACGGCTTGTCCCAAAATTCAGCCATTTCAATAACGCAAGACCAAACGGGTTTTTTATGGATTGCAACCCAAGATGGTCTGAACAAATATGATGGAAGAAACTTTGAGAAATACAAACAATATTTCAAGGATATAACCAATCCCACATACAGTAAATTAGGAAAGGTATTTGTAGATAGCACCGATGAATTATGGATTATACCCAATTCACAAACACCCCATAAATTAAACAAGGACACCAACACTTTTGAACCCCTTGCCGGAGTAGAAGATGCAAGTACTATCTTCGAGGACCAACAAAAAAACCTCTGGTTCGGAAGTTACTCAACAGGGCTTTATAAACAATCCTTCGACACCAAAAAAATTGAACAAATAATTGGCCCGGATAAAATAACAGCTATTAACGCCATCACTCAGGACCGCTCGGGTAATCTATGGCTTAGTTGTGAAAACAATATTATAAAATTTGATCCCAAAGAACCAGAGAACATAAATTATTTATATCCGGATGGAAATAAAAATTCAATTTCCAATTATAGCTTTATTCTTTTTGATCATGAAAACAATCAATGGATCGGAACTTTTGGCGAGGGTGTTTGGTACAAGGGACCTAATGACACCCTTTTTAAAAGACCGGATATTTTTATTGAAGATGTAAAAAATAGCCTAAATACAATTTATGTTATCACCATGTTACTTGATACCAAAAATCAGTTGTGGATAGGCACATATGGTGATGGACTTTTTAAAATTGACATAGCACAAAGTCAATTAAACCAATACTTGCCGGAGAAACATAATCCAAAAACCATTCAATACAAAGATATTCTCAGTATTTATGAAGACTATACCGGAACCATATGGTTTGGAACCGATGGTGCAGGTATGAATTATTATGACCCCCTTTTGGAAAAATTCAACTCCATCATCAACTTTCAAACGCCCGAGAATATAAATATAGATGTAGTACGATCTATTACATTGGATGGGCAAAATAATGTTTGGATAGGAACAAGTGGTAAAGGATTGTCACGGTTTTCGCCAAAAAAAAACGATTGGCATACCTATCAGACAGATAATAAAAAAGGGCTAAGATCTAATAGAATTATGAGCCTGCTTAGCGATAATGATGGGGATCTGTGGATTGGCACGCAGGAGGGTGGCCTGCATATAATGGATATCCATGAGGAAATAATTGATTATCCAAGTCTTAAAAGCCTTGAAAATGTTACCGTCTGGTGCATACAAAATGATGCCGATGAAAGCAAATGGATAGGTACCAGGGAGAGTGGGCTTTTTAAGGTAAATAAAAAAAAAGGAGTTTTAAAAAAGTATGAAAAAGGCAATACGGACAACGGACTTCCTTCCAATAATATCAGGGCAATAGCACAGGAAGCCGGTCAATTTTTATGGGTAGGCACACAGGACAACGGCATTTGCAAAATAGATCTGAAGACCAATAAAGTAAAAGTGTACACCCATGAGCCAGCAAATAAAAATTCATTGGCCAGCAACCAAATAAAATCTTTGTACTACGACAATAAGGGGATTCTGTGGATCGGCACCAATGGCAGTGGACTATGTGCTCTTGATATTGTAAATGACCAATTCTATAATTATACGGTAAAAGATGGGCTCGCCAATGATGTGGTATATGCCATTTTACCGGATGAACAAAATAATTTATGGTTAAGTTCCAACAGGGGTATCACCAAATTTAATGTTCCAGATAATCTAAATTCAGCACCAAAAGTCAATAATTATACCAATTATGACGGACTCGCAACTGAATTTAATACCGGGGCATATTTTAAGGCAAGCAATGGAAACTTATATTTTGGTGGATTGGAAGGGTATTATTGGTTTAACCCTTCGGACATTGAGATAAGTAAAGTACTACCAAAAACAGAAATCACCAAGTTTGAAGTATACAACACCCCAAGTCCTTTAATCCCCAATTTAAAACTTGGTTATAAGCAAAACACTATTGCTTTTTCTTTCGCCAGTCTACAATTCTCCCTACCTGTTAGAAATCAATATCAATTTAAACTTGATGGCCACGATGTTGATTGGATTCAGTCTGGTAACGAGAACAATGCAAGATATACCAATTTACCACCCGGGAAATACACCTTTAGGGTAAAATCCAGCAATTATGATGGCGTATGGAACAACAAGGAGGATTCCTATAGTTTTATTATTAATAAACCCTGGTATCTTACGAATATTGCTATTCTAATATACTTGCTACTATTTTCTATCTCGCTCTTTTTAATATTTAAATATTTTAAATGGCGGTGGAATATGAATTTGCAATTAAAATTTGAGAGAGAGGAAACAATACGATTTAAGGAACTTAATGATTTTAAAGCAAAATTATATTCCAATATTTCCCATGAATTCCGAACGCCTTTGACCTTGATCAAAGGACCAATCAAAAAACAGTTGGAGAACGATCTAGAACCTGGTTTAGAAAAAGACCTGTTATTGGTCGATAAAAATACCAATAGGCTTTTGGATTTAGTGAACCAAATGATGGAATTGAATAAATTGGATACCGGTTCCTTAAAACTAAATCCTGTAAAGGTCGATCTAGGCGGTTTCATCCATGCATTATTGGAACCCTTTGAATACCTAGCTAAAAACCACAATTTGATATTCTCCCATACAGTGGGCCCTATGCCCTTCACTTTAGTGGATACTGACATTATAGAAAAGATTGTCGGCAACCTAGTCGGGAATGCTATAAAATACACTCCGTCCAATGGGCATATCAACTTTAATACCGAGATAAGGGATACCAATATATTAGTAATACGTATAACCAATGATATAGACAAGATCATTGAAGAAGATACCAATAAACTATTTGAGAGATTCTTTCAAGCTAGTCATACCAATGAAGGAACAGGAATTGGACTATCGCTTGTAAAGGAATTGGTTGAACATCTACAAGGGTCTGCCAAAGCAACGTACTCCAATGACGGTAAAAATATATCCTTTAGAATAGAAATCCCTGTCCATTTGATCAATGAAGATGAAATTAGAGAAGAAGAAGTAATCCCTTTAAATGAGCCCGTAAACAGTGCCAAAAAGTCAAATCAGGAAATACCTCTGTTATTATTAGTAGAAGACAATAGTGCTCTATTAAATTTTATGGTTTCCCTTTTGGAGGACAAATACAAGGTAATAACATCAAAAGATGGCGAGGCAGGAATAAAAATGGCACTAGACAAGATACCAGATCTTATTATTACGGATCTTATGATGCCCAAAAAAAATGGGATAGAACTATGTAATCAATTAAAGATTGATGAAAAAACTTCCCATATCCCCATTATAATGCTCACCGGAAAAACCGGTCCAGAAAATGAAATCGCCGGCTTACAGAGTGGCGTGGACGAATACATGACAAAACCCTTTAATCCAAAGACTTTTCAAATAAGAATAGATAACATTTTAACCACTAGAAACAAACTCAGGGCACACTACAACAAGGAGAATATTTTTAAGCCAAAGGATATTGCCTTTACCTCTACCGACGAGAAATTTTTAATTAAGGTTGAAGGCATACTGAACACCCATTTACAGGATTCCAATTTTTCCGCGGAGAAATTCAGCCATCTGCTGGGAATGAGCAGAATGCAGCTACATAGAAAACTTATTGCCCTTACAGGTCATAATACCACCGCCTTTATACGTCTGGAAAGATTAAAACAAGCTCAAAAACTTCTTGAAAAGCCAGGAATAACAGTTGCCGAAGTTGCCTATACCACGGGATTTAATACTCCATCGTATTTCATAAAATGCTATAAAAAAACCTTCGGAAAAACCCCAATGTCCTAGTTTTATAGTGTTATACCACCAAAACGGTTACATCTGTACCATCATCTGTTACATATAACGGACTGTTTGTCATATACATACTAGAAATTTGATTCAACAAGAATGAATCAAGTTTTAACCTTCTAAATATAGTATGAAATGAAAACAATAATGTTGTGTGCCAGGTTATCCATTTTTATATTTCTTTTTTGTTTTGGCACCGGCACTAGCCATGCCCAATTCCTTAAAAAATTAGGACAACGAGCAGAAAATGCAGCGGAAAACGCTGTCCTTAGAAAATCCGAACAAAAAGTTACGCGTGAAACTGAAAAAGCTATGGACACCATTTTGGATGGTAATGGCAATAAAGGAAATAAGCAGAAAAAAAATCCAAACTCCCAAAAGCAGCAAAAAAACACTGACAAGTCAATAGAAAATACTAACCAAACTACAAAGGAAGAAAAAGCAAAGAGTGAATTTGGGGTGTATAGCAATTTTACATTTATACCTGGAAACAAACTATTGTTTTATGATGATTTTGCAGCTGATGCCATAGGCGATTTCCCTGCTAATTGGGAAACGGGCGGCTCAGGAGAGGTTGTAACGACAAGCAATTCCAAAGACAAATGGTTCTCCCTTATCCGCAGGTCTGGATACTTGCCGACCATGAAAGATAGGCTTCCCGAAAACTACACCATAGAATTTGATTTGT
>TARA_R110000868_G_scaffold265011_2_pt1 | contig 26921 bp, 24 predicted proteins | sample TARA_R110000868 | Tara Oceans TARA_R110000868 (sample SAMEA4397489) | marine metagenome | biome: Polar Biome; feature: [SRF] surface water layer (ENVO:00010504); material: water (ENVO:00002006), including particulate matter (ENVO:01000060) such as... | depth 5 m | reverse complement strand
CGCGCAGGTGCTGCGTCGCCGTCACGCCGGCACGATCTGGTTCGCGGGCACGCTGATGGCGATCCCGCTGTCGGTCCCGATCCTGAACCTGGTGGTGCCGATCCTTGGCGCCGCGACCTTTACCCACATCTATCACGGGCTGGCCCGGCGGGGGTGAGCCGCGCCCGCCCCTGAAAACCAAGGTCGGAAACTCAGGTCAGGAACTCAGGTCGGGTAGGGGGTGTCCATCCGCCCGAACCAGTCGAGATCCGCGATGCTGATCCAACCGGACAGGATGATCCCTGCGGCGATGGCGAACAGCACCGTGGCGATGCCGGTGGTGATGATCACCTTGCCCTTGAGGTGGTGCACCTCGGGGGCGCCGGACTGGGTGCCGGGGGTGACCTTTCCCATGTCCTGCTGGGTGCGCAGCCGCACCGGCACGACGCACAGCAGGGTCATCCACCAGATGACGGCGTAAAGAACGATGGCCGAGGTGATACCCATCAGGTTTGCTCCAGTTCGATCAGGCAGCCGTTGAAATCCTTGGGGTGCAGAAACAGCACCGGCTTGCCATGGGCGCCGATCTTTGGCGTGCCGTCGCCCAGCACCCGTGCGCCGGTGTCCTGCAGGTGGTCGCGCGCGGCAAGGATATCTTCGACCTCGTAACAGATGTGGTGAATGCCGCCCGCGGGGTTCTTTTGCAGAAAGCCGTTGATCGGGCTGTCGTCGCCCAGGGGGTGCAGCAGTTCGATCTTGGTATTGGGCAGCTCGATGAAGATCACGGTGACGCCGTGGTCGGGTTCGTCCTGGGGTGCGCCCACCTGCGCCCCGAGAGCGCCGCGATACTGGGCGGCGGCGGCGTCGAGGTCCGGCACGGCAATGGCGACATGGTTCAGGCGACCGATCATGGTGGGTGTTCCTCCGAATCCTCACTCCTGGCGGTGTTTATCGCCGGGCAGGGGCGTGCAGGCAAGCGGGCGGCTGGTCGCGGGCAAACGCGGGGCGGGTCGAATAGGGCCGTGGGCAAGCGCGGGGCGGGTGCCGGTCGTGCGCGGGGGGGCGTGTGAGGCGACGCGCCCCGGTTAACTTTGCATTAGCCAAGCACGCCTAGCCTTTCCAGAGGCCACTATGGCGAATCTGTTGATGATTGAGCGAGGGAAGTGCGATGGACCCGCTGGAAATGATGTCTTCACCGACTGCGACCCGCCCGATGCTGGGCATGACCATCCTGGTGGTCGAGGATAGCCTTTTTGCGTCGGAGGCGATGCGATTGCTGTGCTTGCGATCTGGTGCACGGATCCGGCGGGCGGATTGCCTGCGCTCGGCGCGGCGGCACCTGGAGGTGTACAGGCCGTCGGCCGTGATCATTGACATGGGCCTGCCGGACGGATCGGGGGCCGAGCTGATCGAGCAATTGTCCCAGGCCACGCCGCGGGTCGCGGTGGTGGCGGCGGTGTCGGGGGACCCGGGATCAGAGGCAGCGGCGCGCAATGCGGGGGCCGATTGCTTCATGTCCAAGCCGATGACCAACCTGGGCGTGTTTCAGCGCACGCTGCTGACGCATATGCCGCCGGAATACCGCATGACGGGGCCACGGCCGGTGTCCGATGAACGGGTCGAACCCGATCCCGTCGCCTACAAGGACGACATGGCCCATGCCGCTGAAATCCTGCGCGAGGCCGAGGATGACGCGGTAGTGGCCTATCTGGGGCAGTTCCTGCGCGGCGTGGCGCATTGCGCGGGGGACACCGGGCTGGGCATCGCCGCAGACCGGCTGGACCGCGCGCGCGTGCAGGGCATGCCGTTGCGCCCGGAACTGGCGCGGCTGGATGGGCTGTTGCAGGAACGTATCGGAGAAAGGCTTGCGATCTGACCCGCACCAAGGCTGGGCGCAATGGGCAGGGCGCGGCGCGTTCCGATCTGACCCGGAGCGGGATGGAGCCTTGATGCGCTGGTCTTTGGCCGCGAAGGGATCGCCCGCTTGGCGGCTTGAGCTTGGTGTTGTCAGTTCGGTGTCGCCAGATCGGCATCCCTTGGATGGCGTCGGCTAAGGGACTGACCGCGTCGATATGGCCAGAAGGGCCAAAAACGAAAACCGGCGCGGGCCGGATGGGCACGCGCCGGGGGAAGTACGGTCAGGCCCATCTGCGCCAGAAAGGCGCCGCTGGCGCTGCACCTGCCCGGTCATAACGCGACGGGGCAGGCCGCGCAGACACCGCGCGCACAGGGTGCGGACGGGAGACGGGGCTTAGGTCGGCCAAGTCTGCCGCAACCAGGCCTGCCGCAACCGGGCCCGCCGCGACTTGGCCTAGAGCGACCGGGCCTAGAGCGACCGGGCCTGCCGCTACTGGGCTTGGCGGGACCGGTCTTTGCGCCACTGTGCCCGGCTTGACCGTGCCTGGCGCGACTTTGCCCGGCTCGATCGGGCTGGCTCGATCGGGCTGGCTCCGATCTGGATCAGCCCGACCTGTGTCCGTCTGCCCCGGATCGGTCCGAAGCCCATAGATCCGGGTAAGCGGGATCAGGCCTCGGCGGTGACCGGAGCTGCGATCTTGGCGGTGATTTCGACCAGACGCTGGGCCTGGTGGGCAACGGCGGCCTTGCCGGCGTCGTTGAATTCACCTGCCTTGACGGCAAAGCCGTAGGGGTTGCCGCCCGCTTCGCCGATCGAGGCGTGCGTGAAACCGGGTGCCACGATGATGCTGCCCCAGTGCATGACCGAGGTGTAAAAGCCCAACAGGGTGCTTTCCATGCCGCCGTGATCGTTGGCCGCGCTGGTGGTCGCGGACACGGTCTTGTTGGCCAGGCCGCCCTGTGCCCAGACACCGCCGAGGGTGTCGATGAAGGCGCGCATCTGGCTGGGGGCCGAACCGAAACGGGTCGGGAAGGAGAAGAAATAGCCATCGGCCCAGATCATGTCGTCGGGGGTTGCGACGGGGGCGTCCTTGACCTTGTCGGCCTGGGCCTTCCAGGCGTCTTGCGTGTCGATGACGGCCTGCGGCGCGGTTTCGGCAACGCGCAGAACGCGCACTTCGGCACCGGCTTCGCGCGCGGCGCGGGCGGCTTCCTCGGCAACGGCGTGGTTGGTGCCGTAGGTGGAATAATAGATGACTGCGATTTTAGGGGCGCTCATGGCGATCTCTCCGTGGATGAATTCTGCCACGGGATCTACGCCTGTTTGCCGCCCCATACGACTGGCGCCAGCGCAAAGGATCTGTGCGCCAATGCACGGGCGGTTTAGCGAAATGGTGCGCCGTGCGCCCAAACCGTAAGCGAAAGCCGCTCTCCCTGCGTCACCGGAACCACGCGGTGCAGCGCGAACGAGGGGAAAAGCACGGCGGTGCCCGGCTCCAGCGGGGCGGTGCGCAGGTTGGAATCGAACCAGACCTCGAGCGTGCCGCCGCTGTAGTCGCCCGGATCGGACAATTGCGTGACCAGCGTCAGCTTGCGCCGCGCCGCCAGCGTGCCGTCGCCGACGTCGGAATGCCAGCCGAAGTGGCCTTGGCGCGCGGCGTCATAGCGCGCGATCTGCGGGCTTTCGGCAAAGTCCTGAAGGTCGAAATCGAACACCTCGCGGTTGGCGACGCGGACCACGTCGATCAGCCGGTCCATCACCCAATCGGTGTCGGGGACATCGTCGACCCAGACCAGTTCGGCGCGGCGCAGGTTGTGATCGCGCGCCCGGCGCACCAGCCCGGCCTCCTGCGCCGGGGCGGCCAGGGCCAGGGCCGCGATCTGGGCACATTCAGCCAGCGAAAAGGCTTGGGGAACAACGTGAAAGGCGATCATGACAACGCAGGGCTCCGATAAGGCGAAGCGCTGGCAATAGGGCCTGTCGCCCAGCGACGCGCGTGAAATTGCGACGCCGGGCCTGTCGTATTTCGCGCATTTGCGCGACGCGTCAGCCGCCGTCGCGCCAGCGGTTGACGATGGGATAGCGGCGGTCCAGCCAGAACGCCCGCTTGGTCAGCCGGGTGCCGGGCGCGGACTGAAAGCGTTTATATTCGCTGAGGTAGATCAGGCGTTCGACCTTTTTCACGTCGTCGTGATCATAGCCGGCCGCCACGCAATCGCTGACCGAGGCATCCTGGTCGACCAGCAGGTCGAGAATGCCGTCGAGCACGGGATAATCGGGCAGGGAATCGCTGTCTTTCTGATCGGGGCGCAGCTCGGCCGAGGGCGGTTTGGAGATGATGCGTTCGGGGATGACCAGGCCTTCGGGGCCGGCCATCCAGGGTCGATGGTTGGCATTGCGCCAGTGGCATTGTTCGAACACGCGGGTCTTGTAGAGATCCTTGATCGGGTTGTAGCCGCCCGCCATGTCGCCATAGATCGTGGCATAGCCGACCGCGACCTCGGACTTGTTTCCGGTGGTCAGCAGCATTTCCCCGAACTTGTTCGACAGCGCCATCAGCAGCAGACCCCGCAGGCGGGACTGGATGTTCTCTTCGGTGATGTCGGGTTCGGTGCCTTCAAACAGCGGGGCAAGGGTGCTGGTGATGGCGTCGCGGCCATCGCTGATGGGCACGAAGTCGTAGCGGCATCCCAATGCCTGCGCGGCGGCCTTGGCATCTTCCAGCGAGTGTTCGGAGGTGTATTCGGACGGCAGCATGACACAGCGCACGTTCTGCGGCCCGAGCGCGTCAACGGCGATGGTCGCGACCAGCGCGGAATCGATCCCGCCCGACATGCCCAGCAGAACCTTCTTGAACCCGGTCTTGCCGCAATAGTCGCGCAAGGATTCGACCATGGCGCGATAATCCTGTTCCCATGCGTCGGGCACATGGGCCTTTTCGCCGTCCTCGATGCGCCAGCCGTCCGCGGTGCGGGCCAGGTCGACATGCACGACGTCCTCGTCGAACATGGGCATCTGAAAGGCCAGCGCGCCGCCGGGGTTCAGGCCGAAGCTGGCCCCGTCGAACACCTGGTCGTCCTGACCGCCCACCATGTTGAGGTAGATCAGGGGCAGTCCGGTTTCGACCACCCGCGCGACCATGTGGTTGAAACGCGTGCCCAACTTGTCGCGGTAATAGGGCGAGCCATTGGGAACCAGCAGGAATTCGGCGCCGGTCTCGGCCAGCGTTTCGGAGACTTCGGGGTGCCAGGCGTCTTCGCAGATCGGGCTGCCGACGCGGGTGTTGCCCACGGCATAGGGCCCGCCAAGGGGGCCGCTGTCGTACAGGCGCACCTCGTCAAAGACGGTTTCATTGGGCAGGTTGTGCTTGAGAACGCGGCTCACGACGCGGCCGCCGCGGCAGATGTGGTAGGCGTTGTAGAGCGATGCACCCTCGATCCAGGGGCCGCCGATGGCAAGGGCCGGTCCGTCGGCACATTGCACGGCCAGGGCCTCTATCGCCGCGATGGCGGTCTGGTGAAAGACGGGCTTTTCGATCAGGTCCTGTACCTGGTAGCCGGTGATGAACATTTCGGGCAGGGCGACCAGATCGGCACCCGCCGCGCGTCCGGCCTGCCAGGCGGTAAAGGCCTTGAGTGCGTTGCCTTCGATATCCCCGACGGTGGGGTTGAGCTGTGCCAGCGTGATGCGGAACCTGTCGGACATTGGACCCTCTGTGCGCTGCCCGGCGGAAAACGGCTCCGGGGCTTTGGGCCTGATTACCGGCATGGCGGGCCGAGTGAAAGGCGATTTGCCGATCATGGGCGATTCGCGGCACGCCCCGGCGCGAATCGCGGAAAGGCGTTGTATCGTCCTGCTGCCTCGCTTAGGTTTTCGCCAATCCGGGAGCCAGGCCAAGTCGATCGCCAGGACAGGCCCCCAGCCGGGAATTGCGGGTTCAGGGAGAGAACATGGCACAGAGGCTGAAGACGCTTTTGGTTGCGGGCGTTGCCTGCGTGGCGCTGGTATCCACGGCGACCTGGGCGCAGGACGCAAATGTGCAGACCAAGCAATACGAGGATGGTGGTGTCTATGAAGGCACCTTTCTGAACGGGTTGCAGGACGGCACGGGCACCTACAGGTTGCCCAACGGGTATGAATATACCGGCGACTGGGTGCAGGGTGAAATCCGCGGCCAGGGACGCGCGCGTTTCCCCAACGGATCGGTCTACGAAGGGGCCTTTGCCAAGGGCAAGCCCGAGGGCTTTGGCAAGATCACCTTTTCCGACGGTGGCACGTATGAGGGCGAGTGGGTCGACGGCAAGATCACCGGCCAGGGCATCGCGGAATATGCCAACGGCGTGCGCTACGAGGGCGGCTTTCGCAACGCCATGCACCACGGCAAGGGCCGGATGCAGAACCCCGACGGCTATGTCTATGAAGGCGATTGGGTCAACGGCGTCAAGGAAGGCACCGGTACCATCACCTATCCCGATGGCGCAACCTATGACGGAGAGATCGTCGCGGGTGTGCGCCAGGGGCAGGGCAGCCTGATCATGTCCGACGGGCTGAGCTATACCGGCGCCTGGGACAACGGCCAGATCAGCGGCGAGGGCAAGCTGACCCAGCCGAACGGCGACATCTACGAAGGCACGTTGCAGGACGGCAAGCGCGCGGGACAGGGGCGCGTGACCTATGCCAATGGCGATATCTACGAAGGCGGGTTTGTCGATGACAAACGCGAAGGCACCGGCACCTTTACGGGGGTCGACGGCTATCGCTACGAAGGGCAGTGGGCTGCCGACAAGATTGCCGGTGAAGGATCGGTCACCTTTCCCGACGGATCGGTCTATGAAGGGCAATTCGAGAACGACCTGGCCAATGGCAAGGGCAAGATCACCTATCCCGATGGCGCGACCTACGAAGGCGACTGGGTGGATGGCGTGATCGAAGGGGAAGGCGAGGCGCGCTTTCCCACCGGCGTGGTCTACAAGGGCGGTTTCAAGCAGGCCAAGAATGATGGCTATGGCGTCATGACCCATTCCGACGGCTATCGCTATGAGGGCGACTGGGTTGCGGGCCAGCGTCAGGGCAAGGGCACGGCGACCTTTCCAGGTGGCATGGTCTATACCGGCGATTTCGTCGCCGGAGAGCGTGACGGCATGGGCAAGATCACCATGCCGGACGGGTTTTCCTATGAGGGCGCGTGGAAAGCGGGCGAGATGACGGGCAAGGGCGTGGCCACCTATACCAACGGCGATGTCTATGCGGGCACGTTCGAAGAGGGCCGCCGCCAGGGCGAAGGCACGCTGACATATGCCACGGGCGAGGTTCTGTCGGGCGAATGGTCGAACGGCGCGTTGGAAGGGGCCGAGGGCAGCACCGCTGCGCCGCTGCCCGCCGACCCCGCGCCTGTCGAACCGGATTCGGCTGCCCCCGAAGCAGATGCGCCTGGGGCGGATGCGACTGCCCCCGATGCGCCTGCCCCTGAGGCGGATGCGCCGGCAGCGGAACAGGAACCGGCGAACTGATCCGTGTCACGTCTGTTACACGCAGGGCCCTGGTTCATGCACACCCCTGCTTCATCTACAGCATCGGGCCTCGCGGATTTCGCGGGGCCTTTTGGTTTCACAGCATCGAAAGGATCGTACCATGAGTGATGCCACCTCCGTCACCGCCAAACCGCTGACCTATGTCGCGGGCGGGGCCGATTGCCACGGCTACCTGGCGCTGCCCGCCGGGCCGGGGCCGCATCCGGGCGTGCTGGTCGCGCCTGCCTTTGGCGGATTGTCCGACAGTGATCGCGCCGTGGCGGAACGGCTGGCGGGCGTGGGTTATGCCGCTTTGGGCGTCGATTACTACAGCGGCGGCGCCTACGCGGAGAACCGAGAAGACGCCAGCGCATTGATGCAGGGTATGCAGAACGACCGCCCGCTGCTGGCCGCGCGGATGCAGGGCGCGCTGGCAGCGCTGGCGGAACAACCACAGGTCGACGCGGCGCGACTTGGTGCGATGGGGTTCTGCTTTGGCGGCAAGGCGGTGCTGGATCTGGCGCGCTCGGGCGCGGATTTTCGCGCCGGCGTCACCTTTCACGGGGTCTATGACGCGCCCCCCGCAGGCAGTCAGACGATGAAGCCCGCGATGCTGATCCTGCACGGCTGGGACGACCCGCTGGCCACGCCGGAACAGACCGTGGCGCTGGCGGCGGAACTGACCGCCCATTGCGACGACTGGCAACTGCTGGGGTTCGGTCACACCGGCCACGGCTTTACCAACCTCAAGGCCAAGGGCGCCGGCATGGGCTATTCCGAGGCCGCGACGACACGCGGCTGGGCCAACATGCTGGCGCTTTTCGCGGACAAGCTGGCCTGAGACGACAAAGGCCGGGGACATGCCCCGGCCTGGTCGTGATTCATGACGTGGTGAACGTCTGACGTGAGGGGCGGCGCTACAGCTGCTCCATCACCTCGTCCGAGGCTTCGAAGTTGACGGTGACGCGCTGTACGTCGTCGTCATCTTCCAGCGCGTCGATCAGCTTCATCAGCTTCTGCATGCCTTCCAGATCCAGTTCGGTCGTGGTCGTCGGCTTCCAGATCAGCTTGGTGGAATTGCTTTCGCCCAGCTCGGCCTCAAGCGCCGTCGCGACCTCGTTCAGGTCGGTGTCGACGCAATAGATCGTGTGACCGTCTTCGGTGCTTTCGACATCTTCGGCACCGGCTTCGATGGCGGCCATCATCACGGTGTCGTTGTCGCCGGCGGACAGCGGATAGGTCACTTCGCCCTTGCGATCGAACATGAACCCGACCGACCCGGTTTCCCCCAGGTTGCCGCCGTTCTTGGTGAAGGTCGAGCGCACGTTGGAGGCGGTGCGGTTGCGGTTGTCGGTCATCGCCTCGACGATGACGGCGACACCGCCGGGGCCGTACCCCTCATAGCGGATTTCTTCGTAGTCGTCGCCTTCGCCCGCCTGCGATTTCTTGATCGCGCGGTCGATCACGTCCTTCGGCACGGAAACCGACTTGGCTTCCTTGACCGCCAGCCGCAGCCGGGGGTTCTTGTCGGGATCGGGGTCGCCCATCTTGGCGGCGACGGTGATCTCTTTCGAGAGTTTCGAAAACAGCTTGGACCGCGCGGCGTCCTGACGACCCTTGCGGTGCTGAATGTTTGCCCATTTAGAGTGGCCGGCCATAGGTGCCTCCATGCTCCTGAAATCCAATATCGGGCCTCTATATTGCAGGGTGGCCCATGGCCGCAAGGGCATCGCGTCGTGCTTGTGCCGCCGGGCAGGCGTTTCAGATGGCTTTTGACGTGTCAGGGGCCAGAGCACGCCGCGCACCCGGTATTTCTGCAAATATCGGCAGGGCGCAAAAATTATATGTGGCGTCGCAACTTGGCCGCGTTATGTCTGCACAATGACACTAGATCAGATCATTCTTTTCACCCTGTTTTTCGCCGTCTTCGCCCTGCTGATTTGGGGGCGCTGGCGCTATGACCTGGTGGCGTTCGGGGCGCTGATGGTGGGGGTGGCGACAGGGGTCGTGCCTTACGAAGATGCCTTTTCGGGCTTCGGCCACGAGGCGACGCTGATCGTGGCGCTGGTGCTGGTGATTTCGGCCGGGCTGGTGCGATCCGGGGCGGTCTACCTGATCACGCGCACCTTGGTGGACAGTTCCCGCAACCTTGGCCTGCACATCATCCTGATGGGCGGGATCGGCGGCGTGCTGTCGGCCTTCATGAACAACGTCGCCGCGCTGGCGCTGCTGATGCCGGTGGACGTGCAGACGGCCAAGAAGGCCGGGCGCGCGCCGGGCCTGTCGCTGATGCCGCTGTCGTTCGCCACCATCCTGGGCGGCATGGCGACGCTGATCGGGACGCCGCCGAACATCATCATCTCGTCCATCCGGGCGCAGACGCTGGGTGAACCGTTCGGCATGTTCGATTTCGCGCCGGTGGGCGCCCTGGCCGCGCTTGGCGGGCTGGCCTTTGTCGCGCTGATCGGCTGGCGGCTGATCCCTCAGCCCAAGACGGCCAGCCTGTCGGCGACCGAGATCGCGCAATACGTGGCCGAGCTGACGGTGCCCGAGGGCAGCAAGATGATCGGCAACCGGGTGATCGATTACAGCGAGCAGGCGGAAAAGGCCGATGTGGCGATCCTGGGGTTGATCCGGGACAATCGCCGCCTGTATGGCCGTGCCCGCAACACACGCTTGCAGGCCGGCGATGCGCTGGTGCTGGAAGCGGTGCCCGAGGCGCTGGACGAATTCCGCAGTGCGCTGGACCTGGGGTTTTCCGATCAGATCCGCGAAGACCAGCTGAAGGCCGATGGCGAGGGGCTGGATATACTGGAACTGGTGGTGACGGCCGAATCGCGTCTGGCGGGCAAGACGGCGCAGGGGGTTGGGTTGTCCTGGCGTCATCGCGCGGTGCTGATGGGGATTTCCCGGCAGGGGCGGCGGATCACCAACCAGGTGCGCATGACCGAGGTGCGGCCCGGCGACCTGTTGCTGTTGCTGGTGCCAAAGGACCAGGGGCAGGAGATTTCGGAATGGCTGGGCTGTCTGCCGCTGGCCGACCGGGGCCTTGCGGTGACCGAGAACAAGAAGGTCTGGTCGGCGATCGGGCTGTTCGCGGCGGCCGTGGCGGCGGCCAGCTTTGGCCTGGTGCATTTGCCGATTGCCCTGGGCTTTGTCGTGATTGCCTATCTGCTGCTGCGCATCGTGCCGATGCGCGAGCTGTATGAACATATCGAATGGCCGGTGATCGTGCTGCTGGGGTCGATGATCCCGCTGGGCATGGCGTTGGAGAGTTCCGGCGGCACCGACCTGATTGCGCAGGGACTGGTATCGCTGACCAGCGGCTGGCCCGCCTGGGCGATCCTGACGGCGCTGATGGTGGTGACGATGACGCTGTCGGATGTGCTGAACAATACCGCGACGGCGATTGTCGCGGCCCCCATCGGGATCCGCATGGCGCAGACGCTGGAGGTTTCACCGGACCCGTTCCTGATGGCGGTGGCGATCGCGGCCTCGGCGGCGTTCCTGACGCCGATCGGGCACAAGAACAACACGCTGATCCTGGGGCCCGGGGGGTACCGCTTTGGCGACTACTGGCGGATGGGGCTGCCGCTGGAGATCCTTGTCGTCGCCGTTTCGATCCCGCTGATCCTGATTTTCTGGCCGCTTTGATCCGGATCAAGGCGGCGCCCTGCGGGTGTCGCTAGCCTGCGGGCGAGAGGGCACCGAACAGGGGTTGCCCCAGGCAGCAGGAGACCGATCACATGGGACTTTTTCGCAGACTTGAGAGACATGCGGCCTTGATGGATGGCATGGCCGAGCGGCTGAGCGCCGATGTGGCGGGCCGGATCGAGCAGGCCCCCGAGGCGGCCGGGCGCGCCTATCGCGCGGCGGTGCTGTCCTGCGCGGCCTGTGGCAGCGAGGAGGCCTGTGTGCAGTGGCAGGCGGATCATGACCATGCCGACGCCGCCCCCGCATATTGCCGCAATGCGGACTGGCTGGAGGCGCTGCGCCCCTGATCGGGGGCGGGGTGCCGGTGGCACGGTCGGATGCCTCCGGCGGGGGTATTTGAGGCCAGATGACGCAGGAGCGGGCAGCGTCTTTTGCCGAGTTCGCGTCAGGCCGTCAGGCGGCCCCAGAGGTCGTATTCACCGGCCTCGTCGACCTCGACCCTGACGATGTCGCCCGGGGTGAGGTGTTCGAAGCCTTCGTCGATGAAGAGGTTGCCGTCGATTTCCGGCGCGTCTGCCCATGTGCGACAGGTGGCGGCATCTTCGTCGACCTCGTCCACGATGACCTGAAGGGTCTTGCCGACCTTTGCCGCCAGCTTGGCCTCGGAGATGGCCTGGGCCTTTTCCATGAAGCGATCCCAGCGGTCCTGCTTGATTTCGTCGGGGACGTGATCGGGCAGGTCGTTGGAGCGGGCACCGGCGACGTTTTCGTACTGGAAGCAGCCGACGCGGTCGAGCCGGGCTTCGTCCATCCAGTCGAGCAGGTACTGGAATTCGGCCTCCGTCTCGCCGGGGTAGCCGACGATGAAGGTGGAGCGCAGGGTGATGTCGGGGCAGGTGGCGCGCCAGGCGGCGATTTCATCCAGCGTGCGGGCAGAGGCGGCGGGGCGTGCCATGCGCTTCAGCACATCCGGGTGGGCGTGCTGGAACGGGATGTCGAGGTAGGGCAGCAGGCCCGAGGCCGGGTCCGCCATCAGCGGGATCAGGTCGCGCACGTGCGGGTAGGGGTAGACGTAGTGCAGCCGGACCCAGGCCCCGAGGCTACCGAGGTCGCGGGCGAGATCGGTGATATGGGCGCGATGGTCGCGTTCGCTCATGTGCTTGATGTCGACGCCGTAGGCCGAGGTGTCCTGGCTGATCACCAGCAGTTCCCTGACACCGGCCTGGACCAGTTTTTCCGCTTCGCGCACGACCGCATGGGCGGGGCGCGATTGCAGGCGGCCGCGCATGTCGGGGATGATGCAGAACTTGCACTTGTGGTTACAGCCCTCGGAGATCTTGAGGTAGCTGTAGTGGCGCGGGGTCAGCGACACGCCCGAGGCGGGCAGCAGATCGACGAAGGGATCGGGGCTGGGGGGCACGGCCCTGTGCACGGCGTCCAGCACCTGTTCGTACTGATGCGGGCCGGTGACGGCGAGGACCTTGGGGTGTGCGCCGGTGATATAGTCGGGTTCGGCCCCGAGGCAGCCGGTGACGATGACGCGGCCGTTTTCGGCCAGCGCCTCGCCGATCGCGGACAGGCTTTCGGCCTTGGCTGAATCGAGGAAGCCGCAGGTGTTGACGATCACGGCGTCGGCGCCCGCGTAATCGGGGCTGATGGCATAGCCTTCGGCGCGCAGGCGGGTCAGGATGCGTTCGCTGTCGACAAGCGCCTTGGGGCAACCGAGGCTGACCATTCCGAGGGATGGCTGGCCTGCGCGACGGGAGGTGTCGCCCAGCCGCGGAGCGGGGGCGAGATCGGGGCGGAGGTTTGGCGGGTTCTGCGACATGGCCCGCCTATACCGCGAGTCGAGGCACAAGGGAATTGCCCTTGCACGCGCGGCGGATCGGCCGTCGGCCCTGCCGTGGTTCGCTTGTCGTAAGGGGGGCATCTGCTATCTTGTGTGCCAAGGGCCCGATGCGAGGCTTTGGCAGATCAAGGAGCGAGCAATGCGGGTGATCCGGCGGATTTTTGGGTTTTTGGTGGTTCTGGTGGTGGTGCTGGCGCTGTTTGTCGTTGGCGCGGTCTTCCTGCTGCCGGGCGCGCGGATCGCGCAGATCGCGGCGGACCAGATCGAGGCCCGCACCGGGCGGGCGCTGACGATCACCGGCGATACCTCGGTCAGCTTTTATCCGACGCTGGGGGTCGAGACGGGGCCCGTGCAGCTGGCCAATGCCGACTGGTCCGGGAACGGGCCGATGTTCCAGGCGCAGGCGCTGAAGATCGGGGTGGATGCGCGGGCGCTGATCGGTGGCGATATCCGCATCACCACGCTGGAGGCGACGGCGCCGCGCATCCTGCTGGAGAAGACCGCCGATGGGCGCGCCAACTGGGATCTGTTCGGCACGCTGAGCGCCAGCGCGGGCGCATCGGATGTGGCGGGCGCGGCGCCGGCAGAGGGCGCGGAGGCGGGTGCGCGCGCCTTTGGTCTGGAGCGCGCGATCCTGAGCGATGCGGCCCTGCGCTATGTCGATCCGGCGAGCGCAACGGATGCGATGTTCCAGGGCGTCGACATCGATCTGCGGCTGCCCGATTTCAATGGCCCTGCGGATCTGGAGATGGTGCTGCGTCCGGCGGGCGAGGCGCTGCGCGTGAGCGGCCATGTCGAGCGGTTTGCCGATCTGGTGAACGGGGCGGTGTCGGCGGCACGGCTGGACCTGGTCGCCCCCGGCGGGACGGCGCATTTCGAGGGCAGCGTCGGCCTGACGCCTGAGGCGGAGGGCACCTTGGCGCTGAGTCTGCCCGACACGATGCAGTTCCTGACGGCGCTCGGCACGCCCGGTGTCACGCTGCCGCAGGGTCTGGGGCGCAGTGCTGAGGGGACCGGCCAGGTCCGTTTTGCCGATGGTCACCTGTCGCTGGGTGCGGGACGGGTGACGCTGGATGACAACGTGCTGGATGTCGTGGCCGAGATCGACCCGGGGGAAGTGCCGCAGGTGTCCGCACGGCTGAGCACGGGCACGCTGAACCTGGCGGGGCTGGGGGCCGGGGCGCCTGCGGCCAGCGGTGGGCAGGGCGCAGGTGCCGGGGCCCCGGTCGCGTCGTCGGGCGGCTGGTCGCGCACTCCGATCGACGCCTCGGTGCTGGGGCTGTTCAACGGCGACGTGTCCCTGGTGGCGGACGTGGTGAACCTGGGCGCAACCCGGCTGAGCGGGGTCGAGGCGCTGGTGACCGTGGACCGCGCGCGCGCCGTGGCCGATATCCGGCGCATGACGGCCTTTGGCGGGGCGCTGGCCGGTCAGGTCGTGGCAAACAATCGCGCCGGGCTGTCCGTTGCGGCAAAGCTGGGTGTCACGGGCGCGGACCTGGCGCAATTGCTGCGCGAGACCGCCGGTATCACGCGCTTTACCGGGGCGGCGGATGCGCAGGTCGATCTGTTGGCCAGCGGCAATTCGATGGCGGACTGGATGTCGAGCCTGTCCGGCACGGGGCGGATCGAAACGGGGCAGGGCACCATAGCGGGCATCGACCTGGACAAACTGCTGCGGACCGGTGCGGCGAATGGCGGCACCACGATCTTTGACCGGACGGCGGCCAGTTTCACCGTGCAGGACGGTGTGCTGTCGAACGACGACCTGACGATGCAGCTCGCCTCGATCCGGGCGACTGGCAAGGGGCGCGTTGATCTGGGGGCGCGAACGCTGGATTACCTGTTCACCCCGACGATCCTGCGCACGGAGGGGCAGACGATCTCGGTTCCCGTGCGCATCAGCGGACCCTGGGCCAGCCCGCATATCGTGCCGGACCTGGAGCAGGCGCTGCAAAGCAACCTGGACGTCGACAAGGGCGCGCTGGAGCAGGAGGCCAAGGACAAGCTGCGCAAGGAGGTTCAGGACAAGCTGGGCGTCCAGCAGCAAACCGGCGAGAGCAGCGAAGACGCGATCCGGCGCGGGATCGAGGACAAGCTGCGCGGCGGTTTGCAGGATCTGTTCAAACGCTGATCACGTCCGAGGGCAGGGGCCATTGGTCGCGGGCATCTAGATCAGACCGCCCCGGCATGCCACCCGATACCTCGGCGAGGGCCGGCAAGGATCGGGGCCGCCGGATCAGGCCGCCCCACCCGAGGCGCCATAGCGAAACTGCCTGCCCCCCGAACGCAAAAAGCGCCCCCGGGGGAGCGCTTTCAAGCGGTGTTCCAGATGACGTTCAGCGTTTGCGATCGCGGCGCGACGACATCGGCTGAAAGGCGACGCCGACGTGCGCCTCGCAATAGGGCTTGCCCTGTTGCACGGGCAGACCGCAGAACCAGAAATCTTCGGTCGCCGGGTCGCCTACGGGCCACTTGCAGGTGCGCTCGGTCAGCTCCATCAGCGTCAGGCGCTTGGCCTTCTTCTCGATCTCGCTGACCTTTGCCAGGGCCTCGGGGCTGATTTCATTGGCCGAGGGCTGCGGCGGCAGCGGTTGGCCGGCGGGAATGATCGCGCGGCGGGCCGCCGACATGGCCGGCGCTGCGGTCTCGGGTGCGCTGCGCGTCTCTGCCGGTGCTTCGCGCTTGGGGGCGGCGGCGGCAGGGGTGGCGGGCGCCGCGGGCTTGGCCTTGGCCGTTTCGGGCTTGGCCGGGGCGGCTGCGGGCGCGGCCTGTTGTGCGGTGCCCCCGCCCGAGCGGTTCGACAGGCCCAGCCGGTGGACCTTGCCGATCACTGCGTTCCGGGTCACGCCGCCCAGCTCCTTGGCGATCTGGCTGGCGGATTGGCCCTCGCTCCACATCTTTTTCAGAAGCTCTACGCGTTCATCGGTCCAGGACATGCAGGTCCTCCAGGGTTCTCGGCGGCCGCTTCCTGCGGTCGAAGGTGACAGGGCGGCACCCATGTGCCGCCCCGGTCCGTTGATCAGGCCCCTATTTTAAACACCAGCGCCCGAGATACAAGGTCGCGCCGCGACGATTCGCAGCCTCGGCGGTGTTCCCCTGTCTCTTCGGTGTCTCTTCGGTGTCTCTTCCGTGTCGCTTCGATGCGCGGACTCGGTGCCGGGACAGTGGCCATGTGTCTGTTCACAGGCCGAGGCACCAGCGCATCACGGCCTTCTGCGCGTGCAGGCGGTTCTCGGCTTCGTCAAAGATCACCGATTGCGGGCCGTCCATCACCGAAGAGGTCACCTCTTCGCCACGGTGTGCGGGCAGGCAGTGCATGAACAGCGCCTTGTCGCCCGCCGCCGCCATCAGCGCGTCGTTCACCTGGTAGGCCCGCAGCATGTTGTGGCGGCGTTCGCGCGCCGATTGCGCGTCGTGCATCGACACCCAGGTGTCAGCGACGATCAGGTCGGCGCCCTCTACCGCGCGCATCGGATCGCGCTCGATCACGATGCTCGAGCCATGGTCGCGGGCAAAGCCGACGGCCTTGGGGTCGGGGTCCAGCTGCATCGGGCCGGCAAAGGTCAGGTCAAAGCCGAACTGGCCCGCCGCATGCAGGAAACTGGCGCAGACGTTGTTGCCATCGCCCGTCCAGACCACCTTCTTGCCCTTGATCGGGCCCCGGTGTTCCTCGAACGTCATGATGTCGGCCATGATCTGGCAGGGGTGGGAATTGTCCGTCAGCCCGTTGATCACGGGCACACTTGCGGCATCGGCCATCTCGTGCAGAACAGCCTCGTCGAAGGTGCGGATCATGATCAGGTCGACATAGCGGCTAAGGACACGGGCGGTGTCGGCAATCGTCTCGCCATGGCCCAGCTGCATGTCCTGACCCGACAGCACCATCGTCTGCCCCCCCATCTGGCGCACGCCGACGTCGAAGGAGACGCGCGTCCGGGTCGATGGTTTTTCGAAGATCAGCGCCACCATGCGCCCGGCCAGCGCCTGTTCGTCATCCGGCGTGCCGCGCGGGCGCCCTTCGCGGGCGGTCTTGATGGCGCGGGCATGGTCGATGATCTGGCGCAGCTCTCCGGCGTCGGTGGTGTGCAGGTCTAGGAAATGGTTCATCGGGAAACTCTTGTTATCGCCGGGGGCAGGGCGCGGCCCGCACCCCCGGACGGTTCTGAAATTGGCGCAGGGGTGGCCTTACTTGGCCAGCGCCTGCTCCACGTCTGTCGCAGCGGCGTCGAGCCGGGTGATCGCCTCGGCAATCTCGTCGTCGGTGATGGTCAGTGGCGGCAGCAGGCGCAGCACGTTGTCGGCGGCGGGGACCGTGATCACCTCGTTCGCATAGCCCGCCTTGACGATATCGGCGTTGGACGCCCTGCACTTCAGCCCGATCATCAGGCCAAGACCGCGCACGCTCTCGAAGACATCGGGATGCGCGGCGACCAGCCCCTCCAGCTTCTGACGCAGAAGCGCGGATTTGCGGTTTACTTCGGCCAGAAAGGCGGGATCCGTGACATGTTTGATCACTTCGATTCCAACCGCGCAGCCCAGGGGATTGCCGCCGTAGGTCGAACCGTGGGTGCCCGCGACCATACCCGAGGCCGCCTCCTCGCTCGCCAGCACGGCGCCCAGGGGAAAGCCGCCGCCGATCCCCTTGGCGACCATCATGATGTCGGGTGTGACCCCGGCCCATTCATGGGCGAACAGGCGACCGGTGCGCGCGATACCACATTGCACCTCATCCAGGATCAGCAGGGTACCGGTCTTGTCGCAGAGGGCGCGCAAGGCCTTGAGGTCAGCATCGGGAATCGGGCGAATCCCGCCCTCGCCCTGTACCGGCTCGATCATGATTGCGGCAGTGGTCCCGGATACCGCGGCTTCCAGCGCCTCCCAGTCGCCCCACTTCATCACCTTGAAGCCCGGCAGCAGAGGGCCGAACCCCTTGACCATCTTCTCCGTCGGCGCAGCGGCGATCGCAGCAGACGATCGACCATGGAAGGCACCGTCGAAGGTCAGGATCTCGACCCGTTCCGGCTGCCCCTTCTCGTACCAGTACTTGCGGGCCATCTTGACGGCCAGTTCGCAGGCTTCGGTGCCCGAATTGGTAAAGAAACACGTGTCGGCAAAGCTGGCGTCCACCAGGCGGCGTGCCAATTCCTCCTGCTGGGGGATCTCGTACAGGTTCGACAGATGCCAGACCTTCTGTGCCTGTTCCGTCAGCGCCGCCACCAGCGCCGGATGGGCGTGTCCCAGGGCGTTGACCGCGATCCCCGCGCCCAGATCGAGAAATCGGCGCCCGTCCTCCTCGATCAGCCAGGTGCCTTCGCCCTTCACGAAATGAAGCGGCGCGCGGGAATATGTCGGCAGGACAGCAGGGATCATCAGACGTTCCTCTGGAGTACGGAGGCCCTGAAAGAGCATGTGCTCGCGGGCCAAGTCAAGTTTTCAGGAAGTGGAGTATGCGCGCCGCGACAAATTGGGCGCAGGATCGGCCAGGGCGCGCCCCATAGGGGGCGCCTGTTACGCGCGTCGGCGTCGAAGTGCGAGGGGCGTTTGAGCGATCATGCTGATCTCATACGCCGATCCGTGCGTTTTGCAAAGATCCAATCTGTGTTCATCCCCTTTGCCATGTTGTGCATCATACCGCCTCCGGCGGGGGTATTTCCGGCCAGATGACAAGGAGCCGCCCTGCCATGTTTCCCTGTTGGAAATATCCCGGGGGAGGCAGGCGTAGCCTGGCGGGGGCAGAGCCCCCTCCCTAGCGACGGTGCAATTCGGACAGCATCTCTCCGGCCGCGATCGCCGGTGTCGTTTCGCCCCGGGCGACAGCCTCTGCAAGCGACGCCATCCTGCTGCGCGCCTTTTCGGTTTCCAGCTCGGCAAGCAGCCCTTGTTTCACCTCTTCACGAAACCAGTAACGTGCCTGTGCACTTCGGGCGGCCTCGAGGTGGCCGTTGGCGCGTCGCCATTCGGCGAGCGTCTGCATTTGCCCCCAGGCTGCGTCCAGACCCGACTGCTCGGTGGCAGATACCATGAGCGCCTTGGGAAAGCCCTCGGGGTCCTGCGGTCGTTTGCGCAGCAGCCGCAATGCGCCGGCATAGTCGGCACAAGTGCGGCTGGCGGCGGATTTCAGCTCTCCATCGGCCTTGTTGATCAGGATCATGTCCGCCATTTCCATGATGCCGCGCTTCACGCCCTGCAGTTCGTCGCCACCGGCAGGGGCCAGCAGAAGAAGGAAAAGGTCGCTGATCTCAGCCACGACGGTTTCCGACTGGCCGACGCCCACGGTCTCGATCAGCACCACGTCGAAGCCAGCGGCCTCGCAGACCGCGACCGCTTCTCGCGACCGGCGGGCGATGCCGCCGAGGTGTGTCTGGCTGGGCGAGGGGCGGATGTAGGCGCCGGGCGCACGTGCCAGCCGGTCCATGCGGGTCTTGTCGCCCAGGATGGAGCCACCGGAGCGGGCCGAGCTTGGGTCGACGGCCAGTACCGCGACTTTCAGTCCGTCACGGGTCAGCATCATCCCGAAGCTTTCGATGAAGGTCGATTTGCCGACTCCCGGTGTGCCGGACAGGCCAATCCGGAGGGCCTGCCGCCTTTCCCGTGCCAGGCGTTGGATCAGGCGGGCCGCGGCCTCGCGGTGATCGGCGCGGCTGCTTTCGACCAGTGTAATCGCCCGGCTGAGCGCGCGTCGGTCGCCTGCCAGAACCTTTTCGGCGATCGTGTCGAGATCCATCCTGCCTCTTCCCCCCGTGCTGGTCCGATGCTCTTGGGTGTAGCGCGCGGTTGCAGGCGACGTCCAGAGCGGGCGCGGGCAGGCCGCGCGGGCTTCTTGTTGGCGGAGCCCGGTCGCAGGCGGGGGCCTTCGGTGGTGCGCACCCGCCCGATGGACGCGCCGCGCCGGATCGGGGATAAGCGCGTCATGACACGTTTGCCGATTGACGATGCCCTGCCAGACCTGATCGCCGCCCTTGGGGCGCGCGGGCGGGCGGTTTTGCAGGCCCCGCCCGGTGCGGGCAAGACCACGCGCGTACCGCTGGCGATGCTGGAGGCCGGGATCGGCGCAGGCGGTCGCATCCTGATGCTGGAACCGCGCCGTCTTGCCGCGCGCGCCGCCGCCGAACGGATGGCCGAAACCCTGGGCGAGTCAAGCGGCCAGACCGTCGGGTACCGCGTGCGCGGCGAAAGCAAGGTCAGCCGCGCCACCCGGATCGAAGTCGTCACCGAAGGCATCCTGACCCGGATGATCCAGTCCGACCCGGAACTGACGGGGATCGGCGCGGTGATCTTTGACGAATTCCATGAACGGTCACTGAATGCCGACCTCGGGCTGGCCCTGTGTCTCGAGATCGCGGGTGCGCTGCGCGAAGACCTCGTGCTGCTGGCCATGTCTGCGACCCTGGATGCCGGGCCTGTCGCCGACCTGATGGGCGATGTGCCGGTGATCACGTCCCAGGGGCGGGCGTTTCCGGTCGACCTGGTGCATGCCGACACCGCGCTGCCGAAGGGGCCGGCGCTCTGGGGTGCGGTGGCGCAGCTGGTTGCGCGGGCGGCGCGCGAAACCGATGGCAGCGTGCTGGTCTTTCTACCCGGCGCGGGCGAGATTTCGCGCGTCGAACGCGCGCTTGGCGGTCAGTTGCCCGCTGATTGCACCGTCCGTCCGCTTTATGGCGCGATGAGATTTGCCGACCAGCAGGCCGCCCTGCGCCCCCCGGAAAAGGGCCGCAACGTGGTGCTGGCGACCTCGATCGCGGAAACCTCGCTGACCATTCCGGCGGTGCGCGCGGTGGTCGACGCGGGCCTGTCACGCCGCGCACGGTTCGACCCCGGTTCGGGCATGTCGCGGCTGGTCACGGAAAAGGTCAGCCGGGCCGAGGCGGCGCAACGTGCCGGACGGGCGGGGCGTGTCGCGCCCGGCACCTGCTATCGCGCCTGGACGAGGGGAGAGGAGGGCGCGATGGCGGCCTATCCCCCGGCGGAAATCGAGGCGGCCGACCTCGCCGGGTTGATGCTGGAGCTGGCGCTCTGGGGCGCCGCGCCGGATGCGCTGGCCTTTCTGACGCCGCCCCCCGAGGGCGCACTGGGTGAGGCGCGGGCCCTGCTGAACATGCTCGGCGCGCTGGATGCGACCGGCAGTATCACCGCGCATGGCCGCCGTCTGGCGGGCCTGCCGCTGCACCCGCGCCTGGCGCACATGTTGGCGGTGGCGGGGAAGGAGGCCGCGCCGCTTGCTGCGTTGCTGGCAGATCGCGATCCGATGGCGCGCGGCGCGCCGGTCGATCTGTCCCTGCGCCTGCGTGCGCTGGCCGGCGCGCATGAGCCGCGCGCGGACATGGGCGCGATCAACCGGATCCGCACCGAGGCCAAACGCCTTGCCCGCGATGTCCCGCCCCTCGGCCAGATCGGCCAGCCTCTTGGTGCGGCGGAAATGGCGGCGCTCGCCTATCCCGACCGCATCGGGTTGCGCCGCCCCGGCGACGCCCCGCGCTATCTGCTTTCGGGGGGCAAGGGGGCCGTCCTGTCCGCCGAGGATCCGCTGGCGGGTGCGCGCCTGCTTGTGGCGACCGATCTCGATGGCGACCCGAGAGAGGCGCGCATCCGGCAGGCCGCGCAGATCAGCGAGGCTGAGGTGCGCGCGCTGTTTTCCGACCAGATTCGCCCGGTTCGCCTGTGCGAATGGTCCCGGCGCGACCGCCGCGTGATCGCACGCCAGCAGGAACGCCTGGGCGCCATCGCGCTGACCGACACGGCGTGGAAGGATGCCCCTGCCGAAGAGGTTGCCCGCGCCATGCTGGATGGCGTGCGTGACCTCGGGTTGCAGCCGAACGGCCCCGCGCGGCTTTTCCTGTCGCGGGTCCGCCTGGTTGGCGCGCAGCACCCGCTGCCGGATTTTTCCGATGCCGCGTTGCTTGAGGGAATCGAGGAATGGTTGCTGCCCCATCTCTCCGGCGTCCGCTCGGCAGGCGATTGGAAGGCGTTCGAACTGCTGCCTGCGCTGCGCGCGCGCCTTGACTGGAACCAGCAGCAGCTGGTGGACACCGAGGCCCCGGGCCACTTTCTGACACCGCTTGGGCGGCGCATCGCCATCGACTATGCCGGAGAGGCCCCGGCAATATCCCTGCGCCTGCAAGAGATGTTCGGCCAGACCCGCCATCCGCAGGTGGCCGGGCGGCCCCTTGTGGTGACGCTTTTGTCGCCCGCCGGACGCCCCGTGCAGGTGACGCAGGACATTCCGGGGTTCTGGGAAAGCTCTTATGCGGATGTGCGCAAGGACATGCGCGGGCGCTATCCCCGCCACCCTTGGCCCGAGGATCCGCGCCAGGCGGATCCGACGCTGCGCGCCAAGCGCAAGGGAACCTAGGGATCCGCGCCAGGCGGATCCGACGCTGCGCGCCAAGCGCAAGGGAACCTAGGGATCCGCGCACTTTGGCGACGCGCCCTGCGGTCGGGCGGGGCAATCGGGCGTCACGCGTGGCGGTGGGGCCGCGCGGCACCGGCTTAACACTTGACCTCACCCCCATCCGAGCCTAAAGACGCGCAACGAGTTTCAGGGCGCCGTCGCACGCGGTGCCTGTTTCTATTGAACGGGGCGCGACCCGCCCTTCTGATCAGACGAGGATATACCATGTCGCGCCGCTGCGAACTGACCGGTAAAGGCCCCATGACTGGCAACAATGTCAGCCACGCCAACAACAAAACCCGCCGCCGTTTCCTGCCGAACCTGAACGACGTTTCGCTGCGTTCGGAAGCACTGGGCCGCACCATCAAACTGCGGATCTCTGCCAGCGCCCTGCGCTCGGTCGATCACCGCGGTGGCCTGGACAAGTTCCTGGCAAAGGCGAAAGACGTCGAGCTTTCCGACAACGCCTTGAAAGTTAAGAAAGAAATCGCAAAGCTTCAGGCCGTTCAAGCCTGATCCTGCGCCTTGTTCTACGCTTTGGAGCCCTGCCAAACTGGCGGGGCTCTTGCGTTTGGGACGACGGCTTTCCGGCCCAGTCCGGGGTGGCCGAACGTCCCCTGCGCACCGTTTGACCCGTGCGATGCCCCCGTCGACGGCACAGCCGCCGGGGCACCACCAGGCCGTTATCGGACAGGGCCCTGTTGCCCAAACCCTGCGGCGTCTGGGGGCCGCGCGGCGCGCTCGCCCGTCATAGTGCGGTGTGGCAAAATGCGTGCGCAGCAGCGAATCGGCCGACAGGCGATGCTTCGGTCACGCGCGCCCACATCTGTGCGCCCCGGCGGTTGAGGGGGAATCGCCGGGACGTTGCCCGATCACTGATTCTCGCCCCGCGACCCTTTTGCAGGAGATCCAGATGTTCAGATATGCCCTACATGCCATCCTTTCCCCGCTTATCGGCTCCGCGGTTGCCAGCTCCCGGTTTGTCCGCTCCCCGTTTCTCTGCTCCCCGTTTCTAAGCCTTGTCGTCGGTCTTTGCCTGAGCGTCAGCGCCGCCCAGGCCGAGATCCTGGTCGAAGATGCCTATGCCCGCGCGGCCACCCCGACCGCGAAATCGGGCGCCATCTTCATGACGTTGCGCAATACCGGGCCGGGCGATGACCGCCTGATCGGTGCCAGCACCCCCATCGCCGCGCGGGCCGAACTGCACAGCACCACGCAGGGGGCCGACGGCGTGGTCAGCATGGCGCGGATGGATGACGGGCTGATGGTCGGGGCAGGGTGCGCGGCCCTGCTGGGGCGCGGTGCCGACCATCTGATGCTGATGGGGCTGACCGGGGGGATGACGCAGGGCGCGCGCTTTCCCCTGACGCTGAGCTTTGAAAAGGCCGGCGACCTTACCGTCGACGTGCCTGTCGACATGAACCGCCTGCCGGGCGGGCCGGTCATTTCCGGCCATGTGAACCACGATCACGGCGACATGGACATCAGCGCGACGCAGTACGGCAACCCCTCGGCAGGTGATGCCGCAGACTGTGATACGCCGACATCACGGTGACGGGGCGCCGCGCCTTCACAATCGGTCGCGTCGCGGCGCGATCAAGGGCTGCTCCTCAGCGGTCGGCCTCGGCCAGCATCTCTGCCACCCACGTCGGCACCAGATCACTGGCGCGGCCCTGGCGCACCTCGGCAAAGGCGCTGTGTCGTGCCGATGCCTCAAGGTTCAGTTCCAGCGTATGGGCCCCGTTCGCATCGGCCTCCTGCACGAAACCGGCGGCGGGATAGACCTGTCCCGAGGTGCCGATCGCGACGAAATAGCTGCACGCGGCCAGACGCGTCAGGATCGTCTCCATGTGATAGGGCATTTCACCGAACCAGACGATGTCGGGGCGGGCACCGGGCTGGTGGCAGGCGGGGCAGGGATGTGCCGTTTCCATCTGCGCCGGGGCGGGCCAGCGATGGCCGCAGGCGGGGCACAGCGCGCCCGCCAGCGCGCCGTGCATGTGCAGCACCTCGTTCGATCCCGCGGCCTCGTGCAGGGCATCGACGTTCTGGGTGACCAGGGTGACCTGCCCGGGATAATCGCGTTGCAGCCGCGCCAGGGCGGTATGCGCGGCATTGGGGCGCGCCGCGGACGCGGCCGCGCGCCGGGCGTTGTAGAACCGCTGGACCAACGCCGGATCGCGCGCGAATCCCTCGGGCGAGGCGACGTCCTCGACCCGGTGGCGTTCCCATAGGCCACCGGCATCCCGAAAGGTGCCAAGGCCGCTTTCGGCGGAAATGCCGGCCCCCGTCAGGATCACGATGTTTTCCATGGCGTTTCCCCCTGCATGGCGTTCGGGCGCGGATGCAACGTCTGCCGCGCGCGCCCCTTTCCTGGTCTGGCCTTCTCTGGTCTGGGCCTGTCATCTTTCCGGTCCCGCCTTCGTCGGAACGGGTCTTTTCCCCCGACGGTGCGCGGGTTAGGCTTTTGCAGAACCTGCACGATCGGGGCCGAAATGACCACGTCCATCCTCTTTGTCTGCCTCGGAAACATCTGCCGCTCGCCCTCGGCCGAGGCGGTGGCGCGCCAAATGGCGCCCGGCCTGCGGCTCGACAGTGCGGGGACCGGGGGCTGGCACGCCGGTGAACCGCCCTACGAGGCCATGCAGGCCGCGGCCCGCACGCGGGGCTACGACCTTTCGGACCTGAGGGCGCGGCAGTTCCGTCGCGCTGATTTCGATGATTTCGACCTGATCCTGGCCATGGACCCCGCGAACCTGCGCGATATCGAGGCGCAACGCCCGGCGGGCCATGCCACCCCTGTGCGTCTGTTCACCTGCTACCTGCCGCAGGACAGTCGGTTCATGGGGGCCGATGCCGTGCCGGACCCGTGGTACACCCGCGATTTCGACGGCGCGCTGGACCTGATCGAGGCCTGTACGCGCGGCCTGCTGGCCGAACTGGGAGAGACGCCGCGCAGCTGAGGCCCGACGCGTTGCCGATGGGTCTGAAGGCGGCTGTGGTCATGCCGCGACCGCCGCAGCGAACGGCGGCTGTCGCCCGGGCCGGTCACCTGATCAGGAACACATCGCCTGCGCGGCCTGACCAAAGCTGCTGTACTTGCTCCAGAAGGCATCGTCCTTGGCGGTCTTGGACATTTTCACATCCTGCGCCTTTTGCGGTTCCTTGATGATCTTGGCGGCAAGGCGCTGATCCTGCTTGTTCAGGGTCATGTCCGCAACCTGCTGGATGCAGACGCAGAGGCGCGGGCTGGTGCCGTTGCCAGCGCCGAGGCAGGCCTGGCTGATGGGGCCGGCGTTGCCGGTGCTGCCCGCGAAGATCGCGCACGCGGCCAGCGCCGCAATCGATAGAGATCTGATCATTGTCGTTGCCTTCTGTCCCGAGCCGCATTGCAGGCTTGTCCGCATGGGCCTTTGGCCGGTGCGGCGGTGATCCTGTCTGTTTCGGCTGACGATTCCCGTCCACGCGGGATTTATGGCAGAAATATGCCAAATTTTGGGTGAATATTGCGATGTTTGCGACGGCATGAGCAAAAGATTGCCGATATCGAGGGGCAGAGAATTTGGCCCCGACGAAAGAGGCACGCACGTCACTTGGCCGGTCCGCAATCGACACCGGATGCGTCTCGAATGACCGGTCCCGTCAAGACAGTCCCGGCGAAGCGCCGGACCCGCAGGCGGGGTCCGGCAAGCAGCGTGTCAGCTGGCGTACCAGGGCCCCATCACGACCTCGGTGTCCGTGCCCGCATCGGCGAGAAGGCTGGCAAACTTGTCCGGGTCGCTGCCGCGGTAGTGGTAGGGGTAAACCACCTTCGGGGCAAAGGCGGCGACGCCGTCGGCGGCCTGCTCTTCGGTCATCGTGTAGGGCAGGTTGAAGGGGACGAAGGCGATGTCGATATCGCTCAGCGCCTTCATCTCGGGCGTGTTTTCGGTATCGCCGGCGATATAGACCCGCAGGCCGCCAACCTCGAGGATATAGCCGTTGTCGCGACCCTGGGGGTGATAGTCGAGCCGGCCCTCGGTCATGTTGTAGGCCGGGATCGCCTCGATCGGCATGTCGAGCAGCGTGCCCGTGTCGCCGTTGGCCAATACGGTATTGCCCGCCTGCATCGCTTCGCCCAGTTGTTCGCCGACGGTGGGGTTGGTGATCATCGGCACCGATCCCCCCGCACGCTCGACCAGCCCAGAGAGGGTTTCAGGGTCGAAGTGATCGCCGTGATGATGGGTGATCAGGATGAAATCGGCCGGGGGCAGGGCGGCATAGGCCTCGGCGCCGCCGACGGGGTCGACATAGATCGCACCCGCCGGTGTGACCATGACGAAGCTGGCGTGTTGCACGGGGTGGATCGAAACGGTTTCGCCCGCGTCGGTCTTGTAGATATCGCCGGTCAGGTTTTGCGCCATGGCGGCAAAGGGGCGCAGGATCGTGGTGGCGGCCCCGGCGGCGGCGGCAGTGGTCAGAAAGGTTCTTCTCCGGATCATTGTCGTCTCTCCCATGGATGTCGTGGCGCAAGGGTAGCGCAACGGCGCGGCGGGTCACTTCACGAAGGCGTCAGGAATGCAGGGGTGGGGGCAGGTTTGCAGCGGGGAGTGTGGCACATCGGGGGCGCTGCCCCCTTGGGCCCGTGGCCGGGCCCAATTCCCCCGGGGTATTTCCGGCCAGATGACGGGGGAGGTTGCGCGA
>TARA_R110000868_G_scaffold259743_5_pt1 | contig 26968 bp, 23 predicted proteins | sample TARA_R110000868 | Tara Oceans TARA_R110000868 (sample SAMEA4397489) | marine metagenome | biome: Polar Biome; feature: [SRF] surface water layer (ENVO:00010504); material: water (ENVO:00002006), including particulate matter (ENVO:01000060) such as... | depth 5 m | reverse complement strand
TACCGATGCCGGCGGCCTGACCACGAGCCGCCCTGGTGGCGTACTCTGGCCCCGCCTGGCAGGAGCGACGCTGCGGATCATTATCAGCTACACCGAAGCCTATACCGATGAGGCGCGCCGGGCGACCAGCGGCAAGCTGAAGATCGGCTGGACGACGTCCTATGACGATACCAGCCATTCCAAACTCAGCTCGTCGGGCGGACGCAACTATGTCAGCAGCAACTATGGCATGCAGCGCAAGGATTGGGCCGCATGAGCCAGCCAAGCATCTTCGATAGCGAGATCGCGCTGCCCAGTGATGTTCTGGCCGGGCGGGAGAAGCGGTTGCTCGGGTTCGATGCCCGCTATACCCGCGTCCATGACCAGCTTCGCCTGTTGCTCAACGTTGGCGCCCTGGATGACTGGAACCGGCAGAAGCATGGCGGCAAGCTCGCCTTGTGCGATCTTGTCGCTGAACAATATCCGCTCGTGATTTTTCACGGGGATGTCGGGACCGGCAAGACCGCGACAGCGGAATGCATCGCCAACCGGCTTGTCGCGGAGGCGAGAAGCTCGGATTCTATGTTGTTCAAGCTGTCAAACCGGGTGCGCGGCAATGGCATGGTGGGGGAGATGGGCAGCCTCATAACCGAAGCCTTCCAGAAGGTCGTCCAGGCGGCGGGCAAGAGCCGCCGCGCGATCCTCATCATCGACGAAGGCGACAGCCTCGGCGCCTCCCGATCGCAGGATCACAGCCATCACGAGGACAAGGTCGCGGTCAATACATTGATCCAGGGCGTCGATGATCTGCGCCAATATGGCGGGCGGATCGTCGTCATCCTCTGCACCAACCGGCTATCGGTCCTTGACGCAGCGTTGCGGCGGCGTGCCGCCATCATCGAGGAGTTCCGCCGGCCATCCGACGAGGAGCGTGGCCAACTGTTCCAGATGGACCTGGTGGGTCTCGATGCCAATGCGGCGCAGGTTGCCCAGCTCGTGCGGGCGACAGCGGCGTGTGAGGGACGTCCGCCGTGGACCTACTCAGATATCCGCACACGGCTTTATCCAATCGCACTGGCCCAGGCCTATCCGGACCGCGCCTTGCGTTTCGACGACCTGCTCTCGGTTGCGACGACGCTCCACGCCTCGCCGGTCATGGAGGACAAGTGATGGCGCGCTCACCGCTGTTCGGACGCCGCATCCATATCTCCGGCAGTGTGGTCAAGGATCTCACCATCGCGTCTACGGTTAACGTGGAAGCCGCGCGCACGCTTGTCGCCGGGCTGGTCAAGGAATTGGTCAAGCGTGGCGCCAATTTCGTCATCCCCGTGGATGCCGAACCCGTTCGCGAAGACGACGGCTTGCCGCGCTGCTTCGACTGGCTCGTCTGGAAGGCTGTGAAGGATAATCTGGCCCATCGCCCGCCGAACGTGCCCGGCCCGTTCGTCGTCGCCGTGCAGCACCACAAAACGGAAGAGCAGATTCCCGACAGCTATGCTGAACTTTGGGACGAGTTGCGCGCGACCCAGCTCGTCAAGATCGAAAGCGCGGCTCAATGGAATATGAACAGCAAGCGGATGGAAGCCCAGGCGCGCTTTGGTGACGTTCTCATCGCTCTGGGCGGCGACGAAGGCGTTCTATATCTGGCGAACCTGTACCATGACGCAGGCAAGCCGATCGTGCCGCTCAACCTGCCTCTCTGCCCGGAAACGAAAGGGGCGCGGCGCCTCTATAATTTCGGCCTCGCCAGCCACCAGACCCGCCGCCTGTTCCAGATCGCGGACGATGGCGATGCGCATGACTGGATCAACCGGATCGGCTTTCCCAGCCGGCAGTCGATCCCGGACCGCATCTCCGCCCTGGTTGATCTGCTCGAGGCGCTGGAACGGCCGAAGGCTTTCGCGGTCCGGCTGCTCAACCCCGATCTTGACGATTACAACGACGTTCAGACCTTCTTCGATCTGGTCGTGAAGCCCGTGATCGAGGATGAATTGGGGTATCGCCTGGTCGTGATCGATGGACGGCAAACCTATGAACATGCCCGGATCGATCAGGAGATATTCGCCAAGCTGCATCGCAGCAGCATCGTGCTCGCCGACATCACCGGCGCACGGCCCAACTGCTTTCTGGAACTGGGCTATGCTCTGGGCCGTTGCTTGCCCACCATGGTCATGGTGCGGGAAGGAGCCAGCCTGCCGTTCGACATTACCACATTTTCCGGCCTTCACTGGAAGGCCAGCGGAAGTGCGGATGACCGCAAGCGGGCTTTCCGCGAGCATTGGAACGCGATCCGCAATCGTCCTTCTCTTGTACCGACGGAGCCCCTGATCTCATGAGCGACAAGCGCGAGATATTCGTCTCGGTCGACGTCGAAACGGCAGGGCCGATCCCCGGCGAATTTAGCCTGCTCTCGATTGGCGCCTGCTCGGTTTTCGGGCCGGAGAAGAGCTTTGCCTGCGAATTGAAGCCAATCGGTGACAAGTTCGACCCCAAAGCGCTCGAAGTGACGGGCCTCTCGCTGGAGACGCTGGCGCAGACCGGGGACGATCCGCCCCTCGCCATGGAGAATTTTGAGCAATGGCTGGCCGAGCTTGCCAGCGATGATGGTGAGGTCGTGTTCGTCGGCTTCAACGCACCGTTCGACTGGTCATTCGTGAACTATTATTTCCATCGCTTTCTAGGACGGAATCCCTTTGGGTTTACGGCGCTCGACATCAAGGCGCTGTATATGGGAGCGACGGGATGCTCCTGGGCAGACACCCGCTCGAGCCGGATCGCGCAAAAGCTGGCGCCGACCCTTACCGGCACACACGATGCCCTGGCCGATGCTCGTTATCAGGCAGAGATATTCCGGCTGATCCGGGCAAAGCTTGTGCCTCAAGGGGAATGAAATCCTGAGCTTAACCAAACACAATTCTAGCCAAGCATAAGTCATGCTTCTTAGCGTTGGTGTGCGCCACACTTGCCTGCCGTAACACCATGTGCCGGTCGTATTAGCTGAACGAAGGACAGCCCCCCCCCGGGCCAGCGCCTGATTCCGATCAGTCCTCATTGTCCAACACCCCGGTCATTCGCGGTCCGACCTTTCTGATGTTGAAGAACGGCGGCCCGGCAGGTTGGTTCACCAACTGCCGAACAGCCGGATGGTTCGGCGAAGCGCCTCTTACGCCATTGCCTGTATTGCTTCGCCATCCTGCTACGACGCCAAATCCTTGTTGCGCGGCCTGAATTCATGCGTCTCTTGATTGCCCCCGAAGCCCCGGCGCTGTGCCGAGGCAAAGGGGACGATGTTCATGCCATCTCTATTTCTGCGCACCGGAGCGGCTGCAATCACGCTCGCGTCCAGCATCGCGCTTACTCCGGCCCACGCCAACAACTACGGCGAAAGCCTCGCCTGGCAATTCCGCACCTCGGCCGACCGCGTCAACCTCGCTGTGATCGCCGATCTCATCGAGAAACGCCGGTCAGGCTATTATCAGGCGCCCGTCTACAACACGGCGATCGAGCGCCAGTATAATTGCGACATCACATCGAGCGCGCTCGGCAACAGCGACAACCAGACCGCGCTCGCCAACTCGCCATCGGTAACCGGAGCGACCTCCTCCGCCAACGGCAATGTCAGCGAAACCGACGTTTCGACGGGGTCCGGGGCATCCGCCGGCACCGACCAGGCCAATAGCGGCGCTGTATCGGCATCGGTCCGGGGCGGCACTTCGGCGACAGGATCGGGCACCGCCACGCAGGCGCTCAATTCTACCCAGACCAACAGCGGCGACCAGTCGGCCAGCGTAAGCGCGTCGACCGCGTGCGCCTTCGGGATGCTCAACTGATGCGCACCGTAGCAAGCGGTCGCCGGGCTGGGGCCGGGAAGGGGCTGGGGCTGGCCGGTGTCGCGCTAATCGCGTTTGCTCTGCCGGGCTGCGTCAGCATGCGGCAGGAAAGGATGGCACCGGGCGAGGAGCCGGCGCTCCTCGGGCCAGCGGTGCGCGACAACCGCACGCCGATGGATGCACCGCTCGCCTGCCTGGCCGGCCAGATCGCGAGCCGCGGGGGAAAGCCACTCGTCGTCGCGGTTGGCGACGTGCGCGATTACACCGGCAAATATTCGGTCAACGAAGGCAACGCGATCACCCAGGGCGGTGCGCTCATGGTGTCCTCGGCGCTCGGCAAGCTGGGCGGCGCTGTGCGCCTCGCCGAACGATTCGACCCAACAATCGCCGAACGCGAGTTGGGCTACACCGATCGCCGCCAGCTCGGCGATGGCAAAGTGCATGACGTTCCCGCCGCCTCGGGACCGCAAAGCGTGCGCTGGCTGCCTTATTTCGGGGGCAGCATCACGGCCTCCGACTATTACATCGTCGGGGGCATCACCGAACTCAATTACGATATCCGCTCGGGCGGTGCGGAAGTAGCCGTCGGCAGCGTCGGCCCAAGGGTCCGCACCTATACCCAGAGCGTCGCGATCGACCTGCGTATCGTCGACACGCGCTCGCTGCTGGTGGTGCGGACCATCAGCCTCACCAAGCAGTTCACCGGCTACGAGACCGGGTTTGGCATCTTCCGCTTCTTCGGCTCGGATCTGTTCGACATCAATGTCGGCGCCAAGGGCCAGGAACCGCTCCAGCTCGGTATCCGCACCGCGCTCGAGGAAGCGACCCTGCGCCTCGTGAGCACGGTCGCGCGCGTCGATCCGGCATCCTGCATGGCGCGGGCCTCCTGGAAACCGGCACCCGAGCAAGCTGCGGCACCCGTCGTGGAAACACGATCTGCGCCGACCCGGCCCACTGGCATATCGGCGGCCTTCAATGGACCGGACACGGTTGCCGGGGCGACGACCGCATCCGCAGCGCAGGTCCCCTTCGAGATCGGCTCGGCGGACCTTTCGGGCTCGGCCTCCGCTCTCCTCGACAGGATTGCCGCTGCCGCCGCGCGCGGTTCCGTCACGGTGACGATCGTCGCCCGCGACACGGAAAATCTCGATCCTGGCGCGCGCGATGCCCTGACCGATCGGCGAATCGCCGCGCTGGTCGCGGCGCTCGCGCAGCGCGGCGTCGCACGCAAGACGGTGGCGACACTCTGGCGTCCCGGCCCGGGCGATCCCGCAATCGTGCCCGACAGTCCCGGCCTGCAGCGCCTCGCCGCGCTGCGGATCGGGCGCTGACGCATCCGCATCAGCTCACAGGAGGCGCCCACCCGACACAACTTCTTCCCGCCCGATCGAACATCACCATCCACAAGAAAGGATCACTTCATGACACGTCACCGCTCCACGGCCCATCGCGCACGCCGCCTCTTCCTCGGCAGTGCCTTCGCGGCTCTGTCCGCTTCTCTCGCCGCTCCGGCGCTGGCCATTCCCCCTTCGCTGCCGCAGATCGAAGCGGAGGGCGCCCAGGTCATCGCCAATAATCAGTCGAGGACCGACACGGCCGTCGAGGCGGTCGCCGCCGATCCGGTGATCGAGGCGGTCATCGAACCGACGCAAGCAAATGCGACCCTGTCCGGCAACAGCGTCACCGCATCGGCAACCGCCAACCGGCAGGACAGCACGCTGGTCTCTGATACGCTCGACTTGTCCACGATGGCGATCGACACCTATCTCGCAGCCGATGCGGATGGCATCACCGCCGATGCGCCGGCCGTGATCGCGGTGCAGCAGACGATGGAAGATGCGCCGGTCACGGCCGATGCCGATTTCACCTATGTCGGCATCACTGCCGATGGCGTGGTCGAAAGCAGCCTTGCCATTGCAGCCAACCGGCAGGAAGCACTCGCCACCGGCAATGACGCCGCCAGCACGATCAGCATCTCGGGCAATGATGGCAGCACGGGTGCGGGCCTCGCAAGCCGGCAATCGACCGGCTATGGATCCGATGTCTCGGCGAACATGGCGGGCGTGTCGCGCATTATCACGCAGGAAGTGGTGAACAGCGACCTCGCGATGGACGGCAATCTCCAGCGCGCCATCGCCACGGGCAACAGCGCGGCCAATGCGCTGTCCACCGATGTGCTGAGCATCGAGGGTACATCGGCCAGCGGCACGCCGTCTCTCGTCACGCCTTATGGCGGCCCCGAGGTGAACGCAGCCTACGCCCTGCTTTCCGACCAGCAGACCGGCAGCGAGGTGAGCGCGGGCGCCGATGGCGGGTTCCGCTCGGTCGCGGTCGATTCCGTGGTCGGCTCCTCGATGAGTGCCGACGGCAATGCACTCGCCGCGGCGGCCTATGGCAATGAGGCGCAGAACAATGTCCTGCTCACCGCCAACAGCATCGACGCCGGCTATGGCGCCCTCGCCAATGTGACCAACGTCCAGGCCGCGGGCGGCGCGACCAGCGCCGATACGCTGGGCGGCACGACGATGTTCCTGTCGAGCGACCTTATGGGTTCGACCATCTCGGCCGCGGGCAACAGCGTCCAGGCGATCGCGATCGCCAATCGCGCGGACGCCAATCTGCTATCCGTTATTGCGACCTCGACCAGCGCGCCCGACGGCTATGGAGGTGAAGAAGGCGGTGAATGGCCGGAGGGACCCGAATATGTCGGAACGGCGCGTCTGACGCCGTTCGGCGAGATGACGGTAACGGCGCCCTTCAGCGTGCAGAATGCCCAGAGCTTCGCGGCGCCCGTCACGGCATCGGCATCGCAAGACGCCGCGCGCGTCACTGCCGAGGCCGGAATCATCGATTCCAGTGTCGCAGTACTCGACAACGACACAAGGGTTGCCGCGACCGGGAATCGCGGCACTAATGGCCTCATGGTCGATGCCAATAGCATCGCTACGGCGGCGGATCTCAATTCCTCGCAGCTCGGGTTCGGCGATGTCCGGGTGACAGTCGCCGACAGCGACGATCTCGCCGGCGCTCGCATCGCCGCGCAGGGCGATGTGGTCGGCTCCCGCCTGACGGTGGCGGGCAACAGCACGCAAGGCACCGCGATCGCGAACGACGTGACGAACAGCCTGGGCGTAGCCGGCAACCAGCTCGTCAGCGCAAGCGGTCATTGGGATGCGGTCGCGGGCCTGGCCAGCGACGATCTGGTGGCTTCGGCTGATTATGCCCTGGCGAACTACCAAAGCACCGGCATGGGCCTCGATCCTGGCGAGGGTGAAGGTGGCGGCATTCCGCAGATATCGTCCGATGTCACCGGTCGTCTCGCGGGCGTTGGCAACAGCATCATCGGCTCGTCGGTCGCAATCGAGGGCAACAGCCAGACGGCGACCGTGCTCGCCAATCTCGCCTCGAACGACCTGTCGATCAACGCGACCTCGCTGGGCAGCAATTTCGACATCGCGCCCGGCACTGCGCTGTCATCGACCCAGATCGGTATCGCGGATCTTGCGGCGACCTCCGATCTGATGATCGACGCCACCGGCTATGTGGTCGACGGATCGGTCGGGATCGCGGACAACAGCAATGGCGCGCTCGCCCATATGAACGATGCCGTAAACCAGGCGAGCATTGATGCGGTCCAGATCTGGGAACTGAGCGGGGCCGGTGCCGAGCTGTTCACGGATCCGGGACTTCCCGGTCTCGCCGTCGGCGATCACGTCCTGGCCAACAGCCAGCTGGCCGATGGCGGTGTCGCGGCTGTGGCACAGACGGGAGTAGGAAACATCGACGAGGGTGCCGTGCTGTCCCGGTCGAGCTACGCACTGACCGGCAACAGCACCGCGACCGAAGCCGTGGCGAACCAGGCGATCAACGGCCTGTCAGTGTCCGCAGCATCACGCGGAGAGGCGAGCGCGGGTCTCGCCAATACCCAGGAAAGCCATGCCGGTGTGCTCGCTTCGGCTGTCACGCAGCTCGGCTATGCGGGCGAGGCCTTGTCCGATGCGCAAGTGCTTGTCGACGGCAACACGACCAGTGCGGCAGCGCGTGGCAATGTCGCTTCGAACAGCCTGATGCTTTCGGGAACGCCCACTTATGGTGCGATGCCTGCCAACGCTTCGCTGACGGGTTCGGGAGCGGTGTCGGCAGCGGCGGGGCTGGCCAACAGCCAGCTCAACACCGGCGATGTGACCGCGCTCAGCGAAAACGCAGGCCATGACGTGGTGCTCAACGCCGTGGGCGCCGAAGGCAGTAAGCTGATCCTCAACGGCAATAGCGTTTCGGCCTCGGCGGTCGGCAACAGCGCGACCAACAATGTCACGCTGGCCTCTCTCGGCAAGTTGCCGACGGCCGCTGTCGCAAACATCCAGATGAACAGCGGACAGATCAGCGCCTGGGTGAGCGGTGCCACGTTCCATGCCATTCCGGGTGCGCTCACCGCGAGCAGGCTCGGCATCACCGGAAACAGCGTCGCCGCATCGGCCGTGGGAAACAGCGCCGTCACCTCGATCGCGTCCCCGCGCTGATCCGCCGCGGCGGCAGGCCGCAGCCCCCGGTTGGCCGCCGTTAGGCGGGAGAGGCCGTCACGCATCCCCCAGCGTGGCGGCCTCTCGTTAAGCTTCCATCATCAGCGGCCGGTGCGGATAACTGGTTCGGGTATCCACCAAGCCATCGATGGCATGAGCCTTGCCCTCACTCACTGACGAATGTTCCGGTCGACCAGAGTTCGTCAGTTCGTTCGAGGTAGAATGCAGCGTCGGGATAGCTGCCGCTCAGCGCCAATGGTGACATGCCTTCCAGCCAGGCCTGCTGGTCAGGGCCGGTAAGCACAAGCGGCATATGGCCGCTCAGGCGCGCGATCGGATCGCGCGAGAGTCCAAGCACTCCAGCAACACCACCTTCGCTCCACAGGCCGGCCCAGGCGCACAGGGGATGATCCCAAAGGCCGGACCAGACACGGGAGCGCCGGCCCGCCGGTCCATCGGGATAGGCAAAGGCTTCTATCACGATCAGGCAGGGTAAAAGCTGCCCGGCCGAGGCGAGCCTGCTGCGCTCGGTCAGGTCTCTGGGGAATAACGTCGCTCTTCTCGCCAGAGGCGCAGCGCCGGCAAAGCATTGCCGCGCAAGTCCCCAGGTCTTGTTCTGCAACCGTCGTTCACCGCTGCCGCGAGTGACGACCAGCAGCTTCTCACCCGGCCAGATCACATCGCGCCACGCAAGCCCGTCGTCAGGGCTGGCGTCAAACAGGGCTGCCATTTCGGAAACAGCGCCGCGGCAGCGAATCAGATTGGTCATCCTGGCGATATAGCGTCTTGCCGCCTGATCGTGGATCAGGGCGGCCGTAAGGCGAGATGCGAATGGATACGGCTAATGTGAGCGCAATCCTCGGCGGGCATCATGTTGGAACGGCCCAACAGCAAACTTTCGGAATCCCATTCGGCCTCCACTGTTCCGGCTCATTCCCTGACACGCCACCTGCACTGTCTCGGTCGTCTTCCCGGTGCGGTAGGACCATCATTATGCAGGCGTCTGAAAATGCCATGCGGGATACAAGTTCAGGAAATTCTTGTAACTTCCAAGGCATGGAAGTATTGGGAATTTATGTCCAGCTTGACGCAACAGGTTGTGGGGGCGGGTCTCGCCGATCGTATCTTTAGCGAACGCCAGCTTGGCGATGTGCTGGGCGGGAGCGCCGCGCGCCGCTACGGCCTGGTCAGTCGCGCCTTGAAGGACGGCTCGCTCATCCGTGTCAAGCGCGGCGTCTATGTGCTGGGCCGGCACTATCGCAGCAATCCGGTTCATCCCTTCGCCATCGCCCAAGCCCTGGTTTCCGGCAGCTACATCTCCTTCGAAAGCGCCCTGGCGCATCATGGCTGGATTCCCGAGGCGGTCTTCGTGACCGCCAGCGTTTCACCGGGGCGCAAGACCGTGCAGTTCGAGACCGGCGATTTCGGAGCATTCAGCTTCCACCCTCTTGCCATCGAGGACTATCGCTTCCTGACAGGTGTCGACCGGATCGCCTTTGACAAGCTGACCGCCTTCGTCGCACAGCCCTTGCGGGCGCTTATGGATCTCGTAGCGCTACGCAAGGCGCGCTGGTCTGGAATCGGCTGGCTGACCGGTGGTATGCGGATCGACGAGGAAATGCTCCTTTCGCTGAGGCGGAAGGATTTTGCGGCATTGAAACCGGTCTACAAGCACAGGGCGGTGAACGCCTTTCTCGGCGCGCTGGAAGATTCCGTGATGACGATGAAGGCTTCTCAAGGCGGACGGTCCGGACATGATTGACATCATCACACAGAAGCTGCGCCAGTATGACGCCACGAATGCGCTCGAGGAAGAGCATGCGGTCAAGGAGATTCTCCAGGAGATTGCGCTCTACGCGCTCTGGCGCGGCGGCTTTTTCGACGTTGCCCTCTTCCAGGGCGGCACGAGCCTTCGCATCCTTCACGGACTCCCGCGCTTTTCCGAGGATCTCGATTTTCTCCTGCGAACCCCCGACGCCGATTTCGACTGGTCGCCTTATCTCAAGATTCTCACCGAGGTGGCCGGCCAGTTCGGGCTGAAGCTCGACGCACAGCCCAGGGCCAGGATGGACACCGCGGTGCGCCAGGCGCTCATCAAGGACAATTCCATTGCCAGCCAGCTCGATCTGTCGTTCGCGGGAACGGGCCGGCCGAAAACGATCCGCATCAAGCTCGAGATCGACGTCAATCCGCCCCTGGGATCGGGCGAGGCCACCAGCTATCTCGATTTCCCGCTCGACTACGAAGTGCGTCATCAGGATCTCTCGTCCAATTTCGCGCTCAAGATCCACGCGCTGCTTTGCCGCGGATTCCTCAAGGGCCGCGACTGGTTCGACTTCTCCTGGTATGTGTCTCGCGGGGTTACGCCCAACCTCGCCCTTTTGCGCAGCGCCCTGGTGCAGGCCGGCCCCTGGGCCGGGGACGAGGCTCTTCGGGTCGACATGGCCTGGTTGAAGGATGCTCTATCTGCCGCCATGGCCCGGATCGACTGGAACGAGGCCGCCGAGGACGTGCGGCGCTTCCTGCGCCCCGCCGAGCTGAAGTCAATCGAGTTGTGGAGCGAGCGCTTCTTTCGCGCCAAGCTGGATAAGCTCGGCTCGACTGGCAATCGGCAGGCCCAGGCATGATGGCGTCGTCGACGCCGCGGTAATGCTATGCATTCCAGAAGCCGCTTTTGCGTCCGTGACGAAGCCTGAGCTGGGCGACATAGCCGTCATGGGCCGGATGATCGCCGAAAGTCTCGATCCGCCTCGCCAGATACTCGCAAGTCTGCAGATGCCGGGCGGCGTGGCGGTAGCGCGTGGACCGCGCCCTATCGAGCGAGAAGTCGATCATCGCGCGCAACATCAGCGTGGCGGCCAGCGGATGGTTCTGCTCCAGCGCGTCGGCTGCTGGCGTCAATAACCCGTAGTGATTGCCGTCCATTTCGCCGTGGCGAGCAAGCGCCAGCTCGGCCGCCCGGCCATGCGCCGGCCAATCGACCAGAAATGCGAGCGCCTGATGAAAGTCCGGGTATTGGCCAACATAGGCTAGGGCGCGGTTTTCCGCTTCTCCATCGTCGAAATCGGGAAGGCGCTTGATGAAGGCCCTGAGATATTCGGCGCTCAGATTCTGCTCGAAGGCGGCCCAGCGCTCGTTCTGGGCCTCGTCCACACACCCCCGCGCGTCGAGCACATCGATCATGACCCGCCGCCAATCGGGCCAAAAGCCGCCCTTGCGATAGTCGGCTTCGGCCACGGTCAGCGCCGCCATCGCCTCGTCGGCGCGATCCGCGGCAAGCAGGCGTTCGGCAATTCTGGCCGCGATGGCCGGATTGGTGCGCTCTGCGTCCGAAAAGCGCGCGGCGTAGCCATCCGCGTCGCCAAGCGCATCGGCAATCTCGGTCAGCGCGGACTGGACAAGGCGGTCATAGTGCCGCGCCTCGTAATCGTCCTGAAAGATCGGGGCGCGCGTGCTGATGCCGATCACCCGGCGATTATCGGCGTTGGCTTTGGCCGGCGTTTTTGACGCCAGCTCTTCGAACCGTTCCTTGAGCAGGCCAAGTCCCTCCCGCTCCAGCGGTTCGGCCATCAGGTCGATCAAACCATCGAACTGGGCATAATCGTTGGCGCAAACCCCGTCGAATACCCGATCGGCCAGTTTGCGCGGCTCCAGCTTCGCCTGCTTCGCCGCAGCACCGAGATCGTCCAGCGCCATATCCATGATGCTGCCGATGGCTCCATTGCTATCGTCACACCGTTCGTAGATCGAAGGCGCCAGTTCCAGCAGGCGCCACAGCAGATCGAACGCATCGGCGGGTCTGGCGGGCGCGACATGCGCCATGATCGCGCTCCGCTGCATATCGAGATCCCGCGCCAGCGCCCCGACCTTGCGCCAATCGACGAACGATTTTGACCTGGCGATCGAGGAGAGCCGTTTGCGGATTTCCGCCGCCACATCGCCGCCGCCGTTGCGGCTTGCCAGCTCCAGCCTCAGACGGCGTTTGGCGGCAGCATCCCCGTTCGCCAGTTCAAGCAGCAATTCCGACAATCGCTCTGCGCCCAGATCCGCGAGATTCTTGACGTTGAGGGTCTTTCCAGAGGCCATGGGGGCCTTCCTCTCAACAGGCGCCGGTGCGGTCAAGCCGAGGCTCGACCGCGGCGATCCGGCGGCCGCAGTCGTTCGGCAGGCTACGGCTTGTAATCCCGAGCCAATGATGGACATTTCCTGACCCGGCGGGCAGTCTCGAAAAGAAGCTGTGCTTCATGATGGTGCTTGCCAGGCCGAAATGGCTTATATCTATGTATCCATTATCGACATCGTGGAGGGGTTGCGCCGAGAGTAGGGCTTGCGTCCAGTCAGTGCCGCGCGAGGGTAACGGCCACGCCAAGCGTATTGCGCGCCTGCGCCGGGATGACGGGATCGTCAAGCTCGACGCCGCCGAAATCATCATCGTGAACTCGCACGCTGGCACGTCCGCCTATCAGATGTTTGCGGGAAAGCTGCGGCTATTGCCGGCAGGCCATAGCGGGCCATGTTCGGGGCCGGACTATGTCCCGCGATCACGCCGAAGCCCGGATTTCCATATGAATATATGCGATAGATCTACATGGTCGACGTCACTCAGCCATACAAACGGTCGTGAACCTCGCAGGCACCATGCTCTGAGGTCAGAGTTTCAAACGTAGTCGCGGTGATCTGATTTCGGCCACCGGCCTTGCTCCGGTAAAGTTGCTGGTCCGCATGGGCGATCCACTCGTCGGGGGACATGTCCGGCTTGCACCGGGCTGTTGCGACGCCCACGCTGATGGTCACGCACCTGCTGACTGTTGACCCTTCATGCGGGATGTTGAGCGACCCGATCTGCGCCTGAATTTCCTGGGCCACCATCATGGCGGCATCGGCGTCCGCCCCGGGAAGGAGGCATGCGAACTCCTCCCCGCCGTAGCGAGCCGAAAGACCCGAGGCTCGCTTCAGGGCTCGTTTCAGAGCAGAGGCGATCATGGCGATGCAACGATCGCCCGCGGGATGGCCGTAGACGTCGTTAAACTGCTTGAAGAAATCGATGTCGAGCAGAAGTACGGACAGCCAATCGCCCGCGCGCGCCAGGCGGGCGGTTTCGACACTCAGCGCCTGTTCCATCCGCCGACGGTTGCTCAGGCCGGTTAGCGCATCGGTCACGGCCATTTCCGCGAGTTGGTCACGCAGGCGCTTCAGTTCGATATGATTGCTCACCCGAGCGCGCAGCACGACCGGCTGGACGGGCTTGGTGACATAGTCGATCGCCCCGAGCGAGAGACCGCGCACTTCATCCTCGGTATCACCGAGACCCGTTGTGAAAATCACCGGGACGTCGGTGAGCAGCGCTTCGTTCTTCAATTGCCCGCAAACTTCGAAGCCGTCCATTCCCGGCATCAGAATGTCGAGCAGGATCATATCGGGAAGGATCCTGCGGGCAGTTTCCAGCGCCTGCGGACCCGAGGTCGCGAAGCATATCTCATAATCCTCCTCCAGAATGGCGTTCATGATCTCGATGTTCGAGATTTCATCATCCACGATCAGGATTGTGGGCCTTCCGGTCATGACACCGCCTTGATGCCGCCAACGACATCAGAAGGAAGCTCTGTCCCTGCATCAAGCACTGCGAGCGCGCGGTCATAGTCGAGACGATCGAGTGCCTGACGGAGCGGGTGACTATCACTTGCCTTACGTGGAAGGCCGATGGCGGCTGCAAACGTATCAAAGCTCGATCGCGCCTTGAGGCTCCGGCGCAGGAGTTGTTCGCGCAACATGAGACGGGCTGCGGCAATCTCTATTTCCGTCCCAGTCACCCGATCGCGATCGGTCGGCGCACTGGCCATATCCGGCGCAAGCCGCCGCGCGGCGGCGATAGCTGGCTCAATCTCAGCCCCCAGAGCCTCGATCTTGTCTGATATGTTCTCGATGTCGCCGGCTGCAATCAGCCGTTCAACATCGGCCGCCATCGCCTGAACACCGGGTAACTCGAGCGAGCCGGCTACTCCCTTGAGCGTATGGGCAAGCCGCCGCGCCTCTAAAGTTGCGCCTGCGGAAATCATGTCCGACAGATCCTGTGCGACGTCGGCGTAGCCTTTCCCGAAGTCGATGATCAGCTTGCGCAGCAACCCGGCCTTGCCGTTGACGCGACCGAGCGCCGCATTCAGGCCAAAAGGCGGGAGTTCAGTTGGCAGGGCGGTCTCCGGTGGGAGCGGAAGATTGGCCGGTGCCGGCGTGACCGCTGTCATGCCCCGTTCGGGCCTAAGCCATCGGTCGAGCGTGCGGACCAGCACCAACGGGTCCACTGGTTTGGCAATATGATCGTTCATACCTGCGGCAAAGCAGCGCTGCCGTTCCTCCTCATAGGCATGTGCGGTCATCGCAATGATGGGAAGGCGATCGGGTGTATATTGTCGACGGATGATTTCTGCCGCCTCAATGCCGTCCATTTCGGGCATCTGCACGTCCATCAGGATCGCAGCATAGCCCGCACCATGCTTTGCCACCCGGTCGCACGCGATCTTTCCATTCTCTGCCGTGTCGATCTGCAAACCCGCGTCGCTCAGCAATTCAGTAGCGATTTCCCGGTTGATCTCGTTGTCTTCGACCAGCAGCACGCGCAGCCCGCGCATGGACGGAGCGACCATGGGCGGGGCAATGCTTATGTCTGCAGGTTCAGGCCGGATGGGATCAGCATTCGAGAACAGGTCGGAGATCGTGTCGAACAGGGCCTGAGGTTCTACCGGTTTGCTGAGGAATGCCGCAACCTCAGCCCTGCCGACCTCCGCCATGAACTCATCAGTGCCATAGGCGGTGACCATGAGTGTGACCGGCAGTCTGGGAAGCAGGGGATTGGCGCGCAGCGTCCGGATCGTGTCCATCCCGTCCATGCCGGGCATCTTCCAGTCGAGTAGCATCAGGTCATAGGGTTTGCCCTCCTTGACCGCAGCTTCCACCGCACTGATTGCTTCCGCTCCGGACGCGACCAGATCGACCGGCATTGCCCAGGTATGGAAGATTTCCTCGATGATCTGCCGCGCAGCGGCATTGTCGTCTGCGGCGAGGATACGCAGGCCGCGCAATGTCGGCGAGAGTATGAGCGCGCCTGCCTTCCGGTCGCTCTCGACCGGCATTGTTGCCGTGAACGTGAAGGTGCTGCCAGTGCCGAGTTCACTTTCGACGCGAATATCGCCACCCATCAGTTCAACGATTTGCCTGCTGATGGCGAGACCCAGGCCAGTGCCGCCGAACCGGCGCGTGGTCGAACTGTCGGCCTGCGTGAATGACCTGAACAGCCCGGCTTGCTGTTCAGCCGTCATGCCGATTCCGCTGTCTTGTACCGACAATTCGATCGTCGCGCTGTCGCTGGTGCGGGCGAGCAGGCCGACGATGATGGTGACGTGCCCGGCTTCCGTGAACTTGATGGCATTGCTGAGGAGATTGAGCACGACCTGATTGAAGCGGAGCTCGTCGCCCACCAGCATTTGCGGGATTGCATCGTCGATCCGGCTTTGGACCCTGACTCCCTTCGCGGCAGCATCGCCCTCGACAAGCTCGATTTGGCTCGTGATCGAGGCGCGCAGGTTGAACCCATGCTTTTCGAGCTTGAGTTTGCCGGCCTCGTTCTTGGAAAAATCGAGAATGTCATTGATCAGGCGCAGCAGAGAGACGCCTGCGCCGTTGATCTTCATAATATAGTCGTGCTGCTTTGGATCAAGCTCGGTGCGCTGGAAGAGATGACAGAAACCGAGAATAGCGTTCATCGGCGTGCGGATCTCGTGACTCATATTGGCCAGGAACATGCTCTTGGCACGACTGGCTTCTTCTGCCTCTCGTGTGCGCTCTTCCAGCGCCTCGTTCTTAGCGACGATCTCTGTGCCCATGCGGCCGATCCGCTCGAAGCTTTCCACGACCATATCGCTCAGCCATACCAGCACGGCCGTCTGGAAGGCTACGATCACGGCATGGAGCAGTACCCGCGCCAAATTACCTTCGGCGGGGAAGACCGCATAGGGCAGAAGGTAGAGAAGCAGCAAATGATGGAGCGCCGTTGCTGTCGCCGCGACCAGCACTGCACGCCGGTCGAACCAGGCGATGGTCAGCGCCAGCATGGCGAAGAAATACATGTGCATGTCCATCTGCCATGGATTTCCCCGCATTAGATAGAGAAGCAGCGCTGGCTCTCCGACGAGCGCCACGGCCGAGATATAACGCGTCCGGGCAGCGATGCCGCAGTGCCGCCATGTCAGGTGGTAGGCTCCAGCCAGAACCGCCCCAGCCGTTGCGGCGCCGGCGATGGAATGCCCGGTAAGCCATGCCACGATGCTGAGCGCCGGCACATGAAACCAGAGCAGGAAGACAAGGAAGCGGCCAAAACGCGCACGCAGGCTGTCGAGTTCGATGCTCACTGTGAGACCTCCGTCGGAACGTCGAAGCAGCCTGCGATCCTTGGCGATGGCAAAACGAACCATGCACCGGCAGCGCGCGCGCGTTCGGCAAAATCGGCATGCGACGACGCCGCAATGGCGATGTTCTGAAACCGCCCTACCTCGACGAGACCGCCATCGGCAGATCCAAGCAGGTTGATCGTCTGGCCTAGGCTCGACCATGGGGCGGCAACCACGAGATATTGCCCGTTGCGCCCAGAGGCTGAAAGAGAGGCTGTAGTTAAGCCGATAAGTCCGGCTAATAGCAGCGCGGAAGCAGGCGCCAGATCACGAGCGGCCGCACCAACTCGAGCCGAGGTAGACACTTCCCTCTCATGGTTCCGATGCTGCGCACAAACATCTGTCGGCATGGCTCTGTCTCCGTTCGACGAGCGTAGCTGCCAGAAATTATATTTTGGTAAAAACCCAACGAATACTGCTTGGATCTGGAATCACTATAGCCCTTTGAGGAAACGGGTGACTTGTCCTCGGAATGATCTCGGCCTGACTTCCCATTGAGCGATGTAATCCGTTCGAGAATTTTCTCCTCCATCGCGAGGTTGGCCTCGATGTAGTTCTGGGTCGTCTCGGCCGAGCCAAAGAGCGATGACCGACTGTTCGCCTCCTTCCTGTAACAGGTCCATCGCCGCCATATGCCTCAAGACATGGAGGGTGACCCGCTTGGTTACCTGGCTACCGGCGATGGACATGCCTTGTTCACCGCAGCCGCGTGCTTAGCGCGAATATAATGCATGCCACGGGCACCGAGTGTCCGCCACTGGCGTTCGGGAATACCGGCTGACTGGGCGTGTTGATTGCCGCTGAGAAGTGGCAGCACAGCGTGCGGTCGCCGCGAAAATGCGCGCGGATTCGAACCGCTGGCATAAGCAATCTGAGCCGCACGGTTTTAGAGCTCGTGAATGCTGGGATTCCTGCGCAGCCACTATCAAGGCTATCGCGTCGACCGCCATACCTGCGGTGGGCAGCGCCGCGCCGTCTGTACATTGGTTGGAAATGCGCGTTTTTGGAGCGGCGCTTCGCGCACCCAAATCACCGGCCCAGAGCGAATTTGCCTGTACTGGTTAAATAAACTGATATTCGTAGCATGCATTTATTTGACTAAATCTCGTTCCCGCCATCAGCAGGCCGTGTCCAGTCCTTAAAACCATAACTGATCTTTATTTGGTATCGATAGCTGGCCGGGCTTAGATCAGCCACCGATAATGCCACGGGCGAGATTTGCCTGCTTATCCAGCATAGGAGCAAGCTAATCTTCTGTCGCTTGCACATAGGTCGCAACAGCTTCGAGAATGACGCTGTTGCTATAAGGCTTGTCGAACACTGCCTGGAAGAGTTCGGGCCGTTCACGGGCGATACTTCCCTGCGCGCCACTTACCAGAATGATCGGCAGGCTGGCGAGTGCTGCGTCCGCACGTACCGCCTCAGCGAACTCCAGACCGGTCATCATGGGCATCATGAAATCGGTGATAACGAGATCGGGCCGTTGCTTGCGGACAGCGGCTAGCGCGGCCTCGCCATTGGAAACCGTGTCAACCTCATACCCTTCATCCTCCAATATGTCCGTAAGCATCATGGCGAGAAGAAATTCATCGTCCACTACGAGGATATGCGCCATATTCTAGTCTCTCCTCGGGTCCATCCCCACGGCTTCAGCCGTTTGTCTGTAGAGGATGAGGAGGCTTCTGGCGGGCGCCGAACGCCTCGCCGATAGCCAGCCCGGTGGGCGAGAAATCGACGGCATGTACAGCTGCATCGAAGTGGCTGTCGCGCATCTTCTGCACGGACAAGGTCCGGGTCAGGTGATGGTCCTCCTCAAAGAGACGCAGGAGGATCATATTGTCGAGAATGGCTGAAATTTCCCTGGCTGGCGCCGCGACATCGGAACCAACCAGTTCGCGGATTTCCCAGGTCGCCAATGTGGTAACGCCGTTGGCCCGGAGTTGATCCATCAGACAGGCGAAAAACTCGATGAGCCGCGGGCGATGCACTGACGCGCGTTCGAACCCGCCAAGACCGTCGATGAAGAGGCGCTTCACCCCGCGGGCGCTAATCTGCTCGAGGAGCTGGTGCGCGAGCTTGTCCAGGATGTTATCAGCGAGCGGCATCCGCTCAATCGTCAGCACCGTGCCCTCCTTGTCGATAAGGCTGATGCCGAGCGCGGCGGCCTTGGAGCGAAGCCGGTCCGGCGTTTCGAAAAAGCCGAAGTGGAGCGCCGGTTCCGCCTCGTGCGCCTGCGCGAGAAAATGAATACCTAGTGTCGTTTTGCCGCTGCCCGACGGACCCGCTAGCAAGGTGATCGACCCGGCCGGCAGGCCACCGCCGAGCATGTCGTCCAGCCCGACAATCCCGGTGCTGAGCTTCGTCTCTGCCCGGATATTGGCTTCAGGCCGGCGCGGCAGCGATTCTATGCGCGGATAAACCGTGACACCAGCGTCGGTAATCTCGAACTTGTGGAGGCCGCCAAGCGCGCGGCTTCCGCGGGACTTGCGGACCTGGATCTCGCGCACGGTGCGCACGCCTGCGAGCGTGTCGGTCAGTTCGACGACGCCATCAACCATCGTATGCTCGGGATTGACCTCGCTCACGCCTGAGCTGGTGAGGAACAGCACAGTGCAGCCGACAAAGGCGGCCTGACCCTGCACCTCCGCAACGAAGGTTTTGACGTCAAAGTCTGTGTCGGCGCGATCGCGGGCATTGAGTAGCCCGTCGAATACCAGTAGGGTCGCTTCCTGGCGCTTGGTCTCCTTGCGTAGCATCTTGACGACCGCGTCCAGGCCCTCGTCGCGCAGGATCTGGAAGACGCTGATATAAGTTATCGCTGTGCCCAGCTGAGATCGGTCGAAAAACCTGAGCGGGTCCATCGACTGGAACAGCCGTTCATGGCTTTCAGACAGGAGCGTAACATAGAGTGCCCGTCCGCCGCGCGCGACATGCGCGAAGGCGATCTGGTTGGAGAGGATCGTCTTGCCCGCACCGGGCTGCCCCTGAATGATATAAGAGGCGCCGGAGATGAAGCCGCCCGCCAGAATCTGGTCTAGGCCGTCTATGCCACTCGTCAGACGGTGTGTTTGCTGCATCGGCGGGGATCTCCTGGAGCGGTCGTGTTCTGTTCCTACAGCCCCCGCCCGCCGGGTAAAGCGAAAGCTCAAACGTCTGCGAATTTCATCGATTTAGCAGCAGGCGACGCACTTCGGTCAGGAGCGTCTCACTCTCATAGGGCTTGTCAACGACTGCCTGAAAGAGATCAGGATGGCAGCGACCGATCTCCGTCTGCGCGCCGCTCACCAGCATCATCGGCACGTTACCCATCTGTGCATCGATGCGGATCGCGCGCGCGAGATCAAGGCCGGTCATGACCGGCATCATGAAATCGGTAATGATAAGAGATGGAGAGCAGGCTCTGGCGCAAGCAAGCGCATCAGCGCCATTAGAAGCCGTTTCGACGTCGTAGCCTTCATCTTCCAGGATGTTGGCGAGCAGTGTGAGAAGCAGGCTTTCGTCGTCAACAACAAGAATATGGGCCATGTCTGTTACAAAATCCGGCGGCGCACTAGACTCGGCGTCCACATGTGTCGGACCGTCATACTGGCGAAACGAAAGTCCGATCTTGAAGCCATGGTCCTGTTTCAGTGGAGCAGAATCAACCTTCCTCTGGCTTCCCATAATCGTTGCTTATGAGGAATTGTCTAGATTTGCGCTGATCGGCGCGGTCGAGTTGCGCTTGAATCTCGTGCATAATCTCATCATGCGGAATATCGTCGCAATTGCCCCCGATCCGGATCTCGCCTTGCGTTATGTCAATCATATGCTGCGAGGCTCTGTCGCCATGCGCCGTGATCAACGCAGTGGCCGCTTCGGCGATCATTTCGTCGGTCCATGTCATTTTCACATTCATATTTGCGAGCCGTCCTTGATCTAGCGCAGGCATGCCGACAATCTAAGGTGAGCCTTCAGCCCCCCCCTATCGGAACGGCTAATCGTTCACTCTCTTGTCATTTCTAGGTTATTTTACCAGTTTATGCAAGGCGCTGGCGCAATGCAGATCAAAGCGCAAATTTTAGCAGCTCGTTAAGGGGCACGGCTCGATGGATCGGCACCGCCATCATTGAAAGGGGCGAGTCCGAGGCTGAACAAAGGTTTTAATCGTGCGTGTAAGACGGAATAAGGCGGGCGATGAAACGCGCGCCGCCATCCTGGGAAGTGCAATCGCCGTGATCCTCGATCATGGCATTGCCGGCTTGACGCTGCAGGAGGTCGCGCGCCGTGCCGGTGTAAAATATGGCAATCTCACGCATCATTATCCTTCCCGCGATGCGCTCGTGACGGCGGTACTCAATGCTCTAGAGGCACAATATCTCGAGCGGTTCAGAGCGTTCGCCGCGTCGATCGGTGACCATGAGGGCTCGCCGGTCGCGCATTTGCTGGACTGGCTGTTCGACGACGCTGTGACCGCGCAGACGGCCGGTATTTTCCTTGAACTCTGGGCCTGCTCTACCCGCGATGCACGGATCGCCGCGCGAGCGCACTGCCTATACGACCAAGCGATCGAGGCATGCATAACCGCTCTTGGCGTCTCGCGACATCAGGCCGCGGCGCAGCCGCTACGCGATGCGCTCTACTTCCTGGGTACAATCGTTGAGGGAAGTTCCGCCCTTTTCGCGGCGCAGACCCGCGATCCGGCGATCTATGCCGCCTTCCGCCGTGATGCACTGGCGGTCGTCCGCCCCCTTATAGAGCAGCGTCTCGCGCAAGCACGCGAATCTATGACGAATTAGGTCAGATCCAGAGTACGAATGTGAAATGGTGAATGGCCTGATGGATTGATCGAAACCCAAGATTTTGTTTTGGGGATTCCGCTGAGCGCACAGGCATGCGAAGCTGCGATCAGGTATCGAGATTAGGGTCACAGGACTGGACAGGGAGCGGCTTGAGGTGATCGTCGCGGGCGCAGCTCTCCTCAGAAGCATGTTTGGCGGGCTCGGATTATCCTGCTGGCCGCGGAGAGGTTGGGCACGCTTGCGATCATTGCGGCAACGGGCGAATACCATGCGTCGGGCGATGGTAGGAGTGCTTCATGACCGCATGCGTCGCAGGATTGCTGTGGGGCAAAACCCGGCCACCCGGCATTGCTATCCAGGCGATGCTTGCGGGTGTCATACTGCCGTTCGCCATTCCACTGCCGGGCATGCCCGGCAAGCCCGATGACGAAGAGGATAGTCCGCTTCACCGGTTGTAATACTGGCTGCATAAGCCTGTCGCTTTCATCATTGTACCGATATGCAGTCTCGCAAATGCCAGTGTGCCCGTGCTGGGGCTGCAGTCCGAGGCGTGCACCGCTCCGGTCATGGTCGGGTCGGACTTGGCCTGCAACTGGCCGGGACCGCGTTACTCTGCGGGATCGGTTTCACGATGAGCCTGTTCATCACTCTGCTGGCTTCCCGAACGATTCGCTGCTGCAAACAAGATCAGGATTCTTGCCGGTCATTATTGTCCGGGCTCTTGGACTACCTGTTGCTACGATTCGCGGGCGCGCGAGCGCTGGCGAAAAACTTACGACCGTCTAAAGCACTTAGGGTAGCTTGAAGGACTTTCGACGAGATGACGGAATCGGGAACAACGTTCTCACAACGGGCTGAAGCGCGACTCGAACATGTGGCGCTATATCGCTGGTGGCGCCGCGCCATGGTCGGGAATGTCGATCACGAGGCGATCATCGAGCGTATCGTCTCCGAAAGCGGATGGTCGCCCCGCTACCTGTTCATGACCATGATGTCCGCAGGCATCGCGGTACTCGGCCTGCTGCTCTCGTCGCCGGCCGTAGTAATCGGCGCCATGCTCATCTCGCCGCTGATGAGCCCGATCCTGGGCCTCGGCTTCAGCCTCGCCCTGTTCGATTTCGCCGAAATGCGACGCGCGCTGATCGCGCTCGCGGCGGGGTCCGCGTGTGCCGTTGCGTTCACGGCAACCATCGTGCTGCTGTCACCGCTCCAGGCGCCGACAGCGGAGATCATAGCGCGGACCCGGCCCAATCTCTTCGATCTGGCAGTGGCTCTGTTTGCGGCGCTGGCGGGCACCTTCGCAATCATTCGCGGGCGTGGCGACACGGTGGTCGGTGTGGCGATCGCGACCGCCCTGATGCCGCCACTCGCCGTCGTCGGCTATGGCATCGCGACCGGCAATCTGCCGGTGCTCGGCGGTGCCTTCGCGCTCTTCGTCACCAATTTCGTCACCATCGCCCTCTCGGCTACGGTGATGGCGCGCTTCTATGGCTTCGGCCACTCCCTCTCCAGCCAGCAGAGCTGGACGCAAACCGTGGTCCTGATCCTCGTATTCGTCGTCATGGCGATCCCGCTCGGCTTCTCGCTAAAGCAGATCGCCACCGAAGCGGTGACGGTCACGCAGGTACGCTCATTCCTCAATGATCAGTTCGGTTCGGAAGCGCGCGTCACGCAGCTCGACGTCAACTTCGATGCAGCGCCGATCACGGTGCGCTCGGTCGTGATCACTCCACGCACGAAGATGCAGCGGACAATCGCCCTGCAGGAGGAGTTGCAGCAGCGCCTTGGCCGGTCGGTTCGCCTGCAACTCGACCAGGTGCTGCTCGAACCAGGCGCCGGGGCAATCGACGCGCAGCGCGAGGAATTGCGCCAGGCCGGCGATGCCGCAGCCGCAGAAACCGCACGCATCGCCGGCCTGGCGCAGATGCTGGCGCTTGCCGCCGGCGTCGAGCCCGAGGCGGTCACCATCGATCGCGACCATCGCCGCGCCAGCGTCGCAGCCGCGCCGCTCCCAGGCGCTTCGCTCTCGACATATCGTGCCCTCGAAGAACGTGCGCGCAGAGAGATTGAGGATTGGGAAATCACGATCATTCCGCCCCAAGGTCCGCTGCCCGAGGTCGCCTTCGCGGATAACAGTGACACGCTCGATACCGGGGAGCGTGAAGCGGTACTGACCTCCGCTTGGGCGGCGAAGCGGTGGAACATCCGCGCCATGAATGTGCCTGGCCTGCCCGAGACGGTTGCCGAGCGTCCCAGCTTGGGACAGCGCCGTGCACTTGCGGTCGCGGCTCTGCTGCGCGAGCGGGGCATTGCCGTTTCGCCAGGAACTGGGGCAAACCAGCGGTTCCGGCTCACCTCAGCAACAATCGTCTCACCATGACCGACGGCGTGATAAGCAATGCCGGTTGGAGCGCTATCATCCTCGGCGGCGCGCTGCTGCTGTTTGTCAGCGAGAAGGTGCGGCACGACCTTGTCGCGCTGATCGCCTTGTTTAGTTGCATGGCGGTCGGTCTCGTCACCCCGGCCAAGGCGTTTCTCGGCTTCGCCGACCCGGCCGTGCTGGCGGTGGCGGCAATCCTGGTGGTCGGCCGCGCGGTCGAACTGTCGGGTATTGCCTCCGCACTCGCCAAGGCCTTGATCCCGGCCCGGGCAGGATTTGGCATGCGGCTGACCCTGCTGCTCGGCGTCGCGATGCTGCTCTCGGCATTCATGAACAATATCGCGGCGCTGGTCATCACGATGCCGATCGCCACCGAAATCGCACGCGACAGCCGCCTGCCGCCGACCGCTACGCTGATGCCGCTCGCCTTCTCCACCATCCTCGGCGGAATGACCACGCTGATCGGCACGCCGGCCAACCTTATCCTCTCGTCGGTGCGCGAGACCGAACTGGGCGCGCCGTTCGGCTTCTTCACGATGACGCCCGTGGGTGTCGCGGTGTCGCTGCTCGGCCTGGCCTATCTCGCGCTTATAGGCTGGCGGCTGCTACCGATCCGCCAGCGCGCCGAAGCCTCGGCAAGGCCACCCTGGCGAGTGTTCGAGCTCAGCATCCCTGGAAACGGCATCACGATCGCCCAACTGCTTCCGCTGCTTCGCGCCGCGCGAGCACGGTTGCTGGCGCATTTTCGCGGGGGGCGCCGAGCCGGCGATGCTGTGCGGGCAGGCGATCGGTTGCTCATCCTGTCGCGGCAAAACCAGTGGAGCGTTGCCGAGGCGAGCGGCCTGGAAGCCGGGGCCCAGCTGGCCGGCATCACCGATGCAGTGACCGCCCGGGTCGCAGTGGCGCATGGGTCGATCCTCATCGGGCTTGGCTATGATCAAGTTCGTACCCAAAGCGAGGATCGTATCGAGGTCGTTGCGGTCGGGCCGCGCGTTGCTCGCGAGAAGCAGCCGCTCGTCAACATGCGCATTCGGGCCGGCGACCAACTCTATTTGCGCGGCGCGCCGACCGATATGGCGCAATTTATTCCGCGTGCGCGGCTGCTCGAGATCGACCGGCTCGATCCCGCGCCCGTGCCGACCGCCAAATCCGCGCTAATCCTCGCCATCTTTGGCCTGTCGATCGCCGCGATCGTGCTGGCCGGGCTTTCGCCCGCGATCGCCTTCCTCGCCGCGGCTGCCCTCCTAGCCGGCCTCAAGCTGTTGCCCGGCGAAGAGGTTTACCGCTCGATCGACTGGACCGTGATCGTGCTGCTCGCGGCAATGATCCCGGTCGGGCAGAGTTTCGACGACAGCGGTGCCGCTGCGATCGCCGCGCAATGGCTTGGGGACATGCTCTCAGGACTGCCGCTTGTTACCGTGCTTGCAGCGCTGTGTGCCGTGACGCTGCTGCTGTCGATTTTCCTCAACAATGTCGCGACCGCCGTCATCATGGGGCCGCTGGCGATCGATGTCGCGCGGCTGCTCGGGGTTAATCCCGATGCGGCCTTGTTAGCCGTCCTGATCGGTGCATCGTCAGACTTCCTGACTCCGATCGGACACCAGAACAATCTGCTCGTGATGGGGCCTGGCGGCTACCGTTTTACCGACTATGCGCGGATGGGCGCGGCTCTGGTGGTGCTGGTCGTCGCCTGCGCCGCGATCACGTTGAGCGTGCTCTACGGCTAAGGGTCTCGAACGGTCATAGATCGGAGCACCGACGGTTCTTTCCGCAGTGACCTTGCGTCAGGAGGTGAATGACGCCCTGGCATGTGCGCGCTTCGTTGGTCGGGACGAGTCCGGAGACGCGCGCGATAAAATGGCGAGAAGCGCAAAGGCGACGCGCTGCCTGTTCTCGGCAGTCGCCTGACGCAGAACACGTAGCCACAACGTTACCCGGCATCAGGCGCGCCTTGCGCAGGGCAAGTTCACCAACGGTCTTCATATCCATGTCGGCGTTCCATCATTCCGGAAACATCTCGCGCTTTTGTTCCTGCACATGTTGATTGACGTAATCAGCCAGTCGCGTTTCACTCCGCGGGAGCAAGGGCGTTGATGACAATCCGTAGCCGTTCCGCTTCCGCGCCGCCCTTAATTAGCGCTTCTGCCACCCTGCGGAGCAGCACCTCATCCTCATCAGCAGGCGGGGCGTCCACTTCCGCTTCGCTCATACCGGCCAGTGCCGCCGCAATTCGCTCTGCGACGCGATCGGCTGCGCGGCGAGCCGGACTATGCTGGACATGGGCATAGATGGCGGTCGATCGAGGATTGGAATGTCCGAGGATCGCACCGGTGAAGGCCATGGCTTCCCCGGACGAGATGGCGGTGGACCCCATCGTATGCCGCAACGTGTGCGGAGTCACGCCAGGTAGGTCCGCTCTTTCAATTACACGCTTCCACGGAGTCTTGTAGCCGCGGAAGTAGCCCTCGCCATGATCCGCCGGGAAAACGAACTGGGCTTCCTCGTCGCGTTGGATATTCTTCAACACGGCGATCACCGCCTGGCCGATCGGTCGCAAGCTCTTGCCCGTCTTCGTGTCACTGAGACGCAGACAGCCATGATCGAAGTCGATCTCCTTCCATTTTAGGCTCGCAATCTCCTCTCTTCGGCAGCCCGTGAGCATCCACAGGCGCATGATGTCGAGGGCTTTCCGGTTTGTCCCTTCAGCCTCCAGCTCGCGCAAGGCGTCGCCGAAGCGCTTGATCTCCTCCAACATGAGGTAACGCTCTTTATGATTGTCGGTCTTGCGAACCGCAGCCGTTTCACACGGATTGCGTGTGACGATTTCCCGCCGCCGGGCGAAGCTGAACACTGCGGACAGGTCGCGGAAGACCTTGCGAGCGGCGCCTTCGCCGCCGCGAACGACAATACGCCTGCGTGGGCCGACCTTGTTGTCGCTCGCGGTCTTGCCCGCCTCGACGTCACGGAAGAAGCGCTCGATGTCTCCGGCAGTGACGTCCGACGCTCTTCGATTGCCGAGCAACGGCACGACATGATGCCG
>TARA_R110000868_G_scaffold400484_2_pt1 | contig 26992 bp, 18 predicted proteins | sample TARA_R110000868 | Tara Oceans TARA_R110000868 (sample SAMEA4397489) | marine metagenome | biome: Polar Biome; feature: [SRF] surface water layer (ENVO:00010504); material: water (ENVO:00002006), including particulate matter (ENVO:01000060) such as... | depth 5 m | reverse complement strand
TGTGTGGTATCAATGATAAAAATATTGTCGGTGAGTTTTAATTCATTCGGTAGAGTAAATACTTTTGCTCGGTTTCAACTATCGGGTGGAACCGAGCCTTCTACTCGCTGAAACAACTCATCTTTACTCGCATACAAAAACACTGGAATTCTTGAATACTAAGCAGGCAATAATTTATAGAATTATTTTTCCTGTATTCAATGATTTGACTGAGCAAGTCACTAAGTTGTAACAGTCATTGCTCCTGTTGTCTTCATCCATCAGATTTCGAGGCGTTATTGACCTGCCATTTCCAGGAGGACTGCTGCGCTAATCTGTTTTTTAATTCTTTTGTAAAGAGCTTTCACCAGGATATATGTCGAGGCCTGTTATCGAAAAATGTAATTATTCCCTCTCACTAATTTCTTTATCTATCCGGAGAAGAACATGAAGCGACTCACATCCAAACGGGGCTTTACCCTGATCGAACTTCTGGTGGTCATCGCCATCATCGCCATTCTGATTGCACTTCTGCTGCCTGCAGTACAACAGGCACGCGAAGCAGCAAGGCGATCCACGTGTAAAAATAACCTGAAACAAATTGGTCTGGCACTACACAACTACCACGATACTCACAAAACCTTCCCCATCGGGGCGAATCTTGCAGGAGGTTCGAGAAACTCTGACTATGACACCACGCTTGCTTTAAACCATACGGCCTGGATTATGTTGCTGCCAAATCTGGACCAGGCCCCCCTCTACAATAAATTCAATCTCAACATTGCCACCAACGGCCATGCACGTACCTCTTATGGCTGGACTGGAGTAGAAGGCGGATGGCCTAACTCTAACAGTTCTCTGGTACAGACAATCCTGCCTGTACTGCTCTGCCCCTCTGATGAAGGTCAGACGGTTGAAACCCATTCTGATCCAGAATCCTATATTGCTAATCATGCCAGGACGAATTATCTGTTATGCGCCGGCGGGCATGGTAATGGATGGCCTAATGGAAGAATGTATTCTGTTTATCGCGAATCGACCAGTAATCTTTCGGACGGGCGGACCGGGATCCAATACCAGGGTATGTTTGGCTATAATGGGGCTGCCAAAATCAAGGCGATCACAGACGGACTGAGTAACTGTATTGCTGTCTGTGAAGGTGCTATTTTTGGCCGTACCAGTGATGCTTACACTCCTATCTGGGGAGGTCATCGACTATATGGTACTTTCGCTGTGAACCATCCCAATATTGATCCCACTCACAACAATAATACCCGCTATCATATTAACGGCGCACATTCTGCAACAAACCCTCGACACCATGTCGCCGTGGCCTCCAGTGTCCATGAAGGGGGCATTCACGTTCTGATGGGAGATGGCTCAGTTCAGTTCCTGAGTGAAAACATGGACCGCAATACCTATGCGCTACTGACACGCATTCATGATGCTCAACCCTTAGGCGAATATTAATGTAAGACTCTCTTTGAGATTGAAACAGGTTCGCAAAGATGATTCATTAAGCGTGATCATTAAATGGAGATTTTCATGATTGATGTGAAGTGTCCCAAAATATTTCTCTGGCTGTCAGGCATATTATTTCTGATTCCGATTTCAGGGTGTGGGGGTTCAGTAGATCCACCTCCTGACCAGGAAGTCCAAGTGGATGTAGAGGCATCCGATGATCTGGCCCTGCCTCCCAACTGAAAGAATTAAGCAGTCCGGATTCGCTAATTAGACTGCCCGCCAGGTGACAAGATGATGACGCTGTCGATTTCAGAATGAGACGAACGGCACGTCGCAAAGTCGAAGAGCGGCAGGATATATTACATCCTGTCGCTCAATGTCACCTCTAAAGTATTAATCCGAGCGGAGAGATTCTGTGCACCGCAGTTTTCTACCAGGCCTCCCATGTATTTGAGACGGTAATTATGGATTATTCTGTCAGTCGTCGAGACCGATTTTCAGTCGAAAATGAATACCAGAATACTGTCACAAATCTCATGCACTTCTCGAACGAATCGTAGCATGGGTGGTTTCAGTGAAGCCGGGTTGCCCATCCGCAGTTCGTACTCCCCCACTCCAACTAACCCTTGAATTCCCTGCGCCAACCTGGAAAATCCATTTCGGACGGAGATAATAGTATATGTTTCGTTGCCGAAAGAAGTCAGCAATTCCCAGACGCGAAAACCCACGCGAAAATATCCTTCCAACGGGATCACCAGATATTTGATTTTAATCCGTGGGTGATTACGTATGTAAAACTCACAGGAAGACTTAACAAATTGTTTCGGTATTTTAACATTGACAGTTTCAGGTCTCTTAGCAAATTATGTACTCATATTGCTTTAGACTCTGTCCACTTTTTCTGTAGCGTCTGCAGGTCGATTTGGATCGAGTATTATAGATCGAAAGATGCTATGATCAAAAGTGATGCGATCCAGCAGGTAGTTGATATCTGAAACGTATTGCCTATGCTGGTGAATCCGACGATCTGAGGCAGCTTTAGCGCGCTGTGGTGGTGTCAGGCCTGTTTCAACCTGATGTTGCTTAATTCCAGCGGGACAACTGACTCATCAGGTATAATACTTGCTATTTATACAGTGTCTGGTCACCCTATGAGTTGCCAGGTGAGAAGTTCGATTGAACAGATACAGCAGATTATCCCTTGTGATGTGCAAATCATAATTTCAGATTCGAAGCGTGCTGAACAATTTGAAACGGAAGCCGGAATGCCAGTCAATAGACTGCGCCCGGTTTTACTGTCGCGTCTCCAGCGCCATTTCAACCGAGAAGATTGGATTGAGAGACGCTACGGTCAAAAGTGATGCGATCTGTTGTTTTGGAAGAAGTTTACGATTGGATTCAAAGGTCTCAATCGGAAGTAAAACCGATTATCAACTGACCTTTTTTCAGATTTGTTTTTGAGAAAATACAATGAAACTGTCAGTACTTATTCCCGCCTATAACGAAGAGCAGAACATAGGGAAATGTCTTGCCGAAATACAGTCTGTGCTCAGAAAAGAGCACATTCCGTATGAAATCATCGTGGTCAATGACAACAGCACCGATGGCACTGCGGAAATTGTTCTTGAAAAAATGAAAACGGATTCCGCTATTCACCTGGAAAACAGGACGCTTCCCAGCGGATTTGGACGTGCCATTCGCTCCGGACTTTCAGTCGTCCAGGGAGACGTTGTGATCATCTACATGGCAGACCAGTCTGATGACCCGAATAATCTGGTTGATTATTATCGAAAGATTGAGGAAGGCTATGATTGTGTTTTTGGATCACGGTTCATCCAGGGAAGTCATGTCGAAAATTATCCTCATTTTAAAAGGTTTGTAAACCGAATTGTGAATACGGTCATGAAATACATGTTCTGGACGCGATTCAACGATTTAACAAACGCTTTTAAAGCTTACCGTACTGAAGTGATTGAAGATTGTGGCCCCTATCATGCCAGTCATTTCAACATTACGTTAGAGATGTCACTGGGTGCTTTGATTCGAAAGTACAATATCGCAGAAATTCCGATTAACTGGTACGGTCGTACGTGGGGATGCTCCAATCTTCATCTTCGTGAAATGGGACGAAAATATCTCAGTACCTTACTGATGATGTTCTTTCAACGTGTTCTGATTGCCGATGACCTTCTGGCAGAGCGACTTGTGAGTAATACACAGAGCCGGAAGGCTCGCTCCAATTTAACTCAGCGGATTGAGGCATTAGAAAGCCAGGTCGACCATCTGAGGCATCAATTGAACAGGGATCTGGAAGAAGACTCTGTCAGGTAGACGCAGCGGTACGCTCTACCATCATTTTGATCCAGGTGTCACAAACACCAGAATCATTCAGCAAAAAATTATTAATGACCTGGAAACGAATCAGGTAGATACGGTGGTGTTGTGGGATCAAGAATTTACCAACGAACCAAATCAAAGTAGAGAATCGAGCGATGTGACTCTTCTCGATGATTATATCGATCAAAATTTTATACATACAAAGAAGATCGGCGAGTTTACACTCAAGCGTCGATAGCCTGATGTATCATTTCGATGGCGGGAAAACACAGTGGCGCGAAGATTCCCTGCCACTCTGAAATCCACCGGGATAAGCCCGAAAGACACAGTTTTGACATAGTCGAGGTCATCAATAAAAAATGGTCGCTGCAAAACACAATATTTCAAGTGTTTGCAGCGAGCATCAGATTGAATACGGAGAGGGGGAATTCTCTGACCGCTCATTTGTTGCCGGGCTTCCCATGCGTTTGAGACTTCAATAATAGACTTTATTTGCTGGTCGTCATTACATTTTATCAACTATCAATCCAGTTTAGTCAAAAGTGAATGCCACAAAAGTGCCACAAAGAGATTGTGGTGAGGGTAACGATCTGGATTGTTGATTTCTGATCAGCCAGTATGAAGAGATGCCACGCCTTTTCATCAGGTGTCGGGAAGGTAGGGAAATTTGGAAGACAATCTTAAATAGGGAAAGCTAAACTGGATCTATCTCAATCGTCTTTGTGCGGAAAATTGTGAATCAATGTCAGGTAAGTCTGATAGATCAATCAGCAGACGATCCTCCGTAAATATCAGTTCTGGTTGGGGCATGATAATTCTGTTTATCTTATGATATTATTAGATAAAGTATTTCTGTCATATTCTGTGGATTGACTGATGATGTAAGGATTATATTCACTCAGATAATCAGGAGACTCGGAATACATCTTCTTGGATTTTGGTGATCATTGTGTTTCTCTTGATCACGTCAGAGAGGCGGGTGGCTTTCAGTTTCTTGATTTCATTCGTCGTGAAACCGCTAACTTCCTGATTCTCGTACCAGAATCGATCTCCGTTACGGAGCCGCAGAAACTGCTCTTTGATGATTGCTGAAAACAAAGGCCCTACAATCGCCCCTTTCACTGGAGCCTCACAAAGCCCTCCGATCCAGAGATCGATGTCGTTGACCTTGGAACCATATGCCTGCTGGAGTCGATTGAGTCGGCTTTCATCTTTGACAATGTTTGCCAACTCTTTGATGTTTTGAATATTTTTCAACCCGTAGTCTACTCGGCACTGGTTATAAGTGGGCAATCCATGATCGCGTCCACGCTGAATATTGAGAGCAGCCAGGTCCATCAGCATGCCTGGGTGACCGGGGGCATTCAGTACGCGGAATAGATTGGAGCGTACATCTTCAATGGTTTGAGCATTAATTTGTTCCATCCTAGTCTGGGCCAGACCTGCTAGAAATCCATCTATTCCCCGCCTTACTATCTGTTCCGGTTTCCAGAAAACCTGATCCAAGCGAATTGTCTGTGCATTTCCTCCGCACGGGCAGGCAATCAAGAGTTTCGAATGCAGCATATCATGACCGAGCCGATAGGCGGCTGTCGAAAATTCCGTTGCAATCGAAGCGTCAAGCGTATTGTCATAACCTCGATACGCAGGAATCGCCTTCGCCCCCAGAAGTGCGGGGAGAAACTCTTCAAATGTAATCACTTGTTCGAGTGCGGTGACATATCGACGAGCATGCTGGTAAATCGCTTCGTCACGTCCAAGAACCATGATTTCATGTGCAAGCTGAGTACTACGGTCACAGGCGAGTTCATCACAAATGCGATTATGTTCACGGAGAAAAAGCGTATGTAGACAGGTTAAAACATTATGTTCATTCGCGCGAACATCGCCTGCCATGAAGAATTTACCAGGGGATTCGTTGGTGCGCAGGGGGCCCATGGCGTTAACGATGTGAGGAGTATTAAACGGCAGCATATCTCCGAATTTACCCTTCGTCATTTTCAGCCGACCGGTTCCGTCAAGCGAACGCAGGGCAATCGCTCGTTCCAAACTTGATCCAAAAACATTACTGGCATCAATATAAGCAGATAAAACATTCACCTGCTGACGTGGCACACCTTTGACTCCGGTTCCCTCGGCGATGCGAGATCGACGAAAGGGAATAATCGAATTTGGCAACACGGGATCATCGGCAGGGACTTCGATGTTTGCTTCTTCAGGATCCTTCTTTCTGTTGCCAGCATCTTGCTTCTCAAACTCAAGTGATAGATCAATCTCGTGGTCCAGAAATTGCCCCCAGGCCCACATAAAGCTTGATAAGACAGGGTGCGGTTCCGGGAGAGGAAACTGTGGCGTACAGACAGAGTTACTGATTTTACGCGGGTTGGGGGCGACGCGTAGTTGTCCAATGCCATCCTTGTAATTCGGTTTCGTGCGATAACGCCTCAATGGTTCGCCCGACATGCCCCAGTTCGGATTAGCAAGATTATTGTTCGATCCATCAAAAGATCGGATTTCAATCATCTTGGGAGGGTCTTCGTTTTTAATACCGTAAATTTCGTGTTCGGGTACAGAGGTAGCCATCCGAATTACTTTCTATTTTTATGATCTTGAAATAGAAAATCATAGATTGAACAGGAAAAATCAAGCGACAGCCATCCCCTGTTTCAGGTGGTATCAAACCTGTAATAATTTCAGAACACAGGCAACGTCGAATTCCTCTTGAGTACGGTCATTCCCTAAGCTCTTTATTTCCCTGGTATAATGACTGTTTTACTGAGAGACTATTTCGTGGCAGATTTGAAAAGGCGTGCTAAGAACAGAACCGTAAATCAAACCAGTTGCATGTCAGAAAAAAGAAGGTCAGTCTGAATTTTCTAAAAATTATCGATCTGAGCTGATCAGAAATCTAATTCTTTTTCGGTATTGATGTTGTGGAAATATCGCTCACGAGGCGCGACCGGATATTCAGAATTTAAACTGCTGGAACCATGAAGCAGAGTCAGGGCGCTCACTTTTAAATTTTCAAGGAAGTTCTTGTTATTCCAATTTAAACATCACATAATATCCAGAATGTGAATAAATGTATAAAATCAAGGGCCCTGGGTATGATAAGCACACCTGATCAAAGACATGGATTTTCACTAATAGAACTTTTGGTCGCAATCTTTATCATCGCAATCTTAATTGCCTTGCTAATTCCAGCCATTCAGCAGGCACGCGAGGCAGCCAGGCGTGCCCAATGTAAAAATAATCTGAGGCAAGTGGGTCTGGCTCTGCAGAATTATCACAGTGACTTCCAGAAGTTTCCTCTGGGAGTCAGAAACCAGAATTTGGGATTTGGCTCCAGCTGGTGGGTTGGCTTGCTTCCCTACCTTGAATATGGAGCACTCTATGAGCTGTATGACCATAATATTGCCAGCTGTGGTTTCAACCCTCAGAATCCGGCTCTCATAGCAGATGTCAAGATGATGGTCATGCTGTGCCCTTCCAGTCCACTGAATGAGAGAGTCAACGGTGTTTTATTGCCGGGAGTTAATATGACGATGCCGCATTATGCAGGCATCTCTGGCGCGACAAATACCGGCACTGTTTCAGGGAGTAAGATTTCATTTTCAGACGATCTCTTTCCCGCCTCATCAAATTCCATGTGTTGCTTGCCTTACCTGGATGGCAGAGTTTCAGCCACGGGCGTACTCGTTCCTAATCGTACTGTCGCGATTCGAGATATCACAGATGGTACATCTAATTCAATTGTGGTGGGGGAGATTTCCAGTACTGTTGAAAAGTCGGGAGTGCAAATCCGCGTAGATGCGGGTAATCCCAGTGGCTGGGCCACGGGGACTGTGAATATCGGGACGCCGCCGCTGTTGCTGGGGCCCGGGGGTTTCACACCAGCTTTTCCTGTGTTTAATCTGACGACCGTCCGCTACCCCATTGGCACGAAGGACGGGGGATTGCCGGGAATTCATACTGACGGGGGGCCAAATAACCCACTGATTTCTGCCCACAGTGGAGGGGCTCAATGTCTGCTCACTGACGGCTCAGTACGTTTTCTGAGCGAAAATATGAATCTGGAGACTTTAAAGCTTCTATGTACCCGTAACGACGGGAAAGTGCTCGGAGAATTTTAACCAGTTAAGGAGTGAATCAGAAATCAAAACTGAAACCGGAATTGTCATTGAAGAGTACTCACTTATTTGTACAAACAATCTTGTGCATTCGCAAAATTCATGATGAAAAGGGCCAACTATGATGTATCGTTTTAAACTCACTTTTTCTATGGGAATCTGTTTCCTGTTCTTCTGCCTGGCAGGTGATGCAAACCAGAGTGTTGCCAAGGATAAGCCAGAAGAACCCAAGTTGATAACCTGCGTGTGTAATCAGGTTCCCTTGGGACCTGCAGGAGAAAATCTCTTGGTTTGGATGGCTTATCGGTATCAATACGAATCAGACTGCTCTGCTGCCACTGCCGTTTCTGTAATTGAATTTGATGAAGCCGGGATTTATCCGGAGATTTTATGTGGGGGACCTGGTCCTTGTGGTGGTTGCGCAACTAGACTAAAAAATGATCAGAAAAAAAAGACCACAGAGCCTGTTATCAGCCACTATATGCACCCCTTGCCTGCCCCAAAAGATGCAAGGCCCGATCTATTTCCTCCTCAAAGCGATATGAAATATGAAATTATTCGAACCCGATATATAATATTTGGAGATTCAAATGCACATATAGAAAAATACGCAAAGGTTTTTTTGCTTTGTGTCTCGAAGTCTGAGAATCCAACGGAACAGCCGGACGCGTTATATTTCTGGTATGGTTTTGAAGTTGACGGAAATAATGAGATGAACCCAATAAGACTGCCCTCTGATTCCTTCAAGAAAAGGGCTGACTATTATATGAATGATGGAGCTGGTGGCTGGAGTCAAGGAACATGCCGCGAATTTACATTTATCAACTACGGCGGAATGCAATTCCTGATTCGTTTTAAAGATGAAGGTGATCCAGGAGAAGGTGGTTCGGATCGCAAGGGACAGAAAGAAACAAAATAGTCAGTTTAGAATACCTGTCATCCTGAACAGCCCACAATACTTGACTGTTTAGTCATTTTTCTGTGGGTTGTTCTATTTGAGTTGTTAAGGAAGCCGGGCGTACAAGTCGAAATCCAATCTTAGCACTTCCCCCATATCGTATTGCAGTTTTGACTTTGTAAGAATCAGATTGATTTTTATTTAATTTATCACTTCCCTGATTGGGATGATCATCCCGGAATACAGCAAGCCCGATTAGCTCGGATGTACGAAATTCTGGGTTCAACTCCAAAGCTGTACTGGAATTTTCAATTTGTTCCGGAGTAGCCAGCGAAGAGGTCCATTCTTTACCTGTATGGAGAAAATTCTGCAGTTCAGGATACAAGGGTAGCGAAGCGATAACATACTCATATTCATTGGCGGTCATTAAACGGGCGCCGGCTTCTTCAGCAAAATGAATGGCTACGTCCTGTCCCTTTGGATAATAAGGTTCGTCTGGAGGTGATTGAATCATCCCTGGTCGGATTTTCAGAAAGTCCCGATTTGTGAAGACTCTGGTTGAGACATAAAGATCTGGAATGGTAATCTGGTTCCCTTTGACCAAAACCATATCATCCAGAACGGTTTGTGATGGAATAATAATTTCAGGCCAATCGATCGTATCTGGGCCTGTATTTTGCCAGAACCGGTTTTTCGTACTCCCGATGGGAATTTCGGCTCCCCGGGGAGGCACCTTGCGAAACACGTGGTGAAACCGCGGCGTCCCTTCCAGGATCGCTACCACATAGTATTCTCCAGGAGCCAGACGCAGAGCATTCGGGGTGGTACCATCTGCTTCATATATGATGTTTGTATCAGGTTCCCCGCTGATGGGATCGCGAGGGTAGACCAGGATACGTGCATCCGGAGGATCCGTATGGACGTTGACCTGCCATTTTCCGTCATCATGCATCACCAGCATGGCAGTCATACCACTCAGGAGAAGCAGGCAGATCAAAGTGCAGGCGGCGCTCAATAATCGATTTCGTTTAACCCAGCGCCATAATTTTTCCTGCGGTGAAAGTCGACGTGCAGTGATTGGTTTGTCTTCGATGAATCGCTGCAAGTCGGCAGCAAGCTCACTGGCAGTGTTGTAGCGATCACCGACGAATTTGCTCATGGCTATCAGACAAATCGTCTCTAGATCACGGGGGACACTTGCATTCCATTTATGGGGGGGAACCGGTTCGGTATGCAGGATCTGCGATATCATCTGCTGGCTGGTGCTTCCCTTAAAGGGAACCCGATTTGCCAGGAATTCATATAAAATGATCCCCAGGGCATAGATATCACACCGACCATCGACCGAGGAGGCTTTGCCGTCAGCCTGTTCCGGGCTCATATATGAGAAGGTCCCCATGATGGCGCCAGCCACGGCAATCGTGGATTCGACATCACAGCGTTTGGCGAGTCCAAAATCAGTAATACGAACCTGACCGTCCTCAGTTATCAGAACATTATTCGGTTTCAGGTCCCGATGAATGACTGATTCCTGGTGCGCGGCATGCAGCGCACTGGCCAGATCACGACAGATGGTTGCCGCTGCGATAAAATCGACTTCATGATGCCGCGTCCAGTCGCGCAAGGTCGAGCCCTGGATATACTCAGTTACCAGAATAGGAGACCCGTCTATTTCTTCAAAGTCATATATCGATACAATTCCCGGATGAGAAAGCCTGGCAGCAGAGCGGGCTTCCCGGAAAAAACGGTTTCTTTCCTGTTCTGACAGTGATTGATTTCGCGGGATTTTGACAGCGACGATCCGCTGCAGCTCTTCATCCCAGGCCTTCCAGACCACGCCAAAGGCACCTTGACCGACTATTTTCTCCAGACGATACCGGCCGATTCTGCGAATCTGCTGATGTGAGTCGGCCAACTGCGAGGAAAAATCCTGCAGGATCTCACTGTACTGGGGAAATCGAGACTGGTATTCATCCAGAGAGGTCAGGTTGCCGTTCAGACTTCGATAATGAATATCCAACCTGATTAATTCGGCAAAGATGATCGACTGAGTTTTTCCGGCGGTTTCGTTGAGGAAACTCTCAATCTCGGGGGGGCGGCCCTGTTTCCAGGATGACTCAAAACTGTCACAGATACGGTCTACAGTAATGGCGACTGCTATAAGATCATCATCTGACGGATCATATGGGAAATTATTCATGACTCCATACTTTTCTTATCAGTCGTACTTTTCGAGTAACTGTTGCAGGGGAAATATCCAATAACTCACAGATTTCTTCATGAGTGTAACCCTGTATCTTATAAACCGCAATTTTCTTCAAAACATCATCAGAAAGTTTCTCTAAAGCGCGCTGATATTCTTCCTCCATAATCACGAAGTATTCTGGAGAATGATCTGTTGCTACAAATGCCTGGAAATGTTCGATTGAAGTCATTGAGATGGGCAATTTGCCGTTGACAGAGGTTCGTTTTTGGGCTGTTTCGCGACGGATGTGGTTCACAGCCTTTCTCTGGGTCATGGCAATCAATAACCACCATAATTCGTCTCGGTTCTGCACTGAGTCGAAACGGCCCTCTTGTGAGGCAGCCCACACGCTTTCGAAGACAGAAAGTACGATGTCTTCGGCATCCAGTGTGGCGGTCGGAAAAGTATTGACACGTATCTCTGCATAGCGAATCAATTTTTCATAGAACTCATCCCAGATTCCCTGGACAACTTCTTTCTGATCCTTACCCAGGGTAGCCAGCCAGTTTGAAACCGGAGTCTCTTCGTTTTTATCCATGTTTGATTTCTGATTTGAAAGTGGAACAGAAAAAATGGCCCCTTCAGTATTCAGCATACCCAATTCCACCAGTATACCGTTTTGATAGAGAGTAATCTCTCTTGTTCTGTAAGAATTTAAGACGATTACCCTCAACTGTTTTTCCTGTTCTATACATGGAATATCTACACTTCAGGTTCGCGCGGCGGAGGTATGAATGACTCTCAAACTTGCAGAGAAAATATTGGTGAATCATGAAATGATTCGCACTGAAGCAAGCTGCCTCCCTGCTGAACTCATTCTAATCAGCAGGAATTTTCAAATTAAATGATCTCTCCTGGAATTATTTTGCGATTTGATATTGGAGAGATCATCTGGAAATGTCCATTGGTTTCCCTCTGGCTTCATAAGAAATTCTTAGCGTTGGCAAAGTAAGCCCTTAACGTTTTAGAGACAAATGAGCTGGATTACACATCATGTTGCACGTAATAGGGAGTAACTCTTATGTCCGCTGATTCGGGAGCATGTACTTCAGTTGCCAGAGGTGGTGTGGGAGAGTCAGGAGCATCCGCGTTGCTGATACATTCGATTAAGGGCCCCCATTCGAAAATGATTGTCCTGCGAAATGTTGAAAGCAGTTTATGCCCCAATACCTGGGCACTTGCAAGTTTGTTTGTTAACGGCACGCCTATGGCCTCTGGCAATATCTCGACCGAGGGCAGTTCGATTCAAGTTGAGGTATCCGCTGGAGGAAGTGTTGCCGCTCTGATTCAGGCTGTACCAAATTTCAATCGTGTTTCCTGCGTTCGTCTGGGAGAAGCTTCTATTGATCTTGAAGAATGCGATCTGGTTAGTCTGAGCCGAACGAACGAAACTCAAGCAGGCGTCATTTCGACAAGCAATATAGTGACTCGTGACTGGTATGCATGGAATAACACGATGCCACCCAAACCCGACCAGTTCCATCTTGTTGGTGAAGTGCAGGTTCCTAACCCTGGAGTCGATGTTGTGCTGCTTCCAAGAATACCTCAGGGGATTAACCCGAGGATTCTGCTGATGGAAATTCATCTTCATCAACGTCCTGGCATTTGGCCACAGTTCGTGGTTTGGAAACCGGTCAGTTACAGCAAAGTCAATGGTGACTACGATTCCGTTCGGGTTTTTCATGGTAATGATCTTGTTGTGGACACTCCGGTGGAAGTAGTGCAGTAGACGAGTACGGTGATGCATGTAAACGATACCAGTCTGAATAGGCTGGTTCACGAATTGCGTTGTTTTCATCTGAGTGAGGATGCAAATGAAGCTGGAACACTTAATTATGCACAAGAAACTCTACGCTATGGCATTTGCTGTATCAGCTTGCTTGGCGACTTCAGTTGCAATCGAAAAGATACAATACGATGTACCGAAACTTTCGCCAACATCTGTTGCCGGCGATCCCACGACAATCGCGCCGGCGACGAAAACAGCTGCCGGTAAAGAGTCACGTTTGGCTGACGGGCTAACACAGACTGAACTAATTCGTGTGTGGAACGAAGGGGCTCAAGAGTGGACCGCCAACTCAAACATTAAGCCGAAGCGGGACCGGGAAACCGCAGAGCAATTCATGCTCATGATGCAGGGTATGGCTGGAATCGGGCCAGAAGATTCGAAATGGGTTCGTGACAAACTGTTCGAAGGCTTTATACCAGCACCAATGCCGTGCTGCGGTGTCCCTGGAAGCAAGAATCCTGAGGACGAACATCAGTGCTGCGAGAAGCAGAAAAACGCGATCGATATGGCCGCATTGTCAGGCGATTTCGCAGAGAAAGCGCGAACGCGATTCAATGAACAGTTTGGGCCGATGATGGGTAGACCAATCAAATCGTCCGCTAAAACCAGTTTTGTTTCACGACAGTCCGTGAGCGAGGACCTGCAACCAGACACTGAAGGACCATCTGACAATGCATTTGAAGGTCTGCGTATTTCAGTAGTCAAGCCATCGCCAGGTGACCCGCCTGCCAACTTTAGTATATCCGCGATCAGCACGCCTATTGTCTATAATCGATTTGGTAAGGATTTCCGTAGGATAGAGGTGAATGGAGTCACCAAACCGTTTGGTGCGAGAGACAATGACGGAATGATCTTCGTATTGGATGAGGACATTGATAAAGTTCGTGCTGGAAGCGAATACTTCAACGCAGGACACGATCCGATTTTCTACGGAGTTGGTCACGGCACGCCTTTGTTTCTCAAGGACCCTGGTACCGGCAGATACCTCGATGCAAACAAACAACTGACTGATGAGCCAAAAGTTCCCGTACTCACTGTGGAACCGTTGATCATTCGGGCAAACTGTGGTGATACAATCGTCATTGACTTTACGAATCGATTGGTTGTAAACCATTCATCTGGTGCCCCGAAGGCAAACCTGATCGTGGAAGGAGCGACCTACAACACTGGTGATGTAGTTCATGTGGGAGAAAACTGTGTTGAGCCTGTTGCTGCAGGAAATAACAATCCACAACTGCGCTACGTCATCAAAATCGGCAACGAGCGTGCGACTGAAGGAACCTACTATTTTCACAGTAAGCCGATCGATTCGAAGGATCTCAACGGCAGTCTGCATCGCATGAAAACACAGGCATCACATGGGCTGTTTGGCGCTCTGATCGTCGAACCGAAAGGTTCAAAGTATCTGGACTCATACACGTTTAAGATCAAAGAGGGAAGCGAGAACGGTTTTGGTGATTATGAAGTGGATGAAGATTCTTATGCCGAAGTCAAGAGTGGCTGGGCAGCGATCATCGTAAACGAAGACGAGTCGATTCCAGCGTTTCGCGAACACGTTGTCATGTTCCACGATGAGTTGGGGGACAAGTTAATGAGGGACGCGGAAACGGGAAGCCCAAGAGCTCTAAGCTACCGATATGCAGGATTTCTTGAGATTTTCGGTAGCCGAACTTTCTCGGGCAAGAAATCACCATTTGTGATCAATGATCATTCAATGGCGTATAGTGCTTACACGTATGGTGATGCTTCGACACCGCACCCGCGATTTTATGTCGGAGATCCCATGCGATACCGCATTGTACATGGTGGTGCAGGCAACGAATTCCACGTCTTCCATCACCATGCACACCGCTGGCGCTTTCAACCCGGGATTAGTGAAGCGGGAGCGAAAGACGATGCGGCGAACTTGACGAGTCCATCAAAACGAGGACGTCCCGAAGACCCGAACCAGCCTGATTTAACGGTATCTGCTTCAACACGTATCGACTCGCAAACATTAGGTCCGGGAGAGACTTTTGACGTCTTGATGGAGGGTGGCGCAGGGGGAACACAAAGGACTGTGGGGGATTCGTTACTGCACTGTCACATTATTGACCATGTGATCCAGGGAATGTGGACCTATGCACGTGTCTATAACACGTTGCAGGAACCAGGAGTGTCTTATTATCCGCCACTCGCCCCACTTCCAGATCGACTGAACGAAGCAATTCGTCCGCCCATTGCTGTAGACTCGCTTACCTTGCAAGCGATGGTTGCTCAACAAGGAGCTCCGAAGCCAACACCCGTCGCCGGGCCGTTGGCGGGTGTTCCGATCACCGATATTCAGAATCAGCTGATTCCCTACATCGAAAATCAACTTCCTCCTCAAGGGGTTCCTGAACTTGATAAAAAAGCCGAAGTTAATGATGAGCATCGCGCGGAAATCAATCGTGCCAATCAATGGGATTGGGAAACCATAGATGTCCCTGGTCAGGGAATTCTTTATCTTGGTGAGAGATATGATCTTGGTGATTTTCATACTGGTAAAGAGCGTCCGCAAAGCTATGTGAGATTCGGCGTCGGATACCCAACAGCCGGAGAAGGAATCGGTGTACACCGGAATGAACCCAACCCATTGGGTGATGATCTCCCAATCGATCGGCCACGATTGCGATTCAATCCTAAAGATGGTCGTCTGGCCTATCCTCATTTACTGCCGCACGCTGGTAGACGCCCTCCGTTTGCACCAAGGACGCGATTAAAGTCAGAGCAGGCTGGTGGTGTCGCGGTTGTGCGCGACGAATGGCGGCAGGGAACCGCATATTTGAACAAAACGGTGAAGGCTACTGACCCAGACAGCACGCGCGGCGGTAATAGCGGGAGCGGACTGGCACCCGAAGATGCGCCCATTCGCCGTTACGATTTGGTCGCATTGGAATTACCAATCAATTATCACGCTGCCAACGGCAAGCCCCTGTCAAGTGAAGAAGACGAATATCGGGATTTCTTATTTGGAAGAAAAAAACGGGTTCCGCCCCCGCAAACGATTACGATTACCGCGGGCAAAGGCACTACAAGCTGGGTACCTGGTACGCAGAAAATCAGAACAGGCGACACAATCGAGTGGATTATAGATAATGAAAATTCGACTGGTAAGCATGGGATTAAATTCACAAATTGGACGCACGACAAGGAGTATTTCCAAGTTGAGCAGACTGCGGATAGCCTTGATTTCAATGAGACCATTGGCCAAAACGTGGATCCGGCTGATCCAAAAAGATTAAGAAAGGGGTCATCGAATGTTAAGGGCCAGCTTTTGCTAAGAGTGAAAGTTCTCAAGGAATTAGCCGTGGGTTCTCGTATCGCGTATGTATGCACAGTACATGGCGACAGCATGTCCGGCGCGCTTACGGCATCCGATGTAGCACCAGGTGTCGACGAGAAAGGTCAGATCTTTGTCTTAGCCGAAGACTTCGCAGATATTGCCGCTGGGCGCAAGCCGGCCGAACCATTAGTACTTCGTGCCAACGTTGGTGAAGTTGTCGAGGTCACACTGCGGAGTGCTCTAAGAGACGATGACGCTGACAACGCCGGTTACAGCAAAGTGGGCATTCACACTCACCTGGTGCAATATGATGTGCAGTCATCTGATGGCGCAGTAGGCGGGCTAAACTACGAAACTTCCATCCGGCCCTCCTTAGAGCTGGTTGACGGGAAACTTGTGCCTCTAGAGCCCGATCGTAGACTTGAAGAAGCAGTGCATTATCGTTGGTGGTGCGATACTGAGTTAGGAACCGTGTATTTTCACGACCATTCGCTTCTGAAAACAAGCTTGCCACATGGATTATTTGGCGCGACGATCGTCGAGCCCAGTGGATCCAGCTATCACGATCCGATCTCCGGAAAGCCAATTTATGAGGAGGAAACTGATCCTGCAGAACCTAATCTGACCACCATCAGCAAGTCAAACGCAACAGTGATGAGAGACGGTACTGATTCCTGGGGGCGAGGGGTTTCGATCGCCAGTATTCATAACGCGAAAAAAACCTCCACGTTTCGTGAATACGTACCACTGTTCCAAGACCGGTCAACGGGTATCGGTGCATCTATCAACCTTCGAAGCACACCGATCCGGACGTTTAATCACGATTTTGATGGGAAATTTGTCCCGGGACTGACGCCTCCCTTTTCCAATCTGAAAGTCAATTATGATAATGGTCACTCAGTCTTGCTGGGGGGAAAAGCGACGCGGTTTAGCTCCCATGTCAGTGCTGATCCCGTCACTCCCGTTTGGCGAGCATTTCCGAATGACCCTGCACGGATTCGCGTTGAGGGGGGTGCGACGAATTTATTGCATTCGTTGACGGTGCATGGTCATCGTTGGCAAACAGAACAGAATAATCCCAAGTCTACTATCCGTGACTTCGCAATCGCTGGTGTGTCTGAAGCCTTTACTTATGGCAGCATTGCGAATGCGTCGCCTGGCGACTATCTATATGGTAGCACTGGTGTCAATGACCTGGTGGATCAAGGCAAGTGGGGCATCTGGCGAGTTCATGATCCGGCAGACTCTAATAATCTCGTTCAAGCCAGCGGTACTGCGCGAGTGTTCTTTTTGTTTGTCAACAATAATCCCGCACTTCCTTTCTCGATCCCCAAGGGGACACGGTTTGTCAGCCGCGCTGGAATTGAATACGAGGCAACTCATAACTCTCAGGAATTGAATCAGGAAAAGATAGATAAAGGGGATTCATTTATCGATGTCAGTCTGAGAGCCGTGTTCCCCGGTGATTCTGGAAATCTGCCGATTCTGAGCCGACTTGGTTTCTCAAAGGCGTTTAATAATTCTGTGCCTGAATCGTTGATAATCGATAGAGTGGTTAGTCTGGGTATCAGTGGAGGTGCAACAAAATTGCAACCACTACCGGGTTTCACTTCTAATGTCGCACCAGCAGTTGCTGCACCACTTGTGGAGTCTTTGGGTATCACGGAAGCTCCAGAACCCATTGTCGACAAACCGGAATTTTATGTGGCCGCGTTACGAGTTTCGCTCCCAGTCTCTACAGGCACCACTCCCAATGCAACTACCCCCATACTTGCTTACGTACCACTTGAAACGGAGCAGGAACGGTCGCTTGCTGATCAGATCGCTAGCTTAACTCGTTCAATTAAACCGCGGTGTGAATCAGAGAAACAATCACGCCGCGATAAGATCGACTTGAAAATCTTTAAGCTTCGTCAACAACTTCTAACACGATTTCTGGCTCACCCGCATCCGCTGGTTTTGCGAGTTGCAGCACCTGAAGAAAGCAATACCCGTCAAGTCTCTGTTCGTTTAATTAACCTTTTGCCGACGCCGCAGGAGATGATGCAGGAATTTCCTGATACTGCTGCAAGACCGTTTGGCAGCCCTTACAGTCCACTTACGTCAATTCACGCCAGCCTGGTGAAGCATGATGCATCGAGTGACGGAACTGCATTGGGACGCAATAATCATTCGGTTGTTCCCTATGCAGACGCAAGGACGTACCTCTGGTCGATTGATCAGGAACTAGGCATCTGTTATCTCCGCGATACAGCGGACCCCGAGCACCAAACCAGCGGGCTATTCGGCGCATTGATTGTCGAACCACCTGGAACGCGCTTCCTGTCAGGGACCGATGGGATGGAAAAAAGAGGAGTTTCTGATCCGCACGCTATCATCATCGACCGAAGTGAACGTATCGCGTTTCGTGAGTATGTGCTTTTCTTCCAAGACGCGTTTCACGCACAAGACGATCAGTTTGCAATTAACTATATGGTGGCAGGCGATTCAGGGACTCCACGAACCCCGCATCTCAAAGGGCACGTTGGAGATCAAATTCGGGTTCGCCAAGTTCATGCAGCTGGATCTGGGGCTCAAGCTGGCAACCATTCGTTCTATATCGGTGGACGTCGATGGCGTATGGACAATGCAGACCAGGCAAGCAACCGAATTGCTGCTATTTCGCAAGCACCGGCTGCTTGCGTTAATGCAGAGTTTCTGATTGATGACTCATTCTCTGATGAGGCGAAAGTAAAAACTCGCAGTTACTTCTATGGATCACATGTTGGAGATCAATACGAGGGAGGGGAATGGGGTTTGTTTACTATTCTGCCACGAACTGAAAGCAACTTTTCGATTCTGCAGCCATTGCCTGTCTGGGCTGGCAATACTCATCCACCTGTCTCTTTGGAGTGACTTTCGATGTATCGTTATGCGATCTCATTATTACATGTCCTGGTGATCTCGCAGTCGCTCGCCGGTGAAACAGTTCACGTGGTTACGGCAACGACATCCCAATGGATTTATCGCGACACTCGCTCTGGACTGGGTGAGTCTAATCCTGTTCGGATCTTCGCATCTCCAGGGGATACGATTAAGTTTCAACAGATCATCTCAGGACATGGAGTCATTTTTTATCGCAACCCGTCTAATGTGACCGAAATCGGACGTGTAGTGAAACCTGAGGAAGAATTCAAAATACTCAATGGCGAAAAGTTATCACCTGTTTCAAAAAGTCGAGTCTTTGGTCGAGAAAATCTCGCCACAAGAGTCATAAAAGATGAGACGGAGATGATTACGATTCGACTGGCGCACAACTTTCGAGGACCGTTATACTTTGCCGAACGAGTCAGCGCCTCCGAAGGTCGTGATATCATGTTCGGTATAATCGAACTAGCTTCGTCATCACGAATGAAGTCAATCTCGGAACTGGAACTTCCAGAGAACTTTAAGATGTCAAGCGCGATCGATATCACTTCGGTACGTGATAAAGAATGGGATCGCTCACTGGGAAACCTGAGTCAATTACCCAATCAAGAATTTATCGTACCCAGGCAGGGCGAAGACCCGGTCGGGTTCAATTGGGAGAAATGGTTCGGACTCCTGACATACCACCTGTCACCCTATCGGGCAAATGTGACCTGGTATTATGCCGTTGCAGTCGATCTCGATGACGATGATGACGATGATGTTGTCGCACTGATTGAAACCGCGAACTCAGAACCTGCCTGGTATGCGATTATCAACGGAGTGAAATCGCATGTCCAGGACCCAGGCAATCCCAGTGATTTGTTGGGTGAAATAAATACATTCACGGCAGCTGTAAAAATCGTCATTCCCGAACAAGTTGATGAAAAGCGAGCGTTTATTAAATCTGCTGACTTAAATCTCGATGGTCGCGTTGATTTGGTGCTTTGCGGTGGAGGAGACGCACGCATCACCATCGCTTACCAGGGGTTTATAGCAGAACCTCCCGGATACGCTTATGCCAATCAGCAAACACTGGATAGCGAAATCGTTTTCGGAATCGAGAAACCAAGGGTGGTCGATGTGGAAAACCGGAACGATGACTCCATGCCAGACTTGGTGATCTGTGGTAATTCAAATTGGGCAGTTTTCCTGAACCGGATCGGTCGAGGCTTCTCGAGTACGGATGCGCAAGCGCTCGACGTAAAACCACCGTTTGCCGATGCGTCGGTCAGACGATTTGGAAAAGCAGATTTGAATGGTGATCATTCACTTGAGTTGATCATTGAGAATAAAGCAGGTGAATTGCGTGCCTATTCAAAGTCTGCGGATGGTAAATATTTCCTGGTAAAGAAAGGTGCAACGCGATGACAATGCAAGTCAACTTCCTAAGCACGATTGATGTCAACCTGGGAGCCTTTCAACAGGCCCGGTTCAATTTTCCAAAGCAGGGAACCTTCAAGTTCGAGGTATTCGACGGGAATTTCGTCGAATACGGAACGGTCAAGGTCACGAATAGTCAACCGCCATCAGGTGACACGGTAATCGTTATTCTCGAAGAAGCAGTACAGCCCGGTAAGGTGGTGATGCCGACTGACGAAATGCTTGGATGGCTAAATCTACGAGATCACACCATAAGACTTGTTGTTTCTCAATCCAGAATCGGCTGAATATTTATTTAGGAAACGTTTTTGAAACGACTGTAATACCCCCAACAGAACTTTACAAAGAGGGCAGAAAATGCGGTACAACCAAAACGTGTCGACCTTGATTCTTTTGATCTTTCTTTTAATTACTGTTTTGCAGAAGGAATCAAATGGCCAGGAACCTAAAGTGATCGAAGGAACCGGCGGAAATGTATGGTCTCCAGCCACATTGAAGTTGAAGACCGGTGACGTGGTAGAGTTCAAGGTTACCGGCAGCACGCATGGAGTTGCGTTCAATAACGGCGATCATGCGATACAGGTGTTTGAATTCCTCGATGGATTCGAATTGAAGCAGCATGACTTCCCAGGAACTATTCGCTCAACTCACGCAAACGGTGCAGGAATCAACAAAGATGACAACGGCGGACTACTGATTCGAGCCAAAGTGAAGGCAATTCCTGATGGTGTCTCCGAGCTTAATTACTTCTGCTCACTTCACGGTAATGACATGTCGGGGAAGATTGTGCTGGAGAAGGACACAGCACACGCTGACCACACTATTCATGGTGTTAGTGATGATGGAAAGCAATCCTGGATAGTGAACGGGATTCCTGCCGCAAATCTTGATGTTAAAGCCGGCCAGATCATTGAATGGCGTGTCAAGGAGGGATTTCATGGATTACGTTTCACATCATGGGCAAGAGACAGGAAGCACATTGCAGTGATCAAGGATGGTGACATCGGGTTCATGCATTTGCTGGGACGTAACCCGACAGCATCCAAGGTGGAGAATGATGTCATGCTGCGAGTTCGGATTGACGATGCGGATGTGGGAACAGAGATTCCTTTTTCCAGTCTTGTGCATCCGAGCATGAAAGGCAAGTTAACGGTCGTTGCTGATAGCAACTGAATACTAATCAGATTTCAAGAAAGATATAAGCATGTCATTGCTCTTAACGCTCAACGATTCGTCCACCTTGGATGCATTTCTGATTGCACCTCACAACAATCAGGTGTTTCCCTCGATTCTTGGTCTAGCCACCGATGATGGCACCACGGTCGATGTTGAGATTCAGTTGTCGGCGCAAGGTGCTGGCATAGTATTATCTCAAACCAACATCACGGTCGGACCAGGTGGTTCGACCGTTTCTGTCCATGCCAGTTCTCCAAGCCTCGTACGTGACGACACAACTCTGACTTTTTTGGTAGGGGGAGTGCTCGAAGGTTCGATCAGCTTGACTGCGATCTCCAACCCGAGAGTATGGTTCGATGGTCGGTTTGAGGTGCGGTTTGCGACTGGCCAGGGTTTTTACAACGATCCACGGGGCAATCCCGATGGAACAGGGCGTGGTTGGATGTGGGCATTGGAGGGTGAGCCTGATTTCGTTCCCGCAGACAGTGTTCCGGACCGCATTGAAAAACCGGTCGGGCGGGTAATCAGGTTTCACAATCCTGTTGCACCACGTTCACATGTTCCACCGATCGGAGTGTTTGTAAAAGCTGTCGAAGGTGAAGTCGGAGGTACGAAAGAACGTTTCACAGGCGGAGATCCAATGGTCGGCGCAGCGGTTAATCTTGGGCCGAACACGTACTTCGCTTCCAATCAACCAGTAAACCCGGCTGACCGCACTGCAGGGAGACTTCCTGAGGAACGTCATGGCGATGGAGAACAGCCGCTGGCGTTATTCCAGTGCCGCTTGGGCGATCAATTTAGTGGGGGTTCTAAAACCGGAGCGTTCGTTCCGGGTACGACCGAAAGTCAGTCACCACGCAATCCAGATTTCCGACCATACGCGCAGGGGCTTACGGTTTTGAGTCCAGGCGAACGCGCAGCATTTCCGTTCTTATCCCTCGGAGAATTTTCGACTCAACGAGTCAATCAGCTGCTATCCGAATTTGTTGCGCTAAAAGCAGCTGGTCAGACGAATTCGGTCGAATTTCGTAACTTGCGACTTCGGATTGGCCATTTGTTGCCTCTGCTCGACCAATCTCTGCAGAATCAAATCATTGCAGATCATGGCCCTGACGGTGTAACACGGTTAGTTCCAAGCCAGTCGTTTGGATGGGGACAGCGGGAGATCTATCGCGGAATGATCAATGAGTCGATCAATATTCAACCCAACGATTCATCCATCCTGTCGTATTTTTCGCAATTTCCATCCTTTCACTTTCTGTGCGTGTTTTTCAACTTTCACACCGATGAAGCGTGTGGACACTGCTACGGTGCAGTGGATCCGTCGCAGCAACCGCCCACACTTTAACCACAGATCAATACTAGAAATCCAGAGATGTCACTATGAAGAGAACCATAAAACGAGTATGTACAAAAACGTTTTGGATTATGGGACTTATTGCCGTTACACAAGTCATGCTTACACCAGGATTCGTTAGTGCTGCTTCCTGGGAAATCACGGCAACGAGCGGATTCCAATGGGATCCAAGTGAGGTGAAGTTGAGCTTGGGTGATGACGTTACTTTCAAGCTAAGCGGTGATCCTCAGGGCATACCACATGGACTTCAGTTCAATGACTGGGATTCTATCAAACAAGTATTTGAGATTGAAGCCGTCCAAGGTCAACAGTTATTCAATGCTACAACGGGACAGAACAACACTTCAACTAATATGGCGAACAAGGTGTTGTTCAAGGCCAAAATCAAGAGCATTCCGGACGGACTCAGCGAAATCTCGTATGTATGTATTGAGCATGGTGGGATGAGAGGCAATCTCGTTCTCGGGGCCACGGACGGCGATATGGGCGTTGAAAAGATGGTTAGGCGACTGTCTCCTTCAATGCAGCGACGCATGTTGAAATTTATCAACCAAGCGCGAAGTCCCAGGGAGTTAACTAAGTCGCCCCAGGAACGTCGTGTCAAATTTGAACATGGTCCATCGGCAGCCAGGCCAAAATACGACCGGCGGCACGAAGGGGTGGTTGCATATGACTTGGCTACTGCGAAAATGATGTTTGAGAATCGTCCGCTGGACGGGTATACGGATGTTAGAGATTGCCTCAAGCTCTACAAGGAATCTGAGACCGAAAGGTTTGAAGATCTATTAAACTCACTCGGTCCACCCCAGTTTGGCGAATGGCGGGAAGTTGCAACCGTTGCGGAAGGTGACGAAGAAGAGCCTGTCATGCATGCGGCGATGTTGCATACGGGAAAAGTTCTGCTCATTCCAAGTAATAACAGAACAGTTCTTTGGGATCCCGACCCAGCGGTCGCAACGCCCATCGAAATCATCAACGGAGAACAGGCGGGAACGGGGTTAACTGCAAATCTCTTTTGTAGTGGTCATTCATTTCTTTCTGATGGTCGCTTGCTTGTGGTTGGAGGAGGAGGTGGCAATCCGGGAGCCGCATCTTCGATTCAGGGATGGAAATTTGATCCCAAAACAATCAAATGGACTCGAACCAGTAACGATATGTCGTTCCAACGCTGGTATCCCACACTGGTTACCTTGGCAGACGAGCCTGGCAAGGTACTGGTTGCTGCGGGGGCTACCGGAATGGGCGTCGCGGATTTCATGGAGATATATTCCGAAGTTACCGACAAATTTGAACCTGTCACGGCCACAGGGCCAGTGGGAGAATTGTTCTTTCCACCAACCTATCCAGGACTGCATTTGCTGCCAGGCGGGGAAGTATTCCATACTCCCGTTGGATTTGGCGATTGCAATCAGAGCCCAAGTGGCGCGTCAGCGGACCCCACAGCAATCTTCGCTTTCTCAAACCCGGCGAGAACAATGGGGGCGTGGTCGACACTTGAAAACAATCATCGGCGGAAAGGAATGTCAGTGTTGTTGCTTGAGCCCACAAGTCCATTTGTGCGAGTACTTGCAATTGGTGGTGGAGATGCTGGTACCAGTGGGACTGGTCAAACAATCGACTTGAGTACATTCTCGCCCACTTGGGAACCAGCGTTTCCCCTGCTAGAGGAACGGGTGCACCCCAATGCCGTGATCTTGCCCGATGGTACAGTATTTATTTGTGGTGGCATGGAAGCAGGAACTAAGCCTCCCCCAAACGGCGGAAGATGCGAATTGTATGATTCCAAGACGGGTTCAATTGCCGAGATGGACGAGTTGGCCCGGCCAAGACATTACCACTCTGTTGCAATACTCCTGCCAACGGGTGAAGTCATGGCAGCAGGAGGTGCAGGTAGAGGTGGCTGTGATGTCAGCAGGCATAACACCATTGAAGTATTTAAGCCGCCGTATCTTTTTCGAGGCGATCGTCCTGTAATTAATTCAATGAGATCGGAAGTGGAACATGGTGCAGCGTTTGAAATCGATACCCCGAATCCTTCGGCTATCTCGAAGATCGTACTTGCGAGACCTATGGCTGTTACGCATCAGACCGACAGCGAGCAGCGAATGATCACATTGACTTACACTGTAACTGGTCCTGGGACTATTGAAGCAATAGCACCCGCAGGCTCACCGAACTCAATCGCGCCACCTGGTTACTATATGCTCTTCATCCTCAATCAGGATAGAGTACCATCGGTAGCCAAGTGGATCCTTCTCAAATAAACAACAAGGATAGCAAATGTATTACCGATTTGTTTCACTCTTTTGCATCTGTTCTGTTTATGTCACCGGTGGATTTGCTGTTGACGGCATTGCATCTGATGGGTTTCAAAGAACGTCTTTTGATTCGCCGAAGCAAGTCGCAGAGCATTGGGATGTCAGAAATCAGGATGGCAAAAAGATCGTGCACAGCAAACTGAAGGGATCCCCCTGCGTGATTGTACTTTTTCGGGGACATGGGTGTTATCATTGCGTCAAACAGCTAGGCGAAATCGTCGAAGTAGAATCTCGCTTTCGGAGTCGCGGCGTACGTTTGATTGCCGTATCGGATGAATCTGTAGAAGAGATGGGTAAAGCACTTCGCAATCGACCTCTTCCCTTTCCAGTTCTCTCTGACGTCAGGTCAAAATTAGCCAAGTTCCTGGGAAGTGACAAGATTGAAAATTGGCATGGAATTCTTATTTTGGACTCGAATGGCAAAGCAAGGTGGCTTCTATGCGGATCAAAGCCGCTAATGGATTTCCGAGAAGTGCTTTCTCAAATTGATAGCTTGCAACTTTCAACTACTCCTCTTGAGACCCACGGTCTTGAATCGCGGGTTGACTAGAGCGCGTCACATTTTAGTCTAGCGCGAATGCGGTAAGTCGGGTAGACTGGTGAGGTCTCATTTCATGGAAGATTTGTAACCGTTTCAGCAAATACGCGGTCTATCAATGACTGAACTGAATCGCTGCCTTCTTTGGTCGCAGCAGGGACAGCATTTTTCCGATTCGGTAAGGTCGATGCCCTGCAGCAGGAGTGCCAGATCGGTGGATGAAAGTGACAGACCATGTGTGCCTTCTGGACCGGAAAGACGCTGGTACGTGCCCGCTTCCAGGCGTTTGTACCAGATAGCCAGGCCTTCGTGGTCCCAGTAGAGCAGCTTGTTTCGATCCTGTTTTTTGTTGAGAAATACAAACAGTCCCCCATCGAGTACGTTTTGCTGCAGGTAGACTTCGGTCATCCGCATCAGCCCGTCAAAACTTTTACGCATATCAGTGGGGCCGTGCAGAAATCAATGCGGGTCGGCAGATTCAGCATGCGCGCTGCTCCAGCGCGGCGAGCACGGTTTCAGGCGTGGTCCGATCACAGCCGCTTCCGGTACGAACGGTCGTGCCGTGTGAGAACATGATTTCAATCGGCGCGGCAGGGAGTTGGACTTCAACGGGAAGAAAGGAAGTTGCAGCGGTGTTCGCGGCATCGCGTTTTTTCAGTTCCCGCCGCCAGTAATGGTACACTGGTTCGCTCAGTCCCTCACGCTCACAGAAGGCACGGATCGAAAGTCCTGACTGCATGCGGTCTGAAATCGTTGTTCGCCAGAACGCTTCACGGTCCGGGTTCCGCCGCTGATTGGCACGTTGTGTTGGCTGGGCTGCAGGCATCGATTTCACTCCTGAATATGTTGGTGGTTGAAACACATTCAGAATACGTCACACGTCAAGGTGTATTTGGTGGGCCGGTTACGTTCATCAAGGCGTTCCACATGGATAACATCCGGGTTATTGCAGCCCGATAGCGACGGATGGTTTGCAGGGAAGAACGCAAAACCGGTTCATGATGATTGAGCCAGCGTTGTTGTAAATCATCAATACCTACAGGATCGAAATTGAACACCGAATGAGTATGAGACTCTATCTGGGAGTTGTTACGCGCGGCCATCTGCCGCGCCTCTTCTTTATCCTGT
>TARA_R110000868_G_scaffold290022_1_pt1 | contig 27018 bp, 53 predicted proteins | sample TARA_R110000868 | Tara Oceans TARA_R110000868 (sample SAMEA4397489) | marine metagenome | biome: Polar Biome; feature: [SRF] surface water layer (ENVO:00010504); material: water (ENVO:00002006), including particulate matter (ENVO:01000060) such as... | depth 5 m | reverse complement strand
TTTAAGATAAACAAAGCCTATTGCGTTAAAGGGGAGGAGCCTATTCTTACAGAAGGCGACAAACAGTTTGACTATTCATCCGCTAGGAACTATATAGCCACCTTCTCAGAAACAGACTTTATATTTACCCCAGACTGTGATGAAATATTCACAAGCTTTGACATTGAAAAAATTAATGACTTAATAACCAATGGGGTAGAACAACTTGAATATAACTTTGTATTCTCTCACAATGAAGATGGATCACCTGCAATACAGTTTATGCACTGCAAGGCTTACAACAGAGAAAAACTAGAGTGGACAGGTATAATACACGAAGTCCTGCAAGGGAGTGCTGTAAGACAGTATGTGGGAGAAGAGGTAATAAAACTAGAACACTACCAAAATCCAGCCACCAATCGTTCTCATTACTTAAGAGGGTTGGCATTAGATGTACACAAAAACCCTTCAAACGATAGAAACTCCCATTATTTTGGTAGAGAGTTATTCTATACAGGTAGATATGAGAGTGCGATAAAGGAACTTAAGAGACACATTTCTATAGGTACATGGCAGGCTGAAAGGGCCCAAAGTATGATATTTATAGGGGACTGCTACGGGAAGATTAATCTGCCTGAGTCTCAAGTGGAATGGTACAACAAGGCTATATACACAGACTCTACAAGAAGGGAGGCCTTCATACGCCTAGCTGACTTCTATTCCCACAACAAAAACTGGCAGGCATCTATATGCTACGCTAAGGCTGCATTAGAGATTCCTTACTCTGGATTCTATGCAAATGATATGTCCCACTACGAGGATGTGCCTAATAAACTATTATACATAGGCTATGGATGGACTGGTAACATACAGGAGGCTAGTTTCCATAATAAAAAGTGCTTGTATTACAAGCCTACAAGCTACGAGTACTTAAGGGACTATAAATATTACAATAACCTACCTAAGATAGTAGTTCTCCTACCGCACATAGCAGGGACAAGGGAGGAAGGCCTTAAACTAGCACTAGAATCAATAGCCTACCAAAACTATCCACAAGAACTAATAGAGGTAAAGCTCCTAGAAGGCGATGACACAGTTCCGCAGAAAGTTAAAAGAGGGGTAGAGGAATGTGACAAAAAAAATGACTATGTTGTATTTGCAGCAGACGATGTACAGTTCTCCCCTAACGATTTCATACAAGCCTATTTAAAGCTAACAAGTAGGGGTTACTACCTATGTGCCTTCAACACAGGGGTAGACGAGTGTGAACATTTTATGTTTCAACTAGAAGAGATAGACTTACTTTCAAATGGAGAAATATTTGACACACGTTTCCATCATGTAGGGTGTGATAACTGGCTGTGGGAGCAAATGAATAAACGTGGCTATGCAACAAGAGCGCCCCTTACAAATACAAAACACAACCACTTCTCTAGGGGTGGACAGATGGACGCTGTCTATGAAAAAGGGTGGGACAAGACACAGCAAGACAGAGATTTATTACAAGCACTAAAAGAAGCCTTTAAGCCACAGTACAGAGGTTTAAAATAATTATGTAAAATTTTAAGAAAAAATATATCTTTGCATTATTAAAATAATATAATGGCACAGACTGTATCGATCGTAAAAAGTGGTAGTGGGATTCAAGTCCTAGGCTACTCATCTAATGGGGCAGACTCCATAAGTGACATGACAATTTTTAACCCTAATGGGGTTAAAGTTTTTTTGAACGGCAATATAATTACGATGCAGTTCGAGGGGTACCCTCCACTTACCTTCACTCAGGCCGATAACGGGCAGGGTGTAAACGAGATTGATTATATTAATGGAGTATCTGTTGGATATCTACAAGAACAGACCCCAACGCAGGTGATGAACATCTTAAAATCCGTTCTTAGAGTTGGCTTTGGTGGACAGGTTGGTGTTATTGCATCTAGTGCAAGCATTACATTTGTTGAGACTAGTGCTACTGGCGCTGACTTTGTAGCTTTCGACAACGTCCCATGCGACAGCTTAGACGTTACAAACAATACTGGTGTTGACATTGAGTACCTTAGAAACTCATCAGGTAGCGCAATGCCAATTATAGATAAACAATCGAGGCTAATTGTGGGAATCTTAAATACAAATGAGATATCTTTCAGGAGAATTGACCAAATAGGAACACCTGTAACAATCTCCGCAGAAGCAATAACAGCATAACTCCTATGAAAAGCTTCACAAGGTTTTATGGAGGGGTTAGCATACCTGATCCTGACGCAGAGGCATACTTGTTAGCCGCTGGGATAACTGACAATGCAGTCAAGGCTGCTACAAATACCCTTGTAAAGACGCTTAAGGCGGCAGATGTATGGGACGACCTAGAGTCAGCCCACCCACTCCTAGCCGACAAGACTAACCAACTAACTTACACAGAGGACTACTCTAACGCAGCTTGGATAAAGGCGGCTGTAACGGTTGCGTCTGTAACACAAGACACCCCTGTAGGGACATCTACCTGCTACAATGTAATCCCAACAGCGACCACAGACTGGCACTACCTCCGCCGCATACTTCCATTGACAATGTATAGCGATGGGTATTATACTATCTCCGTATACGCAAAGGCTAACGGATACGACTGGCTTAGGTTTGTTGTAGAGGATGGTGTAGGCAACTTTGCTAGGGCTTGGTTTAACGTAAACACGGGTGTGGTAGGAACCTACGGGACATCTGCCTATAACATGAACCTAACCAACGTGTCTATAACACCTGCTTCTAATGGGTTCTATAGAATTAGTTTTGCCTACCAGTATGGTGGAAGACCATTAATTTTATGGACAAGTCCATCTAGCGCAGACGCTCAGTCAGGTACTTGGCTAGGGGATGGCACAAGCGGTGTCCTTGTCATAGGGCATCAATTAGAGTTTTCAACTACCCCAACAACATACGAGCCTGTCACAGCCTCGTTGATGGCCCCTCAGATGATGTACAACCTAAAGAATCCACTAGACACAGACGCCGCCCACAGAATTGTGTGGAACAGCACGGCAGGTGGCTTTACAAAATTAGGCTACACAACCAATCCAACAATAGACAACTGGGGCAATATAAAACTTGTTCCAGCAACATCTTTACTACAGGACGATGCCCACCTGTCTATTGCCAGCTCAGTAGACTACGGACTAACAGCTCAGTGGATAGACTTTGGACTATTTGACTCCTCAGGTGTTGCATCTAGCTTCCATGTCACCCCAGGCTTTGGTACTCAAGGTATGCGATGCAGGGTCAACTCATCCGTTCCAACAACTCTACAGTTTAACAGCACCACAGTTGGTCACTTTATGGCGAATAGAGTAAACTCAACGCAGATAGAGTTATATGTAAACGGGGCATTAGTAGACACAGAGACAGCAGCCTCGACAGGACTTAGCTCATTATCTATGTATGTTGGGGGTATAAACGAAAATGGGGTGACTACAGTGAAAACGCAGAGACGCTTGACATTCCTCACAACAGGAAAGGGACTAACCGTTACAAAGGCACTATACTTAAAGAACGCTATCACAACCTTTAACAACTCAATAGGAAGATGATGGTAGGGGTATTCTTTGATATCGCCGTCAAAAAATTCTGGTACAGGTACTACTGCTTCTCTCTATTTAAGAGCGACAGGATCAACAAGGTACTCCTGTGGGTACTTATCCCAATAAGCCTATTTATATTCTACTGCTCAAAGTTTCACTCATACGAGTGGTACGCGTACTTCACATCTAAAGAGTTCTACATTCTTTTCCTCTCTATAATTATATGGAACAACTATAAACATACAAGAGACGCAGCGGTGGCAACAGCTGTTCTAGTAAAGTCAATCTATGACACAATAGGAGCGTACCTCGACCTCCCTAATAAGTACGCAACAATCGATTTAACATGGCAGGTATTTATCTACACCCTGTTAGTTGTATTATTGAGCCATTCACTTTGGAAATACTGGACTAATGCAAGAGAAGAACGAGATATTTGACAGGCTGATGGCCTGGAGCGCAGTATTCTTTTATTCAATCTTAGGCATAGGCGCTAGGATTGCACACATGAACATGGGTCAGAAGATTACAAGGAGGCAGGCAGTCACAGCAATTTTTACAGGTCTGTTTGGTGGGATAGTTTGCAGCTCAATCTGCGACTACTACAAGATAGAGGGGCACCTAAAGTCAGCGTTTATAAGCATCTCCGCACTAAGTGGGCAGAACAGCACCGCTTGGATACTTGGCAACTCTAAGGACATCCTCAACAGAATTTTACAAATCCTTATTAAAAAAGAGAAGTAACCATAATTTTGTTTATACAAATAAATGGACTAACTTTGCCCATAATAATTACAAATGAAAAAATTAACCTTATTAATGACCCTAATGGTCGTATTGTTAGCCGCTCACTCTCAGTGCACTTCGGTTTACAAGTTTAGAAACCCTACACTTACGTCAGGGGTCTACAAGTTTAGCAGCGTTGCACCATCCGTGGACGCATACGTCTCTCAAGTTGGCAGCGTCAACGCAACCATCAGCGCAATAGACGACTCTACGGTCTACCCATACGCGTGGCAGCCCTTCATCCAGTTTACCAACAGTGTGTCCAACGCGGCCGACAGCTCGTATGTAGAGTTCTTAATCGAGTTCAAGAAGGGTTCTGCCATAGACACCCAATACTGCGTAGAGGCAACGGCTATAGACTTGGACGGGACATCCGCATACCAAGAGATAGTTAAGTCATCCCTGCCTGTAAAGGGCAAGGCTAGTTACGCATCTAGCGTCTCCTACGCAAGGGACTCTATGTGGTTCACGCTAGTCAGCTCTAATATAACATACGCCACCATAGACACAACCAACACCGACTGCATGGCCGCACTCAAGTACGACAGCGTACAAAGCTTTAGGCTTAGGGTTGGCGTCGTGGGAACTGTCTTGGGCAGCACCGTCCGTGAGTACTCGTTCTACTTCAAGCACTTCGACAGCATGCTAGTGTCGCTGCCTATAAAAAAGTTTTCTAAGAAGGCGTACAAGAAGCCTGTGGATGAGGTTATATCTGTCTACTACAACCAGTACGGGCAACCGTTTGAGGGAACGCTAGAGCAGTTCTCTGCCTACGCAGTCCCAGGTCAGTTGTACTACGACACTAGAGGAAAGAAGTATATAGTTATAAAGTGATGAACCAAGACGCAAGGATAGCCGAGTTACAGGACTACTTAAAGTACCACTACGGCAAGTGTAAGATCAACAGGGGTAGGGAGAGCATCAGAATATTTTATGGGAACAACCGTTTCTACGAGATACTTAAGGCAACCCTGCCAAACTACACCAACCATGGAATACTTGAATTACTGAAATAAACTTATTATCTTTGCCTTTATGAACATTAATATATTTTTCACCACCCCACTAGGTAGCTTCGTAAAAGTATTCCTAGGCGCAATGATTGTATTTCTTATGGACACTTATTTAAGCGACGGAAACGTATTTGTCTTGGACAAGACCTTCCTACAGTCAGCCCTTAAGTCTGGCGTAATTGCAATCGCCCCAATGATATACAACTACCTTAATCCTAAGTATGACGGTTATGGAAGAAAAGGTATCGACCCGTTGAAGCCCAACTAACAATTAAGTAGTATGGCATTCTCGTACTTCTACAACTCACCCAACAAGCCTGTAGCTGTCTACGGGAAGAGCAGGAACGCCCTAATAGTAAAGGCTGAGAGGGAAGGCTGCGAGATAACTATTAGGGACGCTGAGGGCCGAGGCATACAAATAATTAACAAAGGAAAATGAACACCAATCAAATAATAGCAAAGTACGGAGCGCCTGGCGATGCCAGCAACTTCACCGTAATCAACCTGCCGTACCCTATGCGAATAGCGTGGGATACTAAGATGGTTGTAAACAAGTTTACCTGCCACAAGGCTGTTGCTCCAAGCTTCCAAGCCATATTTGACGAGTTGCTTGCTACCTATGGGCTACCAAAGATTCAGGCGTTAGGCATTGACTTGTTTGGCGGTTGCTACAACTTTCGAAAGATGAGAGGCGGTAGTGATTGGAGCGTCCACAGCTGGGCATTGGCAATTGACCTAGACCCTGCTAGGAACGGACTAAAGCAGACAAGCAAGACAGCTCAGTTTGCTAAGGCCGAGTACAAGCCTATGATAGACATATTCTATAAACATGGCTTCTACTCACTAGGCGTTGAGAAGAATTACGATTGGATGCACTTTCAAGCGTTTAAACCATAATATGAAGTACCTATTAATCACAATACTCCTATTGGCAAGCTGTTCAGAACAAAAAAGATGCGCCAACCACTTGAGGAAGGCAAAGCAACTTGGATGCCTGACAACAGACACGATTACCAAGTACGACACCATCGTAGGCTTCTCAGTGGACACACTCTTTATAGGCGACAGCTTTACAACTACAGACACCTTTATACTAGTCAAGGATAATGTGAAGACAAAGACAATTATCAACTGGAAGGATCGTATCGTCTATCAAAACATAACCAAGGACACTACCATAGTAGAGACCAAGTATGTTGCCACCACCATAAAGGAGTACAAGAACAAGACACCTCTATGGGTGTACTTCGCCATTGGATTCCTAACAATAGTAGTCCTTGGGCTATTATTTAAAAAATAATTGTAAATAAATTTGTTAGTACAGATTATTATATTAAATTTGTACTAACAAAAAGATATTTATGGCCAAAGGTAACCCAAACAAAACCGATAAAATTATTACTCGAATAGAGCCTGAGAAGAAGGCTGAATACAAGCAGGCACTAGACAAGCTTGGTAAGAAGTCTATGTCCGACGAGCACATCTCCCTAGTAGACGCAACCATCAGTAAAGCCAACAAAGCCAAGTAATGGAAAACTTTAAAGCAATAAAAGGCAATCTAGACAACGAGCACCTAGAGATAGATGCTGTGATAGATGATATTGGAAACGTGGCATGTATAAACTATACGTTACTGCACATGTTTGGGGTATCTACACCAATTGACCCAAGTGTAGATTTTCACAATGCCCTAATAACCTTCGTGGAGTCAGAGTACAAGCGCATTAAAAAGTATCGCAGGCTTGAGTTTTTCTTCTTAGAAACACTAAGAGATAAAGTCATCATAGAGACAGAGGAGACCTACCTAGTCGCACTTAAGGAGTTCAACAGCCGCACAAAGGACATGAACGACGACGGCATGCGCGACGCTAACAATTAATTAAATTATACCCAGAATATGTCAAGATCAAACCCAACCAACGAAATCGCTAACCCATCTAAGAGATGGTTTGAGTTTAGCGGAAAGAACGGAGTCATTAAGTACTTCGACAAAGACAAGAAAGAAAACGTAGAGTTAAAACTACCATTCACATTTATCGTTCTAGACTCCCTAGCAACCGTTAAGGGATGGAACGACCCATCCGACAGCGGCATCTATGCCAACGAGGTTAGGGACACCACCAAGGAGCCACTGCTTGTGAAGTCCTTCAAGGGACCACAGATAGCAGAGGGCTTCTACAGAGACATCAAGGACAAGGTAGCCGCAAGTGGTGGTCACTTCGTTACTAGTCTATACATTGCCTACACAGAGGGTAACATCTTTAGCATTGGCAATATCCAGTTCAAAGGTGCTTCACTTAACTCGTGGGTTGAGTTCAGCAAGGCTAACAAAGCGGCAATCATGAAGCAGGCAGTAGTCATAACAGGATACACTGAGGGCAAGAAGGGTGCGGTTACGTTCAAGATACCAACTTTTTCCTTGAGAGACATCTCTATAAGCACCGAGGAGACAGCTAACGACCTAGACAAGGAGCTACAGGAATACCTAAACTCATACTTCTCTAAGAAGAAGGTAGTAGAGCAGGTCGAGTCCGTTAACCAAGAGATAGACAATGCCTTTGCAGACAGCGCCAACAACGACATGCCTGAAACAAGTGGTCAGACAGGATTGACAGCACAAGAAGTTGACGACTTACCATTTTAAACCACAACGAATATGAAAGTGAAAAAAGTAAAAATCAAGGACTTCTTAGTACTTAAGAACTTTGAGGCAGATGTTAACGGAAAGAACATCCTGCTACTAGGCGACAACGGAAGGGGCAAGAGCTCCTTCATGAGATTTATAGAGATAGCCTTCGGCAAGCAGACCGAGATACCTATCGGGGCAGAGGGTGAGGGCACGGTGGTTGCCGACAAGGATGGCAGAGACTGGACCTTCCAAGTAAAGTTTAAGAACGGCAAGCCTGTGGTTACGGTTACATCCCCTGAGGGAGTCTCCGACAGCAAGAAGAGCACCCTAGCACAGATAGTTGGCTCAATCGACTTTGACATCGATGAGTTTGTTAACCTATCGGAGAGCACCTCTGGAAGAAAGAAGCAGGTAGAAATCTACAAGGGCTTCCTCCCACAGGAGACTCAGCAGTTCATCAGCACCCAAGAGCAACGTGTTAAAAACTCGTTCGACAGACGCACCGAGTTGAACAGAGAGGCTAAGACCCTGCAAGGATACATCCTAGAGCACCGTTTCAACAAGCACGTTGAGACCTTACCTAAGGAGCCAATCGATACAGCAAGTCTACAAGACCAAATCAACGAGTCTATAAAGGCTAATGATAAGGTTAGGGACGTCACGCTAAGGATGGCTAATAGAGCTAAAGAGATTTCCGACTGCGAGGCTACTATCAAGGAGCTACAAGACAAGGTAGGTGAGTTAAAGAAGTCACAGGTTCTGGCACAAGACTTTATTACAGCTAACCCAATCGTTGACATCTCCGACTTGATGTCTGAGAAGGACCACGCATACACAATCAACCTAGCCTTTGAGGACAAGCAGGACTACGACATTAAGGTGACACAGATGGAGATGGTTAAGGACGAGGTAGGCGAGCTGACTGCCTTTATAGAGAGCAGCAGACAGACTATCGAGGATGCGATTAAGGACTGCGACATCCCAGTAGAGGGGCTATCGTTTGACGACGAGGGGCTAATCTACAACGGAGTGCCTGTAAGCATTGGCAACCTATCTACGAGTGAGATTATGGAGTTAGGCTACAAACTTAAGGTGGCCGAGAATCCTGACTTCGGCATCATGTTCATCACTAGGGGCGAGAGCTTAGGCGCTCAGAGGCTGAAGGACATCCAAGAGATGGCTAAGAAGAACAACCTACAGATTATTATGGAGCAGGTGGAGAGGGGCACAGAGCAGTTAACAATAGAAATAATGGCTGATTAATACATAAATTTATGACACAAATACAACTTAACCAAATTAGAACAAACATCTTGACTTCAAGAGGATTCAAAAAGTGGCGCAAGTGGATCGATCAACAGATTAGAGTAAGTCAAGAAAAATTAAACCAACAGAATTAAAATGGAATATTATAACACCACCAACGTCTCACAGAGACAATTAACGCTGTTCACCGAGAAGGCAAAGAACCAAAGTAGTCGAATCCTTAAGATATTTATAGCCTTCCCAGACAAGGCAATATCTGCCAGCGACATCGTCCACAATGGAATATTAGACGAAGCGCCTATCACAAGCGTTAGACGCTCACTAAACACCTTGAAGAAGAGGCTAGAGATAGTCCCCTTTGCACAGAAGGAAGGGCTTTATGGCCGTCCTGAGACAACTTACAAACTAAACCCCGACACAATAACAAAAGAATAAATTTTTAAACCAACCTGAATATGAACAAACCAACAAAAGCAAAGACCTACAACGCCCTAGTAGAACTATGGGAGACGTATGGCAACAAAGAAATCCACTTCTCAGAACAAGTAGACATCTTCACCAAGCACCGTGTATCTAGAACCCTGTCTACCGTATTGGTGGCAATAGGCTGCGCAATCAGACCTGAAAGAGGCTACCTCCAACTCACAGTAGCGCCAAGCCTTGCCATGGTAGATAAGATTAGCGATTACCAAATAGCCTACTGCAAGAAAATAAACAGCGACAGGAGAGAGCGCATTAAGCAAGAGAAAACCAGAGCACGCCAAGGAGCGCTACCACCGATGGTAGACCCAATGGCGGGCAGACCTACCCCCAATAATGCCTTCCCAAGCATGCCTAACCCTTCTCCGTACAACAACACGACAGAGATGCAGGCAATCAGTTTGCTAAAGTCACTAGGCTACAAGATTATGAAGCCTGTGGCACCGCAGTTTGAAGAACTATAATATATTAGAAAAGATTAAATCTTTTTAATATCTTTGTACCGCTCAACCGTATGATAATCTTTAAAATATTACCCGTAACATATGTCCATTTGCCTTTTGGCAGACGGTTGAGCCATATCGTTGCGGGTTTTTATTTTTATGGCAACCGATAAAAAATCATTCCTTCTTTATTGTGATTTAATTCACACCGTTTCCAAGATGCCAAATGAAAAGGCAGGGGAACTTTTTAAGCATATTTTAGAGTATGTTAACGACAATAATCCGTCTACGGAGGATCTAATTATCCAGCTTACCTTTGAACCGATTAAGCAGTCTTTAAAACGAGACTTGGAAAAATATGAGCAAATACGCGCTAAGAACTCAGAAAACGCAACTAAGCGATGGCATAAAAATAATGCGACCGCATCCGACCGCATGCCAACTGATGCCAAACATGCCGATAGTGGTATTGATAATGGTATTGATAGTGTTAAAGTAAATAATATAGAAGAACGCAAATTAAAATTTGCTGCCACTCTCAAGTCTTATACTGAAACCTATGGGAGGGAGATGATGTTAGACTTCTACAAGTATTGGACTGAACCCAATAAGTCAAACACTAAATATAAACAGGAACTAGAAAAGACATGGTCGCTGGACAGGCGGCTAGAAACGTGGGCTAAAAACAACAGCTCATTTAATAAAGGCAACACACCACAACACAAAGAAATAATATACGAGAAATGAGAATAGATGAAGGAAAACTACCACCACAGGCACCAGAACTAGAGGAGGCAATCCTAGGGGCAATACTGCTAGACAGGGACGCATACGACGCATCCACAATGCTAAAGCCTGAGTACTTCTATTTAGACGAGCACCAATGCATCTACGAGGCAATGGTACAGCTATACGCCGAGAACAAGCCAATCGATATGCTGACCGTCAGCGAGAAGCTAAAGGCTAATGGCAAGCTAGATATGGCAGGCGGTGCGTATAAGATTGCAGTGCTGTCAAGCAAGGTCTCTAGCAGTGCCAACGTAGAGTACCACGCAACCTTGGTAGTACAGAAGTACAACCTAAGGCAGATAATATCCGTCTCAGCCCTAGCAATTGATCAGGCATACAGCCAAGGTGCCGACCCATTTGTTATCCAGTCAATGATTAGTAACGAGTTGGAAAACAACCACGCTCAGGTAGGTAGCGACCCACAGCCACTGAAGGAGATAGTCAACGAGAACATTGCCGAGCTAGTAGAGCTACAGAAGTCTGACTCTAGGGTCACAGGACTAAACATGGGATACTCTGCAATGAATGAGGTTGGCCATGGTTGGCACGCACCCGATGTGATAATAATGGCGGCTCGACCTGGCGAAGGAAAGACGGCAAGTGCGCTTAACTTTGCATTGAAACTAGCCCAACAGAACATACCAATCGCATTCTTCAGCCTAGAGATGAGCAAGAAGCAGTTGACCTACAGGCTGATATCGATAATGACCGACATCTACGCAGACAGGTTAAAGACCGCAGACATTACAGAGGATAGTTGGAGGAGGATACACGGCGCTAACTTCAGTCTACCGTTCCATATCGACGACACACCTAGCCTATCGATAACCGAGCTAAAGATTAAGGCAAGGAAGTTAAAGAAGAAGCTAGGCATACAGATGATTTTTATAGACTACCTACAGCTGATGACAGCATCGGTGAAGGGTAACCGTGAGCAAGAGATTAGTACAATAAGTAGGAATGTGAAGGCGCTGGCAAAAGAATTAAACGTGCCGATAATGGCACTAGCACAGCTTAGTAGAGATGTTGAGAAGAGGAACGGCAAGCCTAAGTTGAGTGACTTGAGGGAGAGTGGTAGCATAGAGCAAGACGCTGACATCGTAATCTTTTTGCACAACGAGAACGCTGAGGACAAGACTTTATCCGAGCCACTGATTGAGTTTATATGGGCCAAGCATAGGAATGGTGCCAACAAAATTAAACAGCTACAGTTCAACAAACGCACCCAAAAATTTACCGACATATGAGCGAGGAGTACCTAGTAATCTACTACAGATTCCATGGCATGACTATTGGAGGAATAGCCTTAAAGTTAGACATGCCAATCTTCAAGGTCAGTGCAATTATACGGACAGAAGTCAACGAAATTGAAAGCCAAAGGAGGCAGGCAGGTCTGCCAATTTTTAGAGCAGAGAACTACTTAAAATACAAGCCAAAGAAGAAATGAGAACCAAGCCAAGGGCATTCATCCAGATCAAGGAGTGCCAAGACATGCACGGGAGGCCAATCGACCCGCTAACCTTAAAAGAGGACGACATTGAAGGCGAGACCTACAACGATGTGATTACGAGTAGCGAAGTGGAGGTAATGTTTTGGGGGAATAAGATTGTCTACGAACGAGACATGTACGGAAAGATTATCAACACATTTAGTGAGACCGTAGCCTTTTGCCGTGAGCACAAGACAGGAATTGTGTGGGCGATGAGCCCTGAAGATGTGAGGTACGAAAAAGAATTTAAAGAAGAGAGATAATAACTATACATTTGCCCCATGAATCAATCAGAGGACTTTAAGGTAGGTTTCTTCAAGTGTAAGCAGATGGTGCTAGAGATGGCACAGGGTTGGGACATTGAGTTCAAGGCTGAGGCTATGAGAAAGTTAAACGCACTTAACTACAGCGATGAGTTTCCTGTAGTAATAGCCGACACATCCCTAATCGACAACATAGTGTTTGAGGACATAGACCCTAGCGATGCGCCCGACTACTCAGACGCATACATTGTGTCCGCAGACTACAACGGTGTACCAATGAATGACAGGCAGATAGAGACTTTAAACAACAACAGCCAGTTTGTGTACGAGAGTCTGATAGAATACCTAAACTAAAATATTTTTATTAAAATTAATTGGAAGTAATTATCTTTGTGGTAATATTAACCAATTAACAAATAAATAAAATGAGCGCAAACATGATTTCTCTAAATGTAGTAGGTGTTTCTGGCCGTCCAGTAACTGCTTACGTCTTAGGGGTACAAGCCGACTTTATCAAGACCACAATCGCCAAAACTTACACTGCCATTCCAACGGCTGTTTCAAGTGTTATGATTATGGATGGATATGCGGGCACTACCTTCACAATCTATCAGGTTACTGATACATTAAGTACAATCCAATCGGCTATCAACGCCACAACTTCAACGACTACCTCTTTAATTCAGAACCACACACCTGTAAGCATCAACGCAACTGCTGTTGCAACTGCGGCTCAGGTAGCAAGTGGTTACATTAAGAGCACGTCTGTAGGTGCAACCGTTATAACCTTACCAACAGGAACGCTTTTGGGCGCTCAAATTGGTGCTAACCAAGGTACAATCTTGGACTTGTTCGTGGACAACACAGCAGGTGCTAGTTTGGTTACCATTGCTGTAGCTGTTAACGGAATCCTTTCTGCTGCTGCTGCTGCAAATGCTGCATCACAAGGTTTGCTTACCGTTCCATCTGGAGTAACAGGTCAGGCTTGTTTCAGAATTATGTTTAGTTCTGCAACTGCTTACACCTTCACACGCGTAGCATAACAACTCGCTTTTTCTGATCAATCATAATACAAGAAACCTTCAAAGAAATTTGGAGGTTTTTTGTTTGTTAACTACTTTTGCTTTTGTATGAAACAATGTAACCACGAGGAGTGTACCAACCCTGTCTTTTCAAAGGGCAAGTGTCGTTGGCACATGGAAAAGAAACCGCTTTCTGCCAAGCCCAAGAAAAGAATCAGTCCATTTAGCGAGAAGCATCTAGAAAAGTTGGGGGAGTACAAGCAGAAGAGGAACGCTTTTTTAAAGGAGCAACCCATATGCATGGCCAAGCTCAATGGATGTACCAGGGAGGCAACAGAAGTCCACCACGCTTTGGGTAGAATAGGCGACTTGCTTACCGATGTTAAACACTTTAAGGCGGTATGTCACAGCTGTCATGTGGTGATAGAGAACGAGCCTGATATGGCTAAGGAACTAGGGCTGAGTGGCACTAGGTTTATAATTAAATAATTTTTATATCTTTGTAACAATTAATCAACAATAAAATGGCAAAGACAGTAACACCGAAGGTGAAGACACCTAAAGTTAAAGAAGCAAAGGTAAAGAAGGCAACCGTTAAAGAGCCTAAGGTGAAGGTGAAGGCAGAAGTAAAGGCAAAGAGAGCTCCCAAGGAGTACATCGAAATAAACGACCCTGAGGAGACCATCATCATCCCAGTAGAGGTAGAGGAGGAAGAGCCTGCACACGTTGAGCACATCGACTTTGTTGCAGAGGAGTTAGCCAAGCCTGACTTTACCAAAGATCCAAACGCTTTTGTAGTAGAACCCGATGGCGAGATGTTTAAGGTGACCGCTAAGAACTGCGTAGTGTGGTTGACGCAGAAGCAGATGGACAACAATGAAATCTACAGAGCTATCAACAGCCCTGTGAAGTACAAGAAGAAGTAGCAAAAAAAAAGCCACCCTGTAGTAGGATGGCTTTAACGCTTTTGTATAAAAGTATTACTCTAAGATTAGTACCCTGATTAGACTCATCGCTTTCGGAGAGTCTGTCTTGTACTCATGTACGCACAATACTTTTTCTGTGCTGACCTTTCTCTTGTGGGTGAATGCTATTGATGTGATGTCCTTGGGTGGCTTGTCTGAGTAGTAGAAGTCCCCCGCTTTGCCATAGGTCATGAACTGACCGAACGGACTTAGTCTTCGCTTTATTTGATTTTCCATATTATTATTTGTTATTTATTTATTAGGTAGTTGAAGTCGTAGCATACGTTCTTCGCTTTTTTATTTTCTTCTAGTGCTATGAAGACGCTTTTTCCAATTACATTTATTGAGCGCCATTCCTTTGAAAGCAATTCCTTGTTGAGGTAGCAGTGGCAGAACCGTCCGTTATTAAGGTTCCTAGCTATGCCCTCCGCTTTTTCTTGGAGTAAGGCTGCCCATTGTATTTCCATCAGGCAGTCGGTCTTAAGCGACTCGCTTTTTTGATACAAAACAAACAACTTGTCGTCTAGCTGTAGCACGTTACTATGTGCTATCCTTAACGCATTAGCCAATCGCTTTGCTGTTGCGGATGCAATCGGCTTCATTGACTTAGGTATGGCGTACCTGTACATGATGTAGGGAGGTAGCTTCAGAGTTGGTATTGGTATCATATCAGCTCACCCCCTAGCTTGGTTGCACGCTTTTCCATGGTCACTATGAACCTAGAGGCGTTAAGGTTAAGGGCATACGCGTAGTCGCTCAGTTCTTTGAAGGGTAGGTCTCCGAACTCTTGTTCGAAGTCGCTAGGTGTTAGGTCGGATATGCTTTCCATGATGTTTGATATTTCTGTTGTTGTTAGGAGGTTTAGTAGTGTCATAAGGTAGCAAATGTACTAAAATGCTTTTTTATTGTTTGGTTAATTTGTTTGGATGCGTTCAAGTTTGCCCCTCATATATAGGTAGCTGAGATCAAAGGCGCTCCCCTCTACAGAGTTGCGCCCTATGTACACGATTGTATCGACGTATCGCCTTTTGGATATTGGGCAGAGCCAGGTTACCTTGTCGCCTACCACGAATGCTTTACTACTCATCACGCTTTTTTAGATTAAAGGGTACTGCATCCAATCCGTATTCAAACGTGTAGCCTAGTGGCTTTATCTCAGCGAGGGCTACCTCTAAGTTTAGGTAGTCCGCGTCTATAGGCAGATGCTTTTTCATAACCTTGCGAACCCTTAACGGCACTTGCTTAATGTCGTCGAACAGGTCTTCCACAGGCTTGGGCACAATGGTCAACCCATTCTGCTTTGTGAAGTGTTTAACATCGTACTTGGTCTTGAAGAACTCGTTTGCCCACCGCTGTTCGGTGGTTGTGTCGATGAGGGTGTACTTACCACTCTGCTGTGCGATGTATACTAGTTGCTTTTGCATAATGCTTTTAGTTGGTTTAGGTCTTTTACTTTTGGATCGGGTTCGTTCTTGGTGGCGTCGATGAGGGGCATGTCGTTGGTTATCTTGTGCCAACGCTTGCCTGTCATTGGACTTGTGTAGTCTACTGCGTAGTGTCCGTAGCCTACCAACGTGAAGATGAAGTCGCTTTTTCTGATTTTATTTGTCATGGTATTTATAATTTGCTTTCTTGTGCGCTGTAAAATGCATCCCAATCGAACTGACCTCGGTCGCCAAAGTAGTTTGTAGGGTCTCCATAGGTATCGATATCTTCAATCATCTCTCCCTTTGAATAATCTGCTACAGCTACGTCTTCGTCCTCGCCCTCTAACAAGGGAACTGGGTATAACGCAATGCTAGGCTCTTGGTAGTCGCCATCTTGGTGGTAGTTGACGTCGTACACCTGCCCTTTGTGGTCAAGTGAATGCCAAAACTCGCCAACGTCCCCCTCGTTTAAGTCGAAGGGGTATACAACGTCATCGATGATGATGTCTAACGCTTTTTTATCGTAGTTAATTCTTGCTGTGTACATGATTAGAATGGTTTAAATTGGTTTCTTTCTTCGATTAAATGGTTCAGTGTAGAGGCGCTCGCATTCAAGGTTAGTTGCCTAAGCATCTGCTCTTGCATGCCCACGCTCTTGATGATGTGCTCCATGGTCTCGCCATCCACGTCTATGTGTTTGAGCATTGAGATGATTTCCTCCACCATGTTTGGGTGTAGCCTCATCAGTGGGGTTTGGTTGTTTGTCTGTGTCATAATATTAATTTTGGCTTAATTCGTAAATTTCCTCGATGCTTTCTGATACCCAAAAAGTTTCAACCATTGCTCCCGTGCATTTAATTTGTCTGCAATACAAGTCGGCTCCGTCGCCTGTGACTTTCAATTCTGTTACTGCAATAATGCTAGGGACTCCAATTAATAGGCGTTGCCCATTCTTTACGTTTGTTAATTTAATTAAATTTTTCATTGTGTATAAATTTGTTTTTTAAGATGTTGTTTTATTGTTTATGTAGGGTAGTTTGGTTTGCTCTCTGTTGCTCGCTTTGAGCGACTCTGTAGCCGTATAGGTAGCCGATTGAGAAGGCTATGGCTAGGCATAGGACGATAAGTGATTTGCTTTTCATTAGATTAATATTTTTTGTAGGTTGTAGGGTTGGGCGTCTAGGTAGAAGTCAAATGTGTAACCTAGGGGCGCTAGTTCGTTTAGCATGTCGGTGCACGCCTCGTAGCTGTTGGCGTCGGCATGCTTGTCCAACACCTTCTGTACATCTAGGGGTAGCGAGTCGGGATGCTCGAAGAGATCAATGGGGCGCTCAACTAGTGCGTACTTGTCGACTAGGTGGTTGCGCTTTTTTTCCATGGTCTGTTGGGTTGCGTAGGTCTTTAGGTGTGCGTTAAATTGTACGCAGTACCTCTTTAGGCGCTCACTATAGGAGCACTCTAGGATGTTGTCGTCTGATTCGAATGTTTGCTTTATCATAATACTGCCAAAACCCCACACCATTTACGGTGTGAGGCGGTGGCTATTATGACCTATCTCTCTATATCTATCCAAATGGGTACGCTTTCTCAACTACGTTGCCGTCCGCATCACTCCACCACTCATCGCACTTTAGTACAACGTCGGGGTTTCTCAGTCCGTAGTCGTAGATGAACGCTATTGACTGCGCTTCTGTGTCGAACGAGGCTATTGTCCTAGTGCCCTCGTGCTCGTCGTCCACGCATACCTCCCACCACACCCTCTTCCAACGCTCTGCCTCGTCGTCGTTAAGGTCGCACGCTATTGCGATGTTGCTCAGTAGCGTCTGTACGTTGTCCCAATCTTTAATGGGCGCTTTTAGTATCTCTTGGGGTAGTTGCTCTAGCAACACCGCCACGTCGTGCCTAACAAATGCTAGGCGCTGTTCTGCTGTTAATTTCTTATCCATGGTAGTCGTCTTTGTCTTCTAAAATGCCGTTAATGTACATGTACTGATAGTCGCCTTGGTCTTCCCAATCAGTGTAGTAGAAGCATCCGTCCTCGTCGTCGTACGCTTCCTCTAATGTCTGATTCCAATGGTCACGGCAATAGGCTATGGCATCCTCTTCGTACTTGATGTACTTCTCCCCGTGTAGAATCACCCACCCTTTATTCATCCCCTCGCCTGTGATGTCGCACTTTCTAGCATACTCTCTGCCCTCTTGGTTGTCGTTATCTCTCCACCCATTAGGCTTTTTTGAGCCATACTCTTGGTAGAAGTAGTCAAGCGTATGCCACCCAATGCCGTGGGATGCATCGTGGTTGTAAATCATAGCCTCTAGTCCCTCTTGCGCTTGCTCCCTTGTTATGGTGTAGCCATCTACTTCCATCCACAAGAAGTCTTCCACGCTCCACTTGATTGACTCCCTTTTGTATTGCTCAAAACTGGCTGTCAACTCATCGTACATTGCCTTGTAGTCCCTTGTCGGCATAGGCTCACCCTCCTCAGCTATGTAGTAGTCGTTGAAGGTCTCGTCGCTTTGCTCTAGTTCTAGCGTGTCGATGATGCCCTCGCCAACCATGTTGAGGTACATTCTTTCCGCCTCTTCTAAGTCTTCTGCATCTATAACCGCTCTCGTGGTTAACGTGCGCTCTCTTTTAATCTGATAGTTCATATTGCTTTTTTTAAATGGTTATTTTGTCGAAGTCGTAGTACATTTCAATCACGTTGTTTGGATACTTTTGCGACAAGGCGCTTTCTAGGTCGCCATTCTCGTAGAAGGTATCGTTAAGGGCTGACACAATGCTATCATTGTCGCTTTCCTCATCTACATCTTCTCTGTTGCGCTCTGCCATAACTATTGGCGTGATTACTGAGGTGATTTCCTCCTCTGTTAGGTCTGTCATTAGGTAGAAGTCTTCTTCCTCAAATGCTGTGGTGTTAATTCTGTAGATGTTCATAATGCTTCCTCCTCCTCTTCTATTTCGATAAGGTCAATCCAAGCCGTGATGTTGGACAACTCTAGGTAGCCAAGGTCACCTCTGTGGATGTTCTCATACTGCTCGCTGTAGTCCTCCTCGGTCATGTCTGAAGCCTCTCTGTGTCTGTCTAGGCGCTCTACTAGGTACGCTCTAGCGTCAGTTACGTTTAGGAACTCTTCGGATGCCTCGTGGACACCGCCTAGGTACGCTTTAATCGGCATATTGAATGCGATGCGTAGGTCTGTCGCATTGTGGTGCGTAGGCACTGATGCGATAATACTAATTTGATTTGTCATAATATTGATTTGTTAAATTGGTTGATTGTTTCTTTCTATTCTATCGATTAGTTCCTTCTGCCAATGCAATGGCAACTCTGTGGTAGGTATCACTACCTCGTCACCTCTGCGGTCTGCCTCTGCCTCTGCTTTGTCTCCGAATACCACTATGTCGTCGCATATTGCAAATCGGATAGGCTTGTCGTTTGCTTTGTCGTAGATGACAAAGTCTGTGTCGAATAATTTGGTCATAATATTGATTGGTTTATACGCCCAAATGCCCAAGCCGTTTGTTGGCTTGAGCGTATGGGCGTGGTCTGAGTTGCTGTTACTTTTTTAGAACTACTTTATTGTGGCGCAGTTCAGCTAGGCGATTAAGTTGGTTAGCTACCTTTTTTTGGCAGTGCTCAGTGGCTAGCATATCGGCTAGGCTGTCCAACTCTGTACGCCAAAGACTTTCGGGGTCGCACGTCCACTTTATTTGCGCTTTGTCTGTCCTACCGATACGGCTAGTGTACCCCCTAAACAATGTCCAAGCATAATTAGTGGCTCTGTCGTACATCGTAAAGTCTATTAGACTTCCTTCCGTTTCGATGCGAATCATCACGTTAGGCAAGAAGTCGTTAGCGACCTCCTCTAGCTGTTGCTTTGCTATCTTGGTAAGGGTGGTAGCGTGTATCTCGTAGAACGCCTTAGAACGCTCCTCAGCTAGCAACTTAGCTGTCCTATCGGATAGGATGCTGTCAGTGTCAAAGTACTTGAATGCTCTTGGCTCTGCTTGGCTAGTGTTTAGGGCAGTAAATTGAGCGGTGATGCTAGCTATTAGGCTAGCTTGGTCGGGGGTTAGGTTTGCTTTTTTCATAATACTACCAAGAGGTCATTGCGTGTTTGTAAGTAGGGTTGTTTTTGGTTGCGTCGTAGCAAGCCTTTCTAAGGCTCTCGTCTTTAATGTCGCCAACATTGAAGCCTTTGTATGCGCCAAATCTACCACCATAGGTGCATATTGGCAATACTTTATGTTCGATGTTATACTCTAGCACCTCTTCTGTTCTGTTGCCAAACACAGCATAAGGGTCTAGCACTTTAATCTGTCCGTAGCCATCGACCCCATTGCGACTGAGGTATGCTACTAGCGAGCGCTTTATGTAGTCTTCAATAGGCACTTCCCTCTCCACTATCGTGTAGAAGTTAGGGTCTAGGTCGCCATTTAAATTGTCATTGAGTAGGTAGTCATGCATACACTCCATTGCCTCTAGCATGCTGTCGAATGATTCTAGTACTTGACCGCTCTCGCGACATTGTACTTCGTAGGTTGATTTGATTTGATTTGTCATAATGTAAATAAATTTGGTGGGTGGAGGGGGAGTCGAACCCCCTCGTATACCATACACCCTATGGCGCTTATGCCATTGAATACACTTGCTTGCTGTTACCCTCTAGCCACTTCATACACTCGTCGAAGCCTAGTAGGTTAGTTTTGTGCCCACCGCCTATCATTAAATAGGTGTCCTTAGCCTCGTCACCCTTAGGCGCGGCAACGTGGTTGGTGTAGCGTGTCACACCATTGAACAACGCCCATAGTGTCTGTCCGTGGCTGTTGACCTCTGTCTGAAGGCTATCAGCGAAGGCGGTCACTTGCGCTTTCTTAACAGCTGATACCTCGCTAGAACGTGTCTGCTTAATGTCTATGGTAAATATGCGACGTATCACATTCTCGATCACCTCCTCGCCTATCTTAAGGTCAGCCATACGCTTGAATGTGGTCATTAGCTGATTGTCCGTTAACAACGCTTTATTCAAGTCTTCAGAGGCTAGGCGAACGCGCTCATCGGCTGACGCTGTGTGTCTGAACTTGGCTAAATCCTTCATAGCCATATGGAAGGTATTCTGACAGATTACCACGGTTGACGATGAGCCAAACCCAGTCGCACTTGAGCCATCGTGTGAGGTCAGTGCGGTAATCCAACGCTTTATGTCGCTGTTGCCAATGTGCTCAAGGGGTAACTCTGATTGGATGTACACACGCTTACCGCCTTGCAGTGTGCCACCTCTGTTGGTGTTGCAGTCCACCCCTTGGGAAGCCATTACAATTGTCTCAGCTAGCGTGCTATTTTGCATAGGTGCGTACTGATTGCCTACGCTCCCTAGCCACTGATTAGTGTCGCTTCTGTAGATGCCGAAGGTCTCAGATGCTTTGCCATCTGCGGTAAGCAATGGCTCTTTGGTTACTGACCAATTAAGGCCTGTGGAGTCTAGCAATTCTAATGTTTGGTTGAAGATTGCTTCTGATGTCGGGTTGTTTGTTTGATTTGTCATGATATAATTTGGTTTAAATTTGCTAGTGGAGGGTGACTCGAACACCCTCTGTATGCCATTCACTATAACGCTTTATGTTAGTTTACCAAGTTCTTTAGATGAGTCTACCTCCACGCTTTGGTCTATGCACTCGAATATTGTTACATAACTCCACCCTCTGCGCTGTACTAGTCTAGCCACTTGCTCTACATCGATAGCCCTTAAAAGGATTATTTTTGTCTCAGTTCCTTTTTGGCACTCTGCCTCAAATAGATAATGTTTGCTCATAATATTGCTTTATTTTGTTAGGTTAATTGTCTGTCTGCTTCTAAGGATGTCCAAGATAAGGTCGCCATAAGACTGCGACACTCGTCTGCCCTCTCTAGGGAGTAGGTCACAGCCTAACCCTCTGCCACCGAAGTAGTATAGCCACTCTCTGTCCTCGCCTTGCTGTAGTAATTCCTCAGTGATTAGATGCCCGTATTGGTGCTTCTTGATTCTTGCTTTTAATCTGTAGTTCATAATGCTATTTTTTAATGGTTAATATCTTTCGTTGTGTAAGTTTGCGTATATGTAGGTGTGTACCCAACTAGTAAAATCTACGCCTCTGAACACTCGGTAAGGGTCTGTGGTAGTCTTGTTGCGCTCCTTGACGTGTTTAACTAGCTGTGCGTAAACTGACGCTTTTAGGACTAATTTCCATTCGGTTAGGTTCTCTGCTTGATGCTCTCTAGCATCAGCCATTGTAAATTCTGTTTTGGTCATAATAATTGGGTTTAAATTTGATACTAGGGAGGGAATCGAACCCCCCACCACACGCTCTTGCGGAGTCATTGTGTACACCATATTTGTGCTAGTCGTTGGAAGCTAATGCGCAGTGCTGTTGTCGTCAGCGAGCCTCTAGGAGGTCGTTTGTTGTTGCGAAGTCGCTAAGTTAAGAAAATGCTTTCGCTTCGTGCCGTTAATTCGTAGGCACTACTACTTATTGCATCAAGATTGCGGGTGACTAACCCTATACATTAAAGAACTTTTACCTCACTCCCTACTTGCATTTTACTGCCCTATGATTGTGTATCAGATGCCTATGCGTTTCGCAATTAGGCTAGGACGCTGATACATCCATATTTTCGGTCGGTGCGGTGTCCGACATCCATTACCACATATGTGCGAAGGTCTGTGCATTACACAATCAGACAACCTCACGTTACACATACATAATAAACTTCAGAACGGCTGAACCAAGGATTGAATAATTCCGATTCAGTTCACAAAGATTGCGATATTGGGTTCACATTACAATACATAGTCAGTAATTATTTTACGAATTTAGCGTAAGTGATTGATAATGAGCGAGAATAAATTGTATTTGACCTCGTAATGCCGTTACGAGGATAAAGCCTTAAAAGAGGGTAAAAAAGAAGAAAATAATGCTGTAAATCAGCAAGTTGAGATCGATTTGCTTGGTACTTGAAAAAAGTAATAGGAATACTGACAAAAATAATGTTACCCCTCGTCTTCTATGGTCATTTTACGCAATAAATCGACATTATAAAACGCCTTGGTTAATTTCTCGAATTGGGTGAAGTAATACTTAAAAAATCTAAGCATCAAAGCCTCGCCATTCCTAGAGATTCGGTAGTATTTGACTTGCTTGCGACCTTGCAAAAGTCCCGTTAATTTAAACACCTCAGAGTAGCTAACCTCTTGGACGTATCCTAGACCTACCAACTCTCGCACTACGAGGCGCACAGCAGACCTTTTCAGACGACTATAGTAGTAGGGCAAGATATTGTCTAGTGTAAACACTATGTAGTTGACTCTAGAATGACACCACGCATACAGCATAGCATTGACTTGGTTGTCCGTGAGTGAGTACAGCGCAGTATCCCTCTTAGCACGATTGATTACCTCGGGCAGAAGTATGCCCGACAGCACCCCGATTCCAAGGTATTGGTTATTTAATTTGATGATTTGATTTCTCTCCTTCGCCTTGCTAGTAGCTACGCTCGTTACATTCCTTATCCGCTTATTGTTAGCTATCCACTCAAGGGGCATAGCATTGATAAGGCTATGGCATAGCGCTTCGTCCTTCAGTACCTCTGTAAGGCTTGTATCCTCCAATGGCTGTGCTTGGTCAATCCCCTTCAACAGCGTGGTTACCTTGGTGCTGTTGCCCCTAAGGAAGGAGCGCCTAATATTAGCTTGGTTGCTTAACATACGGCAAAGGTAGTACAATATCCAATAAGTGCATAGCTATGGCTATGACTAGCTATATGCCACTGAGACAGCTGTACAAGGTCAATAATTCGGGCGCTGTGGTGAAGGATAGATTGAGAGGGGGTTGGATTGCTCGTTTAACCCACACAACAGCATCGCAGTCGCATTCCCTCGCTTTCGGCATACATCCGCCCACCCTTTGGGGGTAAAGTCGCTTAGAAGGGCTGTATTGACCTCATCTTCTGAACGCTTACTGCGAGAGGGGTTGGAGAGGGGTGCTATGCTGTCATATAATAAATATTATGTTAACTGTCTACTATCTAGTACACTACCCTATTGCCTAGCTTCTAGCACCTATCCCCTTGCCCCTTTCCTAATGGTAGCGTGGCTCTAGCCGATGAGCACACCGCACTTGGCTACCCTCTCACCCTTTACGCTCTGTGCACCGCTCTAGGCTCAGTTGCAGTTTGATTTGGTTTTGAACGTATGTCGCTGAGAGTCAAGGGGGTGGCTTCGGAAGTTTCGGTTTTGGTTTGGGTTTCGTGCCACCACGATTTATATATAGACCCCACCAGCACACCCTCACAGCCAAAATATTTTTCAAAATAATTCTCATTTCGCCGAGGGAATAGTTGGAAAGTTAAAATATGTCCGTATATTTGCACCGTTATATGAGTACTAAAAAGAATAAAGTTGAAAAAGTGGCAATTACCTCCTTCTGCCAGTGCAATATGTGTAAAGAGTTTTTTGAGGTCCACGGCAAGAGGAGTAAGTTCTGTAGCAGGAAGTGTAGGGATAGGGCTAGTTACATTAATAAAAAGAAGATATGATCAGTAAGGTATATGTTATGCAGGCAAAGGACGCTATAGGCCTATGTGTTATGCTAGGTATAGTCTTGTTGCTTATAGGGGCTAACCTCTGGGAGTATATTAAAGAAAAGAAATAAAATAAATAGTCAGGTGGCGAAATGGTAACGCACTGGAGAACCCAGTATCTCTTTCGATAGAGATTAACCAAGTGAAAGGCACTGTGCAGGTTCGAATCCTGTCCTGACTACAACAGTAAATATGAAAAATTTAAAAGAAATCAAGCAAGAGATAGCCGCCCAGGAGGTAACTATCAAGAAGATGAGGGCCGACAAAGAGCGTACCTCAAAGATCGCATCCGCTACAAAGCACCTAGAGATGCTTTGTACCATTGAGAAGTATCTAGAGTTTTCACCATCCCAAGACTTCTGCCAGAAGGAGCTAGACAGGGTTACCCGTATTGTTGACCTGTCCTACGAGTCGTGGGAGGCTGAGTGGGGTAAGTTGATGGCAATGAACCCTAGGGTGGAAAATCTACCTAAGGCGTCTATAACAGCTAAGAAAAAGGCGTTCCTTAAGGGGATGAACTTAACCGATCTTAAGAAGCAGGTGGCTACACTAGTCTATATACTTAAATAGTATGGAGATTACACCTAAAAACCAAGAGGCCTGGATCAACAGCGTTGTTAAGAACCACGAGTTAATAAACAAATTAAAAATAGAAAAAAAGATGAGCAATATAAACGAAAAGAAAATGGTTGGGCGTGAGATTTTATACCTAAAAAAGGTAGGGGAGCCTATTATGTGGGCGGACATTAAGCACGTTGACTTCCAGGATGGGGATATAATATCCTCTAGGTACATGGACTATCCCTTCCCTAACACAGCGATATACGTCGCAGAGGTGATGCGTATGGAATTAGAGAGTGACGAGGCGCACCAGAAGAGGTTAGCTGAATATGCCAAGTACAACGAGGCTGAGGCGAAAGAGCGCGAGGAGTATTTAAGGCTTAAAAAGAAATTTGATAAACAATAGTATGATAAAATCAAACGAACTAAGGGTTGGCAACATTGTCCAGAGGAATGGCGATTGGGAGTTGGAAAAAGAGGGCTTCCATACAATAATTGCAATAAACAGCTCAACCTCCCTTGATGGAACATTTGACTCTGTAAGGACTGACGTAACAGGGCAGGACTTCTTGTTTACTACCCAGATTGAGGGCATACCAATAACAGAGGAGGTGCTCCTGTACTTTGGGTTTAAGAAGCCTAGTAATACGATTGAGTTAGTACGTTACGACCGAAAGGAGTACAATGAAAGGGTAACACTTGAGCTAGTTTTTGAGGACTTAGACTGCATTGAAATATGCACAACTACTGATAAAATTGATAGCGAAGGGAATCAGGTAGACATTATTGACTGCACATTTATAAAACTACCACACGTTAAGTACGTCCACCAACTCCAAAACCTATACTTTGCATTAACTGGTGAGGAACTACCCATTGAACAAGCAATAGAGAACCTATGATCAGCCTACACATCTACACCGACCTGTTCCACCGCTACAGCAACACCAAGCCGCTAGAGGTCCTTGTCGACATGCCCAGACTCTTTGTTGGGGACTACTTCCTCAGCAAGGACGGCAAGAGCAGCATCATTAAGGACATCAACTGCGACAGCGATGGGGACATCACCATGAACGCAGTTCTAGACACACCAATGATACTAGAAATTAATCCAAATTAAATTTGTTAGTACAAATTATTCTATTTATGTTTGCATAGGTATGACAGAGTTTACAATTTTACAAGTAGGTGCGCCAATAATGATCCTCTTTTGGGGGTTTATCTTAGGAGCCTTCTCTCAGAGCATTGACGACAACGAGAGGGACATGAACAACACCGCATGGCTAGTAGTACTCTGCCTATCAATTATAGTACTAGGAGTATGAAGGACACAAAAATAACACAAAATAAGATTGCCGCTAGGTACAACAACACCTTCCAGTGGGCGATGGGGGTAGATAAGGAGGCCCTGTACAACATCATGGAGGGGAATACAAATGTTATACAAATATTTAAAGACGGGGAGCTTGTCTTCAGTACGGGTGTCAGCAACACCGACAGGGCAGCAATAGTAGAAGCACTTAAAGTAAGAAAATGATACGCAGAGAGACAAGACAAAGGCAGTATTACGGCCTAGTGGTAAAGCACCACCACACCACCACACTTAGGAAGCACTTCCTGACAATGACCCGCGCACGCGTGGAGAATGTCATGGTGCAGATTGAGAAAAGGATACAACAATTTAAAGAAAAGAATGGCGACACAGCAGGATAAAATCGA
>TARA_R110000868_G_scaffold56546_4_pt1 | contig 27109 bp, 25 predicted proteins | sample TARA_R110000868 | Tara Oceans TARA_R110000868 (sample SAMEA4397489) | marine metagenome | biome: Polar Biome; feature: [SRF] surface water layer (ENVO:00010504); material: water (ENVO:00002006), including particulate matter (ENVO:01000060) such as... | depth 5 m | reverse complement strand
GCAATCTTTCGCCCGCCTGCGCCAATCGTCCGACCACTATTACCGTCGCCTGATTGCAGTCCTGAACGAGTGACATTCCCATGCCCCGTGGTCCCAATACTAAAACCAAGATCGAACGTGCCGCACTTGAACTCTTTGTCGCGCAAGGGATCATGGAAACCCGCACCCGCCAGATCGCGGAAGCGGTGAATATTTCCGAAGGCACAATCTATCGTCACTTTGAAGGCAAGGATGAATTGGCGCGCGAACTCTTCAAGCGCCAGCACGCAAGCCTTGCCGAGGCCATACAAGCTGCCGCGCGTGCACATTCGCATATCGACGATCAGGTGCGCGCCATTGTGGAAGCCTATTGCGCGATGGCCGACAAAGACTGGCTTCTCTTTCGCTATCACCAGCTAAGCCAGCATGCGCTGTTGCGTTACTTCAGCCCTGATCTTCCTAACCCGGTCACAGTTGTCATCGAAGTCGTCAAGGCGGCGATGGCGCGGGGCGAATTGCGACCAGGCGACGCCGATCTCTGTGCGGCTATGGCATTGGGCGTTGTGCTTCAGGCCGTGACGTTTAAATCATTTGGTCGTCTCGACGGCCCGCTATTTGCCCATAAAGACATTTTCACAGCGGCCATTCTTGCCGTGCTGCACAGCTCGCCCGCCAAACCCTGATCAACCAAGATACCGGAGCCGCGTTATGCGTTCGTTTCTGTTCAATCTTGTCTTTTACGGCTACACGGCGCTCGTCGCCATCGCCTGCCTGCCTCTCACTTACCTCAATTCGCCAAAGCCGCTGGAGCGCGTTTTGCATTGGTGGGCCAAAGGCATCGTCTGGTCGCTTGATGTGATCGTAGGTATCAAACTCATCGTGCGCGGTCGGGAGAATATTCCGACCACGGGGCCGAGCCTCATCGCCTCCAAGCACCAGAGTTTTTCCGACGGCATTCTCATGCTTTCGCTCCTCCCAAACATCGCGACTGTGGCCATGAAAGACCTGCTCGACTATCCCGCCATCGGTCGCATTCTGACAAAGCTCGACATGATCATGGTCGATACATGCGGCGGCGGCAGCGAGCGCGACAAGCTTTCGACGGCGGCGAGGCGAGCCTATGACGCGGGTCGTCACATTCTCATCTATCCCGAAGGCCAGCTCGTGCCCGTCGGTGAGCGCGAACGCTACAAGATCGGTGTCTATCACCTCTATAGCGATCTCAATCTGCCGGTGACGCCTGTTGCCACAAATGTCGGCCTGCGCTGGCAATGTCGCGGCTGGACGAAACACCCCGGACCCGCCACGCTCTCCTTTCTGCCGCCCATCGAAACAGGGCTCGACAAGGATACGTTCATGCGCGTGCTCGAAGACCAGATTGAAGCTGAAACGGCACGACTTGTGGAGGAAATTGCATGACCACGGAAACCACCGCGCCCAAACATCACTCGCAGTTCCGCTTGCTTGGTTCGTCGCGTTTCCTGCCGCTCTTTTTCACGCAGGCGCTTGGAGCCTTCAACGATAATATTTTCAAAAATGCACTGGTGATCCTCATCACCTATTCAGCTGCTGCAAGCCTTCACGGCATCGATACGCAGACGCTGGTGGCGCTGGCGGGCGGCATATTCATTCTCCCGTTCTTTCTCTTCTCGGCGACAGCCGGGCAATTGGCCGACAAGCTCCCCAAGCCTGACCTTGTGCGCAAAGTGAAGCTGCTCGAAATTGCCATTATGATCGCAGCTGCCATCGGCTTTGCCATCGAGAGCCAGATCCTGCTTCTTGTTGTGCTGTTCTTTCTCGGCGTACAGGCAACGCTGTTCGGCCCACTCAAATATGGCCTCCTGCCCGAGCTCCTTGAGGAGGACGAACTCATCGGCGGTAATGCGCTCATTGAGACCGCAACCTTCCTTGTCATTCTCATCGGCACCATTCTCGGCGGCATCATCATCTTGAAGGCGCACGGGCTGACGATGGTGTCGATTACCTGCGTCGGCCTCGCCATCCTCGGCTGGTGGACATCGCGCACCATTCCTGCCCGTCCGGCCGCGAGCCCTTCGCTCCGCATCAACTACAATATCGTTGCCGAAACCTTCAGCATAGTTCGCCTCTCCTATCAGGACCTTCCGATCTTCCGTTCGATTATCGGCATTTCGTGGTTCTGGCTCATCGGGTCTGTTTTCATCATTCTCTTTCCCGTCTTTGCCCGCGATGTGCTCAACGGCAATGAGCAGATTGTCGCTATGCTCCTGTCGATCTTTTCCATCGGCATCGGCATCGGGTCGCTCGTTTGTGACAAGCTCCTCAAAGGTCGCGTGCGCGACTATTATGTCCCGGTCGGAGCATTGGGCATCACGCTCTTTTCAGCCGATCTCTTTTTTGCGTCCTTCCCGCTGCTTGCCACTACCAAAGGCGACTTCATCGGCATCACGGCCTTCCTGCACAACGGTGACAATTGGCGCATTGTCGGCGATCTCTTTGGTATTTCGATTTGCGGTGGTCTCTATGCCGTGCCGCTTTATGCGATACTGCAAGCCCGCAGCGCACCAACGATCCGCGCACGCCTCATTGCTGCCAACAACATTCTTAACGCGCTCGCCATGGTCGGTGCATCGGGCCTCATCTTCTGGCTCACAGACAAAGGCGCGTCCGTTCCCGGCATCATCCTTGCCATCGGATTGCTCAACATACCGATTACACTTTATGTGTCATACGTGGTGATTTCGACTGCCTTCACCCGCGTTGCGAAGAAGCTCAAGGCGCTCAGTTGATGCGAAGCGCCACAAACCTGAACCTCGTTTTGCCGACGCTCGGCGGCCAAGGGCTCTGGACCGATCACGCAACGCGCGCGGGCTGGCGCTTACAGGTCCATGCACTCACCGGTCATGCACGTCTGCTGGATACTACGAACCGCCGCCGCGCCTGGGGGTCTCGTGCCGCCGTCTCGTCTGCTTTGTTCAATCAAGCACCGACCGCTACCCAACGCCCGCAGCATGTTGTCGTTCTCGTTCACGGGCTCGGCGGCAACAGCCTCACGTTCCGTCAAATGCGCAAAGCGCTCCGGACTGGGGGCTATGCCGTCGCCGAATTTAAATACGCCAGCGCTTTGACGCAGATCAGCGCACAGGCCGAAGCTTTGCGCACCTTCATCGACGGTCTCGATACTGACAGCATCACGCTCGTCGGGCAAAGTATGGGCGGCCTCGTCGCTGACCGGGTTCTGTCTTTCGGCACCTTTCGGGACGAGATTTTTCACATTGGCCGGACCCGTGTCTGCGGCATCCTGCGCATCGGCACACCCTGTGGCGGCTCGGCATTCGCGCGGGCCATCGTGGCAGTCGCCGGATTACAGACGCTAAAGCGCACGCCGCTTGCCGCAGTCGCTACCGGCCTGCCAGCGGATGCTGTCAGCGACCGCATCCCACACCTCAACATCGCCGGCAGCCTCAATGGCGCGCGTGGACTCAATCCTTTGATCGCAGGTCCCGACGACGGGCTTGTTGGCGTTGCGGAAGTCTCACGCGGTGGCTTCGCACGCACCCTTATCGTCAATGCCTCGCACTATGGGTTGACGTCAAATCAGACCGTCATAAAGGCCGTGCTGGCATTTTGCGCGAAGGGTAAAACTCTGGTCAAGCCGGACCGCGCGGCGCTAGACTTCACCAGCGACAGAACAGAAAATGACGGGGAGGTCTCACATGGCGGACAATGAACTGAACGTTCGACAGGACTATACGCGCAGCAACGCCGAGATGGCCGCCCAGTGGAAAATCGACGTCAACCGCGACCCTTACGATATCCCGCTTACCGAGCTTGATCCCGGACATGACGAACTTTTTGCGTCAAACAAGATGCTCCCTTATTTCGAACGCTTGCGCAAAGAAGACCCGGTGCATCTGTCCGAGAGCGGGCCATATGGCCGCTATTGGTCGATCACGAAGTATGAAGACATCATGCATGTCGATACGAACCACAATCTGTTTTCGTCCGACATCCGCAACGGCGGCATCCGCCTAGGCGGGCAGCGCCTGCAGGGTGAGCCAGATCCGCTGACACATCTGCCCATGTTCATCATGGAAGACCAGCCCAAGCATGACGAACAACGCAAAGCGGTCCAGCCCATGTTCCGCCCGCAAAGTCTCGTCAATCTCGAGCCATTGATCCGCGAACGCGCGGGCATCATTCTCGACGCGCTGCCGCGCGACAAGGAATTCAACTGGGTGCGCGAGGTTTCCGTCGAACTCACGGGCCGCACGCTCGCCACGCTTTTCGATGTGCCGCAGGAAGACCGCCACAAGCTCATCCATTGGTCAGACACAGTGGAACGGCTAGGTGACCCCGAATTTTTTGCGACGCCTGAAGAGGGCTTCAAAGAGCTCTGGAACTGCTGGGAGTATTTCGACGCGGTGTGGAAAGAGCGTCAGTCGCGCTCGACTCCCGGCACAGACCTCATCTCTATGTTGATACATAGTGAATCCACTAAAAATATGACGCCGAACGAATATCTCGGCAACATGCTGCTCCTTATCGTCGGTGGTAATGACACGACGCGCAATTCGATCACGGGCGGGGTACTCGCGCTTAATCAAAACCCGGCGGAGTATAAAAAGCTCACCGAGAATCCAGACATCATTACCAATATGGTCTCCGAGATTATCCGCTGGCAAAGTCCCGTCGCTCATATGTGCCGTACGGCGCTGGAAGACACCGAAATCCGCGGCAAGCAGATCAAGAAATGGGACAAGGTTGCCATGTGGTATCTCTCTGGCAACCGCGACGATGAGAAAATTCCACGTGCCAATGAATTCCTGATCGACCGCGAAGGTGCGCGTCATCATCTGTCATTCGGGTTTGGCATTCATCGCTGCGTCGGCAACCGCGTCGGCGAGATGCAATTGCGCATCCTTTGGGAAGAAATCCAAAAGCGATTCAAGAAAGTCGAGGTCACGGGCGAACCAAAATATCTGCGCTCAAATTTTATCCGCGGCATCACGGATCTGCCGGTCATGGTGCGCGGTCACTAAATCAGGCCCTCCGCAAAACGCTCAGACGCGACCAAAAGGCAGCATGCGCTGAAAGACGCCATCGCGGTCGATCAGCAGATGCTTGAAGGCCACTGCAATATGTAGCGACACGAGCAGACCCAGGGCGATACCACCCACACCATGTGCGGCATGAAAGAATTGCGCTGCCACTTCATCCGACGGAGCAAGCGCCGTTAGATTGAAAAGCTTGTAGGGCACAATATCCATCTCGGTGAAGTAGACCGCCTGCGCTATGCCAACGAGCGGCTGGTAGAACAAAAGGAAGTAGAGCGCTTTGACGGTCGTGCGTGACGCCCATTTCTGCCAGGTCGGCATGTCAATGGGATAGGGCGGCACGGAATGGGTTCGTCGCCACAGCAGGCGGAAGATTGTAAGCACCAGGACGAGCAGCCCGTTGCCGGAGTGGAGCGTGAGCGCGAGGTATTTTTCTTCGCCATGCTGCGCCTCCCAACCCGGCCCAATCAGACCGTAGCTCAGCAGCAATGTCAGAATGATGAGAAGAGCCGTGAACCAATGCAGCACCTTTGCGACAGTGCCAAACTTTTTCGCAGATGTCGCGATTGTGTCGACCATTTCACACACTCTCCTGCTGCGGGATTGAAGTGATGAGTTGCGCGATGTACTCCGCATCTTCATCTGCGAAGGAACGCAGAAAGCCCATCATCTCGGCTGGCGCCCATTTGATGACGGCTTGTTGATAGGCGGGGCGCGCCTCTAATTCAGTGAGCCATCTTTCGACCGCCGGTCGCCGCCCGCCTGTCCAAAGACCTGAAAAGCCGGTGTCCCTAACTCGCAGCACATAGGGCATGACGGCAATATCAGCGAGTGTAAATGCATCACCGACCAGCCATTTACCTCGCGCCAATACATCATTCATGTCGGCGATAAAACAGTTCATGCGCTGCAACGCGCCGTCCACGTAAAGCGAACGAACACCTTTGGCGATCAGATCACGGCGCAGCTCTCGCTCGTTCACATCAGGCAAAGCCGCCAGATAGTCTTCGACCTGGTCGCTGGTGCGTCCGCCCACCGCTTTGCGCGTCCAAATCGCATGGGTGAGCACACCCGACGTCTTGCCATGAATGTCATCGTCAATGCGTTTGACCCACATGCGCATGCGCGCTTGCGCGAGCGGGTCGCGGGGGATGAGCGAGGGCGCATCACTCAACGTGTCGACATATTCATTGATGACGGTGGACTCGCGCAGGACGGCTCCGTCCGAGACCAGCACCGGCACAACATGTTTGGGGCTGATCGCGACGAAATCTCGCGCGTGCTGTTCGCCGTTCACAAGATCAACAAGGTGAGATTCAAACACCACCTGTTTCTCCGCGAAAGCCATGCGAACCTTTTGCGAGCAGGTCGAGAGCGCATTGTGATAAAGGGAGAACATGGCCTGATATCCTTCAATAGTTCACGCGCTGGGTCAGGGCGCCGTCGATGAGCATGTTGATGCCGGTGGTGAATGACGACCGCGGACATGAAAGAAAGACAACAGCGCTCGCCACATCCTCCGGCGTTGCCATACGCCCAGTCGGATTGCGGGCCAGCGTCTGCTTGAAGAGATCTGGCATCACCTTTTCGATCTGCCCCCAGGTGCCCCCGTCCGAATAGACTGTACCGGGCGAAACACTGTTGAAGCGGACACCTTGTGCTGCGTGTTGTCGCGCGAGTCCCTTGGTAAGGTGGATCATGGCGGCTTTGATCGCGCCATAGGCATTGGCGAAGGGCGCTTCCGCAGCAGCGGTTGACGTGATCATCGTGAAAGACGCATCGCCATGTCTCTGTGCCGCCTCGACGAGAGCGAGCGTTGCTGCATTGACGAGATTTTGCGTGCCCATGAGATCGATGTCGTAACCGCTCTTCCAGTTCTCCGTTGCAACACCGATGGATAGTGCGCTGGCATTGGCAACAACGCTGTCGATGCCCCCATACTTTGCCGCCATCGCCGCAACCCAGTCGGCGACAGCTGTACTATCGGAGACGTCGAGCGAGGTGCCGGTGATCGTTCCCAACGAGTCGAGTTCGGCTTCAGTCGCTGCAATCTGATCAGGATTGCGCGCACAAAAGCCAACACGTGCACCTTCCGCCAGAAAGGCACGACAGATCGCGCGGCCAATGCCTTTCGAGCCGCCGGTGACGAGAATGGTTTTGTCCTTGATGCCGAGGTCCATGAATTTGTCCTTTAACGAGCGTCACATGCCCGGCGGGCGATGACCCCAGTCGCTGAGCTGGCTATAAGTTCGCGGCTGCCAGACATCGTCGTCGATCAGTAAGCCGCCCCAGCCGAATTCTACTTCGATCCCGTTAGGTGCTTTGGCGTAAAACGAAAATGCGCCGTCGTTGGGATGATGCCCGAGCGACATGGCAATGGGTGTGTCGTTGTCGCGGAAGCGGTCATAGGCGCGACCAACCTCAGACATTTTTTTTGCCTCAACCATAAAATGTTGCAGTTTTTTCGGAAACGGGATCGGCGGCACAACAAAGGCGTAAGAGTGATGGCGCGGATTTGCATGCAGGAATGTCACGTGCACCTTGATGTCAGGCACAGGCTCGGCCTTGATATAATCCGACAGGCGCAGTCCCATCAGGTCGGTGTAAAAGTCGAATGTCTGCTGCCAGTCTTTGGCAATAAAGACGACGTGGCCGAGCCCGCCCTCACCTGTCACGAAACCGTCGGGCACAAGCGCCGAATGAAATGGTTGCGCTGCTATCGCCGGACCCCAGAAAATTTCTGTGCGCACTTCGTTGGGATCGTCGAAATAAATGAGCGCTTCGACGCGTCGGGCTATTGCCAATGACGCATCGCCTTGTGTCACTTTTACGCCTGCGGCTTCAAGCTTCGAGCGCATGGCGTCGAGCGCGCTCGCGTCCTTCACTTCCCAACCGACAAAACCCACATCATCGTCCGGGCCTTCGGTTAGAATAAATCGCTGTGCATAAGCATCATGACGGAAGGTCGGCGAGCCATCCGAGCATTCCTCGCCCGGCATCAATCCCACCACCTCGGCTAGAAATACTGTCCATGTATCCACGTCAGGCACTTCGAAGCCGATGTATCCTAAGCTCTCCACACTCATAGTTTTTTCCTCTTGTCGGCGGTACTGCGACTTACCGCGGCAGCATTTGTATCGAGCAGCTTGTTAAGTGCATTTTTGAAATCGACTATCGTCTGCACCGCGATCTTTTCTGCCGACCATTCAACCAATCCGTCAGGTCGCATGAGCAACGTTTCAACGCCTGCGCACCAGGCCTGCTGTGCTCCCGGCATAATGTGAAACGAGGTATCAAGTCCCATGCGCAGCAGGTGGTGGAGGGCCTCCTCCGTAAAAGATGTTCGGCTTTGCGCATAGAGCCGGAACTCTCCATAGGGTGCGATCACGGGCCCGATCCGGGCCGCGCGCACCGTACGTCTTTCTCCCGGCATCGTTCCGTTGAATGCAAAATGCCCGCGCTGGCTTTCAATTGCGAAAGCGAGTCTTTCCTTCTCTTCGACTGTTAGCGCGTCTATGCGCGTATTCAACTCCGGCAGCGTTGAGCATCGCCCCAATACCGCGCCGATCATGCCGAGGTGCTGTTGGTTGCGCAGGCTGTCAGCCGTATTAGCTTCAGCAGCGGGCTTACATTCGGCCTCGTATGTATCGAGCAATCCGTCTCCGGCGATGCCTTTGACTACTAACGCCAGTTTCCATGCAAGATTATGGGCTTCCATGATGCCTGTATTGAGCCCGAGACCACCTGTCGGTGGAAAGCGGTGCGCGGCGTCGCCTAGAAGCAGCACATGGCCTGATCCGTAGTACTCAGCGACTTGCGCGTGCGCGGTCCATTTGCGGATCGAGATGATCTCGGCTTCGACATCTGCGCCAAGTGCCTTGGCGAGACGAGCGGGCAGCCCCGCCACTTCGTCGTCGATGCCGAATACCGGCGTCATAAAAACAGAAGATCCTTCCGGTTCGTGGACGATGAAGGCGCCGGGGGCTTCAGGGTGATGGATCCAATAAATTGGCCCCGAGCGATTTTCGATAAGGGGTCGAAGATCTGCTGCAAAATGGATCATGTGAAACTGCCCAAGCGGTCCAGGGCCTTCCATTGCGATGCCAAGTGCTGCTCGTGTCGGGCTATTGGCGCCATCTGCAGCAACAGCCCATGTCGCGGCGATGCTACGCACCGCGCCTGATGCTTCGTCGGTCAGTTGTGCGATAACGCCGTCGCCATATTCTTTAATGCCGGTGCACTTAACGCCGAAGCGCACGCAGGCTTGCGCCCGTGCCGAAGCGTGCGCATAGAGAACTGGTTGCAGAATATTTTGCGGGACGTTCTTCCACGGATAGATGATCGAGGGCGCCGCATCCGCCGGTGGGAAGCGGAAATCAAGTTTACCGATTTCCCTGCCCCCCAGCGTCGCGCACCATGTGATGTAGTCGAGCGCCAAAGCGGGCGAAACCTTGTCGATCGTTTCACCGAGCCCGAGTGCTTCAAGAACGGCCACCGGCCTCTCGCGCATGACATGGGCCGCCGGATCACGTGGCAGCGATGTCTTGCGTTCGACCACAACATTACTGATGCCGAGCTCAGAGAGCAGTACCGACATGACGAGGCCATTGGGGCCGCCACCAATGATGAGTACATCGGTACGGGCTGGAAGTGCGTCGATTTGTGTCACTTGTTCGCTCATGCCATTTTCGCCATGAGCCGTTCAACTTCGGGCCGGAGTGCATCGCCCTGTTTGCGCATCATCTCGGCAGCGCCCGGGAAAAACCAGTCCACGACTGCTGTCTGATAGCTCGCACGCGCCCGCACGCGGGCGAACCAATCGTTGACGCGCGGGGACGATCCCGCATCAATGCGCGCGCCTAAACCTAATTGCTCAAAACGCAGCACGTAAGGAACGACGGTCGCGTCGGCAAGACCGAAATGCTCGCCCGACAACCAAGGCTGCTCGGCTAGCGTCTCTTCCATATGGTCGATCATGTTGAGAAATTCCCTGAGGGCCGATATGAAATCCGGCGCATGAATGCCGTCTTTGATCACTCGGGCGCGCGCGCCGCGTTCTGCATCGTCAGGTATGGAATTAATGTATGCGTCGATATGTTCTTGAGATTGCGAAAGGATCACCTGTCGTGGACCCATCGCGTAGGTGAGCGAGGGAGCCTGCGGGTGAACTTTCTTATCAATGAAGTTCAACCACCATGACACACGGTAGCGCCCTCTCGCATCGGCTGGCAGCATAGGGTGAGCCGCCACAAGATCATTGAGATAGCGGATGATGAGAGACGATTCGACATAGACGTCGGCGCCGTTCACCAGCGTTGGCACAACATGCATTGGGTTGAGCTTCACGTAATCTGCCGCGTGTTGCTCCCCTGCGTGCAGGTTCACCTCACGCGAAACAAACGGAATTTCCTTTTCTGCCAACACCAGCCGCACCTTTTGCGAGCAGGTGGACATGCCGAAATGATAAAGCTCCATCACGTCCTCATCCTTCCATTGGCCCGCCTGACGTTCAGGCTGAAGCTTTGATTCATTGGTCAATCGACAAGCGAACTAGAAAGCAAATAGGCACTTGCACTTCACTTGTCAAGCGACTAAAAAAATTCCATGTCAGTCAGAGAAAAACAACGCGAAGAAACCCGCCAACGCATCATTGATGCGGCGGTTGTGACATTTGCAGAATTTGGGTTTCACGGCGCCAGTACGCGTGACATTGCCGAGCGGGCGCAAGCCAACCAGGGCCTGCTCACTTATCATTTCAATTCAAAAGACGATCTGTGGCGCGCCGCGACAGATCAGATTTTTGCAACACTTCGGACTACCGTCGAAACCCAAATGCGGGCTTTGACGCAGGAGACCGATCTACGCGAAAGGCAGCGCGAAGCGATCCGCATTTATGTGCGTTTCACCGCTCAGCACCCTGAATTGTTCCGCATCATGCTGGATGAAGGCAAGGGTTCGAGCGAGCGTATGAAGTGGCTCGTAAAGACCCATCTGAAGCCACTCTATAAAGACTTCGGCAGCTTCACGGCATCCAATATGGATACCGAACTGTTGCCGCACGCCTATTATGTAATGGCGGGCGCTGGCTCTCTCATCTTCGCGGTTGAGCCTGAATGCCGCGCGCTCACGGGCCTTAACCCGAAGACGAAAAAGGCAGTAGAAACCCATGCCGATTTCGTCGCACGGCTGCTCGTTCCTTGACGCTTCACTCTGCCGAAAAACCGTCTAACTCACGAGCCCTCTGATATGGCGATACACAAAGGCGAGATTGGCACCGAACGTATTAGACTCGGGAATATTCGGGCTCGGCGTATTGGCATTCGGCCATTTGATCACGGCGGCTTTAAATGACGGCCGTGCGAAAGCTCTGTCTGCATATGCGGCAATGTCGCGGCGGTCGGGCTTACCTTCCCACAGGTCCGCGATGCCCAACCATTTCATGCGGTAGAGGCTCACCGACCACATAACATCGGCGAGCGTAAAATTCTTGCCGAATATCCATGGCCCGCCCGACTTGCTGAGCATCAGCTGAAAAGCATCAAGAGCGACATCGAATTTCGGCATGATGGCGCGCATTTTTTTAGGATCGCGCACAATGCTTTTACTTGCTTCTTCCTTGGCGATTTTCGCGCGATAGGCTTCCACCATTTCAGGCTCGCCCAGCACTTTTTCCATCTGCGCCTGCAATATTGAAACCTTCACATCCTGAATGCCCTTGAGCCCGCGCGCGATGAGACCGGGGCGACGGTCTTTGTCGGGATTGCCGCCATAGAGCATGGCAACATGCGGCGTCTGATCGACAATATCGCTTGCATCGAGAATGCCCTCCATCAGCGCCAACGGTGCGAGCGATGTTGAAGGTTCTGATTGCTCATCGAGATAGAGACAGATGCGGCGCGAATCCGTGATGACAACACCCTCACGGTGATCGACCAGCGTCGGCACCACGCAAGGGTCGAAACCTTCGGTCGCGACCGACGACTGGCCGGTATAGCCCGCAACCAGCGGTGCACCGTTGCGGCCAAGCAGACGCAAACGGACATAGCTTGGGCGGTAATTGTCCGGTACGCCGCGCGCCTCGCCCGGCAGGTTCAGATCATGCGACATATATGCGATGTCTTTCTCCGCCAATACCATGCGCACCTTATGCGAACAGACAGAAGCACCGGCGTGAAAGAGCTCGAAGCGCAGTGGCTTCCTTGCCGCCTTGCGCGTCGGCGCAATGACACGATTGCGATATTTGCTTTTGAGATCAGCGGCGGCAGCAGCAGCGGCTTTTTCGATCATGCTCATCGGGTTAATCACGCTCATGGGATCCTCCTGGCATTTGCCGGCCTTTGGTGCGTCGATATTTTCACTGGTCACACGAATAATAAATGACAGGTAGTAAGTTGACTTTCGCTTGTCAAGTGAATAACTAAAAGAAAGTCACAAGACCGGATGTTCGAGTAAAACGGGAAGGCCATTGAGATGGCGCATTTAAATTCAAATCGTCATCGCGGCATGTCCGGTCTTGCGGGCGCTACCGGGCTTTTGATTCTAGCGCTGTCGTCCGCGCCTTCCGCCGCTGCACCCGCGCGACCCAATGTCCTAGTGATCGTGGCCGATGATCTTGGCTGGTCGGATGTCGGTGCATTTGGCAGCGAGATCAACACGCCCAATATCGACAAGCTCGCCGGTCGCGGCCTATCCATGACTCAGTTCTATGTGGCCCCGACATGCTCGCCGACACGCGCAATGCTACTCACAGGTGTCGACAATCATCTCACAGGCGTCGGCACGATGGCCGACATGCAGACACCAAACCAGCTCAGTTCTGTTAATTATACCGGCGAGATGCACGAGGGCGTTGTGACGCTCGCTGAAGTGCTCAAGGCCAATGGCTATGCAACGATGATGTCCGGCAAATGGCATCTGGGATTTGAGCGCGCCCATTGGCCAGATAAGCGCGGCTTTGATCAGAGTTTCGCATTGCTCAATGGCGGCGCAAGTCATTTCAGCGACGCCGCCCCTCTCTCCCCGAGCGAAAAAGTAGTCTATGTCGAGAACGGGAAGCAGACTGCTCTTGCCCAAGATTTCTATTCATCTATCTCCTACACCGACAAGGCGCTCGCCTTCATGTCAGAGCGCGATATGTCCAAGCCCTTCTTTGCCTATCTCGCCTATACAGCGCCCCACGACCCTTTGCAGGTGCCCGACGCATGGCTCGACCGGTACAAAGGCGCCTATGATGCTGGCCCCGAGGCCATTCGCGCCAAACGCGCTGAACGCTTGATAGCCATGGGCCGCATGCCACCTGGTGCTGAAATGTGGATGGCGCCCCCCTTTCCCGAATGGCTGCCCGTCTACAAAGCCCCATGGGCGAAACGCAGCGCAACCGAACGTGCGCTGGATGCACGCCCGATGGAACTTTACGCCGCCATGGTCGAGCTACTCGATCAGCAAATCGGTCGCGTCATTAGCTATCTCGAAGCGACGGGACAATTGAAAAATACATTTGTGATTTTCATGTCCGACAATGGCGCCAATGCAGCGACGCCGCTCTTTTATCCCAATGCGACACGGGAATGGTATCTCACCCATCACGACAACAGCCCCGCAAATTTGGGCCGCGCAGGTTCAGACGTCAGTCTTGGCGGTGAATGGGCCGCCGTCGCCAATACACCGGGCAAGCTTTACAAGGGCACGCCGGGCGAAGGCGGCATCAGATCGCCGCTGATCGTCGCCGGTCCGGGTATCCCCGCTGGAACCGTGACGGGAGAGCTTGCGCATGTAACGGATTTCACACCAACCGTACTTGATCTCGCTGGCGTCAGCGTCGACAAATCGCTGCTCTACAATGGAAAAATACGCCCCGAAGGCCACACACTTGCATCTCTTTGGCGCGGCAGCAGTATAGCAACTTCAGAACCTCGTCGCGTTGAAATGGAACTCTTCGGCAATATGATGGCCCGGCGCGGTGCTTGGAAGGCTTACAATGTCGCGCGTCCGCTCGGCACCGGCGATTGGGAACTCTACAAACTCGACGACGATCCGGGTGAGACGCGCAATCTCGCGCAGATCCATCCCGACATTCTTGCCGACCTCGTTTCGGCCTATGACGCATATGCCGTCGCAGCCAAAGTTATCCCACCTGAACCGCGCCCTTCCGTTGCACTCAACCAGCTTTATCTCGGCGACTGCAACCTGTGGTGCAGCTTCAAACTCTCGTCAGCCGATTGGCTGGCTTCATGGGCACAATAAAACCGTACAGAATGGCTGAAATAGGCAACCGATGTGTTCCAAACCCAGATCATCGCAACTTAATCGTCGCCATGCTCAATCCATAAGGAGAGCCGGTGGACGCCTCACGCACCACCATACGTCTCGCGCAACAACCGCTTATTGAATTTGCCGGTCGCGGTTTTAGGGATTTCGTCGATGACAACGTAGTGCTCAGGCACCATCCAACGAGGATAGCGCGACGTCAAGAATGACTTGATGTCCTCGATCTCGCAACGACGTGCAGATTTGAAAACGATAATCGCGAGCGGGCGCTCGGCCCATTTGGGATCGGGTACGCCGATGACGGCAGCTTCGGCGATATCGGGATGAGACATCAGCGCGCCTTCCATATCAATCGAGCTGATCCACTCCCCACCCGATTTGATCAGGTCCTTTAGCCGATCAACGATTTTGATATAGCCCTCAGCATTGATCGTCGCGACGTCGCCCGTTTTCAGCCACCCGTCGCTGGTGCAGGCGGGGATCGGCGCCGGCACACCGATGTAATGATCTGTAATGAATGGCCCGCGCACCTGCAATTCACCGCGTGCCATCCCGTCATGCTCCAACGCCTGCCCGGCATCATCGACAATACGTGCGCCAACGAGCGGCTGCGCAATGCCATTGGACGCGCGCAATGTCAGGCGTTCGTCGTCGCTTGCCTTGTCATAGCGCGGCGACAAAGGCACCTGCGCCCCGATGGGCGAACACTCGGTCATGCCCCAACCGTGTTTGAGCGCAATGCCCAGACGGTCGCAGCGGCGGAACATGTCGGCGGGGGCGGCAGAGCCGCCCACTTCAAAGCGTATGCCTGCGCGCAATGTCCAGCGTCCGGGAAAGCGCTCGAGCATGTCGAGCACGCCCGCCCAGATTGTTGGTACGCCGAGCGCATGCGTCACACCTTCTCGCTCCATCAGATCGAGAATTTCCTCAGGTGTAATATGTGCGCCCGCCAACACCATCTTCGCACCGACCATCGCGGCTATATATGGCGTGCCCCATGCGTTGACGTGAAACATGGGCGCAAGAGGCAGGATGCAATCGCGGCAAGAGAGCGCCAAAGCGTCCGGCTGGTTCACGGCGAGCGTGTGCAATACGGTTGATCGATGCGAATAGACAACGCCTTTCGGCCTGCCCGTGGTGCCCGACGTGTAACAAATGGATAGCGGCGCATTTTCATCGGTGTTGCGGAAGACATTCGTCAGCGGCGCATGGAGTAGAAGATCGGCAAATGCGTGTCGCCCCTCGCCAGCTTTTGCCGCACCATTGACAATAACCAGCGGCAGCGTGAGGCGCTCTGCAACATCGTTCCAGAGCGGCAACAAATCCTCGTCCACAAAGAGCGCATTGTCGCCGGCGTCGGACATGATGTAGGCAAGTTCGTCGGCTGAGAGACGCGGATTGAGCGTATGCAAAACCGCACCGATAGCAGGTACCGCATAGAACAGAGCCAGATGCTGCTCGTTGTTCCACATGAGGCTCGCTACGCGGTCACCGTGCTTGACGCCTAGACTTGTCAGAGCGGTAGCAAGCGCGCGCACATCCTGCGCGAGCTTGCCCCAATTTAAGCGGCGGACAGCGCCTCGGCCTTGCCGCACCACGATTTCATGGTCGGCGAAATAAGTCTCCGCCCGCCCAATGAAATCCATGACACTGAGCGGGATATTCATCATGGTCGCGGAAAGCGCTTGAGCTGCCCTTTCCGCTCTCACCGTTTCATACGGTCGCCCGGCACTCACATCCGCCTTCATCGTGACATCCCTTCCTGATGCCGCGCAGTGATTTACTCAGCGGCTGAGGTGCGCGGTGGAAATTGGCCGAGCGCGACGCGGCGCACGGCTTCGGTATCTGTCGGTTCATGGCCGACTTTGTGTGCGGGCGCCGGTATTTCTTGAACCGTATTGGACAACCGCCCAACGCCCGTCACTTCCACTTCAACCACGTCGCCAATATTCATCGGGCGTGAATTAGCCGGCGTGCCGGTCAGCACAATGTCACCGGGTAGGAATGTGATGTGGCGCGACAGATCAGCGAAGATATAGTCGATCGGGAAATTCATGTCGCTGACCGGTCCGTCCTGCACCACCTTACCGTTGATATAGGTGCGCACAGACTGCTCACGAATATCGACACCACGGACAATGCCGGGGCCAATGGGGCAGAAACCGTCCATACCCTTCACACGCAGCATCGAACCCGCATCTGTGTCGCGGAAATCCTGAGCGCCGACGTCATTGGCCGGTGCAAAGCCCGCCAGGTGATCCCACACTTCTTCGCGCGAGACATTGCGCATAGGCTTGCCGACAATGGCTGCGATTTCGCCTTCGTAATTGAGATACTGGCAATCGGCCGGACGGCTGACGAAACCGCGATGCGCATTGAGTGTCGTTAGCGGCTTTTGAAAATATGTTGGCGTGACGAGGGCTGGTGCATGAAACTCAACGCGGCGTGAATCATAATTCAGGTGGATACATATAATCTTGCTCGGCTCGCACGGCGCCATATAGGTCGCACTTTTCTCGGCAAGCTTGCGACCGTCCGGCAGCCGCAACTCATCGCCTTCTACTTGCACCCATTGCGGCGTGCCCTGATAGAAAATGCGCCGCCATTCCTCGCGTGGCCCTTTGAGTACCGACATTGTTCTCTCCCTGAATTTTGTTGATTTCATTGGTGGCAGATGTCGCGAGATCGCTCAGACCTCCATCAAGCCGCCCTTCATCACTTCCTGATTTGGTTCATGCCCATAAGTGTCACGCTGATAATATTCAGATTGGTGTGTCGCCTCGCGCGCACCCCAACCGATCTCACACATCCAACCCGAAGGGTTCATAAAGTAGAACGAGTACATGTGGTCATTTGCATGACGGCCCGGCATCATCGTGACGGCTAAGCCCGCCTGCCGGACAATCTCATAGGCCAGACCAACGTCATCGAAGTTTTCAACTTCGAGCATCAGATGGTTGATGCGCTTCTCGCCCGGCGGTCCAAATGCAACCGTATGGTCGCGCGTATTGCAATGCATGAACATCAGATCGAAGGGTGCCGGCGCTCCAGGTAGCGGAATGCGATATTCGACGCCACCGCGCATACCAAGCAGGCTGTAGAATGCATGGGTCTTGTCGAAACCCACGGTTTCCTTCTGGATCAGATGGCCAAGTCCGCCGTCACCGGTTTTGAATTTTCCGTGCATGCGGCGGCCGGGGTAAAAGGGCTTGTCCGCCTGCACCTGTGGCCCGTGGAAAATCTCAATCGGAAAACCACTTGAATCCTTCAGCTTCATCACTTCCAGCACGCGGCGTTCGGCCGCCTCTTTGTCTGAGCCGATGCGCACCTCAATGCCGTTGTCGGTGAGGTGCTTGTGCATCTGACGAAACTCAACGAGACCCGCAACGCGGAAGCCGAGGAAATTCAGATCATCGGTGCCGTCTTCATCAACAATGAAGCGGTGATGCCAATTATCCATACGGAAATAGCACCGGCCCTTTTCGCCCTCTTCCACCACTTCAAGGCCCAGGATCTTGGCCGCGTAGTCTTTCCAGGCGTCTAGGCTCTTGACCCCAAGCCCCATATAGCCAAGCTCTGTCACTTGTACCATGTCTCCGTCCTCCCCTCATCGCCTCGCACTCAGGCGAACGATCCTTTACGGACCGAAATGTTTTTTATGTCGGAATAGAAATCGAAACTCCATGCACCGCCTTCGCGTCCGATGCCGGAGTCACGCGCACCTCCGAAGGGCGCTGCAAGGTCACGGACAAAGAAGCAATTGACCCATAGAGTTCCAGCCGTCACCTGCGAGGCAATGTTCATCGCGCGCTTTTCATTGCCGCTGAACAGCGTGCCCGCGAGCCCGTATTTTGTATTATTGGCAAGTGACACCACCTCGTCATCACTGCTGAAGCTTTGCCAGGTCAGCACCGGCCCAAAGACTTCACGCTGCGAGATTTCTAGCGCCGGGTTCACATCGGCAAACAACGTCGGCTCGAAATAAAGTTCACCAAAATTTGATCGACCGCCACCCCAAACCGGCACCGCGCCATCGGCTTTCGCCCGTTCAACGAAACCAGAAACGCGCTCAAAGTGATCTTTGTGGATCAACGGCCCGACGCGCGTGTCTTTCTCACGGGGATCGCCGACGACCATATGGCTCGATGCGTTACGAACTTTCTCAAGAAATTGTTCTTCGACCTTTTTCTCGACCATGATCCGCGTTCCTGCCAAACAGACCTGACCGGCATTCATATATTGACCAGCCACCGTCTGCGCCGCAGCATCCAGATCGGCATCTGCACAAATGATGAAGGGCGATTTGCCGCCGAGTTCCGCACTCATCGGCGTGATGGAACGCGCTGCCGCCTGACCGATGATTTTGGCGGTGTCGGTTGAACCCGTGAAGCTGATGCGATCAACGTCGGGGTGATTGACGAGTGCATCGCCAGCTTCTTCGCCGATGCCCTGCACCACATTGAGCACACCTTCCGGCACGCCTGCCGCCTTGGCTATGTCGGCCATGAGCGAACAGGTCAGCGGTGCCCATTCCGGTGGCTTGATGACGATGGTGTTGCCTGCGGCGAGCGCCGGTCCGACTTTCCATGTGGTCAGCATGAAGGGAGCGTTCCACGGTGTAATGAGAATGGCGACGCCTGAGGGATCATATTTGATGTGATTGATGACTTCGGGTGAATCGATCGTGTGCCCTTCGAGCGTCAGAGCCCATTCGGCAAAAAAGTCAATATTGTGGGCCGCACGCGGGATGACACGATGAACATTGCCCATGAGGAGTGAGCCATTGTCCATCGTCTCAACCGCCGCCAGCTCATTTGCGCGCGCCAATATGCCTACGGCAAATTTCTTCAAGATCGGCAACCGCCCCTTGGGGCCGAGAGCCGCCCAGGTGGGAAAGGCTTTGCGCGCAGCTTCGACGGCGGCATTGGCCTCGACTTTGCCGCCTGCGGACACATCTGCGAGATGCGAGCCATCAATAGGCGAGAAATTGGCAAAGCGATTGGCCGACGCTACGCGCTTGCCGTTGATAAAGTGGTCTGTCGAAATTTCGACGCCTGCGACCGTTGTCGAATTTGCACTCATGCTGCCTGCCCTACTTTTTTAGATTTTTTTGATGTGCCGTCGGATTGACCTGCGTCTGTTACGGGTTCGGTCATAAAGCGCTCGACAAGTCGATCGGCCCGTGTGCGGTCGCCCATAATGTGGGCAAGCTGCTGGTTGCGGGCACCTGACGCCAGATAGAAGCGCTCATATTGCTCGTTGCGGCTCGCAAGCGCGCTGCCGGAGAAATCCCAAGCCAGTCGGAAAATGCGGGCGCGCGCTTCAGCGCTCACACCGCCCGCACCATGCATGAATTCGTCGATCAGCGGGCGCAGTTTCGGATCGGCGAACTGGGCCGCCGTCGGCGCAGCCAGCAAATTATGTGAGCCGATCAGACGGATGATCTCGTTCACGCGCGGGAACCAATGCGGCAGTGATGCCCGCAATGCGACTAGTGGCGCACCTTGTGGAAACCACACGCCATTGCCGTGTTCATGCGCATTGTCTTCGGCTGTCTGGATTGTCGAACGGGCGAGTTCGGCGAAGGTCCAGATTTCGCCAAGCATCTGGGCGTTGATGGGTTGCACTGCGTTGATCGATTCTGCCATGCGCGCGGCCATGCCCCATGCAAATTCGAGCTTCGTCTGCGCACGGATCATAGTCTGCTGCATGATGTTGGGGAACCAACCCGTGCGCATGACCTGATTATAGACATCCATGTTGCAGTTGATGTGCAGCCGGTCCCATGGCACCTCTACATCGTCGAAAATTACAAAGGCGTCCTGCTCGTCAAAGCGCGAGGAGAGCGGGTGGTCGAAGGCGTTACGAGAGCCTGAGCAACTGTCGCGGCAGATGAATTTGAGACCGGGCGTGTTCATCGGGATGCAAAAGGCAAGCGCATAATCATCCGTGCCTGGCAGCAACGGTGCGCCGGGGTAAACGGCGATTTCATCTGCGAAAGGTGCAAGCGTCGCCAGAATGCGAGCGCCGCGCACAATGATGCCGTGTTCGGTTTCACCTACTTTGCGCAGCGACACAGTGTTGCCGGGCTTTGGCGCATCACCCTCTGCCTTGTCGATGGTCGGCTGGATGATCGTATGCGTCAGAGAGATATCATCGCGGCGCAGGAATTTCTGATAATTGACGAGGTTTTCGGCGCCCTCCTCATTGCCGTTGGCGCCCCATTCGTCAGAACGCCCGGCAAAGCCAGCGTATGTCACGTTCATGTAGTCGGGCGAACGGCCCATCACGCCGACTGTATATTCTGCCGTACGCTGCAAACCCTTGTGGCGCTGCTTCAGATCTTCTTTCGAGCGCGGGATCATGTGGCTGACGTTGATCTTCTCGCCCGTCTCAGGATCAGCCATCAGGCAGTCTTCGGCAAATTCATGTTGCAGATCAAACGACCCGGCAAGCCCGCGGGCTGCGCCCGCAAAAGCAGGATGGTCCGTCACATCAGACACTTTTTCATTGCCGACCCAGACTTCGCGGCCATCGGCCAGACCTTTGAGAAATTGCTCCCCTGTACGTGCGGGCATGTTGTCGTTCCTCCCCTATGTGCTCTCTGCGGCGTCCGGACTTGCGGTCGCTTGCAGCGGCAGAATTCTCTTTGAGATGTTATTTACTGATTCATCTCATTTATGACTGTACTCAGTTTATGAGTTAAAATGATCCTGTCAAGCAGGCGCACGACCAAGGCTGGACTTGCGGCGGCAGGCATTGGACATTAGGACGACTAAGGCGTTGATTTGTCGGTGCTTCTTATTCTTTCAGGAAAGTGACTATTCGTGGCGGAGAAACAGGCCAAGCGGGTTTTGAAAAATGCGCGCGTCGCAATTGCCGCAGAAACCGGTCGGCGCGAACGCAATAAACAGGAAAAGCGCGCCAGAATTATAGCGGCGGCCAAGGAGCTTTTTGGCCGCAAAGGTTTTGCCGACACCACTACACAGGAAATCGCCGAACGGGCAGACATCGGCACCGGCACTCTTTTTCTTTATGCAAAATCAAAAGAAGAACTGCTGGTCATGGTGTTCAGCGACGACATGCTGGAGCAAGTGCAAAACGCATTCACGCATTTGCCTATGTCCGGCTCGCTGGTCGATCAATTGATGCACGCTTTCAGTTCCATGATCGATTATCACGATCAGGACAAAGACCTTGCGCGCGCGTTGCTAAAGGAAATCACTGTCCTCACCACGCCCGGCCCACGCAAGAACCTCGCCATCTTGATGCGCGCTATCTTCGGCGGCATCGGCGACATTTTACGCGCTGACAGGACTACGGAAACATTGCGCGAAGGCATCGACCCCTGGCTCGCAGCGGAAAATCTCTTCGGCATTTACTATTTGAGCCTGCTCAACTGGATCAGCGGTGAGGCGTCAAAGCCGGTCTTTATCAAAAAGCTGCGCATCAAGCTTACGCTTGCGCTTGAGGGTCTTGTGGATCCCGCATCCGCCAAGCACATCCGCCCCGCCCGAAAGTCCGCCCGTAAAGCCTGACGCCTTCTGCGCTCTAATTCATATTATTGACTTTCGTCAATTATGATGACAGTCATTTATATCGAACCCGCCGCCCAAGGTGGGCGTGAGGGAGAAATTGCACATGCAGGACGGTTTGAAACCCCGATGGAAAAAGGGCGAGGTCACGCTCGGTGCCTGGGCCATGATGCCGGGCGCGCTGGGCGCTGAGGCCTTGGCGCGGGGCGGCTTTGATTGGGTGCTCGTCGATATGCAGCACGGCGGCATGGATTACGAGACAGCGCTCGCCATGATCCGCGCCATTGACCTCTCATCTGCCGTGCCCATTGTGCGCGTACCGTGGAACGATCCGGGCATCATCGGCCGCGTTCTCGACGCTGGTGCGCTCGGTGTTGTCATTCCCATGATCCAAACGGTTGACGATGCTCGACGCGCGGTCGACGCCTGTCTCTATCCGCCTGCGGGGAGACGCAGTTTTGGCCCGGTGCGTGTCGGCTTGCGCGACGGACAAGGCTATTTCATGGATGCCAATGCCCGCGTCGCGGTCATCCCGATGATCGAAACCAGTGAGGCACTCGCCGCCGTCGAAGAGATCGCGCAAGTGCCGGGCGTGGACGCGCTGTTTGTTGGACCTTTTGATCTCTCCATCGCGCTTGGCTTGCCGCCGGGCGACAATGACGGCAAACCCGCCTTCGATGACGCCATTGCAAAAGTCAATGCGGCGGCAAAGGCTGCAGGCATAGCAACCGCCGTCCTCTCCAATTCAAAAGTCGCGCCGCTGCGCATTGCCCAGGGCTTCCAGATGATTTCCGTGACAACCGATATTTCCGCACTTCAGATGGCTACGCGGAACGACCTGCAAACCGTGCGTGCGACCCAAAATGGCGGAGACAAGAATGCTTGATCAAAAAACACGTTTAAAAATCGCTGACGACCTCTTCGGCGTTTATGACACGCGCAATCCATTGCCGCTGCTGACAAAAACTTATCCCGCAATTGAGGTTGAAGATTCCTATCGCATTCAGGAAATTTTTATCGCGCGCCAACTCGCGGCGGGACGAAAAATCAAAGGCTATAAAGTCGGCCTCACATCCAAGGCGATGCAGGAAATGGCGGGATCAACCGAGCCAGATTTCAGCGCCATGACGGATGATCTTTTTTTTCCTGAAGACACAGACATTGCTGCGTCACATTTTTTCGATCCCATGATCGAAATCGAGATTGCCTTTGTGATGAAGGAACGCCTGCAAGGACCGGGCATCCTGCCGATGGACGTGATCCGCGCCACCGACTTCGTCGTGCCCGCCATTGAGATCGTCGATTTTCGTGTCGCGCGCGCGCCGGGTATGAACCTCATCGACACGATTGCCGATCTCGCCGCCTGCGGCGCCGTTGTGCTCGGTGCCAATCCACGCCGGCTTGATCAGATCGATATTCGCAGCATCACCGGCTCGATCATCTGTAACGACAAAGAAGAGCAAAAGGGAATGTCGGCGGCGGTCCTCGGCAATCCCGTCACATCCGTTGCCTGGCTCGCCAACAAGCTCGGCGAATTCGGCGTCGCGTTTGAACCAGGCCATGTGATCCTCACCGGCTCTTTCGTGCGCGCCTTCCCCGTCAAAGCAGGTGACAATATTCTCTGCCGCTTTGACCAAGGACTAGGTGACGTCAAAACGCGGTTCTTCTGATGCCGCCGCACCACCGGTTGTTTTGGTGCGTGTGATTTCAATACATTTTCAGCAAGAACCTTATGAAGGTCTTCTATGCGATACCTTCGGCCTCTCTCCGCGGGAAGCCAATCTTACTGCGGCCATTGCCGCTGGCTGCATGCTTGACGGCTATTGCAAGCTCCATAGGGTTTCGATACCAACCGTCCAATCGCGCTCCACATAAAAATCATTGAGCAAAGTCGGCAATCGGCAAGCTACTCAAGCTTATCAATCCGCAATTGCCTGAATTGATGCATTTTGCAACTCAATTTCAACATACAGAGCGCCAAAGTCGGCGGTTCCATCGCTGCGTCGGGACACCGCGCGCCGCCGGTGCGGAATAACGATTCCGCCTATGGATCTGTGGTCATAGCAGTAGTGAGCCACAGGGATTTCGACGTTCAAAATTTCGACGTGGTAGTCCATGCGCCTCAACAAGTTGCTTTGATCGAAATAGTAAGTCTGTTTGGGGCAGTGTGACGGAACGCTTTTGGGAAAAGTGACTTCAAGACGACGCCAATTCTCTTCACCCTCTTTCCAGGGAGCAATCTCTTCAACCTGAAAGCCCGAACGAGTAAACACAAAGGGGGCGGCGAGATAATGCCATATCGCATAGCCCCCAAAATACAGCACATGTAGTTCTTGCCACGGCTCTGCAGGCGACAATGCATGAATAGCGGCTCGGGGATTGGTCAATTCTTCCTGTAGCTCTTCGCCACGAAAAATTGCGACACGCCCGGGTTCAAATGTGCCGTACCTCTCTTCGGAAGCGCCCAATGACTTGTAGATGGTGTGGGGGCTACCGCAACTGATCTCCACTTCCACTTGCTTGAAGATGTCGGGTTGCCCCTTCAAGTCAAACAGCGAACCAGTTATCTGTGCGTCAACAGTAAGAGAACGAGAACGATCCCAACGATCCATGCCGCCATGCGCCTCGACGGCTATATCCAACAAATCACTCATTCACAAACCTCTCCCCAAAGCTGACCCAAACTCACATGATCACCATTAGGCGCAAACGCTCCGCCCTCGATGACCAGACGATCTCCGTCCTGTATCCAACGCCTCACTTCACCATTGGGTAGCGTGATTGGATCGCGACCTGCGTTTGTGCGCTCCAGGAGACATCCCGCACTTTCCAAGTCGGGACCCGACACTGTTCCAGACCCGAATAAATCACCCGGACTTACAGACGCGCCGTTGACCGTCATATGGGCCAACATCTGCGCTCCACTCCAGTACATGTGCTTCATATTGGTGTCTGCAATCACGGCGGGCGCTTGCGCCCGGCTCACCATGTCGGATGTTTGAAGACCGACCGTGAGGCGAATATCAAAACCCCAATCCTCGTCGTGCTTCAGATAGTCCAGCGCCGAATGCTGGACCGGCGTTGAGTGCCGGGCGGCGTCGAGCGCTTCCAGTGGCACCACCCATGATCCGATCTGCGTTGCAAATGATTTGCCCAGCAGGGGCCCGAGCGGTTTTCCCTCCCAGGCTTGAATGTCGCGTGCGCTCCAGTCATTCAGCAGCACGAGGCCAAACACGTTCCCTGCAAATTCTTCGGCCGGAACTGAATTCCCTGGATTCGTCGAACCACAGACGACAAATCCGATTTCGACTTCAAAATCCAAAGACTGTGTTTTTGAGAGAACGGCACCTGTCTTCTTCGCAATTTGTCCGTGAGGCCGGCAAATTTTAGCGCCGCTCGCGACAATCGTTCCGGTCCGGCTGTGATATCCGATCGGCATTGAGTACCAGTTCTCACTGGGCCCCTCTGTCGCGCCAAAGGCCTTCATGGAACGCTTCGCGTGATACAGGCTGGCATAAAAGTCGACGAAGTCACCTGGTCTGACCGGCGGCAAGAGGGTGAGTTGATCGACCCGCGTCAAATGAGGTTCCACTGCCTCACGCAAAACAACATCAGACAGAAGATTTTTCAGTCGAGCCCTCACGGCTGAATGCTTTGATCGATCCAGACCGAGAAACAAGTTCAACGACGGACTGCTCCAGATATCGGGAGATATATCTATTGCATCAAACAGGCCAGCCTTAGCACACGAGTTGAGATCGAGGGCATAGGAACCGATCGCAACGACGATCGAGGTCTCGCCTCCAACTTTCGCAACACCGTAGCAAAGGTTGGACAGAGAAAATCCGGAACCATCCGCACCGGAGACCCACGATGCCAATTTTTTTTCTGGTTCGCTCATCAGACTTACCGCGGCGCGCTCACACGACCAACAAGCACGCCGGCTGCATGATAATCTTCAATTTCTTTTGCGGAAAAACCCAGTTCGGCAAACACATCATAGTTGTGTTCGCCTTGCAGCGCCGGATCGCCGATTGGCTCCAACTCGCTTCTCGAAAACTTCCACGGACGTCCGGGCAACTTTATCTCGCCGCCATTGCGGTCCGAAACGACTTGAACAGCGCCCCAGTACTCCGCCCATTCGCTTTCCCGAAGATCACGGAGAGACTTTACTTCACCCATCGCAATTTTCGACTCATCCAACTGCGCTTCAAGCGATTTCATATCGGCAAATGAAAACATCCAGTCTTGGATGATCCGATGAAGTGCGTCGAAATTTGCGCGTCGCGCTGACGCCGATGAAAATCGTTCGTCTTTGGCCAAGTCAGGCCGATGCATAGCAGCGAGGTACTGACGGAATGTCAGGCTGCTTACCAGGCTTGTTGCCACCGTGAAAAGTTCATCATCCGGTCCTCTGAAGAAGGGACAGTCGGTCGCCCCGAGAACACCCGGCTCATCTCCCAAATCAATATCATTCAATTCGAGATGCGCTTTTTCATTGATCGCGATCAATGTCGCGGCCATAGCGACGTCGATATATTGCCCTTTGCCGGTTTTTTCTCTCTCGTGAAGAGCAGCGAGGAGCGCGATCGTCGCCTGCAGACCCGAATACACATCCGCGTGAGACAGGCTGTCTGTTTGCCAGGGGCTCTCCGCGCCATAATGTGAATGACTGTTTTGCGTAAATCCCGTCTCAGCCTGAACCGTTGGCGCATATGCCATGCGGCCCTGCCACGGACCTTTTTGGCCGTATCCGGTGATGGACGCGTAGATCACACGTGGATTGACCTTCGCAATTTCTTCATAACCCAATCCGAAGAAGCCAAGTGCGCCTGCGCGAAAGTTCTCGACGATGATGTCTGCGTCTTCACAGAAACGGAGAACCAGTTCACGTGCGCCGGGTTTGTTCAAATCAATACTGACATTTCGTTTGCCGGCATTCTGCTGCGCGTAATAGCCGGAAATTTCTCCGTTAGAGGGTGGCGAGAAGCGAGAAACGTCCGGACGCGGCGGTTCCACCTTCAAAACATCTGCGCCAAGGTCTAGCAACGTACGTGCGCACAAGGGGCCAGCGAGCACTCTGGAAAAATCGATAACTTTCAGTCCGTGCAGGGGTCCGGTCATGTCTATTGCCCTTTGAACTTGGCGAGGCCGGGACCGTTCTTCTGGAACGAGCCCAAGCCGATCTTGAGGTCTTCCGAGGCCCAGACAGGCTTCTGTATCTCTTCCATGGCGACGTCGGCCGCCAACACACCTTCATTTGCCGCGATATAGGCAAGGCGTTTTGTGGCA
>TARA_R110000868_G_scaffold37481_6_pt1 | contig 27179 bp, 25 predicted proteins | sample TARA_R110000868 | Tara Oceans TARA_R110000868 (sample SAMEA4397489) | marine metagenome | biome: Polar Biome; feature: [SRF] surface water layer (ENVO:00010504); material: water (ENVO:00002006), including particulate matter (ENVO:01000060) such as... | depth 5 m | reverse complement strand
TACAGGTGCTACAGGAGCAACCGGTGCCCAGGGTCCAACAGGAGCGCAAGGTCCAACTGGTGCCCAGGGTCCAACAGGAGCGCAAGGTCCAACTGGTGCCCAAGGTCCAACTGGCGCAACTGGTCCTGCAGGAGATCCTGCAACGGATGATCAAACATTGAATATTACTGGTGATCAATTGAGTATATCAGGCGGTAATACCATTACAGTGCCTACGGCCGATGGAACAGAGACTATAGTGACAGCAGGTAATGATATTAGTGTAACAGGAAATGGTAGTAGTGCTACTCCCTATGTAATTGCAAATACACGACCTAATATTTTCTATCCTCCTTCAATTGCTGTGGATGCCTCTTCAACGGGTACTTTAAGAACTATAAATCTATATACTCAATATACAGCACAGTATGGATCGCCAATGGTGGCTAGTAATTTGGCACCTGGGGCTATACCAACCTATGCCAATACAGACCTTTATTACTATGTGACCTATTATGATGATACTGTGTTTGACAATGTAAGTGTGGATGAATTCGGGGTAATGACTTATGATATCATAGCAACACCTACAGATTACAATTCATTGATCAATGTAGTATTTGTAGTAAAATAATTATAACTAACCAACAAGGAATACCAGAAGTTTGAAGTCAAAACATATATATAGATTTCTTTTTGTTAGCCTAGTAGCTATTTTCTTTGGGACGAATTGGGCCAATGCACAGTTTTTGTTGCAGGCACCCAATAGTACCGATGAGAATAATTATAAATGGTATGAAGCTTCCGATACTTCCACGGTTTTGGGAACAGATTTCTTTTACGAGGTAACTTCATCAGGTATTTACTTCGCAACATACGACGGTACCTTATGTGGGTCAAATGCTACAGGTTATTTTATTGTAACGGATTGTAATAGTCCGGATAATGAGGTCACCATGGATATTTCCAATAATGTAGGTCCTAGCGCCGCTATAAGTTGGTCACCGGCAGTTGGTGGTGATCAACTTAGGCCAACGGTTATCGCTACACAAAGTGTGGTGCGCTATACAGCCACAGTAACCAAGGCTGGAAATTCCTTTGATTTACCAAATTTTACGGTAGTCTGTTTACAGCAGTCCAGTATTTTGGTTGATGATTTTATAACTGTCAACGAAGATTCATCTGGAGTTATACCCCTTTTTGATAATGATAGCAATTTGCCTACTACCGGTATTTTGACAACCACAAATCCGTTTAATGGGAATGTTATTGTTGATGATAATAGTACCCCAAACAATCCATCGGATGATATAGTGACCTTTGTTCCAAATCCGAACTATAATGGTCCAATTACATTTACATATACCATTTGTAATACCCTGGGCGATTGTAGTACCGCAACTGTAAATATAAATGTACTTCCAATTGTGGATGCGTTTGATGATTCTGTGGCGACTTTAGAGAATATGCCTGTTGATATAGATATCTTGGCGAACGATAATGATATCCCTGTGCTGGGAACAATAACAACCACGATTCCAACTAATGGAAGTGTAGTTGTTGATAATAATGGCACACCAAATGACCTTACAGATGATTTTGTTACCTATACTCCCAATGGAGGTTACTTAGGTGCAGATTTATTTACATACACAATTTGCGATGATCAGTCCAATTGCAGTACGGCAAATGTTAATATACTGGTCAATCCTAATGGAATAGTTGATATTGACAGTGATGATGATGGAATATTAGACAGTTTTGAAGACCTGAATTTGGATGGTGATAATAATCCTGATACAGATCCAACGGATTCCGATGGTGATGGCATTGCAGATTATCTGGATATTGACAGTGATAACGACGGTATTCCAGATAACGTTGAGGCTCAAACTACCCAAGGATATGTACCTCCAAGTGGAGTGGATGCCAATAGTAATGGTCTGGACGATGCTTATGAAAATAATGGAAATCTAGGCTTGTTCCCAATAGATACGGATGGAGATAATTTACCCGACTATTTGGATGAGGATAGTGATAATGATAATGTACTGGACAGTATTGAGGGCCATGACCATGATCATGATGGATTCCCAGATGTGGTATATATTGGTTCGGATAAGGATAATGATGGCCTGGATGATGGTTATGAAGGTAGTACTACCATTGATGTGGATGTTAATGATGAAATTAACGATCCTTTTAATGATCTGCCAAATACAGATGGTGACGATGAAGTAGATTTTAGGGACACTGATGATGATGATGATGGAATCCTTACTGCCGATGAAGATGAAAATGGAGATGGGAATTATGCGAACGATGATTTTGATGGGGATGGAATTCCGAATTATTTGGATTCTGATTTGATCGTATTGGATGTTGGAGTGGAAGTGTTCAATGTCATTACGCCTAATAACGATGGTATCCATGACGTATTGACTATTAGGGGGATTGAAAACTATCCAAACAATACCATTAAAATTTATAACCGATGGGGCGTTTTGGTGTATGCCACCAAAGCTTATAATAATGACAACAATTATTTTGACGGCACTTCGGAAGGGAGAGTCACTATTAATAAAGACAATCAATTACCGGTAGGAACTTATTTCTATATTTTGGACTATACCCCATCTATAGGAGGAAAAATGACGACGCTTACGGGATATATTTATATAAACAGATAAAGGATGCCAAATTTTATAAAATACAAACTTCCATGCAGCCCATTGTCCTTATGGCTATTGGCCATAATTATTTTGGTCAGCTTTACTGTACAGTCCCAACAGGACGCCCAATATACCCAGTATATGTATAATACCGTAAGTGTTAATCCAGCATACGCAGGTTCTCGTGGTCATATAAGTATTGCGGCCTTGCACAGGTCGCAATGGGTAGGTCTGGACGGTGCCCCTACCACTCAGACTTTAAATTTGCATTCGCCCATTGGATATAGGGGGGTAGGTTTGGGTATTTCTATAGTGAACGACAAAATAGGCCCCACTTCTGAAACTTATTTTGATGGAGATTTCTCGTACACCGTTTATACTTCCCAAGAGGGGAGATTGAGCTTCGGATTAAAGGCCAGTGCACATATGTTGGATATCCGTTTTTCAGAGCTCAATCAGGATTATTCCAATCCTGGAGGGCCAGACCCCACTTTACAGCAGAACGTTGATAATAAATTTTCACCAAATATTGGCGCAGGGGTCTATTATCATACCCAGAAATTTTACGCAGGTTTGTCCGTACCTCGATTTTTACAGACCACACACTTTGATGGGGAAGCATTGTCGACGGCAAAGGAACAGATGAATTTATATCTTATAACAGGTTATGTCTTTGATTTGAATACCAATTTAAAATTTAAACCTGCTTTATTGGCTAAGATGGTTCAGGGTGCCCCTTTACAACTTGATGCGTCGGCTAATTTTATGCTTAATGACAAGTTTATTTTTGGAGCGGCATATAGATGGGACGCAGCATTTAGTGGCATGGTTGGCTTCAATATATCCAATAAATTTCTTATAGGAATGGCCTATGACAAGGAGACCACGGCATTAGGTCAGGCAACTTTTAATGATGGATCTTTTGAAATTATTTTGAGATACGATTTTATTAAAGAGCTTGGCAATTTAAAATCCCCGCGATTTTTCTAAAACCTTTTTAGGAATTTAAGGGTGAAACCCGCAGGAGGTGTATTATGATGCGATGGCCGTACCAACCCTAGGGTATGGACGGGGTCGTAATTTATTTGGAGGTTTGCCTCAATTGCTTACCAATAATTTTAATAAAACACCTCACATATCCCCCAGAGAATACCTTACCTATATCCAATTGTCCGGATGGCATGCCTAAGGATCCTCTCCAATTTCTATACAATACTTAAAATCAGATTGTTGCCCCATTATTGGCTCTGGAACGTTACTTATAGGCACTTTCTTAAGATAGAAGCTAATAAAACGATACAATCCCAAAGAAATTAATTTTTATGATCTACTTAACCCTTATTATTGGGGAAAGGTTTTATTTTTACAAAATGGTAGAGGAAAACGTAATTCTTGTTAATGAATTTGATGTTCAAATTGGTTTGATGCCTAAAATGGAGGCCCATGAAAAGGCACTGCTCCATAGGGCATTTTCTGTATTTATTATGAATGACAAAGGGGAAACAATGGTTCAGCAAAGGGCAGGCCATAAATATCACTCACCCCTCTTGTGGACAAATACTTGCTGTAGCCATCAACGCGATGGAGAGACGAATATTGAGGCAGGAAAAAGAAGATTGAAGGAAGAAATGGGTTTCGAGACGGAATTGAAGGAGTTGTTTTCCTTTATTTACAAGGCACCTTTTGATAATGGCCTAACCGAGCATGAATTGGATCATGTGATGATAGGGCACTACAGTGGGGAGCCCAGGATAAACCTAGAGGAAGTTGCATCTTGGAAATGGATGACTCCATTGGAAATTAAGCAGGATATGGTTACTTCCCCTGAAAAATATACAGCCTGGTTTAAAATTATTTTTGATAAATTTTACGATCATATTTCACATTTTAATACGGCCACATGAAAGTAAAGGTAAGTAGGAAGGCTCATTTTAATGCGGCTCATAGGTTATATAGGCCAGATTGGAGTTATGAAAAAAATGATACCGTTTTCGGATTGTGCAATAACCCTAATTTTCACGGTCATAATTATGAGTTGGTTGTTAGTATTACTGGGGAAATAGATCCGGAGACTGGTTTTGTTATGGATATGAAGGTGCTTAAAGATCTTATTAAGGATAAAATTGAAAATCAGCTGGACCATAAAAACCTAAATGTTGAAGTAGAATGGTTCAAAACCCTAAATCCAACAGCCGAAAATATCGCCGTTTATATTTGGAACCAGCTAAGACCATTTATTAAAACTGCACATGAACTAGAGGTTATCCTATATGAGACCCCAAGAAATTACGTGACCTATTCCGGATAATCGTTGTTTGTAAAAATTGAATCCAATAGGAGGAAAATATCAAGTTTCGGTTTAAGCGAACAGAAAAAATAATGATTTAAATAGTTAATACCAAACAGAATGAACTTATATCCTTTAAAATTCGACCCAATACTTAAAGAGCGACTTTGGGGCGGTACAAAATTGAAAGATGTTTTGGAAAAGCCCATTGTTAATGATATTACAGGTGAAAGTTGGGAGCTTTCTGCTGTGGAAGGGGATGTATCCATAGTGGCCAACGGTGAATTATCAGGCACTTCGTTACAGGAATTGATCAATAAATATCCCGAAGAATTATTGGGAAAAAGTGTTGTTGAACGATTTGGTAAAGAATTCCCCATTCTAATTAAGTTCATCGATGCCAAACAGGATTTGTCCATCCAATTGCACCCAAATGATGAGTTGGCCAAGAAACGGCATAATTCCTTTGGAAAAACCGAGATGTGGTATATAATGGATGCTGATAAAGGGGCAGAGTTGATCGTTGGTTTTAATAAAGATGTAACCAAAGAGGAATATGCCAAAAGTATTGAGGAGAATACACTGTTGGATTTATTGAACTATGAAAGTGTAAAGGAAGGGGATACCTTTTTTATAAACACTGGTAAGATGCATGCCATTGGTGCCGGGGTTTTACTGGCGGAGATACAGCAGACTTCTGATATTACCTACCGTGTTTTCGATTTTAATAGGAAGGATAAAAATGGCAATTTAAGGGAATTACATACAGATTTGGCCTTGGATGCAATAGATTACACGAAGAAGGATGATTTTAAGGTAAAATATTCGGACAAAAAAGATAGTGTAAATAATATGGTTTCTTGTCCTTATTTTAATACCAATATTTTGGAGCTTACCAAGGACTTGAAACTGGATGTTGAAAAAAGGGATTCCTTCACCATCTACATGTGTGTAGGGGGCAGGGCAACTATATCAAATGAATTTGGTACGGTAAATATAAAAAATGGGGAGACTACTTTGGTGCCTGCACAGTCCAAAAAAATAAATATAATCACAACCAACGCAAAACTTTTGGAGGTTACTATCTGAAAATGATTACTTTTGCAAAAAAAAATATTACCAATGGCAAGTATTAGAGATTTAAAGAAAGACATTAATTACGTTTTAGGAGATATTATTGAAGCGGTGTATTTAGTGGAAGCTTCTGGAAATAAGCAAAATTCAAAAGAAGGAAATGCGTTGATAGATAACGCCATAGAAACTTTTGATGAATTAATAGCAAAAGTTAACCAGAAGTCAGTTGAGAATAGACCGGCACATTTAAAATCCGTTAAGGCGGAATTGGAAACCAAGGCAGGTTCTTTAATTGAACAATTGAATAAATTGGGGTAAGTAATACCTGAGAAAGAATTAAAAAAAGCATCCATTAAATGGATGCTTTTTTTTTACTGCTTTGTATCTTTCTTTATAGCTTCTATATGTTCCTTTAATTCTTGGCCATATTTGGATTTAGCTACTTCCGGAGAGAGCGAATTGTTTATGGAGTCCAAATACTTAATATTCGCATCCGCCACTTCTTTAACAGCGATGTATGGGGCTACATACGAATCTGCATTGTTCAATGCAAAATTAATGGCGTATAGGTAACCGCGCTTTACATTTTTATCAGTTAAACTTTGAAGGGAATCAATAGTCGTAGAATCATTTTGGATTTTGGGATCCATACTCATTCTTATATATTCTAAATTCCTGGTGTTGAATTTAGACATGATTTCTTGATATTCCTTAAGCTTCACATCACTTTTAGATCCCTCAATTTTTGCATTCAGGTCAAAAGTATTCCAATTGGTCTTAACGGTTATATTTCCAGGCTCGGCAAAGAAGGTAATTCGGTCATTAATACTGTTGTTATCCTTTTTGTCCAAGTACAGGTAAAATAACTCTGGGCTTTCCAGTTCCGTGCTAAAGGAAAAATTGCCATCTCCATCCACAAGAAGAGAATCAACTGTTACCAAGGTGGTGTCCACAATGTGTTGCAGGTATAGGGTACCCTTTTTCAATCCCTTTACATTACCTGTAACGGTCATAGTATTTTCTGTACTGCCTCCACAGGAGATAATAACTATTGCCAGTACAGCTCCCATCAGAATTTTCTTCATAGTGTTTTTTTTGAAGCGCAAATATCACTAAAGTTTATGGAATTCTAAACTTTTGATGCAATTTCCATTAGAATAGTACAAAGTATGGCGCCGCCGGTACCAACTACATATCCAAAAACGGCCAATAAAACCCCAACCGAGGTCAGTGATGGGTGAAATTCCGCAGCAACCACAGGGGCCGATGCGGCGCCGCCCACATTGGCCTGACTGCCCACTGCCAGAAAGAAGTAGGGGGCCTTTATCAATTTGGCGACAATGATCATCAAAACAGCATGGATCGTGATCCAAACAAAACCAATGGCTATTAAGCCGGGGTTTTCGAACACTTTGCCCAGATCCATCTTCATTCCAATGGTTGCGACCAAGATATAAATAAATACACTTCCCAATTTGCTTGCTCCTGCCCCCTCATAATTTTTAGCTTTGGTAAAGGAAAGCATTATGCCTACTAGGGTTGAAAGGACCACCATCCAGAAGAAACTGGAGCCAAGGAAGGATAGAAAACTCTTATTATCACTAACACTTTCATAAGTGCTAATTAAATATGAACTGATATAGTCCCCAAAAAAATGGGCAATTCCAACTCCCGTAAAGGCAAAGAATAGCATCATCATATAATCCTTCAATGTGGGAACCCTGGTTATTTTTTCTGTAAACTGCGATACTTTTATTCTCAATTCTTCAATTGCTGTGGTGTCTGCCTTAAGCCAGCGATCTATTTTTTGCGTTTTGCCCACGCCCAATAAAATAATGGCCATCCAAACATTGGCAACTACTATATCAACCAAAACCATTCCGCCATATTTATCAGGATTGTACTGATATATTTCCAGCATTGCAGCCTGGTTGGCACCACCTCCGATCCAACTACCGGCAATAGTGGCCAAACCTCTCCAAATGGCGTCAAAATCGTTTCCACCAACCGTTTCGGGAGAGAATATGGATATTATTAAAATGGCCAAGGGCCCACCAATGATAATGCCCACAGATCCGGTCAAAAACATTATCAGGGCCTTAGACCCCAAGTTGACAATGGCCTTAAGGTCAATGCTCAAAGTCATTAAAATCAGCGCTGCAGGTAATAAATACCTACTGGCCATAAAATATAAGTTAGAAATCTCATCCGATACTAGACCGCTACTTGCTAAAATGGAGGGTAGTACGTAGCACATTAACACTGCCGGTACTATATTGTAAAATTTACTCCAAAAACCGGTTTTTAGGGAAGAGGTGTAAAATATAAATCCAAGACAGAGGGTAAGAAGTCCAAATACAACGGTATCGTTTGTAATGATGGGGTCGCTCATAAAAAATCTTTTCAAAAAGGTTTGTCAATTGAGCCAAATATAATCAAATTAAAATATGCTTTTTTATATAATGGGCCACCCCGTCTTCGGAATTTTTTAGGGCTAGGTCATTGGCAATGTGTTTTACTTCCTCCCTAGCATTGGCCACTGCTATTCCACGTCCCACATTTTGAAGCATTTCCATATCATTATAGTTGTCCCCAAAGGCAATAACATCGTTTAAACTTTCATTTTCTTGGAGTATTAGTTTTATGGCCGTTAATTTAGAAACCGACTTAGGGGCAATCTCGATTAGGGTGTCATTGGACCTATAGAGATTAAGTGTTTCGGAAAAATTATTTTCCAATAAGGGGAAAAGTAAATCTGTATTTTCTTTGTTCCCCATCAGCATAATCTTGTGGGCTCCCATTTTTCTATTGGTCCAATCCTCAAGGGTTTCTTTGGTGTCTCTATAGATGGGGAGCGTTTTAGTATACTTTATCTCCTTTTGTACCCGCTCCGAGTCCATTTCTACATACCATTCCCGTTGTGAATATAGGCCCAGCTGAATTCCAAGCTTGTAGGCCATGTTATAAATTGCAACTATTTGTTCCATATCAATAAAAGTGGAGAACAATTCTCTTGAACCGTGTAGCACCAAGGCCCCATTGTAACATATAATGGGTTCATTTTCTATCCCTAGGTTTTTTTGAATATAGGTCATGGATTGTGGCATTCTTGCCGAAACCAGTATAATTCTCAGATGTTCCTTTATTCTTTTAATTTCCGCAATGGTAAAGTCGGAGACATTATCCTTATAAGTTAATAAGGTGCCGTCCAAATCGGAACATAAAATTTTAAAATCCATATTATAAGATTGGGAATTTTTTTTTAAATCTTTTAGTTTTCAAAGATATAGATTAATGAAAAAGGGTAGGGAATTAAATAAGTGTCCAAAAGCCCCTTTTATAATTCTAAATCTAATCATCCTTTTGTTTAGGTTCCCGTTTGGCATTTTTAAGTTCCTTCATCAACATCCACTCTATTTGGCCATTGACACTACGAAATTCGTCCGAAGCCCATTTTTCAATGGCCTTTAGCATATCTTCATTTAATCGCAATGCAAAAGCTTTCTTTTTACTCATATTAACTGTTTTTATCCCCTTCAAAAATTAATTTTAAAGCATTGGAATTGGCAACTCTAAGATGTCCCTTAAACTCCATCTTACCTTGGCCCAGGTAATCAGATTGTTTTTGAACGGGGAATCCGAGTTATATCTCTGTTTAATACGCATTCAACCTTATGTAAAACAAAACACCAAAGATAGCCAACTGTATAAAAATAACCATCCTTGGTTATTCCTTTGAGTTTTCAGGTAGACTTGTTATATTAATGATTCAGCGTCCCAGCGTTTACTATGGGAGATACATCTTTGTCAGAGCAAAGCACTACCATTAGATTGCTGACCATGGCCGCTTTGCGCTCATCGTCCAGTTCAACAATGTTTTTCTTGCCCAAGTGGTCCAAGGCCATTTCTACCATACTTACGGCTCCTTCCACTATTTTATGGCGTGCGGCTACTATGGCAGTGGCTTGTTGCCTCTTTAACATGGCATTCGCTATTTCTTGCGCATAGGCCAAATATCCTATTCTGGCTTCGAGTACTTCTATACCGGCCATTGCCAATCTTTCCTGCACCTCTTTTTCCAAGGCTTCGCTTACCTCGTTAACACTGGAGCGCAGGGTAATATCCTCGGTAAGGCCTTCGTCGGCAAAATTATCATAGGGATACATACTAGCCAATTTGCGTACGGCTGCATCTGTCTGTACGCGCACGAAATTCTTGTAGTCGTCCACGTCAAAAGCAGCCTTATAGGTATCGGTTACCCGCCAGACCAATATAGTGCTGATCATAATTGGATTTCCAAGTTTGTCGTTAACTTTAAGTCGCTCACTATCAAAGTTGCTGGCACGAAGGGAAATTTTCTTCATGGTGTACAATGGATTTACCCAAAAGAGACCATTATTCTTTATAGTGCCAATGTACTTACCGAATAGCAATAGTACCCTTGATCCATTTGGATTTACCAAAACAAATCCGGGTACGGAAATTATAGCTAATATAATTAGTGGTAATGCCAAAATTATAAGACCCCTTGATGCAGTTAAAAAGGTTCCGATAATTAGTCCAAGTAGCACCAAGAGCATAAAATAGCCGTTGGTAGGAGTAATATTCTTTTCTTGTTTCATGGTTATTTGATTTATTATGATATTAAAATGATATCATAAAGATATACATAATTTAAGAACCATGAACACTTTGTTGCTACATAAATTTTGTGCGTTTAAGTCTTTGTATTATTTGTTTTAAAATCCTTGGTTTTTTTCTTTTTTGGATTTTTAAACAATCTTTTGAAAAAACCATCCTTTTTTACGGGGTCGCAATTTAATTGACTCAAGACCTTGGCGCTCGGAGTAGGAAATTTGGCCTTGGTGATATAATTGAAGGATGCATCGGCATTTAGTTTTTTCATCCACAAAGCAAAAATGGGCAAAGCCGCGTTGGCCCCCTGTCCCAGACTAGTGCTGTTAAAGCCAATTTCATGATTGTCCAATCCTACCCAAGTTATATGCAGTAAGTTCGGGGTCAAGGCCACAAACCAAGCATCTTTGTTGTTCTGTGTAGTCCCTGTTTTTCCGGCAATATCATTTTTAATTCCGTAGGTGGAGCGTATTCGGGCAGCAGTACCACTGTTAACGGTAGCCTGCATCATCTCTATCATTATCTGACCACTTTCCTCGGAGAAGGCTCTTTTTTCAGCTATTATGGGTTTAAAAGTTTCAATTATGGAGTCCTTTTCGTTGGTAATCCGATCAACTAGAAAGGGGGTGACAGATTTACCCTTGTTCAAATAACTGGCGTAAGCCCCTGCCAGTTCATTGATCTTGATCTCGGCAGTACCCAAAGCCAATGACGGTAATGAAGGTAATTTTGTTTGTATACCCATTCTCTGGGCTTGTTGTATTACGTTGGGAATACCTGTTTTTTCCAACACTTTTACGGCAACTGTATTAACAGAGTTGCTCAGGGCCTCTTCCATAGAATAATTTAGGTATGCCTCATCTTTTTTACCGGAATTGCTAGGGGACCAACCTTCCATATTTTCATAGGCCACCTCCTGAGCGGAAAAGTAAGTGCAGGGTGATATGCCATTTTCCAGTGCGGCGGTGTAAACAATTGGTTTAAATGCTGATCCTACTTGGCGTTTGCTCTGCGATATGTGATCATATTTATAATGCTTAAAATTAATTCCGCCAATCCAGGTTTTAACCGCTCCTGTATGTGGATCTATGGATAGGGACCCAGTATTTAAGAATTTAAGGTAATGTAGTAAACTATCAACAGTGCTTGCTGACCGCATTTCATCTTGGCTCCAATCGCTTAGTTGCATATCTTTTTTCAAGTTCATGGAGTCCATAATTTGGTTCTCAGTTAAACCAGCATTTTTCCATTTTTTGTAGGGTTCTGAACTCTGTATGATTTTATTGATGAGTTTTTTATTGCTTTTCCATGGTGCCTTGGTGCCATACCCATTTTCAAATTTCTTTTGAAGTCCCTTCATATGTTGGATCATGGCATCTTCTGCTAAAATTTGCATTTTGGAATTCAATGTGGTATATATTTTAAGACCGGAAGTGTAAATATTATATTCTTGTCCCCGTTCTCTTTGCTCTTTGGCCCAACTTAGCATTTGTTTTCTGACCTCTTCCCTAAAATAGGGGGCTATTCCCTGATTGTAATCGTATTCCCTATAATTGAGTTGCATGGGTAGTTGCTTAAGGCTATCAGCCTCTTCTTGGAATATAAAATTATTGGAATACATGGATTGCAATACTAGATTGCGTCTTTTTCGGCTGTTCTTTGGGAAAACACGAGGGTTATATCCATAGGTAGCCTTCAACATGCCTACAAGGGTTGCGCTTTCTTCAAGTTTGAGTTCCCTTGCTGATTTGTTGAAGAATTTTAAAGAAGCACTTTCTATCCCGAAGGTATTGTCCCCAAAGGAAACGGTGTTCAAATAGAGCATTAAGATGTCATTCTTGGAATAGATGGACTCCAGTCTGGACGCTATTATCATTTCCTTCAATTTTGATATGGCCAAATTGAACTTTCCGGATTTCTCCCGAGGATATAGATTTTTTGCAAGTTGTTGACTAAGGGTACTACCGCCACCGGCAGATTGATCCTGCATTAGGATAGTTTTGAAAGCTACACGGAGAAGACTCTTGTAGTCTATACCGGAATGATCATAAAATCGTTCATCTTCAATAGCCACCAAGGCCTCAATCAAGTTTTTAGGTACGGCTTCAAATTGGATGGGCTGCCGATCAAACAGAAAATACTTGCCGATCAATACGCTATCTGCAGAATAGACCTCGGAAGCTCTTTGGTACTTAAAATCAGAAAGCTCCTTTGTTTTGGGAATTTTCCCCCATGCGCCTAAATATATGGCAAGTATCAACAACAGAACGCTGCTTGTAATTACTGATAAGGAAATGATTCCAATCCTTAGAAATGGATTTTTTATTTTCTTCAACATCAATTTTAATAATTAAGTACGGCAAGATCAAATTAAAAAATTAAAAGGGAGCACTTATTAACAATTACTTAAATTCCAATTTGTTATTTTTGGAAGCAAATTCTGGCTGTGCAATATAATATTTAGCTGTTGGGGACTGGAGTTGCATCAATGAATATTTTGACTCAAAAGAGCTTATTGGAACCCTAGAAATCCGTTAATTGTAAACTAAAATAAAAATGAAAAAAATTACTGCACTTTGTTTTCTAATACTCCAACTTGGTTACGGAAACGATATGGAATGGTCCAAGACCGGGCACAGGACTATAGGGGAAGTTGCGCAGCAACATTTATCGGGAAAGGCAAAAAAAGCGATAAAGAAACTGTTGGATGGCCAAAGTTTAGCCTTGGTATCCAATTTTGCTGATGAAATAAAGGCCGATCGCAGCTATTCCAAATATGGACCTTGGCATTATGTTAATTATCCAGCGGATAAAAAATATACAGAGGTTCCGCCAAGTGAACTGGGAGATATAATCATAGGAATTGACAAGTGTATAGAAGTTGTTAAGGATAAAAATAGTAGTGAAGCCGATAAAGTGTTTTATTTGAACATGTTGGTCCATTTGATCGGTGATTTGCACCAACCTATGCATGTGGGACAGCTGGAGGATAAAGGAGGGAACGATATTCAAGTCGAATGGTTCGGCAGAGGTACTAATTTGCACAGATTGTGGGATGCCAATATGATCGATGATTATGGAATGAGCTATTCTGAACTGGCAAATAATTTGCCTACGCTTAAAAAGAGTGAAATTAAGAACATTCAACAAGGAAATATATATGACTGGGTTGAAGAATCCCAAGATGTGGCCAATGAGTTATATAATTCAGTAGAGGTAGGGGAAAAATTGGGGTATGCCTATAGTTATAAATATTGGGCAACAGTGGAACAACAACTTCAAAAAGGAGGTTTGCGTTTGGCCAAGGTTTTGAACGACCTTTTTTCTTAAGCCCATTTTTTCCAAAGCTTGATTATTCTAAAATTTAACTTCTTACAACGAACGGTAAACCAAGTTGTCCTTAGAACAGGTAGTCTTATGTTGATTCATGTTAAGTATTTGGTTATGGATACTTATTATCGAAAAAAACATTGCTTTGAACCAATTTTTATATTATTTGGCAAAGAATTTGAGTTATTATTATTGAAATTGGGCGTGAGGAGACTAACGTAAATGCCTGGTAGGTTAGGGGCAGTGTCCAGTGGAAATAATAAAGGCATAAAAAAATCGGTTTTCGTAACCGATTTTTTTATTTAATGACCCTAAAAGTAATATTGATGCGTTCGTTGATAGGTTTGGTAGTTTTGGGGATTTGATGATACCATCGGTGTTGGGTTTCTCCCTTCATTAAAAGTAAGCTACCGTGCTCCAATATTAATTTATGCTTCAATTCCTTGACCGATTTATGTTTTAGGTGAAAGTAGCGTTCTTGCCCAAGGCTTATGGAGGCAATTATCGGATTTTCCCCCAATGCTTTCTCATCATCGGCGTGCCAACCATTGCTATCCTTGCCGTCTCTATATAGGTTTAATAAGCAACTTGTAAAGTGTATGCCAGTCTCCATTTGAAGCTTATCCCTTAATGCCAACAAGTCAGTTGAAAACATAATGGGACTCATGGTAATGTTGGAATAGGAGTAGGATTTGTTGTTATCCCCAAATAATGCGGTTAACCTTGGCTGGGGATAGGTTTTACCGTAAACGGTAATAGTATCCTGCTTCCAAGGAGTAGTATCTCTCAGAATCTTGAATAAATGGTTTGCCTCGGTAGTGTTTAGAAATTTTGGAAAATAGCTAATGTCGCTATCCGGGAGTAGAAGGTTTATTTTTTGCGGAGATAATTTGCTCACGATTGTAGGACACTTTTCAATTCATTCCTATATTCCGATGGATTTTGCCCAGTAAAGGCCTTAAAGGATTTGTTGAAATGGGAGAAATTATTAAATCCACATTCAAAACAGACCTCTGTTATACTTATTGGCTTTTCAGCCAATAATTTGGAAGCATGTACCAGTCTACACTCATTAACAAACTGGATAAAGGTCTTATTGGTTATTTTTTTGAAATATCTGCAGAAAGAAGGAACCGTCATGCTTACCAGATTTGCAATTTCCTCCAAGGTAATCTCTTCCTTAAAGTTTGTTTTTACATAGTTAAAGACAATATTTATCCTATCATTGTCTTTTACCTCAGTTTGTAGGGAAAAACCTTGGGCGTTCAATACCTGGTATTCTTTGGAATTCCCCAATTCATTCAAAATATTCAGAATGGATAGTAGACGTTGAAAATCGGTCTGATACTCCATGATTTCAATTTTTTCGCCAATTTTTTTCTTGGTTCTACCTGTGAAGGCCACACCACCCTTGGCAATTTGAAAAAGGCTCTGAATTTTTTTCATTTCGGGGATGTTGAAAAAATCGTTCCCTAAAAAGTCCTGCTTCATTTGCACCACACTTTCGCTTTTATTGCCGGTAAGCACATCTGTAAAACCGCAATGGGGCAGGTTGGATCCAATTAAAATTAAATCGCCATCAGTATAATAGGAAACGTGGCTTCCAATTTGTCTCTTTCCAGAACCCCCGTTCACATATACAAGTTCAATTTCAGGATGATAATGCCAAACCCCTACTTTATTGGGGTGATGTTCATCAAACTGTTGATAGGTATAAGAATGACCGAAATCAGGTTCTATAACCTCAAATGTAGGTTTAGGTATCATATCCTTTAATTTCATTTGATAGTGTAAAGGTATTACACCCTTTTGGCACTATTCTGTGCAAATTTAACTCAAATATGTTCTAAATTAACTTCTTAACAATTATTTAATATTGCACTATGGTAAAATAGAATATAAACTGGAGAATAATGGAGTAGTGGGAGGGGAATTGCTGGTCTACATTTGCCATATAAATGATTTATTAATCTTAAATCCAAAATGTTATGAAAGCAGTTTTAAAATTAACAGCAATGGCAGGCTTATTACTAAGTAGTACTATAGCAATGGCCAACGATCCAGGAATGTACTTGACAACAGTTAAAGATGCCAAAAGATTGGTTCTTAAATTAAATAAGCAAACCGAATCTTCTGTATTGACTTTGACAGATACGGATAAACACCAAATATTTGTAGAGAATATTAAGGAAGACGAAGATTACTCTAAAAAATTCGACTTGTCAAAATTGGAGGAAGGTCTTTATTATTTAAAGATGGAAAGCCTTACCAAAACTGTTGAGTTCACTATAAGTGTAGAGGATTCAGAGGTAAATGTTATTGCCCGTGATGAAGTGGCAAAACCATTTTTCAGAAAAAGTGGTGGAATTCTTTATGTGAATTACTTCAACCAAAAATTAAATGAGGTTGTAATCAATGTTGTCGATAGCGATAACAGGGTAGTTTATACTCAAAAAATGGGCAAGGAATTGGTGATAGGTAAGATGATCAACTTTACAAATGCTGTAAAAGATGACTATACCGTATCCGTAAGTGAGGGTACCAATACGTATTTTGAAACAGTATCCGTGAAATAGTAAATCCTATCCAGAAAATACTAGAAACTAAAAAAATAGGAGCCATTTGGCTCCTATTTTAATTTAGAGATATTTCTTAAGTCGCTCTCTTTTATACTCGGGCAGGGAATGGTTATTTATTGCCTTTTGCAAAATTATGGGGTCTTTTTCTTTTGAAAGAATAATTTGAAAGCACTCCTTTACTGTAAGGCTATTTTTGGATTTTTCAACCAATATTAATTGATCCTCTTTTTTTACAAAGCCTTCTTCCAAAATACGAACGTAAGTTCCAGAATATCCATAATCTATAAATTGCTTTAAAATCTTGGCGTTACTAAACCGTACGCCCAATTTATAACAAGGTTCCCTAGGTTGCGAAACCTGTACCAAGGCGCTACCAATGCTGTAAATGTCACCAATTCTTATTGTAGACTCATCCAAACCTTCCAAAGTGATATTTTCGCCAAACATACCCCAGTTCCATTCCAACTCAGGATACAGATGTCTCCAATAGGGATAGTGATCGGAGGCAAAAAGATAACATGCCTTATTTATCCCTGCATGGTGCTCACGGTCTATAACGGTATCTTTCAGTACCTCCATTTTACCAAGAAAAAGAGCTTCATCGGTAGGGTATTTAAATATCCCTGTTTGCTCTTCCCGGCCATTCCAAAGAAAGGTGGTGGCTTTTCCTATATTAGTAGAGATGACTTTCATACTATAAAGATAGAAAACCAGCGTAAATTAATTCACTCGAATAATTTATTTTCACCCTATTGCCATAAGTTCTATGCTTGCTCCAAATAGTTATTTGGCGCTACGCACATTATATCCCAAAATAGGAATACGCCCAGTACATTAGCACAAATTGTAGGGGAATTCTAAGAAGTAGGATCCATTTCGGAATACCTGCCGCTTCTTTTTTTCCTTTTAACATATAAAAGTGCACCAATAGAAACACGGCCAACATTAAAATAATGCCTATAATGGCAATATTTTTGGTTTCTGGAAGGCAAAGGCCTATGCCCAAAAGAATTTCGGCAAAACCACTCAGTTGTACCAAGAGTTTGTGATTGGGCAGATACCTAGGCATTATTCTAAGATATATTTTAGGCGCAATAAAATGCATGATTCCAGCAAATACATATATTGATCCTAAAAGGTAAATGTGCCAAGGGTAGTCCATTTGATAAAGATATAAATAAAAGAAGCTGAATTACCTAAGTAATTCAGCTTCTTAATTCTTGGGGAAGAATGGTTATTTCACCATTTCATAACTTCTTTTAATGAACTTGGTGAGTTCCTCACCTTTTAAAAGCCCTTTGGACAAACGTGCCAAATCAAGGGATTGATTAATTAGTCGCTCCTTTTTCTTAGCAGTCTTCGTATTAAGGATTTCCGATACCAATTCGTGATTTGTATTCACTACCAAATTGTACATTTCCGGCATATTCCCCATACCGAACATTCCACCGCCACCAGATTGCTGCATTTCTTTCATACGGCGCATAAACTCAGGTTCTGTAATGATAAAAGGAGAGGAGCTGCTATCCATGGCTTCCAATTGAACGGTATAGCTTTTATTGTTGATAGCGGACTCGATATCTGTTTTTAAAGTCTCTTTTTCCTCATCGGACAACTTGGAAATTTGGGTATCCTCTTTTTTAATTAGATTGTCCAAATGATCTGCATCTACTCGCGCAAAGGATATTTTCTCTTTGGAGGTTTCCAATTTTTGCATTAAGTGCGATACTATCGGGGAATCTAACAATAATACCTCAAAGCCTTTTGCTTTGGCCGCCTCAATATAACTATGCTGCTGCTCCTGGTTGGAAGTATACAGTAAAACCAATTTATCATCCTTATCGGTTTGATTGGCTTTTAATTTCTCCTGAAGTTCCTCAAAAGTATAGTAGGCTCCATCTACTGTGGGATATAGTGCAAATTTGTCCGCTTTTTCGAAAAATTTGTCTTCGGAAAGCATTCCGTATTCAATAACAATTTTGATGTCGTTCCATTTTGCTTCAAAATCTTCCCTGTTGTTTTTAAATAAAGAGCTTAATTTATCGGCAACCTTGCGGGTGATATAGGTCGATATTTTCTTTACCGCGCCATCTGCCTGTAAGTAGGACCGGGAAACGTTCAATGGAATATCAGGAGAATCAATAACCCCTCTAAGCATTGTCAAAAATTCAGGAACAATGCCCTCTACATTGTCAGTGACAAAAACCTGATTCTGATATAATTGAATTCTATCCTTCTGGGTGTTTAGATCATTGGTCAATTTTGGAAAATATAATATCCCGGTTAAATTAAAAGGATAATCTACGTTTAAGTGTATGTGGAACAATGGCTCCTCAAATTGCATGGGGTAGAGTTCCCTGTAGAATCCTTTATAATCCTCATCCGTTAATTCCGTAGGCTGTTTTGTCCAAGCGGGATTGGGATTGTTAATTATATTGTCTACTTCCTTTGTTGGTGCTGGGTCTTCTTCTTTTGCGCCTTCCGGTTTAGGTAAGGTCTCGGTGGTAGTCCCGAACTTAATGGGAATAGGCATAAACTTGTTGTACTTTCTAAGTAGATTGCCAATTTTTCCTTCCTCCAAAAACTCTGTGGAGTCATCGGCGATGTGAAGAATTATTTCCGTACCACGAGTTGTTTTTTTAGCCTTTTTTAGGGTGAAATTAGGCGAACCATCACAGGTCCAATGTGCTGCCGGTTCATCTTTGTAACTCTTGGTGATAATCTCTACCTTGGATGCAACCATGAAGGCCGAATAGAATCCTAGTCCAAAGTGACCAATGATACCTGAGTCTTTGGCAGAATCTTTATATTTATCCAAGAATTCTTCAGCCCCTGAAAATGCAATTTCATTGATGTATTTTTGTACTTCCTCCTCGGTCATACCCACACCTTGATCAATGATATGGATTTTTTTTCCTTCCTTATCGATCTTAACCTCAATAAAAGGATTGTCATACTCAACTTTGGCTTCCCCTATAGTACTTAAGTGTTTAAGTTTTAAAGTTGCATCGGTTGCATTGGAAATTAGCTCCCGCAAAAATATTTCGTGATCGCTGTATAAGAATTTCTTTATGAGCGGAAATATGTTTTCTACTGAAACATTAATCTTGCCTGTGGCCATACTTCTATTGTTTTAAGTTAACGACTTATCACTGTCAAAAAAAATACCATTGTTGGTTAAGGTGACAAACTGACATTCTAAGTTAGGTGTTAATTAGGTATATTGGCAGAATGAATTTTTTGATTTACGGATTAGGTCGCATGATTTTTATCATTACAAAACCGTATATTTTTGTCTATATTAGATGTCATCAAATTTATTACCCATATTTTAGATGTTATATTAATGTAAGGGAGAGGGTCACCCCATTCCAATTATAAATTAAATTATCCAAAGCATGTTCAACTCAAAAATAACAGGTTTAGGCTATTATGTCCCTAACAATGTGGTCACCAATGACGATTTGTCCAAAAAAATGGATACCAACGATGCCTGGATCCAAGAACGGACAGGCATTAAGGAAAGAAGGCATGTCGTAAAGGGGGATGGGGATACCACGACCAGTATGGGAGTGAAAGCAGCTAAAATTGCCATTGAGCGATCCGGAATAGATAAGGACGACATCGACTTTATTGTTTTTGCAACATTAAGTCCCGATTACTATTTTCCTGGTCCGGGAGTTTTGGTTCAGCGGGATTTGGATATAAAAACTGTTGGGGCCTTGGATGTAAGAAACCAGTGTTCCGGGTTTGTGTATGCCCTGTCAGTCGCAGACCAATACATAAAAACGGGTATGTATAAAAATGTTTTGGTAATAGGGTCCGAACTACATTCCCACGGACTGGATATGACCACCAGGGGTAGGGGGGTTTCGGTAATTTTTGGTGATGGTGCCGGAGCAGCGGTTGTCAGCAGGGAAGAAGATACTACCAAAGGCATTCTGTCCTCCCACTTGCATTCCGAAGGTCGGCATGCAGAGGAACTATCGCTAATTGCCCCAGGGATGGGGAAACGTTGGGTGACTGACATTTTGGAGGATAATGACCCCAAGGATGAATCTTATTTTCCATACATGAACGGCCAATTTGTTTTTAAAAACGCAGTAGTGCGTTTTAGTGAAGTCATTATGGAAGGATTAAAAGCTAATAATTTAGAGGCAAAGGATATAGATATGTTGGTCCCACATCAGGCCAATCTTAGAATATCCCAATTTATTCAAAAGAAGTTTGGTTTAAGTGATGATCAGGTGTTTAATAATATTATGAAATATGGAAATACTACCGCGGCTTCAATTCCTATTGCCTTGACCGAGGCTTGGGAACAGGGCAAGATAAAGTCGGGCGATTTGGTGGTCTTGGCAGCCTTTGGAAGTGGCTTTACCTGGGGCAGCGTCATAATTAAGTGGTGAGAAATTAAGACAAAAAAAGGCTTTTAAAAACGAAACCCGGAACAATTGTTCCGGGTTTCTTTCATTGATAGACTATACTAAACACTAACCATTAACTATAAATATATAGCGTTATCAATGACCAATTTTTTATATTGTAAGTTCTACTTATTAAAGTACGAATATTCTAATCCATCCTTACAACGATTAACACACTTTAACATCGAAATGATAATGTGTTAACACCTAGTTTAGGGTGTATTCATAAAATAATAAGCCAATAAATTATAATTGCAATAGGGCTATAGGACTGGGGGAACTATGCCTGTCCACAAATTAAAGGCTAATTATCTTATTTTCAAAATTTGAATGTGGCAACTTTATAATTGTTTTTAAAAAGTGATTTCAATTTGTTGTAAACTTAACATTGCTGAACTAAATCTGTGTTGAAGGATAAATACCTTTCAATTTTGATTTTGTCATGTAATTAGTTTTAAATCAGGTATTAAACTCTTGATATTTAAATGTTGATTTGAATAATATTTTTTCCGGTTTTCAAATAATGGTTACTGCGATGCTTCTTTTTTTACGTAAAAAAATGTAAATGGAATTCGGAAGCTGCTCGCCAAAATACCATTTAGATCGATGAGTTGCAATCTGCCTTTATATCATTTTCAAAAAATATTTGGGATTTGGGATTTTTGTAGTAAACAATGTTTCCTCTTTTTTCCGATATACAAAAGACCAACTTAATATATTAAATATTGTAATTGGAATTATGAAGGCCTGGGACTTTGGCTGCAATCCGGATAAATAATAAATAGGAATGGGTAGTAAAGCAATCTGGGAAAAGTTGGTTAGTGTTGTTTTCTAAATTTTCTTTTAGAACGAATGCCTTAATTTTATGGTATAAAATTGTAATTTTGTCCTTATGGAATTTTCTTCTAAATTACTTGAAAATGCGGTATACGAGATGTCCCAATTGCCAGGTATAGGCAAGCGCACGGCATTGAGGTTGGTACTACATCTCTTAAAACAGCCAAAGGAGCAAACTGCAAGATTGGCCAGTGCATTGGTCAATTTAAAGGACAATATCAAATTCTGTAAGAACTGCCATAATATTTCTGATATAGAAGTTTGTGAGATTTGCTCCAATCCCAGAAGGGATGAGAGTATTGTCTGCGTTGTTGAAGATATTCGCGATGTAATGGCAATAGAAAATACTGGGCAATTTCAAGGTCTTTACCATGTTCTTGGAGGTAAAATTTCACCGATGGAAGGTATTGGTCCACAGAATTTATCAATTTTTTCATTAGTGGACAAAGCAAAGCAAGGAAAAATAAATGAATTAATTTTTGCGTTAAGTTCCACAATGGAAGGCGATACGACCAACTTTTATATTTATAAGCAATTAGAGGGCTTAGGTGTTAAAACTTCTACCATTTCAAGGGGTATTGCTGTAGGTGATGAATTGGAATACGCCGATGAGGTTACTTTGGGAAGGAGTATTCTTAACAGGATTCCCTTCGAGAATTCATTAAAAGTATAAATAACATAAATGAAAAGTATGAATAAAAGTCAAAAAAATGCTCTTTTATTTGTTATTTTTGCAAATTATTAATCATTATAAGTGCATTAAATAGGGATATGTCAAAATTTGAACTAAAATTACCACAAATGGGTGAAAGTGTTGCAGAGGCTACACTTATTTCCTGGCTCAAGGAAGTCGGTGATTCCATAGAAATGGATGAAGCTGTATTTGAAATTGCCACCGATAAGGTAGATTCTGAAGTTCCTAGTGAGGTAGACGGCATTTTGGTTGAGAAATTATTTAATATAGACGATGTTATAAAGGTGGGGCAGACGGTTGCCATTATAGAAATAAACGGAGGTGATATTGATGGTGGAAATGAAGAGGATGACCATGTTTCATCTTTAGAATTGGATTCACCAACAAAGGAGGTCGAAGAATTGGAAATTGCCGTAAAGACAGCTAAAGAAACTGCGGCAGCACCTGTATTGGACTATAGTGGATCGGATAGATTTTACTCTCCTTTGGTTAAAAATATTGCCAAACAGGAAGGGATATCCATTGCGGAATTGGATAGTATTTCGGGTACTGGAAATGAAGGTAGGGTGACCAAAAATGATATTTTGGACTATATAGCTTCAGAGAAATCAAGCGGAGGTCAATCCAATGAGGTAAAAGCAGGGAAAAGTGAAGAAACTCCTGCAAGAAAGGTTGAGCAGGTAGTAGAGTCGGTTCCGGTTAAAAAAGAGGAAGTAAAACAGGAACAGGTTAATCCAACCGCGGAGAAGGAGGAGCCCAGTAATGGAGACGAGCGTATACCTTTATCGCGAATGGGCAAATTAGTTGCCCACCATATGTCCGCCAGTGTAGCTACTTCGGCCCATGTTCAAAGTTTTGTGGAAGTTGATGTTACCAATGTGGTAAATTGGAGGAACAAGGTTAAGGATGCTTTTGAAAAAAGGGAGGGAGAGAAGCTTACTTTCACTCCTATATTCTTAGAGGCAGTGGCCATCGCCCTGAAAAAATACCCCATGTTAAATATATCTCTAGACGGAGATACCATCATAAAGAAAAAGAATATTAATATAGGTATGGCTGCGGCCTTGGCCGATGGTAATTTAATAGTTCCCGTTATTAAAAATGCAGATCAGTTGAATCTGGTGGGTATGGCAAAAGCGGTGAACGATTTGGCCAAAAGGTCCAGAAATAATACATTGAAGCCAGATGAGGTTAAGGACGGTACGTATACTGTAACCAATGTTGGAACTTTTGGGAGTGTTTTGGGCACTCCAATTATCAATCAGCCACAAGTGGGTATTTTGGCACTGGGCGCTATACGCAAATTGCCTTCTGTAATTGAAACCAAAGAAGGTGATTTTATTGCGATAAGGAGTAAAATGTATCTCTCCCATAGTTATGACCACAGGGTGGTAAACGGGGCTCTCGGCGGAATGTTCGTAAAGGCGGTAGCCGATTATTTGGAGGCCTGGGACATTAATAGGGAGGTGTAGTCATGTCTTGGTCTATTTGTGTTTATTAAAGGCCATAGGTCAACATTTTTACACCTGTTGGTAGGAATGGCGTTGTTTGTCGAATAATATAGGTTATTCTTTCCCTGTACATGTTGTAAAAACTATATTTGCACAAAGAACCTATAGCATGCAATTAAAGCTTACAAGGCCAATTTGTTTTTTCGACCTAGAGACAACAGGTACCAATGTAGCCAAAGATAGAATAGTGGAAATAGCTATTCTTAAGGTGTATCCCAATGGGAATAAGGAGAGCAAGACCTGGTTGGTTAATCCTGAAATGGAAATACCTGCCGAAGTAGTGGCTATTCATGGTATTTCCAACGAAAAAGTAGCAAACGAACCTACCTTTAAGCAGCTCTCCAAAGAAATTCATAAAATGATTAAGGATTGTGATCTGGGAGGTTATAATTCCGATCGGTTTGACATTCCGCTTTTGGCAGAAGAGATGCTTCGTTCCGAAATTGATTTTGATATGAAGAATACAGTCTCTGTGGATGTGCAGACCATTTTTCATAAAATGGAGAAAAGGACTTTGGAAGCGGCTTATAAATTTTATTGCGATAAAGATTTGGTCGATGCCCATAGCGCCGAGGCGGATACTACTGCAACCTATGAAGTGCTTTTGTCCCAATTGGATAGATATCCCGAATTGGAAAATAATATTAAAAAACTATCGGAATTTACTACAAGAAAACAATCCGTAGATTTTGCAGGATTTATTGTTTTGGATGAAGAAGGGGAAGAGATTTTTTCTTTTGGAAAACACAAAGGTAGAAAAGTACATGATGTCCTGGAAAAGGAGCCAGGTTATTTCGGTTGGATTTTGAATGCAGATTTTCCTTTGTACACCAAAAAGGTCCTGACCCAAATAAAATTGAGCAAGTTGAACAATAAACTGGGTTAAAAGATAGGATGGCTTTGTAGTAATGTTCAATTCTTCTATGGTACTAGCTAGTCCTTTCAGAAGGCTGGTCATGAAAAATGCCAAATTTTAAAGAACGCTTATTATCATGAAAATTATTTGTATTGGTCGTAATTATACGGAGCATATCAAGGAGTTGAATAATGAAAGACCCTTGGAGCCAGTGCTTTTTATTAAGCCAGACTCGGCCGTGTTGCCCAAAGAACAGGATTTTTATATTCCTGATTTTACCCAGGATGTGCATTATGAAGTCGAGGTATTGGTGAAAATAAAAAAAGTAGGTAAACATATAGAGGTCCAATTTGCCCATAACTATTATGATGAAATTGGTTTGGGAATCGATTTTACAGCTAGGGACATTCAGGCCCAATTAAAGGAAAAGGGATTGCCCTGGGAAAAGGCCAAGGGTTTTGATGGGTCTGCGGTAATTGGCAAATGGTTGCCAAAAACCAATTTCAAGGATTTGAATAATATCAATTTTCAACTTAAAAAGAACGATAAATTGGTTCAGCAGGGCAATACCGGTTTGATGCTTTGGAAGATTGATGAAATAATTTCCTATGTCTCGCGTTTTTTTACTCTAAAAAAGGGAGATATTATTTTTACAGGTACACCAGCTGGTGTTGGTAGAATAAGTGCAAATGATTATCTTTCGGGTAGTTTGGAGAATGAACAAATGTTCTCATTAAATATAAAATAGATGATTTATAGTCTGGACAAGATAAATGAAATGGCAGAGGGTGATGATGAATTCATTAAATCTGTCGTTGCTGTTTTTTTGGAAGAGGTGCCTCATGATCTAGATGAACTAGAGAAGGCCTTAGGGGTGAAAAATTATGACAGTGTTTATAAATTGGCGCATAAAATTAAACCTAATGTAGATTTGCTGGGTATGGAGCAAACTCGTGATATAGCGTTGCAGATCGAAACTTTGGGGAAAAAGGAGGAGAATACGGAGGAAATCCAGCGACTTGTACCTTTACTTAAAAAGGATGTACAGCAAGTGGTTTCTGAATTGAAAAATGACTTTAGGATTTAATGTTTGCTGAAATTATAACCATTGGCGATGAGATTCTCATTGGTCAGATTATTGATACAAATTCTGCTTTTATTGCCCAAGAACTTAATAAGATCGGGGTCTCTGTTTATCAGATAACTTCTGTACAAGATGAGAAGCTTCATATCTTGAAGGCTCTAAAAGAAGCGGAATCAAGGGCAGATATTATAATAATGACCGGAGGTTTGGGTCCAACCAAGGACGATATCACCAAGCATACCCTTTGCGAATATTTCAATGATACTTTGGTAGTTAGTGCAGAAGTGCTGGCCCATGTTGAGGCTATCTTCCGAAAACACCTTGGAATTCCCCTGTTGGAGGTTAACAAAAATCAGGCATTGGTACTTTCCCAGGCCAGTGTTCTCCACAACGAATTTGGTACGGCTCCTGGAATGTGGATTAAAAGAGAAGGAAAGGCCTTTGTATCATTGCCGGGCGTCCCCTTCGAGATGAAAAATTTAATCATCTCTAAAGTTATACCTAGGATAATAAAGGAGTTTAAACGGCCTTATATTGTTCACAGGACCATTATCACCTATGGCATTGGGGAAAGTTCACTTGCGGATAGGATAGCATCTGTTGAGGACAATCTGCCCAATTATGTGAAATTGGCCTATCTGCCTAGTTTGGGCTCTGTAAGGTTAAGGCTTACGGCAAAAGGAGAGGATAGTGAATTAATAAATACCGCTGTTAATACCGAGGCGGAAAAAATTAAAAAGTTAATAGGCGATCTTGTCTTTGGAGAGGAAGGGGATGAGCCTTTGGAGTCGGTTATTGCACAATTATTGACGAAAAAGGGATTCACCTTGGGAACGGCGGAGAGTTGCACTGGTGGTAAAATTGCCCAACAGATAACCAGTATGCCAGGTGCATCGGCCTATTTTAAAGGTAGCATCGTAAGTTACGCTACCGAAACCAAAATAGACGTACTTAAGGTGTCCAAGGCAACGATTGATCAATTTTCCGTGGTAAGTGCAGAGGTTGCCTTAGAGATGGCTTCTAATTTGCGTAAAATATTAAATACGGATTTTGCTATCGCCACTACGGGGAACGCCGGACCCACAAAAGGGGATTCCGATGCAGAGGTAGGAACAGTGTATATTGCCATCGTTTCTCCCAAGACAGAGGTAGTGGAAGAATTTCATATGGGAAGTCAGAGAGAAAGAATTGTGCAAAAGTCTGTAAATAAGGCA